>OIYP01000136.1_pt1 | contig 53010 bp, 39 predicted proteins | sample 1588261 | NCBI WGS metagenome assembly OIYP01 (sample SAMN03283293) | human gut metagenome | biome: human-associated habitat; material: feces | host: Homo sapiens | place: Peru | collected 2012 | reverse complement strand
ATACCTTAACGAAAGCAACGAATTTAGTTCTGAAAGGTGCAAAGCTGATCGGAGCAAACTCAGATGTTTCCGGACCGATTGAGAACGGCATTGCTCCTGCCTGTCGTGCATTGATTGCACCCATTGAAATGGCAACAGGTACACAGGCATATTTCTGTGGGAAACCGAATCCACTGATGATGAGAACAGGATTAAATATGCTTGGATGTCATTCAGCAGAAGCTGTAATGGTTGGGGATCGTATGGATACAGATGTGATTTCAGGAATGGAAAGTGGTATGTCTACTGTATTAGTTCTCTTTGGATGTTCAACGAAGGATACTCTCAAAACTTATGCTTATCTTCCGACAATGGTATTGAATGGAGTGGGAGATATCGCCAGTATGGCAAAAGCAAAAGGGGAATAGTGTGTATAGGCAAATAGGAGGTAAAGTATATGATGAAACTTGATAATTTTGTAGGAATGATGACAGGACATTTTGATAATAAGGATCAATTTAAGAAAATGCAGGCAGAGGGGAAAACATATCCATATGCGGAACATGTAAATACAATCTGTAATGACAAAATAAATAACCTTCCTGAAGATTTCAAAGGAAAATTTGTTGTTGAAGAGAGTTATTATGAAATTAATGGGAAACGTCATGCATCTCCACATCTTTTCCTTATCACGGAAATAGAACAGGGAATTTTACTTTCTTCTTATGAAATTCCCAAAGGAGAAGATAAAAATACATTTTCATATGATTCTATGAAGAATGTTGATTACTCTAAACTAGAAAAATCTGAAAAATTTACTCCGGCACTTTATCATGAAAAGGACGGAATCTGGGAGGGAGGCAGCACAAGCCAGTTCTCTCCGGTAATGACATTCAAACTTTGGGAAAAGTTTTCCAACAATTTTCTGGAAGTATCGGAAAGCATGGAAGTTAATGGAAAGAGAACTTTTGGATATGATGAACCAATAATTTATAAGCGAGTATAACCCAAGAATGGAATATTGCGATAAATTCCAATTTATCGAGCAGATAAAACAAAGTACCCAATTCCAATAATTACGCATTACGCATTAAGCATTACGCATTAAAAAAGGGGGGGCGAAAGCTTGAAAAAAACATTTCATATAAACGAAAAGCGGCTCGCCTCTGTGTTTGACCGCAGGCTTTTTCTTGCTAACATACCCCCGATGAGCCTTATGACAGCTCTGCTCGTTATCGTTATCATCTCCGTGACGGCGGATATGAATATACCGAGCGTAATATACAAGTCAATTTTCTACGGAACGTATTTCTGCATAGCCTACAGCCTTATTGTATGCATCATCACGGGGATTTTTGCCGATATCTCGATAAAAGCGCACAAGGAACACACTTCGATAGAAATTTCCGACTCGCTTCTCATCATCTCCGAGCTTTATCAGACCGTTCGGTGCGAGGGAAAGCTCCGCCACTACAAAAAGCTGTGGATAATCGACCTTAACGATGTTGAGGACGTTGAGTATGTAAAGAACTACATGATAATTCACGGCAAGGCACGGTATTTTTGTCAGGACGCAGAGTGGCTCGGCTTTGAGCGGACGGAAAACGGTGTTGATTTTGACAACTGGTGGTACGATTCCAACGGCGGAAAGACCGTTGACACCATTGAGATACACGATTTTTACACGGACGGCGAACGCATTGCCCAGAGGATTCTTTTCTGCCGTGACAAGATAGCCGAACGCACACGCCGCCGTGAGGAATACCGCAGGCAAATGCTTGAGATCGCAAAAAACACGAAACACAAGCGAGGCATTTCGGAAAAATACAAGCCGCCATACAAAAAATAATACGAGGACAAAACTATGAAACCGCTTGAACTTACGATATCCGCTTTCGGACCTTACGCAGGCGAGGAACACATTGACTTTTCCAAGGTCGGCAGGGACGGACTTTACCTTATCACCGGCGACACGGGCGCAGGCAAGACGACCGTTTTCGATGCGCTCATCTTCGCTTTGTACGGCACGGCGAGCGGAAACGTCCGATCCTCCTCGATGTTCCGCAGCAAGTACGCTTCGCCCGAGAGCAAGACCTTTGTTGAGCTGAAATTTGAATACGGCGGCAAGGTCTACACGATAAAACGAAACCCTCCCTACGCACGAAAGGCTTTGCGCAGAACGAAGTCGGAGAACGCTCTCATCGAAGAGCCTGCGGGTGCGGAGCTTACCCTGCCCGACGGGAAAACCGTCAGCGGCGTTTCGGGCGTAAACAAGATGATAAACTCGATAATCGGGCTTGACCGTGACCACTTTGCGCAGGTCGCAATGCTTTCGCAGGGGGATTTTCTGCGGCTTCTTTTTGCGCCGACAAAGGACAAAATAGACATTTTCCGCTCGCTTTTCGGCACGGAAAAATATCAGCGTCTGCAAAAACGCATTGCCGATGATATGTCTGCGGCGGCGAACAGCTTAAAGCTTATCGGCGTGAAAAACGGGCAGTACATCGCCGCTCTTTCCTGCGCCGAGGACAGCGCTTTTTCCGAGGAGCTCGCCAGGCTAAAAGCCGAGCCGCTTCTGTTCGGTTCGGACGAGATAAATACGCTTGCGGATAAAATTATCGATGAGGACAGGTCTGCCCTTTCCGAGGCCGAAAAGCTTTCGGCGGAGCTTCTGACCGCTTCGGAAAAGCTTGCGGCGAAGATAGAACGCTCGAATATACGGCTTGATGCCGAGAAAAAGCTTAACGAAGTGAACACAAGGATAGGTGCTTCGGAAGTGCTGATGCCAAAGCTGAAAGAGCGCTTTTCTGCGGCTGAAACGGAATACGGAAAGGCTGACAGACTTGCGGAGCAGATCACCCGTGAGCGTGAGCGGCTTTCCGATTATGCGCAGCTGAGCCTTGAACGGAACACCGCAAAGGAAAAAAACAAGCTTGCGGAGCAGACCTCGACGAAATGTGAAAATGCGAAAAAATCGGCTTTTACCGCCGAAAACAATATAAATGGATACGCCGCCGAGCTTGAAACGATAAAAACAGCCGCCGAGGATCAGGCTCGCTTTGAAGCCGCCGCTTCGGAGAAAAACCGCATAATGTCCGAACTGAAAGCGTTCGCTTTTGAGGTCAAGGACTATATGGACGTTTGCGCCAAGCTTGAAAATGCGCAGGCTGAATATCTCACTGCGGCAAAGACGGCAAATGACGACATTTCGGCTTTCAACACGCTTGAAAGGGCATTTCTCGACAGTCAGGCAGGAGTTCTGGCGCAGAAGCTTGCGGTCGGTGAGCCTTGTCCAGTCTGCGGAAGCACTGAACACCCTCACCCTGCGAAGCTCCACGCCGCAAATGTCAGCGAGGACAAGCTCAAAGCGGCTCGGCTCCGTGCGGAAAACTCCCGTGAAAATGCTTCACAGAAAAGCCGCATCGCAGGTGAGCTTTCGGGCAGGGAAAACGCTCTGCGCAAGGCTGTTTCGGCAAAGGCGGAGGGCTATTTCGGCGCAATTCCGCTTGACGGCATAAAAGACCGCATCAAGCAGGACTTTGAGCGTGAAAAAACCGAGCTTGCGAAGATAATGCAGGATATCGCTCTCGCCGAAGAGAAGAAAAAGCGCTGTGCGGAGCTTGCAAAGCTTACAGAAAAGGCGCAGGCGGAGCAGAAAAGCTTCACACAGCTTGCATCGGAGCTTTCGGCACAGGCGGCTTCGCTTTCGGCACAGGCTCAGGCGGCAGAAGCGGCGGCGGAAAAGCTTGCTTCAACGCTCGAATTTTCGGGTGAAGATGAAGCAAAAAAGCATCTTGCGGAACTGGAGAAAACGAGAAGCAGGATTTGCTCCGAATATGAATCGGCAAAATCGGAATTGGAAAAGACCTCGGCTGATATCGCTTCGCTGAGATCGGCGGCTTCGGCTTATGCTTCACAGCTTAAAGAACTGCCTTTTGAGGACTCGGAAAAGCTTGCGGAGGAAAAAGCTTCGCTCGAAAACAAACGGCGTGAACTCGATTCACAGAGATTGAAGCTTTCATCGAGGATAGAGGCAAACACGACTGCGCTCAAAAATCTTTCGGACGGCTTCATTGAGCAGGAAAATGCAGAAAAGCGTTACCGTATGCTTCGCTCGCTCTGCGACACGGCAGGCGGAACTCTCAACGGAAAAGAGAAAATAACGCTCGAAACCTACATTCAGACGGCGTATCTGAAGCGCATCACCGAACGTGCGAATGTGCGCTTTATGGAGATGACGGACAATCGCTACCAGCTTGTACGAAGCACGAATGCGGAGTCTTTGAGTGGCAAGAGCGGCTTGGAGCTTGATGTTATCGACCACTACAACGGCTCGGTGCGAAGCGTGAAGTCACTTTCGGGCGGTGAATCGTTTGAAGCGGCGCTCTCGCTTGCGCTCGGACTTTCGGACGAGATATGTTCAAACTCGGGCGGCATACAGCTCCAGTCGATGTTCGTTGACGAGGGCTTCGGAACGCTTGACGAAGCGGCACTGACGCAGGCTGTTGACACGCTGTGCAAGCTTTCGCAGAGCGGACGGACGGTCGGCATAATCTCCCACGTTGCCGAACTTAAAGAGCGAATTGACAGCAAGGTGATCGTCACTAAAGATGTGCGTTCGGGAGAAAGCCATATCAGAGTGAAGAATTCGGAATTATGAATTCGGAATGCGGAATTATTAGTGATTTGTGCATTTGTTATACAGCACCTTGCGGCGAGGGACGGGCAACCAGTCACCTACAGAAATTTTGCCTAAAAATACAGGATCTGCAATGGTCGGATACAGAATCCGACCCTACGAAATATGGTTTGCTCCTCAAATTTGCGGAGCAAAAAATAATTACGCATTATAAAAACGCTTTCTTTAATAACATCAATAAAATGCGCCTATCGCTTGACAATGCAAAATGCAGGTGTTATAATATAAAAAGAGAGTACAACGCATAGACGATGCACTCGATGTGTTGATTTATTGTTTTACCAATAACCCATCTACTGCGAATAGATGGGTTATATCTTTATTTACGGGAACTCTTGATTGCGTAATATACTGCCACGGCAGAGTAAATAATACCCGCTATGTAGTAAATTGCTGTAAGAATATCCATACGGCAACCACTCCTTATGTTTTTGATTTGAGGCTGCCAAGATAACTCTCGGCAACCAAAATGATTACCGAGAAACACCATCTATTTTATACGTCCGTTCAAAATGGCGAAGTACTCTCTGTGAATACTATAACAAATATGTAATAACTTGTCAAGTCAAATCTCACAGACTGTTCTTTGAACACAGGTTGTTGTTTATTTCATAACATCTTACGGTGCGGACGGGCGACACGTCCCCTACAGAGGATTTGCCTAAAATGCAGATATTGAAACGGGCGGATATGGAATCCGCCCCTACGGAATTTAGTGTTTCGCAATAAATTTACGGAACAAAATTAATTCCGAATTCCGCATTATAAAACGCCTTGACTTTTTCCTCTCTCTATGGTATATTAATAATATAAAACCCGTTCGGTTCGTTCGGGAGTGGATTTTTCGGAAGAGTTTTCTTTTCGCCTTTTCGCCACACAGTCTCTTTTGACTGTGTGGCTTTTTTTATACCAAGCACCAATTGGTCACCTCTAAAAACCACCGGCTAAAGCCTTAGCACCTCATCTGCTTGCAAATTTTCCGTCATCTTGCACATAAATTTCTTGACATACGACAGTATGCCTGCGAAATTTCTATACAATCTGACGAAAAATCTGACTGCGCATCTGAGGCACTATGGTTTTTAGAGGCGACCAATTAAAAACTATACAAAAAATCAAGCAAAAATTCGGGAGGAATTATATGGATCAGACATTTATGAAAGAGAAAAAAATACTGCCGCTCGTGCTGTCGATGTCACTGCCGATGGTCATTTCCATGGCTGTTAACTCGCTTTACAACATCGTTGACAGCTACTTCGTGGCAAAGATAAGCGAGGACGCAATGACGGCGCTTTCACTCGTTTACCCCGTGCAGAACCTCATAACGTCCGTTGCGGTCGGCTTCGGCATCGGCTTGAATGCGAGGATAGCGTTCTGCCTTGGCGCAAACGACAAAGAAAACGCAGACCGTGCTACGGCGACGGGAATGTTTTTAAGCATTATCCACGGCATCATACTTACGATAATATGTATACTCGGTATGCCTTGGTTCTTATCATTATACACGAAAAGTGAAAATATTATTGCTATGGGAACGGTTTATGCCGTGAGGGCGTTCGCTTTTTCCGTGATAATAATGCTTGGCATTTCAATGGAAAAGATATTTCAGTCGGTCGGACGCATGAAAGTTTCAATGCTGAGTATGATGTGCGGATTTATTGCAAACATAATTCTTGATCCTCTTATGATATTCGGCATCGGACCTTTCCCCGAAATGGGCATCGCAGGCGCAGCTTATGCAACGGGCATCGGGCAGACGATAACGCTTATAGCATACATTCTTTTCGCCAAGCTCCGTCCCCTCCCCGTTTCATTCGCAAAGGAACATATATCGTTTGACAGCGAGCTTTTAAAGCGGATCTACTCGGTGGGGATCCCTGCGGCACTCAATATGGCTCTGCCGTCGCTGCTGATATCGGCGCTCAACGGCATACTTGCACCGTTTTCAGAGAAATATGTGCTTGTTCTCGGCGCTTATTACAAGCTCCAGACATTTATCTACCTTTCGGCTAACGGAATAATTCAGGGTATTCGTCCTATCGTAAGCTTCAATTACGGCGCAGGAGAAAACAAACGGGTCCGTCAGACTGTCCGAACGACACTTGCACTCACGGCAGGAATAATGGCCGTCGGAGTGATCCTTTGCTATCTTATCCCGAGTCGGATGATGGGACTCTTCACCGACAGTGCGGAAACGATCGGCATCGGTGTAAAAGCACTGCATATAATAAGCCTTGGCTTTATCTTCTCGACGGTTTCGGTCACTTTCTGCGGAGCGCTTGAGGCGTTGAGCGAGGGCATACCGTCGCTTATCATCTCGATAATGCGCTATGCGGCTGTAATTATCCCGGCGGCGTACATTTTGAGCCGTGTTTACGGTGCAGGAGGTGTTTTTGCGGCTTTCCCGATAACCGAAATGATCACGGCTCTTGCGGCATTCTTTATCTATAACAAACGATGCAAAAGACTTGATCTGATGCATAATGCGTAATTATTTCTGTTCTGAAAATCCTGACATAACAATAGGAGCTTACGGGAAAAGGGCGATTTTACGTTATAGATTTACAATGTCAGGAAGTGTTGATCAGAAGTATTTGATCCAAGCATTATTACTGCCGAAACTGCCGAAGCTGCAGCCATTCCATAGGAAGCTCCGCCTGCACCCAAAAGCTTTATAAAAAAATATGTGCATATTATTCCTGCAAGCAATCCTGCTGTTTGACCTAAGATCATAATACGAAGGTGTCTCATTATTGTTTTCAGTGTACAAATAAAAAACATTATGCTATAGGCACAAACACTTATTATTGACGGAAAGATCAGATCTTTATATTGTTTTATTTCTTCACCGAATATCAGAACAAGTAAATGTGTACCACATATCTGCATTATCAATGTGAAAAGGATCATTAAAATAAGGAAAATGAAAATTATCCTCTTTGAAAGTTGTTCTATTTTTTCAATCATTTTGCATCTATACAATTTTGAAAACTTTGTGATAAAAGGAGTGTATATGTACTGAAATGCTCCCTGCAGTATTTGTGATACGGAAAATATTGATGAATAAGCTCCAAGATATACTTCATTATATGCAATAGAAAGTGCATACTTCGGCATATTCAGGATAACAGATGTCAGAAAAAGATGTAAAAGCAGCGGTGCCGTTTCAACCGCAAGTTTACCGCACTCTATCCATCTTACTTTTGCTTTAAGACTGCATATTTTAACAGTCAGTGGAAGTTCCATCAAAAGGTTTACGGTTACGGCTGACAATGCCATTGCAGCAAGGGCATAATTCAGTGAAGACATAACCAAAAAAACAAGTGCAAAAGCGACCGTTGTTATAACTGCCTTTAAAGTGAGGCACACACCGGATATATCCAGTCTGTCTTTCTTTTGTATTGCTCCGTGAAACAGATCAGAGAATCCTTCGGATATGCGAAAGATCATATACCAGAAAATAGCTGTCAGAACATTTGGAGCATATCGGCTCAAGGCTGCAAATATCATACATGCTGCAAGAGAAAGAATACAGGTTATTATTCTGAGTCCGGTATAATCCGCAAAAGAATATTTGTTGTTTTCATCGGAAACCTGAAAATCTCTTATTCCAAAATAGGATATTGTTCTGAATATCAGCGAAAAGGACATTGCAATGGCCAATACTCCTGCATTGTTAAGCCCCGATGATCTTGCAACGATAACGGTTATGAACCACTGCAAGCCATCATAGGCAGTATTTCCCACTGCATTCCAAATAAAGTTCTTATTCAATTGTTTCATTTGTCGTAACTTTAAGCTTTCTTTTACTGCATTTATAGATTCCTGATATTTCCCACCACAGCATAAATGCTATATTTACTGCAAGTATTGGGATAAATGCCGAATAAACAGAAAAGTGCCATACGATTACACTTAATTCAATTATTGTCATAAATGAAATATAAATTATTGCACTGACGCTGCGGCTTGTGCAGTACTGCGCAAATGTCGGGCGTTCCGCTTTTCTGATTTCATAGATAGGTATTCCTTTTTCAAACTGAATAACTGCAAAATTGTAGATACCGCGTGCTGATGAAGCGCTGCTAATGAGTGCTTCATCAGTATATTCGGTGAATTTTTCAGAAATGAATTTTCTGTCATCTGAGAAGACCGTAAAAAGCAGCTCTTTAATATTGTAATAAAAATCTTTGCTCATGGCAGCAGGAACAACTGTCAGCAGAATATAAATTATCATCCCCAAGCAGAGGCTTGAATTCTTTGGAAAAAAGGGTGGGATCCTGAAATAATTATTTGGCAGGATCGGAAAAAGATCAAAAATTACAGAAAGTATATTCACTCCGGCAAAAGATTTTGCGATAATATCTATCGTCCCCCATATGTTACACCTGGTTTTGTATTCATTATATATTATAAGACGTTCACATTCAGGACTGAGCTTTTCATTTTTGTCAGCTTTATCAGATGGACTTTTAAAGTTGTATATCTCATAAAAGCTTCTTTTTTCACCTTTACTCGTGCCGCCGAATTGTGTATTATAAATGTTTTGGCTCATTCTGAAACTGTATTCGTAATCAATAATAAAAACAACCATGATTATTAATGAATACAGTGCAATAAGGAATGGAAAACTGTTGATAATGAAAGAGATCGCTGCTGTTACCATGCCGCAGGAAATTGCTGAGATCCCGAGTATGATTCTGAATCGGTGCCGTTTATCTTCCATATTGGATATAAAATCTGATGCTGCGATCTCAAATGTCTGCTGATTGTTCTCATTGCCGGCAAAGAAAGATGCTTCCTTATAATGTTTATAGCAATATTTGCGTGAAATGTTAAAAACAGCCTCTTTGCTTGCTTTGCCGAATGTCAATGATTTAAGAATAAAGATCACAGCTGTCAATATTATGATAGATACAGCGAACGCTTTGGATACGAATACATACATTGAAACAGATGCAATTAGTGCTGTAACGGAAATATAAAGTAATGTCTGACAAAATAATCTTAAAGAACGGTTTGCCTTTTTTAATTTTGTCATTTTATTATAAAGTTCTTCTTTTTCTTCCTGATTGAACATCTGCTGTTGTTCTTTTTTCATTGTATAAATATGATCACTGTCGATCTCATTGCTGCAGCAGGAGCTTGCGATAAGTATATGAACATCAAGACTTTCCAGAAATTCAGCCAAAAAGCTATCGGGACTGTCGTAACCGTCTATTATGAGCAGGAGCCGATCATCATATTTCTTCAGACGATTGAATTTCACTTCAAAAAGCTGTTCTTTGTTATTGAATTCTTCATCGTTTATACCGACAAACTTTATTTTTGAAACTGTATCTTTTATATTTCCATTTAGATTCGCCCATATAATAGTTGGATAAAAGTCGCCAAAGCTGAGGGCATAATTTTTTATGAAGTCAGTTTTTCCGCTTCCATGTAACCCCTGCACCAAAACATAATGATGTTTTAAAAGTTTTTGTCTTATGGAATACAGTTCATCACCGTATTCATCAGTGCTGCTGTCCGGAGGTTGTATATAACTGCTCTCGGCATAAATACTGCCGGGATCTGAAAACACGGTCAATTCTGAAAGCATTGATATAAGTTCATTGATGCTGCATCTTTTTATAGGATTTCCAGGACTGCACCTGCTCCATATTTTAAGTACCGTCGCTGCAGCGCATGGATTGGCGCATTTCAGAATAGCAGAAAGGGATATCATATCTGCAGAGTTTGAATATCCGGTCGAGTATTGTCCGGGAAAGTAATTTTCGCCGAAAATAAATCTGTGAAGCATTGAACCAATTGAAAATACATCGACCTTTTCGGAGTACAGCTTTTCAAATCCATTTACGATCTCAGGAGCGGCTCCTTCGGAAAACATAACAGTCTGACCCTGAATCTCTTCCCTTTTGAAAACAGTGTCTGTATCGAAAAATGCAATATTATCTGTTTGAGGCGAATACAAAATATTTTCGGGTTTTATATCAAAGTTGATATATCCCTTTTTATGAAATTCTTTTACTGCCATAGCTGTTTTCAGGCATATTTTTGCAATGAGATACAGATCGTCCGATCCGCATAAATTTGCGGTATTTAGGCTGTCAGATGGCATCCACTGGGTGATCAGATATTGTGCCGGAGTATCTGCTGCCATTCCAATAAATTTTCCGAGCGGACAAACCGTATAGCTTCCTGTATCATTGGAATACGCCATATCCCACAAAAGTTTAAGAGATTTATCAAATCTGGTGCAAGCCTCATGATATTCCGGACGAATATTATTTCCTATAATAAGCTGATTGTTTTTGTCACGATCAATACCGTCGATGTTTTCGGGATACAACTCTTTCAATCTGTATTTGCATACAAGTCCGCTGCCGGCTTCCCTTGCTTCATATACAACACAGCTCCCGCCTTCTCCGAGAGGTGTTGAAGTTATCTCAAGTTCAAGAAGCTCACCGTTTCTGAAATTTTTTAACGTTATTTTATCCCCTGCTGACAATAATTTCCTTCCCACAAAATTCCCAACCTTATTTTATCCAAGAATATTTCCATATTTTTCTGAAACATGAAAGCGGATCATCTGTCTGCAGACACATAAAAATAAACAGATCATAAGGATATGCAAAATTGATCTGTTCAAATCTGCAGTAACACAACTGGTCATTTATTTCCATAATATATTCATAAACGTCACAGTCCGACTCATCTTCACAAGCAGCAAAAAAAGCAAGTGTTAATATCGTATCCCTTGAGATCGCTTTCTGACCATTGAACATTTTTTTTAGATCTGAGCGCCTTAAAAGCGTTGAAAAGAACCACTTGCTGTCTTTAAAGTAATTATTTTGTTTTCCCATAATGTTGCCATTGGCGTATGGTGCGTATGTATCAGTCCGAAAATACCCTTTTTCACTTTTTACGGGTATATAGTAATAAATGTATCTTTCTACAGTACCGAAGGAGACATTATCCGATAAACTTATTTCAATACCCGTTTCATTTGCCACTGATATCATTTTGTCGGAAGCAGCATTTTTGTATATCTTTTTGATAAGCTCATCATAACATACTTTAATACATTTACTGGTTTTCGGATCATTATTTTCTGTTATCAGCTCCGCAATAAAGCTGACCAGCTTTTCCTCTGTGTCGATCTTTTCGTATAAAGCTTCATATTCTGAGGTAAAAAAATTTCTGCCGCTTTCCTTCACATACGGAGCTTTTTCCGCAGCCTGCCTCAATAATTCTTCGGCCTGCCTGTAGCTTTTCGCTTTATTCAGGCAGGCAAACGCTGTCACTTCCGCAGGATTTTTATAATTCAGTTTTTTATCATGAATACCATTTGCAAGAAAATCCGAAAGCTCATCACAATCCATTTTCAAAGCAAAAGCCAAAAGGAAGATACTTTCTCTTGACGGGGTAACGCCGCCAAGCCAATTCCTTACCTGTTTTCTCAAAAGCTCACCCGTGATAATTTTCTTATCCCTGCTGAAAATATTTTTTTGATCAAGCATGCCGCTATCTCTGAACGCATCTATACAAAAGCTTATCATTGCTTCGGTCCGTGCTGAATCGTCATCATACATATTGAATTTTTCCGGAAATTTATCTGCAATAAATTTTTTTAGATACTTACTGAAAGAAAAAGGCTGCATATGATCTTTTAAAATGCTGAATATATCATCTGCAGTGAGCTGCAGATCTTTTGGAAAATCATAATTAAAATAGTTTTTCAAATATTTATGCACATCTGACCTGTTTTTACTGACAGTTTTAAATTGATCCATTTTTCTCTCCAATATATTGCGTATTATGATGTAATTATACCACGAACGAGTGCAGATTTCAAGCGGAATTGAAAAATACATGTCTGTTTTTTTGGATTTATAATAGAAATACGGATAATTTATCATTCCGAATAAAATTATACCGATATTAAAGGAAGGGGTCAAAGGTTTTATGTACGGTTCATTTAATGATTATGGGGGTTATGGTTCGGAAATGGGTATTTTCAATATTTTTTCCGAATTTTCCGACACTATAAACAAAATTAAAACGTTAATAGCATTCATTGCTATTGTTATCGGAATTATCCAGTGTTTCTGGGGTTATAAGCTTTACAGAGTGACGCTCGCAATAAGCGGCTTTTTTACGGGTGCAACGGTAGGATTTATAATCGGTCTTTTAGGTGCAGCAGCATTAGACGCTGATGTTGATTCATTACAGGGTATAGTGACATTCACGCTCTTTATAATGCTTATATGCGGTATTGTCGGAGCTATGATCGCATATTTCTGGGAGCTTGTCGGCGGATTTCTTGTCGGTTTTTCGGGAGTTTATATTGTATCGCTCTCCGTTTCGATCATAAATAAGGCTGTTCTGCGCGATACAAACATTATTCCATCATTCTTTACATCGCTCATACCCGCTATCATTGCAGGGATCCTTGTTGTAAAGTTCTGGAAGCCGATTATCATAATCTACACCGGAGTGGCAGGAGCATTGAGCATTGCAGCCGGTACCAGCCTTGGCATACTTGTTTTTCTTCTGTGTGCTGTATGCGGAATTATTTATCAGATCAAATCAAACGGCGGACTTACCGATAAACCTAAAGCAGCTTCAGCGACATATACTGATACTGAGCATAACGGTCAATCATCTGCATATTATCCTCCAAATCAAAATAATTCCACAACAGTCCCGACTGCTCCTGTACAAAGCCACAGCACAAAAGAAGATAATGTATATCCCGATATCATGGACTGAGAGGTGGCAATATGTCTGATTTTACTGTTATTAAACGGCTTGAAAATTATCAGTATATCGAAGGATGTCCTATATTCATAACAGGGGGAAATCTACTTAAAGACAGCGAAACAAATAATATATTTGTTCAGATAAGATTCAAAAGCATTTCCCCGAAGTGTATAAGTGCCGTTATCTTTGATATTGAGTGTTTCGATATTGAAAATAAAACGCTCGAAGCAGTAACAAGATATCAGCTGCTTGATCTTAAGGTCAAAAACGGAGAGACCTTTGGTGATAAAGAGTTGATCTGCTGCCCAAATAAATTCACCAGAAAATGCAACGTTGTTGTAAAAACCGTTATTTTCTCCGATGATACACGTTGGGAGTTCTCCGATGAGGACAAAACAATGACATTCGGCCTTCAGAGCCGTGTCAGGGATATGCCTTCAAAAAACCTTATTCCGGTGCTGATCAATGAGATGAAGAGCATAAACTATCCTGCCGATAAAGTCATCTATATCCCGAATACCTTTGAATACCACTGGATATGCACCTGCGGAGCGATAAACCACTTTAACCGTGAATGTTCCGTGTGCGGAATAGATAAAAGCAAGCTTTTTGAAATATTCAATGAGCAGTATCTCAAAGACCATGAATCGGTATATAAACAGAAACAACAGGAAGAAGAGCAGGAACGTGTCCGCAGGCATCAGATCGAAGAGCAAAGAAGAGCTGAGGATCAAAGATACCGGCGAGAGGTTGAATTAAAGCATCAGCAGCTCATTGACCAAGAGAAAGAAAAACAGAAAAATGAGAACAAAAAGACATTGTATATTGTACTTGCAGCAATTGCTGTTGTCATTATTTTGATCTTTTTTGGCAAAGCATCGACGGGCGCTATGGATACAAACAAGGATCGCTATAACTCTCAGGACACCGAAACAGAATATTATGACGATTACGATGATTATGACAGCTATGATTATGATAGTTATGATAACACCTCAATATATTCGATCGGAGGTACAGAGTATTCACCCGATGCTGTATATATTGATTTAAGCGGACAAGATCTAACGGATGATGATATTCAAAATCTTTGCAATTTCACAAACCTTGAGACCCTTGTGCTATCGAATAATAGAATAAGTGATATAAGCTGTCTTGCGGGACTGACTTCTCTGAAAGCATTAGATCTCTATAACAATCAAATTGAGGATATTTCTGCATTATCAAATATGACACATTTGCAGGAACTTAATCTGACACAAAACCGTATATTGACCATTTCTCCGCTTATAGATCTTGAAGAAATGAAGATCCTATGGCTCAGCTACAACAAGATCGTCAATGTTTATGCACTAAAAAACATGAACGATCTTGAAGAAGTGGTTCTCGATAACAATGAGTTAGTAAGTATAAGCGGATTGAAAGATAAAACAAATTTGAAAAAATTGTACTTAAACGATAATAAATCAATTGAATCGTTTGCTCCGTTAACCGGGTGCTCATCGCTGGAGCTGCTTAATGTTATAAACACCAATTGCAGCAGAGATGATATTAAGATGCTAAATAACGCACTTCCCGATTGCGATATTTTTTACATCGAGCCCGAATGGTAATTAACTCCAAAAACATTTAAGGACGTGATAAAATGACCATAAAAAAACTTATAGCCGTTATCCTGACGATCACATTCGGCATAAGTGTGTTAAGCATCAACGCATCTGCCTATAATAACGATCAGATCAACATATACCAGCTTGATGATTATGATTATTACTACACATTTGCAAAGGCTCTGAAAGATCATAACTATGAGCTTGTTGCAGAATATATTCCATGCACCGATCCGAAACAATTCAAATACAGCGGCGTTAATATCAAGAATTTTTCCGTCGAGATCATCGAGAATAACGATGGTTACAGCCAAATCGGAGCGTACATAACATTTAATATTACAAAAAGCAACAATAGTTTCTTCAAGAAGGGAAAGCACAAGTACTTTGCATATTTTAATATGAGTGACGGAGAAAACGGCACTTATCTGTTCTATCCTATGGGAAAAAGAACAGAACCCTATTGGGTGCGATATCCTAAATTCTATTTAAGCGACGGCATTGCCGATTATATAACCGATTTCGGAAGTGCAACGCAGAAACAGATCAAAAATATGGAATATACGGGCGGCTTTATCCATTTTTATTATCATTATGCTTTGTCCCTTAAATACCCGAACGGTATCTCGAAAACCGCACTCACAAAGGAACTCAACAAATTCTATGGCAACAAAAAGCAGATATCCCCAAGTGAATTAGATAATTTTACAAAAAAAGATGGTCTGTACTTTAAGGAATGCGGTCACGGTATGCCTGTCTATGCTGTCAGATGCAAAAAGACGACCAAAAACAAAAAGACAGGATATTACACTGATGATATGTGGTATTATTCGGATGCGACATATATGAATGTCTGCCGAAAGATCAAGGTCACTTACGCCAAAAAAGACGGCGGATATATTTTAAAAAATGTAGATTGTTATTATTCAAATGGTTATCGGGTAAAGTCTTTATAAGGAGGAAAATTAATATGAAAAGAATTATTAGAACTTTATGCGTATTTTTATGTGCAGCAATGCTGATGCCAATGATATTAAGCACCGTTGTATCAGCATCAAGTTATAAAACGGGAAATTACAAAGGCAAATTTGATTATCTTATCACCAATAAAGAGGTAACGATAACCAATATCAATAGAAGTCTTGAAAAATTGAGCATTCCATCTGAAATCGATGGTTATCCTGTTACAAGAATTGGTGCACGAGCTTGTGACAGAGCTGATCTTCGTGAATTATCTCTGCCCAATACTCTGATTTCAATTGGTGAAGGCGCTTTTCAATACACCGATATAAATAATATTGACATCCCATCAAGCGTAAAATATATTTACGATAGTGCGTTTTTTGGATTTATGAACACTCCCAAAAGCATTACTTTAAGGGAAGGGCTGGAGTATATAGGAGATAGTGCATTTCAAGATTTATTTTGGTATGTAAAAAGTATAACAATACCATCAACAGTTTGGTATATCGGAGATATGGCTTTTTGGGACGAACACCTTAACAGTGTTTATTTTATGCCAATGTCTGCCATTGCACAATCAACCGCTTTTATGCAAAGCACAATAATATATGGATTTGATAATTCTTCGGTTGCTTCCGACGCAGTCGAATACCGTTGGAGCTATCGCTCAATGGGAACATTCACAGGAATAAACCGCATAGGAGATAGTGTTTACGGCTACAAAAACAGCAAACTTGTTTCGGGCAAAAAGACTTTTGACGGAAAGTTATATTATTTTGACAAAAGCGGAAAGGCTCGCAAAGGCTTTGTAAAAATGAAGAGCGGAGATATCTATTATTTCTCCAAGAAAGCCAAAAACCTCGGACAGGCTGTGACAGGCTGGGTAAAGAAAGACGGCAAAAAATATTACTTCCAGACCTCGGGCGAGGATAAATACAAAGCCGCAAAGGGTTGGATGAAAATAAAAGGCAAGCGATATTATTTTAATTCCGACGGCACGATGGCAACGGGAAAAACAACGATAAAAGGCAAGACATATACCTTTGGCAAGGACGGAATACTGAAAAAGTAACTTAGTACGGTATGATTCTTCAAAATAAATGCGTTCCCAATTTGCAGTTCTATTTGCAGATAATTCAGATCTTCGATCTGTTTCTCTATAACTTATACTAAACACCAATTAAAAACTATACAAAAAAATCGGCGCATAAGCCATATAATACTAAACACCAATAAAATACAGGAAAAAATCTGTACCGAAATCCTATATATGCGAGATTGTCGGCTTGATTTTTTCCAAATTTTAAATGGTTGTTAGTATAAACCTGTTTACAACAGCTACGAGCTTTTGCGCCGATTTTTTGTCTATAGTTTTATTGGTGTTTAGTATTATGTGTCATTTTTTCGGGTGATGCACTTATATTGTAAATATATCATTAAAGGTCACCTCTAAACATAAATCCCCTCCCTATCTCCCCGACTTTTTCCGCAGGTTCTCCATTCTCTCAACCTCTTTGAGTGCATCGGATTGCTTTTCACGGAATATCCTGCCGATGTTTCGGCGGTACATATCCTCGTTTTCTTCCTTGGACAGAAAATACAGATTGAAACATTCGTCAATGCCCTCGGGGAGTTCGCCGTTATTCTCATCGGGATAGTTTTCATAAACGTCCTTGCCCGTAATTCTTGCCGAAAGATAGTCGAACGCCTTTCCAACCGAGCGGAAACGCTTTTTCACGGTCATACTCAGCGAAATATCATAATCGGAGCAGGAGTCAGGCCTTGAAACTGCGTCCACCATTGCAAAAAGTATCACGCAGACGAAGCAGACTTCATCGGGAGCTTTTTCGTCCTCCGAAAACCTGTTTTTGCCGATTATGTAAACTCCTGCGCCCGTGTTCGGGTCGATATACAGCGGAACGAACGCATCAACGCATTTCTCACGCAGAAGCGAATCATACAGCCGTGTGCATTTCTCCGTATATTCGCCGTTTATCTGCGCAGGATCGGTCACTGTCTCCGAGCTTTCGCTTTTTCCGCTGTATAAACTGTACTCATAAAGCATTTCAAACTCATCGTTGTAGCCGTCCTCTTTGAGGTGCTTGTTTGGGAGCTTTACGCTCTGACCGTGTTTATCGTTTTTGTTCGTGCGATAGCCGAGGTTGTAGAAAAAGTCCCTTACACAGCCCATAAGAAAACGCCGCTCAAACATTTCCTCCGCTTTTTTGAAAGCTTCATCATCGTCAAGAGCTTCATATTTTGCAGGGATCTTCACCTCGCCCGTGGTCTTGTCCTTCGTGCCGATGAGGTCTTTCAGAATGTCGGAGTATTCCTGCTTTGAAATTATCTTGTATCGTTCAAGGGCAAAGCAGGCACTTTTGAGCAGGATATATTTGTCACGCTTTTTCTGCTCCGCATATTCAAAAAGGTCAGCCTTCCGCCGTCCTATGACCTCGGCACGGCTGTCCTTTTTCTTTTTCAGATAGCGGTAAATAAAGCTGTTTTCTCTCTCTTTTTCGCCGAATGAAACATAGTCGTTCCAAAGCGCATCGTAAAAATCATCTCTGTCCTTTATCATGCCTTATCACCTATTGAAGAATGTTCGAGCGAAGAGCAGAGCTTGTCGGTGCGGTAGTATATCATTGCGAAAACGTCCTCCTCCGAGAAAGACGAAAGCTTATGCTCATAGAGGAAAATATCCGTCATAAGCTCGATCTCTTCAAAGAAATGATAGCGCACGAACATTGTCTGCTTAAAGAAAAGCTCCCTGAACCGCAGATATTTTTCCGTGTAGGCTTCGGGCGAAACGACGGTGCTTCGCCACTCGCTGTTTTTGATTTTTTGCTTTTCGGCAAGCTCATCGTCCTCATCTATGCAGACAAATTCCATATCATCGGGGAAGTCGCTCATACTCGTTTCGTCAAGCTCTTTCTGCGTGTTCTCCATCGTTTCAAGATAGTCTTTGTAGCTGTCAAAGCCATGTTCCGCCGCAATTTCCGACTCACGCTCTGCGCAGCGCTTTCCGAATTCTTCCTCGGAAAAAGTTGAAACGATGTGCTTTCCCGTCAAAAGCAGGTACGCCATATCGCAGTTACGGAAGAATCCGCCCTCGTTGAACTCGCCGTAATATCTGCATTCGCCGCTTTGCAGGTCGTATTCCGCAGATGTAAATTCGTAGCTGTGGAGAGTGTTTTCGTCCGTGAGAAAAAGGTTGTTTTTGTGCTTTGCAATGTCGGTAAGGTCGGAAAAAAAGCAGGCAGGACGTTCAGCGTATTTTTCGCCCTCGTTATATGTTCCGATGCCCTGTATCGCACAATAGAGAAAGCACTCGCAAAGCTCACGGAGTTCGCCTTTGATCTCGAGCAGGGTATGCTGTCTGCCGTATTTCTGCGCCCCGCCAAGCAGTTCGTTTATGAATTTTGCAAGCTTTCTTTCGGACACCTTTCCCGTTCTGTCGGCTATGTACGGATAAAAACTGTTGTTTCTGCCCGTTATGCGGTTCTTCATTTCGTCAAGCTGCTTTTCAAGCATATATTTCCTCGCTTTGTGGAGCTGTATATCGCTTGTCCTGTTTTCGTTCGGCATTATTTTCACTCTCCTTTAAAAATTCGGCGAAAAGCATTTTTATTCTGCTTTTCGCCGTTGGTATTATTTAATTGGATTTTCTGCTCTCGCGAAGATCGCAGGCAAGGTATACACCATTGTTTCTGTACACAAAAGCCGAACCAAGCTTATCTGTTGTGTCCTTTGATTTTAGCTTTTCACTGTCGCAGTAATATGCTTTATTCTTTACGGGAACTACCGATGAACTCATATCCTGACCTATCGACTTAAGCTTTTTGGCGGAGCTGGAATAATAGCAGTTTTCCAACGAACAGCTATATCTTCCTCCCACAATTCCGCCGATGTACAAAGAGCCGTAATTTCCCCAGCCTCTGCTCCATTTATAGCCGGTTGCCGAAAGACAATTTATTATTTTGCCGTTATTGCCCCAGCCTGCGATGCCGCCGTTGTATGCTTCAACGCCCGAGGAAGTATAAACCAAACCGTTGCTTATGCAGTTTGCAACACAGCTGTCCTTTATCAGACCGCCGTTTCCGTCCGTGAATATTGCTGCATTATAGAATACGCCGAATGCTGCAAATGCCATTCCGATAGTCGCCGATGTAACATTTTCGGTGTGCATCGAACCGACAATGCCGCCTGCGTAAGCAGCTCTCATACCGCCTGCTGCATCGTACTGACCAATGCAGCGGACTTCGCCTGTGTTTTCACACATATTTATTACCGAGCCTTCCGCAATGCCTGCGATACTGCCTGCGTATGCGCCGTCGTTATCATCGTTGTCATAGGCAATGATAACGCTTTCCTTAATGATAACATTGGAAACTGCTCCGCAGTAGATGTAGCCGAACAAGCCTGCCATCACAGGATTGTTTACATAAAGTCCGCTAATAGAGTGTCCGTTTCCGTTGAAAACGCCTGCGAACGGATAGTAGCCTGTAACGGGGTCTCCCGACTGACCGATAGGTGTAAATTTATTCTTCGGCGCAGTCTTATACCATTCTTTCCAGTTCTTCGTGTTGTTCATCGTAAGGTCGGCGGTGAGGTTGATAACAACGCCCTGCATCGATTCGCCGCTGTTTACAAGCTTTGCAAGACCTGCAAGCTGTCCCGGGGAGCTGATGTTGTACTCGGTCTTATCGCCCGTATACCAAGAGGTAACGACCTTGCCGTTCCAGACCTTGACCGTGGATTTTGCCGCGCTCGCAGGGATAACAAGCATAGTTACCGCCATTGCGACTGCAAGAATTGCAGATATTATTCTTTTCATTGATTTGAACCCCTTTCGCATTTATTAATATTATTATAATACATTATTTTACAAATTGCAATACTTTATTTGTTTTTTCAACTGAAAAGTCCCTTGAAGAGATCCCATACACTGCTGCTGTTTTCGGACTCCTGCATATCCTGATACTTTTGCATAACTTTTCGAAGATCACCCTCGTTCGCCTCGCCATTTGAATAGGCTATTTTTCCAAGAGATTCATTATTGTAAAAGATCTCTATGCTGCCCGATATAAATTCTCCCTTGCTCCATTCTCCTGCAACAATTTCCTTAAAGCTTTCACCATATTTCCATGTCCATATGCCTCTGCCGTTTGGCTCCTCGTTTTTATCAACATTTCCGCTGTATGTACCCGTGCCTCCGTCGTAGCTGTAAAGCATATCCTCAACATATTTATCCTTTACGCAGGAGGAAAAACAGAGTATGATGATAAGCGTCATAATGCACAATAATACTCTTTTCATTCAGTTACTCCTTTTACACGTCATATTCGGTGTATTCACCGTTCTTTACAAAATTAACATAATTGCACTCTCCCGTGGTCGGGTCAACTATGAGCAATACGCCGTTCTGCAAATTGCCGTCCTGATATTCTCCTGTGCGTACCCAAAAGTCGAACGGTTCGCCGACTTTAGTTTCACTCAATTCTAGCATTGTTCCGCTTGTGATCATATTGTCATAAAAATCTCCGACTTTTATTTCCCAGCCACCGGTATACCTCTGTGCGTTTATTCCATCCCCGTTAAGCTGATTATGCTGCCAGTTTCCACAGCTGTAATCTTCAAGAAGTTTTCCGTTATCTTCGTAATTTGACCAACAATTATATCCGAATTCTCTTGAACCATTGTCATCGAATTCGCCGCAATAGCAGCTTCGTCCGTTTTCGCCCGATTCATCGATCGGTACTGTATCCGATGAATCAAAACTTATCACTTCCTCACCGTTTGCATACCTGTCATAGTACAAACAACCTGAATGTACAAAAAGCTCGACGCGCCAAACCTCGGCGTTATTATAGCCTACTTCATCTTCACCTTCATACCAATTTGTCACATTTCCGGTTGTATAATCAATACTGTAAGGATGTATTAAATTTGTATTTGAACTTTCAATAGTGGAAATTTCAATCTGATCTGCATAATCCTTTTGACATACGCCATTGCTATAGTATAGTTTTGCTACTAAAAAACTATCAAATTTTTCCGCAGATTCAGGAACTGACATTACAACAAACTCCCCGTCTTTTTTTCCATTTATCCAATTTCCCGCAAAAGTGTAGATGCTATCACTAACATGATTTTTTACAATGCCATATCCGTTTGGCAGACCGTTTTGCCAATCACCCGAATAGACCCAGCCCGGTCTTCCGAACAGATTATCAAGAAATCCGTCCTTTACAAACCCATCTGCACTCTCACCGGTCACCCAGATCGTTTCATCTGCCGATACATTATCGCTAAAGCTCTGCACCGCTTCATCCTGAGGGTTTGAATTGTCATTTCTGCCCAAAACGAATTTGAATACCACAAATGCGCCTGCCAGGACTATCAGCATAACCGCAGCAATAATTATTACCGCCTTTTTGCCGCCCTTTTTCTTTACCGCCGTGTCTGATGCGGAAATAACCCCATCATTTCCGATAGGCAAACCGCATTGAGGACAGGATTTCGCACCCTGCGGCAGCACCGCTCCGCATTCCTCACACTTTTTTGCCTCTTTTACCGAATATCCGCAGTTCGGGCATGAAACCGCCTTGTCACTTATCTGTTTCCCACACTCGGGACAACTTATCATTGCCATAAACAACACTCCTTTTTAATTTTTACTTTGGCTGTATTGTACACCATGCGAATTCCATATCTCCATCATCCCAGAATTCCCACATATAGATCAACGCCTTGTCTTTGGATGACTTTAAAAACTCTGTTGACACTTGCAGCAGTTCTCCGAACTCATCTGCGCTGATCCCGGAATAATCTATCTCTTTGCCGTTGACATAAATTTTCGCAAATACCCTGCCCGATTTGTCGGAACCGTCACTTGTATAAACGAAGTCACCTTTATTAAGTTTTGCTAACACTTCATCCTTTGAAGATACTTCCGAAAGTCCGTTGAAAAGCTTTATTTTACCTTTTTTATAAGCATTATATTCGGATAAAATAGGCGTTGTATAGATCCTGACCTGATATTGAGAATTATCTGATGATATATACCCCAAAATATAATCATCGGATTCGGGATCTACATCCTCTACATAAAAATCATCACCCATTGCAGCCTTGAAGGTCTTTACCCCATCATAAACAGAATAGGTCTTTCCGTCTATCGTGATCTTTTCAACCTGAGGTTTGAAAACGACGATCAACACTGCGATAACAGCCACTAAAACAATTGCAGCAACAATTATCGGGATCAGTTTATTTTTAGCTTTAATAGGGTCTATGACCCTGACCTGCTCCGATGTTTCAATTTTTACATTTTCAACCGGACAGCCGCATTTGGGACAAACCGCTGCAAGATCGGATATCACCTCACCACATTCCACACACCTCGGTGCGATCATATCATATCCGCAGCCGGGACACGAAAGCGCCTTGTCACTTATTTGTCTTCCACACTCGGGACAATTTATCATTGCCATAAATAACACTCCTGTTCTTTTTATTTAAGGTCACCTCTAAAAACCATGGTGCCTCAGATGCGCAGTCAGATTTTTCGTCATATCGTATAGAAATTTCGCAGGCATACTGCCGTTGTCAAGAAATTTGTGTGTAATACTAAACACCTATAAAACTATAGACAAAAAATCTGCGCAAAATCCATATATCAGAGCTTTTGCCTGATTTTTTGTATAAGATGACGGAAAATCTGCAAGCAGATGAGGTGCTAAGGCTTTAACCGGTGGTGTTTAGTATTAGAGGTGACCTTAATTAAAGCCATAATCTTTTTGCAGCTGCTTACCTCCTGCTGCGCTCAGAAATCCTTTGGTGCAGCCCTGGAATTGATAACGCAAGTTCTTTTCATAACAGTGATCTCCCTTTTTATATATTTTTCCGCTTTTGGGAAAGCAGCATAATATGCTGCCGAACAGCCAGCCTCGGGCAATCTGCAAACTGACCTGAAATTGCCCAAAAATGACTTTCCTGCAAGCGGTTTTTAACTTTTTTGTCAACCTAATGAAAATTTTATAATAAAACTACCGTTTATGGGAATACTTAACATACAGCTTATTATATCACACAATAAAATAAATTACAATAGTTTTATAATAATTTGTATAGGAGAATTTAATATGGAGTTGAATTACGCTCTTATCGGTGCAAGGATAAAGCGTCTGCGAAAGTCCAAAAAGCTGACGCAGGACAAGCTGTCCGAGTTAAGTTCGATCTCTCCGCAGCATCTTTCGCAGATAGAAAGCGCCAAAACGAAGCTGTCACTTCCGACGCTTATCAATATCTGCAACGCTCTCGGCGTAACGGCTGACAGGATTTTGTGCGATGTGCTGAAAGCCGATGCGCCCGAGGAAATAAGCGCTGATATTGCCGAGGTTTTCAGCGACTGTACCGCCGACGAGATATTCCTTATGCTCAACGTGGCGAACAGTCTTAAACACAGTCTGCGTTTGAAGAAGATCGGTTCGGAAACCGAATAGCTTTGCCCCTTGTCTGAACTTATTGTAGCATAGCAAAAAAAGCTGTCGTAGATTTTACGGCAGCTTTTTGATTTTACCCTAAACACCATTTAAAATTCGGAAAAATTCAAGCCGATAATCTTATAGCTGTTTTTTTACAGGTTTGTATAGGATTTCGGCACAGTTTTTTTATTTTATTGATGTTTGGTATTATAGGTGCGAAATGTATCGTTTTTTTATAGGACGGTCAAAGATAATTATAAGAAAAAGTTTGTCGTTTTTTGTCTTTTGGACGCAGGAAATTGTAAGTTAGACCAAATTATTGTAAGTTAGACCAAATCTATTGACTTTTGAACAGATGGAAACTATACTGTGAACATAAGCCGTAGAAAGGAGTTGAGTAAAATGAAATTAGGTGATAAGGCAGCTAAAAAACTGCTTGGAATGATCGCTGACAAAGCAGCAAGATCATCTGTAAAAACAGCAAATTCAGCGTGTGCATTATGGCAGCATCAGCCAAAGGAAACTGACAAGATAAAAAATCTGAGAAAATTTTAACAGCGATTCAATATGCGGCATATTTGTTGATTAAGTCTAAAATGTTATCGGAACCTATCTCTGTTTTGCTGAATTTTCAGGGATAGCTCCGATGCAGTTATGATCGTCGGCGGAAGAACAGGGTGTGTATACACTATATGAAAAAAATTTTTTGTCTGATATTCTCGTTGTCACTGATCTTCATAGGAACAATACTTCTGACGATAATAGGCAAAGACAAACCACGGAGTGTCCCTGAAGAATATCAGAATTTGATCCATGCCGTAAATGATTTTGATGAGGAGCTTTCAGAAATAAGCAAAAGAGAAAACATTGCGGAAAGTTTAATGGATATCAACAAAAAATTGCATGGCAGCAGTGAATTCAGATTTATTGAACTTGATCTGACGGAGATATATACTTATGCGGGAAAAAAGGGAGATCAGCCTAAAATAAACGCAGCGTATTGCGGCGATAATGTTTTTTCGTTTTTTGACCTAAAAACGGAGAATGATATTTATTTCAGCAAAGAGGATTATGTTTTTAATGAGAATACCGTTCCGCTGATATTGGGCAATGATATGAAAAATAAATATTCGATCGGGGATACGATAAAATTTTATCGTCAGGGGTATTTGGTCAGCGGAAAAGTAATTGACTTTTTGTGCAGTGACCAGAATGTTATATATTTTGATAATGCTGTTAATGTTGATGATTATTTTTTTATCCCTTTTTCGTTGGAATATCCTGATCAAAAATACGATCGGGATATAAAGGAATATCAGATCCGTACTATGCTGAAAAGAAATAATGGGGTAATAGTTTCCGATCTGAAAAAAGACAAGATCCAACAGCTTATCAATGGGTTTACCGGTTTTTATGGATTGCCGGACTATATTCTGAGCGCTTCATACACAGAAAAAAGAATGTATTATTTGATTTATTGCTTAATTGAGTTTATGATAATAGTGATAGGGATCGTCGTTCTTATCGTCGGTATAAGACTGCCTCAAAAGTCAAAATGAATCATCAGGGACAATTTATACACTTTTGAAAAAGCTATGTTAATTTTAGAGAAAGCGCAGATTTTATATATGTTTTATTGGTGTTTGGTATTAGTATAAAAAGCGCAGTTCACTTAAACAAGTCTGTTTCCGTGAACTGCGCTTTTGCTTTGCTATTTTTTGCGGAACTTTTTTGGGGAAAGCTCCTGCTCTTCAAGGTGGATAATGCCGCAGACAGCCGTGTAGTTATCACCACGGTTTTCCGCACGCAGGATATGCCGCTTCAGCATATACCGCAGCCAGCTGCCCGCACGTTCTGATTTCAGCAGATCAACTTCCATTTCCGTTTCAAAGACATATTCCCAAAAGCCGTCGCTGCATATAAGGAATGTATCACCGTCGCATATTTTTATAGGAGGATAATTTCGCTTTGCATCGATCTTTTCCGATTCTCCGAGGACTTTCAGGAGCTTTGAACGGTCGTCACTGCCCCTTATTTCGGAAAAGTTCATCGTCCCCATATCGACCGCCGCCTGACACACCGAATGGTCTTTGCTTATCGCCGTTATATGACCGCCGCTGAAATAGTAGACCCTGCTGTCGCCGATGTTGATGTATCGGAAGATGCCGTTTTCTATGAATGCGGCTGCAACGGTGCTTTTTCCGAACCCATCGTTGTAAATGTGCAGGTTTGCGCCGCTGATAAGTTCGTTTATCCGTTCTTCGGTGTATCCGCCGCTGCAGTTTTCGCTGAAATATTCTATTGCTGCCGCTGATGCTGCCTCGCCGCAGTCATGACCGCCAAGTCCGTCAGCAACGGCGAAAATGCCCTTTTCGGCACTGCAAAGATAGGAGTCCTCGTTGATATCGTGTCCGCCCTCGGAGGAATAAACAGCAGTATCTATTTTCATAATTGCAATTTCCGCCCTTTTAAATCAATAGTTTATCTGGAAAAGCTGCTCTGCACTGCCGAGATAGAAGTACATTCCCGACGGAAGTGCTGACGGAACATCGGGAACAAGCTTCTGACCGCTGCCAAGAAATGTTCCGCAGCTTGATCCTCTGTCGATGATCTCATAGCCTGCGCCGCTCTGCCTTATCTCACAGTGTACACCCGAAATGCCCTGCGAGTTTATCGGGAAACAGATCGTGCAGCGTTCGGGATTTCTGCCGATAACGGCACTTCCCGAAATATTAAAGCTGCGTCCTGCCATGATGCCCTTTACACCTGTGATAACTGCCGTTTTTGAGATCGTATTGTCAACGGAGGTCTGAACAGTCGGAGCAGGTGCGGCAGTTCTGCTCTTTTTGCCGTTGAGAATAAGTATCACAATAACAACTATACATAAAACGCCAAGTGCGATAACGGCAATAATAAGGACAGTGTTTACACCGTTCGCAGGTGCGGAGGTGCTTTGAGCCGGTTCGGCTGCTGCAGCGGAGGTAGTCGCTTGTTCGTCATTCCGAACGGTCGTTGTTGTCTGTTCTGTTGTTGTCACGGTTTCTTTTTCAGTTTCTTCTTCGGTTTCTTCTTCGGTTTCCTTTTCCGTCACCGTTGTTGCCGCAAGCTCATTTGAAAGAGTATACGGAACGACATCTCTGTTTATTGCCGCAAGAAGTTCATCAATAGCGACTGCATAGTTTGAATCAAGAACACTGTAGGTGTTTATTCCGACAACCTCGCCATTTGAGTTTACAAGAGGACCGCCAGAGTTGCCTCCGCGGATATCAACATCGATAAGATATACCTGAACGCCGTTTTCATCGGTGCTTTTTCTTGAGATAGCACCCTTTGTCATCGTAATGTCCTCAATGCCGTAGGAAAGACTCGTGTTGTCCATTAAAAGGTCAGAGTCGCCCGGAAATCCGAGTGCAGCGAAATCATCGTCCATATCAACGTTATCCGACTTGCAGAGGACGAGAGGCTTTCTCTTTTCGGTCGGTTCGGGGAGCTTTAACACGCAGATGTCTTTCTTTTCATTGACATAGTATATCTGCGCACGCATAAAGTCGTTTGCGCCGTAGGAGAAATAGACCCTTACTTCATCGGCTCTGCGGCTGTTGACGTCGTATTTCGCATCGGTCGGGTTCGTTGACATATATTCGGCATAGCTGTCAACAACAACGTGAGCGTTCGTTACAATATAGCTGACAGGCTTGCCTTGCTCACCGATAGCAAATCCGCTTGCACGGAAAGTAGTTTCATTATAAGTGAGATAGTATCCTTGGCTGCCGCGGAAAACCGCATAGTCGCCTTTTTTTTCGTTTGGAGTAAATGTTGACGTTATAAAAACAACTCCTTCTTTTGCCGTGCTGTGAGCGGCAGCCGATGCCGTCATCGTCACCGCACACAATGCCGTCAGCGATATAAGCAGAACGCTTATCAGTTTATATAGCTTGTTCATAGTCTGAATTTCCTTTCATTATTATTTGAATTCGAGAATGACCGCCGTGTAGTTATCCTGATTGACGAATCCCTTTGCTGCGACTGCAGAGCCAAGCTTTTCAGCAGCTTTGGCTGCCGAATGATCCAGCGCACCGATCATTTCACTATCCGTTACGGCGTTGTAAACTCCGTCACTGCAAAGCAGGAGTTTGTCGCCTTTTTTCGGAACGAGCGGATGTACATTCGCATCGAAAAGGATCGTGCCGCCGCAGCCTATGTAAAATTCAAGCGAGTCCTTCTGCGGATCGTCCTGTACCTCACGGAATGTCATCTCCCTGCTTATTACGTCATCGAGCAGCGTGTTGATATGGTCGGAATCGACATTGAGAGCCGTGAGCATACCATACCGTAAAAGATAGACTCTGCTGTCACCGACCGCACACCAGTATATGCCTTTGCGGCTGCATTTTACCGTCACCGCAGTTGAACCGCCCTTTATGTCCGTTGAAACAACGTTATAGTTTATCTGCCGCAGTGCGCTTTGCAGGAAAATATCGGTCGGCAGATCGGCACTGCAGGACATACTCAGTTCGATCAGTGATGAAACTATGTACTTGCTGACCGCACCGCCGTCTGAAAGTCCTCCCATTCCGTCAGCAACAACGGCGGTGAAACCGTGAGCCGCAGCGTCTTTTTTCTTTATTGAGGAAAATCCGAAGCTGTCCTCCTGATAAGGACGTGCGCCTTTGCTGCTGATGCTGCCGAGTGCGATCCCCGATGCAGCGCTCCCCTCAAATTTAAGGGGGATAAAAACTTCTCCGGTATTCATATATCAATACGAGAAACTCTCGTTGCAGAAACTTCTGAATACATAGGTGCATGAACCTATCTTTATCTTGTCGTAGTCAAAAAGCTCTGCAGGCATGAGGAGCATATTGTTGTTGTAGTAAACGTTGTTTTTGCCCTTTCCGAAGATAGGACTTACATAGAATTTCTTGGTTTCGTCGTCGTATGCAATGACCGCACTTCCGTCCGATGAAACCGTCTTGTCGAAGTAAATATCAATGTCGAAGTTTGAACCCCGTCCGACCGAGTTCTGTTCACCGTGGATATTGAACGCAGTACCCTTTTTGTCGCCGTCAACAGCAACGAGCCAGCCCTTTACGGGACTGATGCCCTTTTCATTTTTGCTCAAAGCGACTGTCATGCCCATGCTTTTCGGGGCTTTTTCAAGGCTGCTCGAGCTGTCGAAAACGCTGTCTTCGGCAGGCTTTGCGACGGGAACTGTCGGCGGAAATCCGCCCGAAAAAGCGGAAACGGGCGCAGTTTTCGGAAAAGCGGGCTGAACGTTCACCGCATCTGCATTTGCGCAGTAAGGACACTGTGCATCTCTTTTTTCGTCATAAATATGACCGTTTGGACATTGTTTCATAAGATCCTCTCCTTATATATAGTAGGTGTAGCCGCCGTTTGCGCTGTAAGTGTATTCACTGGTAAATTCATAGAAGCCGTCAGGGTCAGCATCATAACCGTTGCCCGAAACATTGAGCATTTCGTTTACAGTAAGACCCATAAGTGCGTCAAGATCGCCGTTGAGCGCATTGTTATGGGCATCGAGCTTTTTTATCGAAGTGCAGTTCACGAGCGGCGTAAGATCGCTGATATTGTTATCGAATATCCATACTTCTTCAAGCTTTGTAAGACCCGAAAGAGGCGAGATATCGGATATTCCGTTGTTTCCGCAGCCGATGACCGTGAGCTTTTTCAGTTTCTTCGCAAAGGAGATATTCTTGACGCTGCAGTCGTGGAAGGTCAGCTTTTTAAGGTTCGTCAGACCCGATACAGCGGAAAGGTCGGTTATCTTAGGGTTGTTGCTGATGATTATTTCCGAAAGCTTGGTCATATATTTGAGATTTGCGATATCCTTGTTCGTGAGATTTTTATTTGAAAGGTCAAGTGTGCCCTTCATCGATGTGCTGTATGATTTTTTGCCGATCTTTACGGTCTTTGCACTCGAATTTGTGTCCGAAGATGAGCTGCCCGAAGCGGTTCTTGCCTTTGCGGTCTTTATAATGGCGCTGCAAAGCTTTGAACGGGTCTGTTTCAGCGTTTTGCGGTCGAAAAGTGCAAAGCCGTCCGCTTCACCATCGGTCTTGTTTATGCCGTTGTCCCACCAGCAGCAGGGAATACCGTAGGAATTCGCCTTTTGGAGGTAATACTGAACCGCTTTCACACATTCACTTTCGTTGCCCTTGTTGAGAAAGCCGAACTCGCCCATTACAACGGGGATCCCCTTTGAAATATAAGCCTTGTTGATGTCGCTGAAAGCTTCATCGATGCTGTCCTTGCCGAGCTGAGTGAACTTTTTCAGTCTGATATCGGTGTTGAGCGATATGCTGTCGGGGCGGTATGCGTGTACCGATACGATGATCTTATCATCATCGGGTATCTTCAGCGCTTTCATCGAATCATAGAAAGCCGATGCGCCGTAGGGAGCTATCATAAGGAAGCGTGTGCTGTTTTTTCCTCCGCAGGCTCTTATCGTCTTTACAAAGTCGGCATAAAGCTTGTTGAGTACCTTTCTTTCAGCGTCCGTTCCGCCCGTCCATTGATACTCCGAACCCTCGGTGTTGGGCTCGTTCATAGCATCAAAGATAAGATGCTCGTCATAATTTTTGAATCGCACGGCTATCTGCTTCCAGACGTAGCAGAACTTTTTTGAAACGGATTTGTAGCTCTTTTCCGAAAGGGTTATCCAGCTTTTGTCATGGTGAGAATCGAGGATAACATACATTCCGCTGTCATAAGCATAGTCAACGACCTCTTGAACACGGTCGAGCCAGTCGCTGTCTATTTTTCCGTTCGAGTCGATGTGATTTCCCCATGTAACGGGTATCCTCACCGTGTCGAAGCCTGCTTTTTTTACCGTTGTGATAAGCTTTTTGCTCGCCTTTGGGTTTCCCCAGCTTGTTTCTGTGTCAAGTCCCTCGCCGTCCATAGCGTCAAGCGTGTTTCCGAGATTCCAGCCGACCGTGATGTTTTGAACGAACTCGGAAGCCGTCATCGAGGATAGAGAACTTTTTTCCGCAGAAGCGGCACACGGCATAAACGATACGCACATTGCCGCCGTCAGCAAAGCGGAGATGATCTTTTTCAGTTTCATATTTACCACTGTTCCTTTCAATATTTGTCAATAATCATATAAAAGGCCGTCTGCATCTGAATACATTGCATAGCAAACACATTCAAACAGTTCATCGCCGTCATAATTGTTTCCCGACAGATTGAGATAATCCAGTATTGTAAGTCCCTTGAGAGCCTTTACATTTCCGTTGAGCGCATTATTTGAAGCATAAAGCTCCCTCAGTCCCTTGCATTTTGCGAGAGGGGTAAGATCGGATATCTGATTTTCGCCGAGATAAGCCAGTTCTATGGTCGTACAATTTTTCAAAGCATCAAGCGATTTAACTTTACAGCCTGTGAAGTTTATCTGCACGAGCTTTTTCATTCCCGACAAAGCGGAAATATCCGATACAAGGTTGTTCGTAAAGCAGATATTCACCATTTCCGTGCTGTCTTTGAGCGGAGAGATGTCCTTGACATTATTGTACTGCAGCCATACATCGGTGATTTTTTTATGTCCCTTAAGCGCCGAAATATCGGTTATGCCGTTGTTCTCCGCACCAATGACCGTCAGGTTCTTCATATTTGCTGTAAAGGAGATGTCCTTGACATTGCAATTGTGGAAAGTGATCTTCTCCAGACCCGTCAGTGAAGAAAGAGGAGAGAGGTCTGTGACCTTCGGGTTGTCGCTCATAATGATCTCCGTGAGCTTTGTGAGATGCTTCATCTGCTTGATGTCGCTGTTGGTAAGATCAGCACCGCAGACATTAAGAGTACCCGTCATATTCTTTTTATACTGCTTTCCTGCAACGACCACATAGTCCTTTTCCTGCTCTTTGGCAGCTGTGGTTGTCGTTGTGGTTTTCGGCTTCTCCTCATCGGGTTCTTCCTGAACGGGAGGTTTGGTTGTCGTTGTGAAGCCGCCGTTGTTGACATTGCCGCCCCGATCATCGTCACCCTCGTAATAATTTTTGAGCGTAGTTGTTTCGGACGCAGTGGTCTTTTTTGTCACAGAGGTTTCCTTTGCCGTCTTTTTTGTTGTTTCTTCTGTAGTCGATGGCGCAGTTTCTTTAGTTGTCTTTTTTGTGACTTCTTCCGATGCGGATACTGACGCCGCAGGCTCGGAATTTCTGCTTGTTCCTATTGCGACAGCTGCGCCTGCAATGATAAGTATTGCCGCTGCGCAGGAAAGCATCGCTATAAGCTGCTTCCGTGTCGGAGCTTTCTTCCCGCCGGAATTTTTTTCGGACACGGCAACAGTATCGCTTTCGCTCGGTACGGCAGGGATATCGGCAGTTGCTTCCGCCGCAGACTTAGCTTCGGATGTCGGTTTGCCAACAGTATCGGGGGAGCTTTTCTTTACTGTTTTCGGGGATACCGCAGTTATTGATTTTGCGTTCTTCGGAGCTTTTTTCGTTTCAGTCTGTTCCGCTTTCGGCTCTTCAATTTTGCTCTGCGTATGTATCTGTTCGGATGTTCTTAAAGTTGTGTAGGGCTTGGCTGTGACACCCTCGGGGAGGATAGTTTGCGGCTTTGGCTCATATTGTACAAGCGGCTCCGGTTCAATGCCGAGCGAGGATAATTCCGCACGGAATTCAAAAACATTGTTGTATCTGTCCTCAATTCGGAGCATTGTCGCCTTGCGTATCATCTCCCATAGCGGCGCATATATCGAATACTTGTTGGAACTGTATTCAGCATCGTCCTCAAAGCGTGACATAGGATCGTCGGGGATATCCTTTGTCATAGCATAATAAAGCGTTGCGCCGAGTGAATAAATATCGGTCCAAGGTCCTTGCCTGCCCTTTTTCTGATACTGTTCAAGCGGAGCAAAACCCTGTTTGAGAATGACCGAAAGGCTCTGTGATGCATTTGCAACGACCTGACGTGCAGCACCGAAATCGAGCAGCTTTATCTTGCCGTCATTGCAGATCATAATATTATCGGGGGAGATATCACGGTGAAGAATGTTCGAGCTGTGAGCCGTCATAAGTGCCGAGGAGATCCTTTCGGCAACAAGAACTGCCTGCCCTGCGGTGATGACGCCGTTTTTGTCAACATAGTCCTTCAGCGTCGTTCCCTCGAGATATTCCATGGTGTAATATACCGTGTCATTCTCATAGAAAAAGTCATAAACGCTGACAATGCTCGGATTTCCGTTGAATGCGGCAACAAGACGAGCCTCGTCATAGAATTTTTCTGCGCCCTTTTTGAATACGTCAGCCGTTTCCTCGCTTGTGACGGAAACTACAGTCGTTTCGGGGCTGCGCAGAGCTATTCCGTATGGATAATACTCCTTGATAGCGATCTTTTCTTCGTGTTTTATATCGTAAGCGAGGTATGTTATCCCGAAACCGCCCTTGCCGATAACTCTTCCGACAGCATAGCGTCCCTGAAGAACGCTTCCGCTTGCAAGAGTGGTCGGATCGGAGATCTGCTCCTGACCGCAAAAGCCGCATACGCTGCATGGCTCTGAAGATATCTCCGAAAAGCAGTTCTCGCAAAGATTCTTGCCTGCAATTGTAATCATAAACGAACACCCCTTTTTATTCCGCAAATAGATGCGATGTTGTTTTGACTACAGTGTAACACATTTATGGCATAATTTGGTGTGCAAAACTGCATTATTTTTGCCGACGGCGTTCAGCTGCAGTGTACAGATAAAAAGCAGCGGCAGACAATGCAGAATAAACTACAAAGTCTGCCGCTGTATTTCCGTCACCAAAAAACGGATATGTCTGTTAACTATACACTGTAAACTGCCGCCGTCATTCGTCTCCCCATATAAATTCGCAGGCGGCATCATAAGGTAAATGATGTTCAAGACAATGCACTATTTTTGCGTCCTCGGGGCGCCGTACATAAAGGCAGTCACGTTTTCCGAGCGTGAGCATTTTCTGGGTCGAGGCAAAGTCAAGACCGAGGAAAAGCGCAATATGGATCATCTGATCTCTTGTGGGTATCCTTGTGCCGTTGAGTATCTGATAGCCGTAATTTCTGTCAACGTTGAGTATGCGTATGAGGACGCTGCGCTTGATGTTCTTTCTGTTAAGACATTCAAGGATAAATTCGCTCAATTCGGGAGGCGGATTTTCTTCGATCACTTTTATGTCAAGATGCTTTGTCTTTTTTATCATTCGTTCGATATCAACAGTTTTGATATGGATCATCTCCTTTATGCCGATCATCACCAGTAAGCGGTGAAATCTCCGTCCATTCGTTCAATTATGTCCTGTATCTCGTCATCGGTAAAGCCGTTGCCCTCCATACAGACAAACCCGTTGAGCGTTATCCCCGAGAAAGTGTCCGTATGCCCCGAAAGACGATTGTTGTCAATATAAAATTCTTCAATAGTGCATCCTCGCAGCGGTGAAAGATCGGTGAGATCATTCCGTCCGAGATAGACGAACCGAAGTGCCTTGCAGTCGGAAAAAGGTTCGATGCTTTTGAGATGACAGCCTGCAAGACAGACCATTTCCAGCTGCTGCTTGTGCGCAAGGGCATCGACTGTGCCTATCTGTGCCTCGTTGAAGCCTGCCTTTACGAGCTTATCGCAGTTCGTGAGCGGTAAGATATCCGTGACGTAGTTGTCGCCGAAAAACACCTCTTCAAGCTCGGTCTTGTCCGCCAGTACGGAAATATCGGAAATGCTGTTGTTTTCGGCGGAGATCTTTCTGATTTTTTTCATATCCTTTACAAATCCAAGATCGGATACATTGTTGTTGCTGAAATGCAGGCTCTCCATATTTTCCAGTCCCTTAAGGCAGGACAGATCGGTTATGTAATTGTTGTCAAGGTCAAGATATTTCAGCTTTTTGAAGTGCCGCAGGTTTGATATCTGCGCATTCGTGAGTTCTCTGTCGGAAAGTTCAAGCGTTTCAAGCTCCACCGAGTAGAATTCTCCGCCGACCTTGACTGAGATATCCCTGTCTTTCGGAAAAACAAGAAAGACCGCACCAAGTACCGCTGCTGCCGCCGCTGCGATCACTGCCGTCACAGCCGCTGCTTTTCTGTGCCGTCTGACCTTTGGCTTTCCGTTTACGGTGATATCATTCGCAGGCTCATCGGCAGGTATCGTTATGGATTCTTCTTCGATACCGCAGTTCTCCGCAGCCGTCAGCATCTCAGCCGCAGAACAGTATCGGCTCTCCTTTTTCGTATCACAGGCTTTTTTCAGCAGCTCTCCGAGAGGTTCGGGGAGCTTTTTTATCTGTGCAAGAAAAGCCGTATCATCGTCCATTCGCAGCATGGGATTTTCGGGGATAATTTCCGTCAGTCCGTAGAAAACCGATGTTCCGAGCGAATAAAGATCGGTGCGTGCGTCCTGATCACCCTTGCGCCAGTATTGCTCCGCAGGTGCAAATCCCTCTTTGATAATGACGGACATATTGTCGGGGCTGCCTTTTCCGAAGCTTCTTGCCGAGCCGAAGTCGATCAGCCTTATCCTGCCGTCCCTGCAGATGATAATGTTGTCGGGAGAAATATCCCTGTGCAGTATTCCGCTGCCGTGTATCTCGGAGAGTGCGTTGAGCAGGCGTTTAAGGATATACACCGCCTGTCCCGGGGTGAGCCTGCCGTGCTTATGAACATACTGTTTGAGCAGTGATCCGCTGAAAAATTCCATTGCGTAATAAGCCGTACCATTTTCACGGAAAACGTTATATACCTGCGGAATATCCTTTACTCCGTGGAACTGCATGATTATCTCAGCCTCGCTGAAAAAGCGATCCAGCCCATGGATGTAATCATCGTGCTGAAGTGAGGTCATCGGCTCAACGGTCGTGTTGTCGCCCGCCCTTGCAGCCGTGCCGTCGGGGTAGTATTCCTTGACCGCAACGGGACGCTCCGTTTTTGTGTCATAGGAAAGATATGTTATGCCGAAACCGCCCTTGCCGAGTACCTTTCCGACAACATAGCGGTCCATAAGAACAGTTCCGATAGGGAGAATATCATGCTCCTTGTATAATTGTTCCCCGGTATATCCGCAATACGGACACCTGTGTCCCTTCATTGCAGAAAAGCAGTTTCCGCAAATATTCTGCGGCATATCCTCACCCCCGTTGCCTCGCAGCGCATATATATACTATATTATAACATTTTTATAATATATTTGGTGTGCAAAACTGCATTATTTTTGCTGTTTACATTACTAAAGTCTACACCAAAATCATTCCATCCGGGCGATCCCGTATTCAAAGAATATTTTCCTTCCCGTATAAAGCCTGCCGAAACAGTCGATTATCCGACGAGCAACGAGTTCGCCGTTTTCCCTGTTTGCATCCATAAGTATAACGATGATCTGCTTGCTCGAATAGCGTGTCGAGATATCGACACGGCGCAGGGAGGTGTAGATAGCCTGCTCCATCATTTCAAGCGCAACCTCCGTTTCGCTCGGGTCAATGATAGTGTTTTCGGGCGTTGTCACGGTGAAAAGCACGATCTGTACTTCTCTGCCGCTGCGTTCGACAAAACGGCGTATGAAATTGTAGACATGGTGAAAGCTGTCGAGTTCAAGCTGATATGCACCCCTGCCCGAATCTGCGTGCGACATGACCTCACGAAGGTATTTAAGGTCAACGAGATTTCCCGCACGGCTGTTTTCACTGTCCCTTTGTTCGCTGAAAAAGTGGTAGGAATTCTTGCCGTTCTGTTTTACATAGTAAAGAGCCTTGTCGGCGGCATTGTAGACCGTGCTGAAATCACTGCCGTCGTTAGGTATCTGTGAAATGCCGATCGAAACAGAGGAGTTCGTTTCAAACCTTTTCTGCTCGATCTTAAAGCAAAGGTCGGAGATGATATCTCCTGCAAGATTGCCGAGCTCCGCCTTTGAAGTCACACCGTTTATGAACATAACGAACTCATCGCCGCCGATGCGGCAGAGGATATCTCCCTCGTGCGAGAATTTTTTCATTGTATCTGCAAACATTCTGAGCGTGTTGTCGCCCTCGATGTGTCCATAGCTGTCGTTTATCGCCTTGAAATTATCCATATCTATCATAAACAGCGCTCCTCTGCCGCCGCTGCTGATGATCTCGTTGACAGCACCCTCGGTGTAAGCTCTGTTCCACAGCCCCGTCAGTGCGTCCTGCAGGGACTTGCTTTTGATGTCGGTAACCTCTTTCATCTTCTGTTCAAGCTTGTCGGCAAGTATCCGGCGCATTTCTTCAAGTTCAAGGATACGGCTTATCCGTGAGCGCATGACAAACGGTGCGAACGGCTTTGCAATAAAATCGAGTGCGCCCTCTTCAAGGCAGCGGTTCTCCGTTTCGGCATCATCATCCGCCGTAAGAAAAATTATCGGTATCTCTGCACAGCCGTCCTTTTCCCTTATCCTCTTCATCACCTCAAAGCCGTCCATTTCGGGCATATTGATATCGAGCAGGATAAGGTCACAGCAGTTGCTGTCGAGAAATCTGAGTGCCTGCGCCCCCATTGTTACCGCCGTTACCTTGTGATCATCGCAAAGTGCCGCCCGAGCCGTTGCAAGGCTCGCCTTGTTGTCATCAACTATAAGAATATGTTTCATAGATCGTCCGCCTTAATCATCAGTTTTTTCGCATAAACAGCACTCCGAACGTATCGGGACCGCAGTTGCCCGAAACGGTCGCAGATGCAGCTGTGATCTTTAACTCGTCAAAATGACAGTATTTCTCCGCTTCCGCAGTTATCATACGGAGCATTTTAACGCTGCAGCCTGCATGGGTGATGAAGCCGCATTTTTTGTCTATGTTTTTTTGTCCCTTCAGCTCACGTCGGATATACGCCCGACACGAGGACTCATAACTGCCGAAATAAATATTTTTAACTTTAAGTGTTCCCTTGTGCATCATAAGTACGGGGTGAATGTGAAATGCCGAACAGAGCTTTTTCACGAAAGCGGAAACACGTCCGTTGCGGTAGAGATAATCTGCGTCCTTGGCAAGAAAGCTCGTTGAAACGTGCGTTTTAAGCTCTTCAAGCTCCGCAAGTATCTCTTCCGTGCTGCATCCGCTGTCTGCAAGCTCCGCTGCACGCAGAACGAGAAATCCAAGACCGGTTGAAAGATGCTGCGAGTCAAAGATATGTACCCTGTTTCCTTCCGAACCCATCATTTCAACCGCCGCACGGGCGTTTTTGCATGAGTCGCTTATCCCCGAGCTTATCGCAACGAGGATGATATCATCATATTTTTTGAGATTTTTCTCGAATGTTCTGAAATAAACGTCAGACGGAGGTGGGGACGACTTCGTTTTTTTGCCGCCCGTTTCAAGATAATGGATCACGTTCTCCGACGTTATCTCGTCCGAATCGGTGAACACTCCGCTTTCCGTTTCTATCAGAAAATACAGTATGTCAATGCCATGTTCGTTCAGAATGTTCTTGGGCAGATCGCAGACACATTCGGCGAGTATACCTACTTTTTTCTTTTTCATATTATATTGATCTCCGAAAGCTTATACTGATTTTTGTCTGCACTTTGATAAAAGATCAGTATTAAATTCCAAGCTTTTCTTTCAGCGCATCGGCTTTCTCCGCCGCACTTTCATATTCAAAATCATCGGCGTCAGCCTTTATTTTGCCAAAAAACGGCTTTAATGCGATATCTCCGACTTTATATGCCGATGCCTCAGCGCATATTGCCGCTATCTCATCACCGTCGAACGAGTCACAGGCAGCCCTGACACGTCCGATAAGCTCCGCCGCCTTTTCGGGCGTTATCATAGTGAGAGCTTCTGTCGGAACGTAATTTTCATCGGTTTCATCGTCCGCTCCGTCAAGTCCAAGGTATTTTCGTCCAAGCTCTGTGACATTGCTGTACATTTCGAGCATAGCGGCGTTCTTTTCTTCGATAAGACCGTGATCTCCGTTCTTTCCTGCGAGTTCAAGCTCCTTTGCAAGCTCGGAAAGCGGCTTTGAGCCGATCGTCATTGAGGTGCTTTTGAGTGCGTGAACTTCTATAATGTAATTTTTCCAGGCTTTTTCGCTGAAAAGTTTTTCTATCTGTTTTATCTTTTCGGGAGCTTTGCGGACATATACCGAAAGTATCTCACTGTAAGCCTCGGTATCCCCGCCGGTGTAGAAAATGCCCGTTTCGGGTTCAAAAAGCGCATCGGAGGAGGACTTTTTCACAGCCCTTTCCGTACCGTGTTTCGGCGCAGAGCGTTCCCCGTCTGCGGACGGTGTTTTTATGAGTTCTTTCGGGAGCCAGGTCTTGAGTACACGGTCAAGTGCCGAAAGCTCGATAGGCTTTGCGATAAAGTCGTTGAACCCTGCCTCAATGTACATTTCCTTCACTCCGTTGACAGCATTCGCCGTCAGCGCAATTATCGGCAGATCCTTGTAATACTGCCCCTCTGTGTTCCGTATCTCCTTTGTCGCCTCAACGCCGTCCATTTCGGGCATCATGTGATCCATGAACACAAGGTCGATATCCTTTGAGCGCAGCATTGATATTGCCGCACGTCCGCTTTCAACGGTGAGCACCTGCATATGATAAGGACGCATAAGACCCACTGCGACCTTGAGGTTGATGATGTTGTCGTCAACGATAAGCACCCTTGCTTTCGGTGCAACAAAGCGTATTGCCGAGTTTCTGCGCTCGTTTATGTTCGGGACAATATTCTCATTGTTGAAAACGGTAACAGCGGTTATAATATAGAATGGCTTGTAGATGCATTTCATTCCCGATTGTACGTCAATAGCGTTTATCCTGTCCTGAACAAGGATAACGTTTGTTCTGCCGGCAAGATCTTCAAAATAAGAGCGGTCGGAGATGTATTCCTCCCTGCCGATAAAAATATGGGTGTGGTTCTTTTCCGATACGGCACGTCGGAGCGTTTCAAACGAATCGTACAGCTCAAAATCAGTGTCAAGCTCCGTTTTAAGCTCCGAAATGAGTGAATAATATTCCTCTGCGATCCTCGGATCTGCGTATTTATCCATATTGATATAGAAAGCCGCATGTATCTTTTCGGGAGCGTTTATGGATACGAACGGCTTGCTGTCGGAAACCTTTAACGGGATAACGAACCTGAACTCCGAGCCGACGCCGACTTCGCTTGAAACGTTGATAAATCCGCCCATTTTTGAAACAAGGCGGCGTGAGATGGCAAGTCCGAGACCTGTGCCTTCAACGGAGCGGTTCTTCTTGGTGTCGATCTGCTGAAAGCTGTTGAAAAGCTTCTCCAGTCCCTCGGGCGAGATGCCGATGCCCGTGTCGGTAACGGAAACGGAAAGATTTATTCCGTAGCTGTGTGCCGTATGCGAAATGCGGAGGATAACACAGCCTTTTTCGGTGAATTTTATCGCATTCGTGACAAGGTTTATCATAACCTGACGGATTCGCAGCTCGTCACCGATAAGTCCCGTCGGAAGATCGGGATCGCATTTTACGACGATCTCGATCGGCTTGTCGCCCTTTCGTGTAAGTCCGAGATTTACAACGTCATTTATGGTCGAGGCGATGTTGAATTCCTCGGAGGTTAATTCCATTTTTCCCGATTCAATCTTTGAAAGATCGAGGATATCGTTGATTATCGCAAGCAGACTTCTGCCTGAGTTCTGTATGTTGAAGCAGTAGTCCCTGACGGTGTCGCTTATGTCGTTCTCACGGAGGATAAGCTCGCACATTCCGACGATCGCATTCATCGGAGTGCGTATCTCGTGGCTCATATTCGCAAGGAAGTCACTCTTTGCACTGTTTGCCTGATTTGCGATCCCGAGAAGAGCTGCCTGCTGCTTTCTTGACTCAAAAAGCTTGTAGTTGATGAAGATACATATCGCAGTGTCAAAGAAGTAAACGATAGGAAATCGCAGAAGATATGTTTCCGAGTAAGCATAACCAAGCTCATGCAGCGGCGACCACATATATACTGCCGTAAAGATCCCGAGCAATATGCTGAAACAGCCGCCGTAGAGCAGCTTATAGAAAAAGATCCCGATCGGCGGGACGAACAGCAGCCAGACGATGCTGAAGCCGTCCTTTCCGCCCGTCACAACGAAAAATATCATCATTGACCCTATTGCAGCGAGTGAGATCACACTCAGCACAAGGAATCTTCTGGTCTTTTTGTATATGAAATGATCAATTATGCACAGAACTCCGAGTGCGCCCGTTATAAATGTCATCAGCGCAGAATCCGTCACAATGTTCACTGCGCACATAAAAAGGCTGATGAAAGCAACCGTTATCGTGATAAGACTTATGGTCCTGTCATCGGTGTTTTCAGCGTCCTTTTTCAGTTCTTTTATCAATTCAAACATTATATGCCTTCTATCTGATATATTATGACCGCTGTTCGATCCACAGCTTTTCAACTTAAGAGAAACTCTAAAAACCTCCCTCACGGCAAATTTTCAGCGGCTTTGCTCGTGTTTTTGGTTTTTAAATAACCCCTTAAATTATAGCGTTTTTTTACAAAAGTGTCAATAAAAATAAAATATTGCGACATTTTTTAACGCTGTTTGTCGCTGTACTACAAAATCAGTTCATATAAGGGTCAATTATTTGTGGAAATTAAAAGAGGTGACCATATGTAATATAATATAGTATAAAATCACCGCACAGAGCTTTCGGGATCTGTACGGTGAGGGGGATCTTCGTGAAATCTTAATAGGAAACGACAAGCTGCATCTTGAAACGCTCTTCTCCGTAAACAGCATGGGGGATACCCTTTGGCATGATGAGCGTGTCGCCGGCTTCAAGGAAGAAGACCTCGCCGCCGACAGTGAATCTGCCCTTGCCCTCGAGGACTGTCACCATAGCATCGCCCGATGCCGTGTGAGCGGAGATCTCCTCGCCTGTGTCGAAAGAAAAAATAGTCATGCTGACGAGATCGTTCTGGACGAGTGTTTTGCTTACGACCTGACCGTCCTGATACACGACCTGATCCTTAAGGCTGATCTTTTCCTGTTTTGCAATATTCTTATACATTCATTTTCCTCCTGAAAAATTATTGTATAAATATAGTATGTTTTTATATCCGCTTTATACGGAAAAAGTATAAAGGATATGTTTGAGTATACAATTTTCGTCTTACTTAGCCAAGTGTAAAAATATTAACGATTCGCTTTTTGAAACAAGCCTGCAGCGGCTTTCAAACAGCAATTTCGGGGCGTTTTGAGCCGATTTTATGCCCAAAAAGCAATTTTACCTATTAGCTAATAAATCAGACAAAAGTTAGATAGTATTTGTTGCAATTTCACAAATATCTCTCCAAAATTATAAATTTTAAGCTTAAAATTGTCGACTTTGATAACAGAATAAGGTATGTAACCCATAATTTAGCATTACATTGAGATCTCAAAGAGCAGGTTTAGAGAGTTTGCATAAACCTTTTTGGAACTAAATTCCATAATTCTCCCGATTTCGCCTTTAAACAGGGTGGTTTGCGGCGGTAAAAAAAGCTTGTTTTGTGCAATATCAACAAAAAAGGGGTTAAAATAAATTTGACAAACGGCTATTTTGATTTTATAATAGCTAAAGTTGCTTAAAGATTACAAATGGGTTACAAACTGTATATCGGAAGATAACATAACGTGATCCGCTAAATCAAAGCTATCGAAAAAGGAGATTTTATGAGCAGACCTATTAAACTACCGTTAAAAAGCTTGCAGGACGTAAAAAAGCATAAGCTTGTTTCTATCGCAACTGCTGCTGCAGCCGGAATTGTAATTCTTCTGCTGGTCATTTTCACAGCCGTCGGAAAGAGCAACGAGCCTGTTTTTAACGCAGATATTGTGAACACACCGTGCAGTGCAGAGAAAACAGTCACGGTCAACCCGAACCCATTCTGCAAGGTAAAGATCTATGCCGATGGAAACAACTATGTCGTAAGAGCAAGAGGAACGGTCTCGGACGCTATCAGTACGGCAGGCATCGAGGTCGATGATGACGATCTCATCAATATCGGACTTTCCGAAAGACTCAACGATAATACGGATATCGTTATCAACCGTGTTGACTATGTTACCGAAGTGAAGCTTGAAACTATTGACTATGCCACCGAATACAAGGAGGACGACAGCTATGTTGTCGGTTTTTCAAAAGTCCTTGTTGACGGCGAAGAGGGCGAACTCGCAAAGACTATCTGTCACACCTACGTTGACGGAAAGCTCGCAAGCTCGGATATCGTAAGCACGGAGGTCACCGAAGAACCCGTTGACGAGGTTATCGTTCAGGGTACAGCTGAGGTCAATCCGATAGCCGCAATGAGCATCTCACAGCTTGACGTTCCCGATTATCTCACGCTTGATGAAAACGGCGTTCCCACTTCATATTCAAACGTCCTCACGGGCAAATCCTGCGCATACAGTGCAAAGCCAACCGCAAAGACAGCCTCGGGCAGACAGGTCAAGGTCGGCTATGTTGCAGTTGACCCTTCAATAATCCCTTACGGAACGGAGCTTTACATCGTTTCGACCGACGGAAAATACGTCTACGGCTACGCTGTTGCAGCCGATACGGGAACAGCGCTTCTCGACGGACGTATTCTCGTTGACCTCTTTATGGAAAGCTATGACGCAAGCTGCGACTGGGGCGCAAAGCAGGTCAATATTTACATTCTGTAAAAAAATATAAAGATATACAAAACGGAAAAGTGTTCCCTCTGCTCTTTTTGAGCAGAGGGAATTTCGTTTTATGGGTTCTTTTTGTATACAATTCGTAATATCAAATAATATAATACTATTTGTATCAAACTTTGGCGGCAGAATATCGGCAGTATTTATACCAAAGGTAATATCATATTATCTATTACAAAATGTAAATACATCTTTAATACTAAACACCAATAAAATACAGGAAAAAATCTGCGCCAAAATCACATATATCCAAGATTGTTGGCTTGATTTTTTCCAAATTTTAAATGGTGTTTAGTATAAAAGGTACGAAGATGCGTGATATTTTAAAACTATTGATCATTGCAAACTCAAATTCTGATTTACTTAAAGTAATATTTATCTAATAGTAAACTTACTGTATTGAATATAGTATGCTTTTGCTTGACAAAAAGCGTTTCGTGTGGTATATTTATGGCATACAGTTTTCTTGAAAAGGAGCGTACTTATTATGGAATTCAAAGAACTTATAGAGGCAAGAAGAAGCATCAGAGCTTACGCCGAAAACGTGACCGTTACCGCAGACGATATAAAATCGATGATAAGTGCCGCACAGCAGGCTCCGTCGTGGAAAAATTCACAGACGGGAAGATATTACGCTGTTATCTCGCCGGAAATGATCGCAAAGGTGCAGAGCGAATGTCTGCCCGAGTTCAATCAAAACAATTCCAGAAATGCAGGTGCGCTCATCGTTGCGGCTTATGTTGCCAACCGTTCGGGCTTTGACCGTGACGGCAATCCCACGAACGAGTGCGGAAACGAATGGGGCGCTTATGACCTCGGACTCCAGAATCAGAACCTGCTCCTTGCCGCAAGGGACAGCGGCTTTGACACGCTCATTATGGGTATCCGCAATGCGGAAAAGCTCCGTGAAATGCTCGGTATCCCCGAAGATCAGCACGTTATGTCTGTGATCGCAGTTGGTAAGAGAGCCGCTGAACCACAGAAGCCCGAAAGAAAGAATACCGAAGATATAGTGAAAATGTTCTGACCTTAACACTATATATAGTATTGATGCATAAAATGAGCCGTTCCGTCAAGCCTTTTGGAACGGCTCTTTTTGTCAATCCGCAATATCGCCAAAAAAGGAATGGGAAATTCATAAAAAACGCCGACCATGAAAATATGTAACTCCCTTGTTTTTAATTATGAACTGTGATATAATTCAATATATGGTGCTCGAAAATAAAATATTTTACAATATATAGTGTACCGATAGGCGTTAAACGTTTGATATTTACTGTAAGTTTAATAAGTTTGACAGAAAGCCGATAAACAGCTCGGCGGAAAAGAATGAAAAGGCAAGGAACAGGGAGGGCCAAAAATGAAGATCATCAAAAGAAACGGAGCGGAAGAAGTTTTTGACATCAACAAGATCGTGAACGCTATCGCCAAGGCTAACAACGCAGGCGATAAGAACGAGCTTACTGAGGGTCAGATCGCAGACATCGCCGACTATATCGAATATAAGTGTGGCAAGGTCGGAAGAGCCGTTTCTGTCGAGGAAATTCAGGATATGGTCGAGGGTCAGATCATGGCAAAGGGCGCATTCGATGTCGCACGCCGCTATGTAAGATACCGTTACACCCGTTCGCTCGTCCGTAAGGCAAACACTACGGACGACCGCATACTCACCCTCCTCGAATGCAACAACGAGGAAGTTATGCAGGAAAATTCCAACAAAAACCCCGTTGTCAACAGCGTCCAGCGTGACTATATGGCGGGCGAGGTCAGCCGTGACATCACGAACCGTCTGCTCCTGCCGCCCGATATCGTTGAAGCCGACAAGCAGGGCATTATACACTTCCACGACTCCGATTATTTCGCACAGCATATGCACAACTGCGACCTCGTGAACCTTGAAGATATGCTCCAGAACGGCACTGTCATCAGCGAAACACTCATCGAAAAGCCGCACAGCTTCTCAACTGCCTGCAATATCGCAACTCAGATCATCGCACAGGTCGCTTCAAATCAGTACGGCGGTCAGAGCATAAGCCTTGCACACCTTGCTCCGTTCGTTCAGATATCCCGTGAGAAGATCCACCGTGATGTCCTCGAAGAAGTAAAGGCTCTCGGCGCAACAGCGAGCGAAACCAAGATCGCAGAGATAGTTGAAAAGCGTCTTCACAAGGAGATCGAAAAGGGCGTTCAGACTATCCAGTATCAGGTAGTGACCTTGATGACAACAAACGGTCAGGCTCCGTTCCTCACCGTGTTTATGTATCTTAACGAAGCCAAGAACGAAAACGAGAAGCAGGACCTTGCACTCATCATCGAAGAAATGCTCCGTCAGCGCTATCAGGGCGTAAAGAACGAAGCAGGTGTGTGGATAACACCTGCTTTCCCGAAGCTTATATATGTTCTCGAAAATGACAACGTAGACGAGGACAGCCCGTATTTCTACCTCACCGAGCTTGCCGCAAAATGCACGGCAAAGCGCCTTGTCCCCGACTATATCAGCGAAAAGGTGATGCTCCGGCTCAAGGTTGACAAAAACGGCGAGGGACACTGCTATACCTGCATGGGCTGCAGAAGCTTCCTCACACCTTATGTTGACGAGAACGGCAAGCCGAAGTATTACGGCAGATTCAATCAGGGCGTTGTAACTATCAACCTTGTTGACGTTGCGCTCTCCTCGGGCGGCGATATGGATAAATTCCGGAAGATATTCGATGACCGCCTTGACCTTTGCTACCGTGCGCTGATGTGCCGTCACGAAAGACTTAAAGGCACATTGTCCGATGCCGCACCTATCCTCTGGCAGTACGGCGCACTCGCAAGACTTAAAAAGGGCGAGCCTATCGACAAGCTCCTCTACGGCGGATATTCCACCATTTCGCTCGGCTATGCAGGTCTTTGCGAATGTACAAGATATATGACGGGCAAGTCCCACACAGACCCCGAAGCTACACCGTTCGCACTTGAAGTTATGCAGCACATGAACGATGTCTGCGCCGAGTGGAAAAAGAAAGAGAACATCGACTTCTCTATCTACGGCACTCCGCTCGAAAGCACGACCTATAAATTCTCCAAGTGCCTGCAGAAGCGTTTCGGCATAATCAAGGGCGTAACGGACAAGAATTATATCACGAACAGCTATCACGTTCATGTTACCGAGCAGATAGACGCTTTCACAAAGCTCAAATTTGAGTCGCAGTTCCAGGCTCTCTCCCCCGGAGGAGCTATCAGCTATGTTGAAGTTCCGAATATGCAGAACAACATTCCTGCCGTTATAAAGATAATGAAGTTCATCTATGAAAACATTATGTATGCGGAACTCAACACGAAGAGCGATTACTGTCAGGTATGCGGATATGACGGCGAGATAAAGATCGTCGAGGACGAGGACGGCAAGCTCGTCTGGGAATGTCCGAACTGCAAAAACCGTGACCAGAACAAACTCAACGTTGCCCGCCGCACCTGCGGTTATATCGGCACACAGTTCTGGAATCAGGGCAGAACGCAGGAGATAAAAGAAAGGGTACTCCATCTGTAATGAATTACGGTGAAATAAAGAATTTTGATATTGCAAACGGCGAGGGAGTCCGGGTTTCGCTATTCGTTTCGGGCTGCACTCACCACTGCAAAGGCTGCTTTAACCCCGAAACATGGAATTTCGGCTTCGGCAGCGTCTACACAAAGGAAACAGAAGACAGCATAATGAAAATGCTGTCTTTTCCTTACATTGACGGACTTTCGCTGCTCGGCGGCGAGCCGTTTGAACCCGATAATCAGCGTGAGCTTGTAAAGCTGCTGAAAAGGGTGCGAGCCGAGCTTCCCGACAAGGACGTGTGGTGCTATTCGGGATATATTTTCGATGAAGAGCTGCTCTCCGAAAGCCGTGCCCGATGCGAGGTCACGGACGAGATGCTCTCGCTCATCGATGTTCTCGTTGACGGCGAATTCAGGGAAGAATTAAAGGACGTTTCACTCGTTTTCAGAGGTTCTTCCAACCAGCGCATAATCGATGTGAAAAAGTCGCTCGAAAGCGGCAAAACTGTCCCCTATAAACTGAAAATGAGTGATATATAACTATGAAAATACTGATAATCCGCCACGGCGACCCCAATTACGAGATAGACGGTTTGACCGAAAAGGGCAAGCTCGAAGCCGAGTTTCTCTCCGAGCGCATTTCAAAGCTTGATGTAAAAAAATTCTACGTTTCGCCCCTCGGCAGAGCAAAGGCAACAGCCGCTTATAGTCTCGGAAAGATGAGCCGCACAGCCGAAGAATGTCCGTGGCTGCGTGAGTTTGACGCTAAAATAACGGACGAACACAGCGGCGAACAGCGTATCCCGTGGGACTTGCTTCCCGAGGACTGGACAAAGGTCAGCGGGTATTACAGCAAGGACGAGTGGTACAAAGCTCCGCTTATGGCTAAGGGCAATGTCATTGATGAAGCGAAAAAGGTCTATGACGGTCTGGACAAAATTCTCGCCGAGAACGGCTATGTCCGTGAGGGAAACTATTACCGTGCCGAAAAGCCCAATAATGATACGATAGTGCTTTTCTGCCACTTCGGCGTTGAGTGCGTGATGCTCGGCTATCTGCTCGGCATTTCGCCCGTACTGCTCTGGCATGGCTTCTGCGCCGCTCCGACCTCCGTTACAACGCTCGTCACCGAGGAACGCCGCAAGGGCATCGCATACTTCCGCACCGGCTCGTTCGGCGACACTTCGCACCTTTATGTGAAAGGTGAGCCGCCTGCATTTGCGGCAAGATTCTGCGAATGCTTCGATAACGAAGATGAAAGACACGATTAAAGGATATTTAAAATATGAAAAGTGAACGTATTTACCCGAAAGCAGTTGTCACCAAGAAAGCCGAAGCTTCTCTGAAAAAGGGTCACCCCTGGATATATGATACCGAGATAGAAAGCCTTGACGACAGCGCACCGAACGGCGGCATCGTTGATGTTTTTTCCGAAAAAGGCTCATACCTCGGCAGCGGATTTCTGAGTGAAAAGAGCAAGATAAGAATTCGCATCATCTCCAAAAATGCGAACGATAAATTTGACTATAATTTCTGGAAACGCCGTGTAAAGTACGCTTATGACTACCGCAGGACCGTTATGGGCGAGGATATCTCCTGCTGCCGTATCATTTTCGGCGAGGCGGACGAGCTTCCGGGACTTACCGTTGACCGCTACAACGATCTGCTCGTAACGCAGGTGCTTTCCTACGGTATGGAGCTTGTAAAGGACGAGGTTTTTCGTGCGCTCGTTGAGGTTTTCGCCGAGGATAACGAAAAGATAAGCGGAATTTTTGAGCGGAACGATGTTGCTATCCGTGAACTCGAAGGAATGGAGTGCGGAAAAGGCTGGTACAAGGCTGATTTCGTGGGAATTCCCGATTCGGTTGAGACCGTTATCTGCGAAAACGGCGTAAAATATCACGTTGACGTTGAAAACGGACAGAAAACGGGATTTTTCCTCGATCAGAAGTACAACCGACTTGCCGCTGCCAAAATTGCCAAGGGCAAGACCGTACTCGACTGCTTTACGCACACGGGTTCGTTCGCCCTCAACGCCGCAATGGGCGGTGCAAAGCACGTTACAGCCGTTGACGTTTCGCAGACCGCTGTTGATATGGCGAAACGAAATGCGCAGGAAAACGGACTGGACGACCGAATGGATTTCCTCTGCACGAATGTCTTTGACCTCCTCCCGAAGCTTGCCGAGGAGAAGAAAAAGCCTTACGATATGATAATCCTCGATCCGCCTGCATTCACCAAGAGCAGGGGGACGATCGGCAGTGCAGAGCGTGGCTACAAGGAGATAAACTACCGTGCGATGAAGCTCCTGCCGAGGGGCGGCTACCTTGCAACGTGCAGCTGCTCGCACTTTATGAACAACGAGCTTTTCGTGAAGATGCTTATGTCGGCGGCAAAGGACGCAGACGTTCAGCTCAAGCTGATAGAAGTCCGCCGTCAGTCCCCCGACCACCCGACTTTAATGAACGTTCCCGAAACGGACTATTTGAAATTTTATTTGTTCCAAGTGGTTTAAATCAATGCGTAATTCGTAATTCGTAATTCGTAATGCGTAATTATTTAAATTTGGAATGATTTGCATAGCTAAAGTCTGTTTGAAAACTGCGAAGCAGATCAGCTGGTCGAGCTGAGCACAGCTCGTCAGGTGTCCAGAGGGCGGAAGCCATTTGGTCGCTCTCCGCAGAGAGCGAAACTCCCTAAACTAAGAGCTAAACGTCAGCCGCAACAGCGTGATCAGTAACAGCTAAAAAGGCGCAATTCACACTAAAAAGGGTAAAACGAACTATGAGAAATTAAGTTTGTAAAAACTAAAATGTGAATTGTGCCATACTATTTTCCTCAAAAAATCTATCCTTGAAGCGAAAATCTGCGAACGGAGTGAGTGGATTTGAAGCTTCAACGAAGTATGAATGGTAAAACGCAGTATGAACGACGATGGGATATCTGATACTAAACACCAATAAAATACAGGAAAAAATCTGCGCCTAAATCCTATATAAACCTGTTAAAAACAGCTACGAGATTATCGGCTTGATTTTTCCCAAATTTTAAATGGTGTTTAGTATAAAAACCACCGACTAAAGCCTTAGCACCTCATCTGCTTGCAGATTTTCCACCATCTTGCACATGAATTTCTTGACATGCGGCATGTATGCAAATTCTTGCTTTGCAATAACTGCAAAATTTCTATACAATTTGACGAAAAATCTGACTGCGCATCTGAGGCACTATGGGTTTTAGAGATGACCTTAATTTTAAAAAAGCACTATGCTGTTCTATAAGAAAACGTTATATAAAAGTAATTGAACGATGAAATATAAAAAGAAGATCATAGCGGCAATATTTATCTTGACTGCGGTTATATTGTGCATCGAAATGAGGCTTGAATTGTCATATTTGTTTCAGAAAACATTTGTGAAAAGTCCCAAAGAGATAATATTGTCAGAGCAGGAAAAAGCAGAAGATATCCGATATTTTTTGGATACTGTACTTGAATATTCGCCGTGTGTGGAGCATTATGCTGAGAATAATGGATTTGATCTGAGAGGCAGCTATGATTATTATATTGAATGTGCAAAAAAGACAGGCAGCAATGAAGATTTTTTTGCGGTGATCGAAATGATCTCCGAAGATATACCGAGCTGTCACACCTCCGTGGTAAGCTATGGATATGATCCGTTATTCTCGTCGGGACATTACAATGCCAAAAAGATTTGTGCGGGCAAGGACGCTTATGCTGTTTCACTATATTGGGACAGCGTTTGCAGCAGCAATGCTGATATAGGGGCAGATGAGTCTGTTTTCAGATATATTGACGGTTCGTATCTTGCGTATGATCCTGCTATCTTTGGCGGAAAAGGCGGATTGATCGAGCTTATTGAAATAGATGATACGGCGGTCGATGAGTACATAAAACAAGTGTCGGTGACAGGCGAGTATTGTTATGATAAATGCAATGATAAATTATACAGATTTTCTCTGCGGCTCAATAATTCAGCAGGTACGCTTGTCACGGCGAAATTCCGCAGGACTGACGGAGAGACATTTACTGCCGACATATATATCAGAAAAAAGGATTCAGTAGCGGACAGGAATGTTTATCTTAAAGATAATCTTGACCTATTGAATTATGAGGAACAGGTGGCTGCGGAGATAAGCTTTGACGGCATAAATGAATTATACAGCGGTGAAGCGGGATATGTTTGCGAGGATACAAAAAATTCGGTCTCATATATAAGAGTGACTGATTTTTCAAATTCTGACGGGAAAGCATTGAGAGACAGGATAGCCGCACTTGACCCCGATGCTCCCATAATACTTGACCTGCGTATGAATTCGGGCGGCAGGACAGAATATCTGTCGGAATATGTGCTGTCGCCGCTTATGAGCAAGGACTGCAGAGTGGTTATGGATTTCCGCTCATCTCCGTCTGCCCGTAATTTGCTCAGAAATGGCTTACGGAAAGAAAAGAGCGATTTTGAGAACGCTGTAATAAAGGAAACCAATGAATATCTTTACGGAAGAAGATGTTTTGATGTCAATGGCACGTCAAAGACCGCACGAAAAATATATGCAATAACAGATCGGACAGTGTGTTCCGCAGCCGATACAGCCGCATACGCAATCCGGAAATATGGAAACGGCATATTGATAGGTTCGGAAACGGGAGGCGAGGGGGTCTGCGATGCGGCATATACATTTCAAATGCCGAACAGCGGTATTATATTTGAGGTCAACGGCTCACAGAGCTTATATTCAGAGGGAAACTGTACCGCTCCCGATATTTATATAAACCAATCGGCTGAAAGCTTTGTGAAATTCAGGCAATGCCTTGATCTTGATACAAATATATCAGACTATCCGTATAGGCTGTACTGGGATAATGTTCTCACAGAAACCCTTGAAATAATAAAGGAAAAGGAAAATTCCCAATGAAATTTTGCAGTTATATTGTGGGACTCCAAAAAACCTCCCTCACGGCAGATTTTCTGATGAATTTATTATTCTTGTTTTAAGCAGAAAAATCGGACAACATGCTTTGAAAATAATTTTTTGATCACTCAAAAATAAAAAGTGCAGCAAAAAGTCTGAAACTGTCCCAAAATGTGGACAGTTTCAGACTTTTGTAATATTTATGCGTAATAATTGTTGATTTTAGCATAAATATAAGGTATAATAATACAAAACAGGATACAAGTGGTACTGATACTAATTTTTAATCAAAGTGCAGACAAAAAATCGGCGCAGATTTCATATAAACCTGTTTTCAACAGCGGTGAGTTTTGACCGGATCTTTTGTATGGTTTTTAATTGGTGTTAATACTAATTCTCGATCAACCTATAGACAAACTCTCGGCTATAATAAGTTCAT
>OIYP01000132.1_pt1 | contig 54112 bp, 43 predicted proteins | sample 1588261 | NCBI WGS metagenome assembly OIYP01 (sample SAMN03283293) | human gut metagenome | biome: human-associated habitat; material: feces | host: Homo sapiens | place: Peru | collected 2012 | reverse complement strand
GGACAGGTTCTACCAGAACTTTCCCTAACTTTGCATTTGCTGTTGGACTCTACAGGTGAAATTCGCTCCGGGCTAATTCTGATTTGCCCCGGGGAAGTTCCGCTAAAATCCCGCTTTAACATTCCGCACCGGCCTAAAGGTTAAATAAGTTAAGGCGTCATCCCGGCAATTGGGATAAAAAAGTGAAGCGGCGGGTGTCGCGGTGCTATATTATGGGGCTATCAGGCAACCTTGAGCGTCCCGGGTTCGTCAACCGCAAAGAAGATATATGTCTATGCGAGCCCCAAGCACAAAACGCCGCAAGCGGTCCGCCTGAGCTCCCCTAGTTCGCCGAGGAAGACTTGGAATAGAAAATTTCCAGTCTGAGGCCTGCACCACTATGACTTCAGACTGGGAATTTGGGATTTCCTGGTTTTACCGGACAGCAATATTTCCAGATAAAGCCCGTCGCCCCCACGCCCTAGCCGTGTGCTTGGACATGGGGGGGCGACGGGATCTATCGTCACGCACTAGGGTGCCGATTCTAGACCAATAAGGGGAGCTAGCGTCACTTAGCGTACGAGATGGCACGCGTCTCGCGAATAACTGAAATCTTCACCTGTCCGGGATAGGTCAGTTCGTCCTGGATACGACGTGCTATCTCTGTGCTGAGAGCCTCAGTCTGCTTGTCGTCGATTTTGTCGGCGCCGACTATGACACGAAGTTCACGGCCAGCCGAAAGGGCATAGGTCTTTGTGACGCCAGGGTAGCTGGCAGCGATGGCCTCCAGATCTGCCAGACGCTTGATGTATGCCTCAACGATCTCACGGCGCGCACCGGGACGGGCACCGCTGATGGCATCGCAGACTTGTACAATAGGAGCTATAAGCGACGTCATTTCCACCTCATCATGGTGGGCAGCGATGGCATTGCAAATCTCGGGTTTCTCCTTGTATTTCTCAGCCAGCTTGGCACCGTAGAGGGCATGTGGCAACTCGCTCTCCTCGTCGGGTACCTTTCCAATGTCATGAAGCAGGCCAGCGCGCTTTGCCTTCTTAGGATTCAGTCCAAGCTCAGCAGCCATGACAGCACAAAGATTGGCAGTCTCACGGGCATGCTGAAGCAAGTTCTGCCCATAGCTGGAGCGGTATTTCATCTTGCCAATGATACGGATGAGCTCTGGGTGCAGACCATGGATGCCCAAGTCTATCGCGGTGCGCTTGCCAGTCTCGATGATCTCCTCCTCGATCTGCTTCTTCACCTTGCCGACCACTTCCTCGATACGTGCCGGATGAATGCGGCCATCGGCGATGAGCTGATGGAGAGCCAGACGGCAGATTTCACGACGGACAGGATCGAAGGCTGAGATGACAATAGCTTCAGGCGTATCGTCAACGACGATCTCCACGCCTGTCGCCGCTTCGAGTGCCCTGATGTTGCGGCCCTCGCGTCCGATGATGCGGCCTTTGACTTCATCATTGTCTATGTGGAAGACCGTGACGCTGTTCTCTATGGCTGTCTCGGTGGCCACACGCTGAATTGTCTGAATGACGATGCGCTTGGCCTCCTTGCCGGCCGAGATGCGGGCATCATCCATGATTTCATTGACGTAGCTCTGCGCTTCGGTGCGGGCCTCATCCTTCAGCCCATCGACAAGGCGTTTCTTGGCCTCGTCTGCCGAGAGCCCGGAGAGTTCTTCCAGTTTGATGCGTTCCTGGGCCTGGAGCTTCTCTAGCTCTTCCTCACGGGTGTGCAAGGCCGAAACTTGTGTTTCGACACGCGAACGCTCAGCCTCGACCTCAGACTTACGCCTTGACAGCTCTTCATTGCGCTCCTTGAGACTCATCTCGCGCTGCCGCAGCTTGTTCTCGGCTTGCTGGAACTTCTGATTGCGGCTTTGCACCTCGCGCTCAAGCTCCGCCTTTTTGTTCAAGAAGGTCTCCTTCACTTCCAGCAGTTTCTTCTCCTTGATGACATCTGCCTCTTTCCGGGCTGCCTCGATGAGGCGGCTGTATTTTTTCTTCAGGATATAGCGGAAAAGCACGTAACCCAGCCCTCCGCCCACAATAAGTGACGGTATGAGTGTGGCTAATATGGTTATGAATTGCATGTTGGTTTGATTTTGTATTGTAGTTTGTTATATGGAATGATTGGTTAAAAGCTCGGCCCTTGTCTCACTCTTCAGAAACAGGCGCATCGGTTGCTGCATTCGTCTTGCGGTCATCTACCAGCCGCAGAGTCTCCTCTATCTCCGCCGTGAGGCCGCGAATGGCGGCATCATAGGGCGCAGTGTCCTTCTCTTCCTCCATTTTCATCGACGTGATTGCATAGTCTAGCACCGTCATGGCAAAACAGGAATCATAGGTCATTGTGGGATAGCTCTCCTGATAACGCCCCAATTTCTCATTGATGGCATGCGAGGCGGCCCTGAACATCTCCTCTTGATTTGCCGGTACGGTGATATTGAGCAGCGTATTGCCAAGGCGAAGCTGGATGCGAAGTTTGGCTGTAGGCGTTTGATAATTCATGCGAGACGGAATGTGTGACTTCTATTTCATGACGAGCCGACAAGCGGAGGCCAGAACCGCGGTGAGAAAACTCAGAGATTGAGCAGTGCTATGCATTTGTCGACCTCGCGAATGAGGCGTGACAGCCGCTGCTTGGTGTCGCGGACGTCACCTCCGGCCACACTGAGAAGACGCGCGGTTTTCAACCTCTGGTATGCGGTCGTCAGGTCGGCGTATTTCTCTTGCTCAGCTTTCAGCGCCAGTTCGCTCTGTCCCATTCTGGATTTCAGTTCATCGCGTTCCCTTTCCAGAGTCTGATAGGCCAAGATGAGTTGCCTGACACGCGTCTGGAGTCTCTGTAAGTTTTTCTCTTCCTCCTGGGTCATGATAAACGGAACGAAACGACTCAACGCCAAGAACTGCCTTCACGCGCTGAGGCAGTGTGAAACTGGCTGTGAGTGCGTCGGACGAATAAGCCTAATGTTTCTCCTCGTTCTCCTCCACATCGTGAGGCTTGGGTTCTTTCTTGGCCAAGACAACGATCTGAAAGACATACTCAGCCATCCAGCTTTCGCTGTAGCCCAAGCGCTGCTGATATTGCTGGACAGCCAAGGCTGACTTGCGCACGTCGTCCTTCTTCCAGTCTGTGCGTGTAGCGACATCGTGAACCGTCTTGTTGATCATCGTTCTCAGTGCTCCGCGCATAAAGCCAGGCACACGGAACTTCCATTTCATCAGATTGCCCATGAGCATCATGAGCTCTTGTGAGAAACCTTGGAAAGTAAAGAAATAGCCCTGAATGGCATTGACATTCTTGCAATTGCGCTTGATGCTGATGTCTATCTCCTTAAAGAAGCCATCAGAGATGCCGTAGACATCTGCCAGCATTTTCTTGCAACGGTTTTTCTCGCCAAGCCCCAGCTTGTTGTTGACCGTCGGCACATGGAGTGTCTGCTTGAACACACGAAGATCTGGCAGCGCTGCCAGATTGTTGATGCCGAGGTTGGCAGCCATAACGGCCTGATAGTAAACACGAATCAGTGTCATGAAATCTTCCATGCCACCGACGCGCTCCCCTCCTCTCGCCGCACCAGCCTCTTTCTTATTAAATAGGCGACTGAATATGGTCATTCTTTATTTTGTCTTACGTTGTATTGAAAAATGGTATATGGTTTCCTCTGCAAAGGTACATATTTTTTTGTATCTTCCCAATCTATTGTCACAGAAAGACCTCCTATTATAGGGAGGCAGAGTCAAGAATCAATCTTACACTCCGTCATCCAGACTAGCCAAAGCATCAGCCACAACAAAGCTACTGCCGCCGACATAGATAAAGTCTGAAGCTCCAGCCGCTGTTCGCGCCGCATCTATGGCAGCCGGAACGGTCTGAAACAGTTTGCCTGCCAAACGGAAGGCGGCAGCACGGCGGCCCAGCTCATCGACAGCCAGGGCACGCGGTGTAGACGCTTGAGTGAAATAGTAAGTGGCCTCGACTGGCAGTTCCGCGAGTATCTGGTCGACATCCTTATCGGCCATGACGCCGAACACGATATGCAACCGCTGGCCACGGCTAACCCGCTGTCGCAGTTCATGGCCGATATACTGCCATCCCCCAGGATTGTGCCCAGTGTCACAGACCATCTCAGGGTTATGCTGTACCGTCTCCCATCGGCCGTGCAGCCCTGTGAGACTACAGACGTCACGGAAGGCACGATCCTGTGTGGCGTGAGACATATTCTCCAGCCCCAACAGTCCCAGACGTCGAAGCGTACTGACAGCGCACAGAATCGTATTGGTGTTTTTCTCCTGACACTCGCCAACCAGGCCACCGGTCAATACGCCATAGTGTCTGGTACTGTAATGGCGCAGCCCGTCTGTTCCCACCTCGGAAGACAAAACCTCGGGAACATCTTCCGCAAAAGTGATCGGGCTTCGCCGTGCATGCGCCACTTCCGCAAATACCCGGCGCGTTTCGGGCTGGGCCTCACCGACCACAACGGGAATCCCACTTTTGATGATTCCAGCCTTTTCTCGTGCAATGGCCGCCAATGTATCACCCAACAATTGCGTGTGGTCTAGACTGATGTTGGTGATTACGGACAAGACTGGCGTGATGACATTTGTACAATCCAAGCGTCCGCCAAGCCCGACCTCGACAACCGCGACATCGACGGAAGCGTCTGAAAAATACTTGAAGGCCATGGCCGTAGTGATCTCAAAAAACGAGGGGTGCAATGGCTCAAAAAATGGCCGCTCGCGCTCGATGAACTGTACCACATAATCCTCGGGCACGGGCTGTCCATTGACGCGAATACGCTCACGGAAATCCACAAGATGGGGGGAGGTGTAAAGCCCGGTCTTCAGCCCGCTCAACTGCAAGAGTGCAGCCAAAGTGTGTGCGCATGACCCTTTGCCATTGGTTCCGCCGACATGGATGGTTTGATACAGGCGGTGTGGATAGCCCAGATGCGCGTCGAGCAGGTTGGTCGTTTGCAAACCTGGCTTATAGGCGCCTACGCCCTGACTCTGAAAGAGCGGTGCGACGTGATATAGATAGTTGATGGTTTCTTTATAATTCATACTGTATGAACGGAGCCGGTTTCGCCCCAATGTTTCACCCTTGCTTATACTTTCGCAGGGCCATTCCACCCCAGCGTCTGCTGGCAGCGGTTCACAAACCTACTGCCATGGCCCGGTATCATGAAAAAGCGTGGCAAACCGTAGGCCGATGCGCCTGCAATTCGCCACGCTCTTTCCTCTTTGAAATTGCGCGATTAGCTAAAGTAATTTCTGAATCGCTTGAATATCTTGTCTTTGATACTTGCCGTTGGCTTCATGTTGCTGCTGTCCTTAAGCTGCTCAAAAGCCTGTTTCTCTGATCCGGAAAGCGTTTCAGGTATGTAGACACTTATATTGATAACGATATCTCCAGTACCATAGCCATAGCCTTGGACAGCGGGAAGTCCCTTACCGCGCAACCGGAGTGCTGTTCCCGGCTGTGTTCCCGGAGCTATCTTCACGCGAGCCCGTCCATCAATGGTCGGCACTTCTACGCTATCGCCCAGTGTAGCTTGTGGCACAGTGAGGAGCAGGTTATAAATCAAGTCGTTCTCGTCGCGGATGAAATCCGGATGGGGCTCTTCCTCGATAAGCACCTGAATGTTACCCGGCTGGCCACCATAAGGAGCGGCATGCCCCTTGCCCGGTACATTGACAACCATGCCTTCTGCCACACCTGCGGGAATTTTCACTTCAACGATCTCCTCGCCTTCAACGATGCCCTCACCATGACAGACCTTACAGGGATGCGAGATGGTCTGCCCACTGCCGTGGCACGTGGGGCACGGCTGCTGGCTCTGCACCATGCCCAAGATGCTGCGCTGTGTACGCACGACATAGCCCGAACCGTGACAGGTGGCACAGGTGTCCGGTGTATAGCCATGTTCACAGCCTGTACCTCCACACGCGGAGCAAACGACATGCTTTCTGACTTTGAACTTCTTGGTGACGCCGGTAGCTATTTCCTGAAGTGTCAGGCGGACTTTCATGCGGAGATCGCCGCCGCGATATTGCGGATGGGCCTCATTGTGTGCATGGGCACCGCCGCCAAAGCCAAAGCCCATGTCGCCAAAGATGTCGCTGAAACGGGAGAAGATGTCACCAAGATCCATGCCCTCCGCACCGCCGGCACCGCCAAAGCCTCCGCCGTTCCCATCGACACCTGCGGCACCGAAGCGGTCGTAACGGGCACGCTTCTCAGGGTCGCGTAGCACATCGTAGGCCTCTGCGGCTTCCTTGAATTTCTCTTCGGCCTCCTTATTGCCAGGATTGCGGTCTGGGTGGTACTTGATGGCCACAGTCTTGTAGGCACGTTTGATTTCGTCGGCTGTAGCGGTCTTATCAACGCCCAATATCTTATAGTAGTCTTTCTCTTCTGCCATGATCAATTGTTATTCCAGAGTTGGGAAAGGCAATACCCCTCCCAATATGATGTATTTTATTGGCCTACGACCACCTTCGCGTGGCGAATCACCTTTTCACCCAATGTATAGCCCGGCTGAACGCAGTCTATGACATGGTTCTTCTGCGCCTCATCCTGCGCTGGCGTGATGGCCACAGCCTCATGATAGTCTGTATCGAAAGGCGCACCTTCCGTTTCAATCTTTTTCAGCCCGTGAGTCGAGAGTGTCTTCGTGAGCTTGTCGATGATGAGCTCTACACCTTGACGCAGCGTGTCCACGTCTGTGGCTTTCGACATACTGGCTTGGGCGCGCTCCAAGTCGTCAAGCACAGGGAGCAGGCTTTCGAGTACACGCTGGCCCCCCGAGAGGATAAGTTCAGACTTCTCTTTGATGGTGCGCTTGCGGTAGTTGTCGAACTCTGCCATCTGACGCAGCAGACGGTCTTTGAGCTCAGCGATATCCTTCTCTGCCTGTGCCAATTTTTCAGTATCTGTCGGCTGTTTTTTTTCGGCCTCGGACGTTCTTTTTTTCTCTTCACCATCAGGCTGTTGAGTCTCTTTAGACTCATCCTGCCGGAGTGATTCAGAAGCGACGTCTTCGCTGGCCGCCATTTTATTGATGTCTTGTTCTGCCATTGTGTTCTTTGAATTATTGTTACTGACCTCCTCATGCAAATGGCGTGCCACTCAACCTCTGCCATTATAGAGTTGCTCACGCAATGCGTGGATATGTTCATCGTGGACATAGTCTTCATAGCTCATCATCTTATCGATGGTGCCGTGAGGCGTCAGCTCAATGATGCGATTGGCCACCGTGTTGATGAACTCATGGTCATGGCTGGCGAAAAGGACATTGCCGCGATAAAGTTTCAGGTTGTTGTTGAAGGCCTGTATGCTCTCCATGTCCAAGTGATTGGTCGGGGTGTCGAGAATGAGGCAGTTGGCATTGCGGAGCTGCATACGGGCTATCATGAGACGCATCTTCTCCCCACCGGAAAGTACGTTGACTTTTTTCTGGATATCTTCGTCTTTGAAAAGCATGCGTCCAAGAAACGCCTTGAAATAGACGTCATTGCCCTCTCCGTATTGACTGAGCCAAGTGAGCATGTCATAGTCTGTATTGAAGAAAGCAGTGTTGTCGAGGGGCAGATAGGCGGTTGTGATCGTGACGCCCCATTTGTAGCTTCCCGCCAAAGGCTCGGCATTGCCGTTGATGATCTCGAAAAGCGCCGTCATGGCACGGGGGTCATGGCTGAGAAACACGATCTTGTCATCCTTCTCGACCGTGAAGTTGAGGCCGGAGAAGAGTACCGTGCCATCCTCTGTGGCGGCCTTGAGGTCATTAACCTCGAGTATCTGGTTGCCAGGCTCCCGCTCCATTTGGAAGACGATGCCCGGATAACGGCGTGTCGATGGGCGGATTTCCTCGACGTTGAGGCGTTCGAGCATCTTCTTTCGGCTGGTCGTCTGGCGGCTCTTGGCCACATTGGCAGAGAAACGACGGATGAACTCTTCAAGTTCCTTTTTCTTTTCCTCTGCCTTCTGCCGTTGGTTCTGTGCCTGGCGCAGGGCGAGCTGTGACGACTCGTACCAGAACGAGTAGTTGCCCGAGAAGAGGGTGACCTTGCCATAATCAATGTCCACTGTGTGGGTACACACTTGATCGAGAAAATGGCGGTCATGGCTGACGACGAGCACCGTGTGTTCGAAGTTGCCCAAGTAGTCCTCAAGCCATTCTACTGTCTCCAAGTCCAAGTCATTGGTAGGTTCGTCAAGGAGCAGGTTGTCCGGTTCGCCGAAAAGAGCGCGTGCCAGCATGACACGCACCTTCTGCTTACCGGAGAGCTCACCCATCAGTTTCTGGTGAAGTGCCTCTGGAATGCCCAACCCGGAAAGCAGTGTGGCAGCGTCATTCTCAGCCGTATACCCACCCATGTTCGCGAACTTGTCCTCAAGTTCGGCCACCTTGATGCCGTCTTCGTCGTTGAAGTCTGGCTTGGCGTAGAGCGCGTCACGCTCCTGCATGATGCCCCAGAGCACCGTGTGGCCCATAAGCACCGTGTTGAGCACCGTGTCCGCATCGTGCTTGAAGTGATCCTGGGAAAGTACAGACAGGCGCTCACCGGGCCCCATGTCAACACGCCCCTTGGTGGGCTCAAGCTCACCGGATATGGCACGGAGAAGCGTCGACTTTCCAGCACCGTTGGCACCGATGATACCGTATATGTTGCCGTTAGTGAACTTCATGTTGACGTCTTGGTAAAGAACGCGTTTGCCAAACTGAATGGCAAGGTTGGAGACTGTGATCATCTTATCTTTATATGTACGGAATGACTTAGAATATACTTATATGTGAACGGCATAAGCCCTGCCTATGCCGTTTTGCGGCGGCAAAGTTACGCATTTTTAGCGGAATGGCCCAACAAAACAGCCAGTTGTCGCCGATAGGGCATGGTGCCTGGCCCCAATTCCACACTGCGGTTCTTTCGTGCCACACACGAAGAAGCGCCATTCTTCAGCGAACTGTGAAATCCATGATCAGCGGCAAGTGGTCGCTATACCCACCCAGATAGAATGGGCCGAGAAAAGTGCGGCGGGGTTTGACGCCGCCATGCACCTCGTCAGGACTGAGGAGAAATTGGGGAGCAAATATACGGCAGTCGCCGCGGCTCGCGAACATTCGGGCTGTGTGATCGAGCAGGTGGCCGCAGACCATGATCTGATCGAGCATGTTCCATTTGCCGCGATACTTGTACGAACCCGTGATACCGCTGTGTGCCCGCAGCCCGGCCGACAACACATAGAGGCGGTCAGTCCGAATCCCAGCGTCGGTAGCCGGCAGCGGCACAGCGCCGAGTGCGCGAGCGATGCTGGAATCCGTATACTCGTCATTGAAGTCGCCAAGTATGAGCAAGCGGCAGATACCGCGCACGCTGTGCAGGCTATCGGCCACACCGCGCAGTCGCAACGCAGCCTGGCTGCGCAACCGATGTGCGGCAGCTGTGCCCCCACGACGGCTGGGCATATGGCAGACGATGACGTCGAGCGTATCGCCTGAAGGCAAGACACCACCGACATGGAGCAAGTCGCGTGTCGGACGTCCGTAGCGCTCATCTGTCGGAACAACGAAGCATTCCGTCACGAAGGGGCTGAAGAGTTCGGGCTGGTATAGCAGGGCTACATCTATGCCGCGCACGTCGCGGCTGTGGGTGACGACATACCGGTACCCCAAACGCCGCAGACGGGTGCGTTCACAAAGGTCACGCACGACACTGTCGTTCTCGACCTCGCAGAGCCCGACCAGCGCCAGCGGACTCTCACCACCCGCCGCCGCAATGACATGCCAGAGGCGCGACAGCTTAGTTGCATAGCGCATACCGTCCCACCGCTGCTCCCCATCCGGCAAAAAGGCGGTATCGTCAAAGCCGGCGTCATGGCAAGTGTCGTAGAGATTCTCAACATTATAGGTCATGACGCGGAAACGGCCGGGCTGTGCCGCAGCGCTGGCCACAACACTGAGCACAAGCACGGACAAGACGAGCACGGCCTTATTCATGGTGATAAGGTTCGCCGCGCAGGATGGTCATGGCCCTATAGCACTGTTCGATGAAAAAGAGGCGTACCATCTGGTGTGAGAATGTCATGCGTGAGAGCGACACTTTCTCACGGGCCAACGCATAGATGGGTGCCGAAAAGCCATAAGGCCCACCGACGACAAAAACCAGCCGGCGGATTCCGCTGTGCTGGTTTTGCTCCAGATAGCGGGCAAACTCTATTGAGCGGAACTCTCGGCCACCTTCGTCGAGCAGCACCACACAATCGCCCTCGCGAAGGCACTTGCGGATAAGCTCGCCTTCGCGTTCCTTCTGCTGCTCGACGGTAAGGGCTTTCGTGTTCTTGAGCTCTGGAATGACGTCGACGGCAAAAGGGACATAGTGCTTCAGCCGTGCGGTATAGTCGGCTATCAATGTGTCGAGCGCTGCCCCGACGGTCTTACCGACGACGATGAGTTGGATTTTCATGTTTGTACTGTCTTTTTGGCGCGTTGTGCCCGAAGCCTGCCGCCAGGATACACCACAGGCAGTTTTCCAAAAGCGCCACATGGGGAAGGGGGTGTCAAAACCTGCGCTGGCCCGTGCTGCACCAGTTCTGACACGCCCCAGCCCGTGTGGCGTCTTGGGGAATTCACAGAGGCGACAGGCCGTCGCCCCGTTGTTTCATTTAGTTGTGGCGGTTGCCTTGCGCGTACGGCGTTTGGCGGCCTTGTCTGCGACTGGCTTGTCGAGTTTGACACCGGCCAGCTCTGGATCTATCATGATGCGGCCGCAGTATTCGCAGACAATGATCTTCTTGCGCATGCGGATATCGAGCTGCCGCTGGGGGGGGATTTTGTTGAAGCAGCCACCGCAGGCGTCGCGTTCCACGTAGACAATGCCCAAACCATTGTGAGAATTGTTGCGGATTCGCTTGAAAGCGGCCAGCAATCGCGGCTCAATCGACATCTCAAGGGCCTTGGCCTTCTCGCGAAGTTTCTCCTCCTCGGCCTTGGTCTCTGCGGTAATCTCATCAAGTTCGGATTTCTTTACCTCAAGATCTGCGCGGCGGTCGGCCAGCATTTGTCCGCATTCGTCTATCTCTGCCTTCTTGGCGTCTATTTCCCGCTGCGACTCGCCGATCTTCTTATTCTGGAGCTCCACTTCCAGTGACTGGAACTCAATCTCCTTCGAGAGCATGTCATACTCGCGGTTGTTCTTCACGTCATTGAGCTGTTCCTTGTAGCGTGCCACGGCAGCCTCTGCATCGGCAATCTTGCCTTTCTTGTCCGCAATGTCGGCCCGGAGCGCCTCGATCTCATCGTTGTACTTGCCCATACGTGTCGTCAACCCCTCGATTTCGTCTTCCAAGTCGTTGACTTCCAATGGCAGTTCACCACGCAGCGTCTTAATCTTGTCTATCTGCGAGAGCATCGTCTGCAATTGGTAGAGGTTTTTCAGTTTCTGCTCGACAGACATGTCGGCAGTTTCCTTTTTCGTAGCCATAGTGATATATAGTTATATGAGTTTGTTGTTTCAGATAAGGACTGTCAGCACATATACCTTATCGGATTCGTGCAGACGTCTGTTTGGCAGATGCGCAGATCCGGGAGGGCCGCTTTCAGTATGTCGTGCATGAGGCCGACGGTGAACTGCTCACTCTGATAGTGGCCAAGTACGCCTATCCAGACGTCATTCTCGTAGCCGAAGTAGCGGTGATAGCCCATCTCTCCGGTCAAGAACACGTCGGCACCCTGCGCCACTGCCGTATCCAGCAGGAAGTCCCCTGCCCCACCGCAGAGAGCGATGCGCCGCACTGGCCGCGCCGGCCCGTCATTGTGCATCAGGCAGGCCACGCCAAAGGCTGTCTTTGCCCGCTTCAGAAAATCCAACGGAGCGAGTGCTGCCGGCAACTTTCCAATCAGGCCACTACCGCTCTGTCCGTCCGGTGCTGCCTGCAAGAAATCTGGCTGAGTGAGCCCTAGCCGCTCTGCCATGCGCCAATTGACGCCGCCTCGCGCATTGTCCAGATTGGTGTGGGCCGCATAGACCGTGACACCGGCAGCAATCGCCCTTCGCAGACACCGCGTGACGAGTGTAGACTCATCGACACACTTGACACCACGGAAGAGCAACGGGTGGTGTGACACGACCACATTGCAATGCCGACTCACGGCCTCATCGATGATGGCCTCTGTGACGTCCAGACACAATAAGACCCCTGACACATCTTCCGCCCCTGTTAATCCTATCTGCAAGCCCGCATTGTCATAACTTTCTTGCAGCGGCAGAGGCGCGAACCGTTCAAGGGCCGCAGCGACTTCCTTTATTTTCATTTGATTTTCGTAGAGATACGGGTGCAAAGATACAAAGATTTTTCTTGCCGAAGCGACGACCAGTCGTAAAATCTCATCTGGACCAAGAAGCGGAAGGCACTTCAGGAAGCGTAAGGTGCAATCTATGCCGTTCCAGTATCCGCGACCCCATGAGCAATGCCCCACCACACGTGCCATGATGATGGCTCCAACCCGCTATAAAGATAATGCGCATTCACCAGTCGGTTCACTTTCTTGCCCCAATCGCCTCACCTGCGCCTTAACCTATTTAACTTTCGACCGAGATTCACGTGTTAAAATGGAGCTCTGGAAAAACCACCCTAGGGGAAATTTGAATTAGCTCAGAGCAAATTTTTCCGGGCCCTAGGGAAGTTTCGCCAAAAGCCGGGGTATTTTTCCGCCATATACCGACAAAACGGGTACCCATAGGGTACGGAAAAAGGCCATCCCGCAGGATAGCCATTTCCTCTGTTGCAAATATACGATTTCTGGGCGACAAATGCAAGCTGTGTTAAAGTCGATTTTTTCGTGTATGGTGCGCCCATTTTTCAAGGAAAGAGGCTACAGCCTAAGTTCATTGTCCCATCCTTTCCACCGGGAGACTGGCACACAGACGCTGTTATGGGAACAAACGGTCAAGGTGCTGTCTTTACCAGCTGAATGTCGGTCGCAATCTTAAAATTCAGTACCCACGTTTGCATGGACGCCAGTAAGAACTGAATGGCCAAGGCGACAGTGCCAGCGATGAAACTGATGGCTGGGACATATCCCGGAATGCCAGTTGGATTTTCCGTGGCCAGGTTCACAGCATCAGCGGCGAACGAAAGCGGAAATGTCGCATAGGGCATGGCCAGAATGAGCCCCGATGCCATCAAGGGCATGGCCGTCAGCAGCAACAGGACAAAATATCCGCCGAAATGTCGGAAACCTACCCTGCTATCGGTCGTCAGGGAGGTGCCTAGCGACTGCCCCATGAGGTATGAATAGCGACCGGCCATGAACAGCGTCTGCACGATGAGAAGCAGAGGTACGAGCAAGAGGGCCAAATAGTGGATATGCGTAAAGAAGGCGATAGCCCCTCCCGCCACAATCAGCACGAGCATGACAACCGCCACGATGAGATTGAAAACAAAATGCCGCAAACTGTATCGCCACAGGGCTCCCGCCCCAAGCCACGCGCGCGCTGAAGGCTGGTTCCGCTCCGCATAAGTGGCGAACTGCAGCCATAATGCTCCGCGAAACAGACTGTAGCATACTGCCGCGATGACAACCGAGACGGCAAACAGAAGATAATCGTCCAACTGTGGCCGGAAAACATGCCATACCTCGGCCCGTGAAAGTCCAGACTCCAGATAGAGCAATGCCGGCGCGATGTGCTGTGCATAAAAGCGAACCAGTAGCCAGACAGGAAACATCACACCGGCCCCAGCGACCAAGGCTGGCCAAGACAGACTGCGCAAATATGGGCCAGCGTTTAATGCGAAGATGCGCCAACCGTCCTTGAGGCACGCACGTATGCCCCGAGTGCATGTTATTGGGGCAACGACGTCGGCTGTGGACTGGCCAACAGTTTCCTCTGTCTCGATGATGGAGCCCTCAGGAGCTATTGTCTGAGCATTTTTTTCCATTGTATAGCTTTGATTTTTCCGTGATCCGAGCAAAGGTAAGCATTTAATCCCTAACTTTGCTCCTATGACAGAGAACTTAACAGTACGTTGGGGCTTCATCGGCTGCGGTGAAGTGACCGAGAAAAAAAGCGGACCGGCATTTTCCGCCATTGCCGGTTCCAGCGTCGTGGCCGTCATGAGCCGTAATAAGGACAAGGCCCGTTCTTACGCTGAGCGGCATGGCATAGCGCACTGGTACGATGACGCCCAGCGGCTTATCGACGACCCGGACGTCAATGCCATCTATATAGCCACGCCACCGTCGACCCATGCCACCTATGCCATTATGGCCATGAAGAGTGGAAAGGCCGTTTATATTGAGAAACCGATGGCTTCGAATTATGAAGACTGCTGCCGCATCAACCGCATCGCGGAGAAGACGCACATACCATGCTTCGTGGCCTACTACAGACGCTATCTCCCATACTTCCAAAAGGTGGCACAGATCGTGTCCGAGGGAACGATTGGGCACGTGCTGAATGTCCAAATCCGCTTTGCAGTCCCGCCACGCGATCTGGACTACAACCGTACCAACCTGCCCTGGCGGGTGCAACCGGACATTGCAGGTGGCGGATACTTCTACGATTTGGCACCGCATCAGATAGACTTGCTCCAGCAAATGTTTGGTCCTATCATCGAGGCGGAAGGCTACACAGCAAACCGTGGCGGCCTATATGCCACAGAGGACACGGTCAGCGCCTGCTTCCGCTTCGGGAACGGACTGCCCGGCTCGGGCTCTTGGTGTTTTGTGGCCCATGAGAGCGCCAAAGAGGATCGCATCGAGATCATTGGAGACAAGGGCGTCCTCAATTTCTCTGTGTTCACGTATGAGCCCATTCGTCTCCAGACCGGCAATGGCTGCCAGGAAATTTCCATAGCCAATCCCCCATACGTCCAATTGCCACTGATCAAGCAAGTTGTCGAGCACCTACAGAACAAGGCCGTATGCAAATGCGATTGCGTCAGCGCCACACCGGTCAATTGGGTAGTGGACCGTATCCTTGGAAAGTTGTGAGACCGTAACTGGAACATTCGCTCTCCCGGATATGCATAAAAACAACAGTGCACGGACTGTGCTTCTCCTACTGCTACAGGTGGCGTACATGCTATCTGGCATATCGACGGCTACTGCATCCAGGGAATTGATGTCACATGGGCATCCCGTGCAAGCCGCACCGGCCAATATCGCCGGCGACACACTCCAGATGGCACACGACAGCCTCAGCACGGAGACCACAAAAGTGAAAATCAAGCGGGCTGGAAACTGGATCAAGCGCTTTGTCAGGAACTTCGATGATTATGACACAAACTACATTGCCCCCAATTACTACAACTACACAGCCATGTTGCAGAATACGAACTTCTACCAGTTGTATTTTCTGCAAGGCACCGATGCCAGCGGACACCGGCAGATACTCCAAATCTCACCATCGCCATCGTTCAAAATCGGTCCATATTTCGGTTGGCGCTGGCTTTTCTTGGGCTACACATTTGATGTCATTCACCCCCGTGCCGCCGTAAAAACAACGGAATTCAACCTCAGTCTTTACAGCAGTATGCTGGGATTTGACTTCGTTCGCATAAGCAATACGGGAGATTTCACGATCCAGAGAGTTACAGGGTTCAGCGACAATATATCGGAAGCCGTAAAGAAAAAAGAGTTCTCCGGCATGGACGCATATACCCTGGGAGCCAATGTCTACTACGTCTTCAACCATCGGCACTTCTCCTATCCGGCGGCCTATGCCCAGAGTACAGTGCAGCGAAAGAGCTGTGGCTCATGGATGCTTGGACTGAGCTACTCCAAACAGCGCATAAACTTTGACTACACAAGGCTGCCTTCACCGCTCATCACCCCCGAAACCGGTGAAGACGGAACGACACCACTGATCGACGAGCTGAAAATCAGCCAGATCAATTACAACAGCTTTAGCGTCAGCGGCGGATATGCCTACAACTGGGTACCTAGGCGCAACTGCCTGCTGTCAATATCCATGATGCCCTCCATCGGATTCAAACGGGCACATGGTGAGCGGCTGAGCGGACAGTCCATCTGGCTTAATGTCCGGAACCTGAATTTCGATTTTGTCGGACGCGCCGGTTTTGTGTGGAATAACACACGCTACTTCGCCGGTATCTCTGCCGTGACCCACCTTTATGATTATCAGAAAGACAGCTATTCCATGAAGAACCTGATCAATTACATCAATGTCTATGCCGGATTCACATTCAACAAGAAGAGGCAATACCACAACCGCAAGTAAAACGCACATGACACCCGATAGCAAATGCTCCATCGACAGCCACGCGCTGGACACCCCACCCGAAAGGCATCCCCTCCAGCCATTCTTGCCGCCAAACGCCCGGCTATTGATGCTCGGCAGCTTTCCTCCGCCACAGAAGCGTTGGTCCATGTTTTTCTATTACCCCAATTTCCAAAATGACATGTGGCGCATCATTGGCCTGATATTCAAGAAAGACAAAAATGCATTTGTCGACGAGTCGTCCAAAGCTTTCAAGATGCCAGCACTCATTTCGTTTCTCTCCGAGACCGGCATCGCGCTCTATGACACAGCGTGTGAGGTCAGGCGACAGCAGGGAAACGCCTCTGACAAATATCTGGAAATCATCGAACCAACTGACATCGGAAAGCTGCTCGTGCAACTGCCCCATTGCCATGCCATCGCCGTAACGGGACAAAAGGCCGCAGACACAGCCTGCATGACGTTCGGTTTGAAACAACAGCCGAAAGTGGGCGGGCACATACCGTTTGTCCTCAACGGACGACGATATGAACTTTACCGCATGCCCAGCACAAGCAGGGCATACCCGATGAACCTTGAGAAAAAAAGCCTTGCCTATGCAGCCATGTTCAACAGCATAGGCATTCTGAAATAAAGCCTCACCACAGAGCGCAGAAAATGAAAATCGCTGAGAGATACAAACGTGTGCTTGATTATTTTCAAGCAACAATGGAGACGACCGAGACTGAGCTTCACTATAAGAATGCCTATGAGTTACTCGTAGCGGTGGTGCTGTCTGCACAATGCACCGACAAGCGCATCAACCAAGTGACGCCACGTCTCTTCCACGACTTCCCAACACCTGAAGCCTTGGCTGCCTCTACACCCGACGTGGTGTTCGACTACATAAAAAGCGTCAGTTATCCCAACAACAAGGCACGCCACCTCGTTGGGCTAGGGCGCACGCTCATGGAGAAGTTCGGCGGAGAGGTGCCGTCTGAATTGTCAGACCTGATGCAGATTCCCGGAGTAGGGCGCAAAACAGCCAACGTCATACAGGCTGTCGTATTTGGAAAGGCGGCCCTGGCCGTGGACACCCATGTGTTTCGTGTCAGTCATCGCCTTGGCCTGGTTCCCGCACGCTGCACAACGCCCTACAGTGTTGAAATGGAGCTGAAACGGCACATCCCGGAAAAGCTCGTGGCCCCCTCACACTATTGGCTATTGCTGCATGGACGCTACACATGTACCAGCCGCAGCCCACACTGTGAGCGTTGCGGGCTGGCTGACATCTGCCATAGCAAAGATAAGAAAGTCTTGATGGTGCCCACAGCCAGTCAACCTGTTGGTTGACAAACCGTGAATCCAACAAAAGCTGCCGGTCAGCGCCTCGGAACCGGATTTGGCATGTATTTTGCTGTATCATGGGCACAAGCCACATGGTAACGTCTACCACTTAAGGCTTGCATCACATCAAATAAATTTGAAAGACTAATCATATGCAAAAAGGCAACATTGGCATTACGACCGAAAACATATTCCCGGTCATCAAGAAATTCCTCTACTCGGATCATGAGATATTCCTCCGTGAGCTTGTTAGCAACGCGGTAGATGCGACGCAGAAACTCAAGACGCTTTCATCCAAGGGTGAGTTTAAGGGCGAACTGGGTGATTTAAGTGTCCATATCTTTGTCGACAAGGAAAAAGGCACGCTGACCATCTCAGATCGTGGTATCGGCATGACCGAACAGGAGATTGACAAATACATTAACCAAATCGCTTTTTCTGGTGCCACAGATTTCCTTGAGAAATACAAGGATGATGCGGCTGCCATCATCGGGCATTTCGGTTTAGGCTTCTACTCAGCTTTCATGGTAGCCTCAAGCGTAGAAATCCGTACGAAAAGTTATGCGGACGGCGCTGAGCCCGTGATCTGGACTTGTGACGGTTCACCTGCTTTTGAGATAAAGCCTTATCCTGAAAAGACCGATCGCGGAACAGACATTGTGCTTCATATAGCTGATGACTGCAAGGATTTTCTGGAAAAAGAAAAGATACAAGGGCTCCTGACCAAATATTGCCGGTTCCTGCCCATTCCCATTGTATTCGGCAAGAAAACCGAGTGGAAAGACGGCAAGCAGGTCGACACGGATCAGGACAACATCGTCAATGACACCAATCCGCTATGGACACGCCAACCTTCTACCTTGACAGACGAGGACTACCGCAAGTTCTACAGGGAACTCTATCCGATGGCAGACGAACCGCTCTTCTGGATCCATCTCAATGTGGACTATCCGTTCAACCTGACAGGTATCCTCTACTTCCCGAAGATCAAGAGCAATATAGAGATTCACCGCAACAAGATTCAGCTGTACTGCAACCAAGTGTTCGTCACGGACCAAGTAGAAAACATCGTACCCGAGTTTCTCACCTTGCTCCACGGCGTCATCGACTCGCCCGACATTCCGCTGAATGTCTCACGCAGCTACCTACAGAGCGATCAGAACGTCAAGAAGATCTCGACATACATCACCAAGAAGGTGGCAGACAGGCTGGCTTCACTCTTCAAAGCAGACCGTGCGGACTATGAGAAGAAGTGGGATGACCTCAAGCTCTTTATCCACTATGGCATGCTGTCAGAGCCAGACTTCTACGACAAGGCCAAGTCCTTTGCCCTATTGAAAGACGTTGATGGCAAGTATTTCACCTACGAAGAATACCGTGACCTCATTAAGCCGCAGCAGACCGACAAGAATGACCAGCTCATCGTACTCTATGCGTCAGACCCAGAAGCCCAGTATGCACAGATTGAAGCCGCCAAGGCCAAAGGATACAGCGTATTGCTGCTGGATGGCCAACTGGATGCACCGCTCGTCGGACTGCTGGAGCAGAAATGGGAAAAGACCCGGTTCTCTCGCGTTGACGGTGATACGCCAGAACGTCTTATAGAAAAGGCTGACAGCAATAAGCCCGAGGAGCTCACTAAGGCCGAGCAAACAGCCCTTCAGGCAGTGTTCAAGAGTGCGCTGCCATCAATCAAGGGGGCCGAAGTGCATGTTGAGACACAGGCCATGCAGCCAGATGCTGCCCCTGCCATACTCACGCAGAGTGAGTACATGCGCCGTATGAAAGAGATGAGCCGTCTACAGGCCGGCATGCAATTTTATGGCGAAATGCCAGACATGTACAGCTTGGTACTCAACACCTCTCACCCCTTAATACGCAAGATACTCAGTGAAGCCGACAACGAGCTGAAGGCCGGCCTTGCCCCTATTGACGCAGAGCTCAGTGGCCTCAACGCACGTCGCACCTCGCTCGAAGAGGCACAGAAAGGAAAGAAGCCAGAGGACATCACGGAGGCTCAGCGCAATGACCTGAAGCAGGCTACAGACAGCATTGCCGCAGAGGAGAGCAAGAAGCAGCAGCTCTATGCGGATTTTGCCTCAAAGAAAGTGCAAGTATCGCAGATTGTAGACCTGACACTGCTGCAAAACGGCCTTCTAAAAGGCGAGGCCCTTCAGAAATTCATCCAGCGCAGCATCACGCTGATATAACCCCCAAGGACTCCAACTCCAATGATTGATAAGGCGAGGATTCCAATAGGCCAACACTCTGGCCTGTGGAGTCCTCGCCGTTATTTTCAAGTTATCAGTATGAAAGTCTGCATCGCACTCTTGGCCGGCCTTTTTTCCTCGGTCATTGCTTGCCAAGGGCACAGCACCCAACCGAATTCAGAGGACGGGCAAACCAATACCGTCCAAACTTCCGATACATCTGCACAGTACAGACATACCCAGGTGTTCACACTGTCTGACGTCCATTACACTGCCGCCGACTCTGTCCGTGTCCGCCAATTGCTGGCGAAGCCCATGACTGGGAGCACGGGCAGTGACGTGCTTTTCTTTGCCCGCCAATTTATCGGCATCCCTTATGTGGCCCACACCCTAGAAGTCGCGGATCCGGAACGCCTGGTAGTCAACCTGCGGCAGATGGACTGCACAACACTGGTAGAAACGGTGTTGGCTTTGACCCTGACAAAACGGCAGGGAAGCTCCAGCTTTACCGACTTCTGCCAAAACCTGATGAATATACGTTACCGCAAAGGTGTGATGCGCGGTTATCTCTCTCGCCTGCATTACTTCACATGGTGGATGCATGACGCCGAACAAAAGGGGATCCTTTTCGACAGTTGTAACGGCCAGCCTCATGCCACAAAGCCGATTGTCATCGACAACCACTACATGAGTTCGCACCACGAGGCCTATAAGATACTGCGCAATCATCCCGAATGGGTGGACAGCATACACTCAATGGAACTGGCCGAAAATGGTCCTGACGGATACTATATTCCCGAAAAGTTTACAGCCCTTGACCGCTCAAAACTTACCGAGGTTCACGACGGTGACATTGTTGCCATCGTCACAACCAAGCCTGGACTTGACTACAGCCATCTGGGATTCGCGGCTTGGGGAAAAGATGGGCAGCTGCACTTACTGAACGCGTCTATGGTCTATAAACGAGTCGTCGAAGACAAGGTGACACTCTTCAATTATTTGCAAAAACGAAAGACCTCCATAGGCATTCGCACACTGCGGTTGCGATAGCATTCTTGAAACAAGCGAGGAACGGGCTAGGCATGCAATTGGTAACGCAATGCCTAGCCCGTATCTCCTGGGCGTCAGGCTCGCCCTCCGGCCGACAACCGCAGGTAATAGCCCAACTTGTAGAACTTGAATAGCAGTAATGACGGGTGATGCCCCAGAAGATTGCGGCGTAGGAGTTTGCGAGAAACCCGATATACAGAAACGATGGCACAAGACAAACCGACGGCTCTGACCTTATTGGCCAATCGCGCCACATGCGTCTGTTCCGTCAGCGGCGAACCGATGCGCTGTATCATACGCAATGCCAGTTCGGTTTTTGTGAGAAACGCCTCATTCTTATCTATGCCCATGTGGACTAGCGCATTGTTTGTATGCAACACACTTGCCCCGATGGCCTGCAACCGGAGCCCGAGCAGTGTGTCTTCGTGTCCATAATGGTTACAGCGTTCGTCAAACCGGCTGCGCTCGAAAACATCACGCCGGATAAGGGCATTGAACACTGTGAAGTGGGCATAGGGATTCGCATTCTTCCACGCCAGGCTTCGGATGCCAGCCGCCCCCTGCTCATAGCGGTACCTGAGCTCACACCCCCGTGGCATAGGGCCTGACGGATTGACCAAGGCGCCGCATACCACATCTGCTTTCGAACGATCCGCCCAGTAACGCGCTATAAAATCATCCGAGCAGACCGCTGCGTCGCTGTCTATGAAAAGTAAATAGGGAAATCGGGCTGCCGCCGCAAGACTGTTGCGCGCGAAGGCTGGGCCGACATTCTTCTCGGCCCTAATGTAACGTCCTCCTACAGACTCTGCGACACGGCGGTTACCAAGACTTATGCTGACATCGTCGGAGGCGTCGTCAAACAACAACAGCTCATAATCGAAAAGCGTGGAACCGAGTTCGTCGCGCAGCCTGTGGCATTGTGCCGCCAAGTCCGCTATGAGCCTCGTGCAATCGTAGTTGTGTACCGGTATTAAAATAGAAAGCATATCCCGTGAATCGTTGATGGACAAAAGTACACAATTCTGCCATGCCCCCTTGCCTCCATACCGGATTTTTCAGGAAAAAATCCGGTATCTCACTTTTATCTGGCGCAAAATACATACTTACAAGAAAAAACACTATATTTGCAGCAGTATCGCCACTGCTGTATGGCGTGGCATACGACAAGGTTTAATTAAATCACCACATTATGCTAGAAGAAAAGGCCGGCGAATTCGCTGGAAAAATTTGGCAAGCATTGAACGAGAGTGGCTCCCTGACCGGAAAAGATCTAAAGCGTGCCATCAAGACACGCAGCGACAAGGATCTCTACCTGGGCATCGGTTGGCTGCTTCGTGAAGACAAAATCAGCGCAGTTGAAGCCGAGAAAGACTATCTTTTCTCACTGAAAAAGTAAAGGCCCAACAACCTGCTCTCTCCATCAGCGAGGATATACCGAATGAGACATCATGATGGTATATCCTCTTTTTCTTGCAGCTTACAAGGAAAAGACGTGACTGATCTCACCCCAATTTGAACCCAAAGAACCGATGGGCAACTGCGTTCCTTGCACATCCCCATCGTAACGGTGGACTCACCATCCCACACTCTGGTTCCATTCGGAGCGGAAGACAGCATAGCCATGAAGCCCGTCAGGTTTAGCACTGCTTGATTTCGGCGTTCTCAATAAGAGCGCACAAGTCTCAGGCTATAGCGTCCCCATTGCGGATCATCCACAGCGAGCACCAGATACCCCTCATCCAGTTGGCGGATAGTGGCTACAACATGCCCATTCCCGCTAAAGTCCAGTATGAGCAAGTCACCGCTGATGTCCCAATTGCCATATTCGTCAAAGCCAGAGTATCCATGGGCCTCATAATTGCCATTGCGCCAGAAGGTCAGTTGGTCATCTCTGTCATATGGGCAATCGCCAGCATACACATTCACTTCAACAACGCGCCATGTACCGACCAAGGTGTCTTTTGTCCACCAGTCATCGTCTTCGACGCATGAAGTCAGCGTGAAGATGGCCAATAGCATAAGAACCAGATGCGCGAGTCCTGTTTTCCGTAGATTCATTTCTGTCATTTCCCGTTCAATATTAGAGTATTATTCTGACAGCAATAGGCCTGAGAGGTAGTTGCAATGTGCGTGCCCAGATCCGCCTTACAATGATGTCACACGCAAATATAGGCATTAAATTCAATTTGACGAAGTGCTCGGTGCAAGAATTGACGTGAGAGTACGGATCCGACAGTGGGTGTAGAGTCCAACAGCAAGAGGTGCATGCAACAGGTGCGTCTACTTTTTTCGTCACCACTCTCGCCGTTCATAAGAAAATGACTAAATTTGCAGCCAAAAAAATGCCACTGACAGCGTAAGCGGTATTCGGAAGAAAATCCACGTGCCACCCTGCCCTCAGCCCCGTTCTGCGGGAGACAGAGACAACTGCGACAAACGGGCGGGCTTCTTCCGCTGTCAATAAAACAATGTTTGTAAATGGATTTTGCAGAGCACACCTCAACCGACCTTTATAAGGTCAACGAAGAAATATTGCAGCTATGGGATGCTGAGGATCTCTTCCATAGAAGTATTGAGGAGCGCGAGGGCTGCCCCTCTTTCGTCTTTTATGAAGGCCCCCCCTCCGCCAACGGACATCCGGGCATTCACCATGTCATGGCCCGCACCATCAAGGATGTGTTCTGCCGCTACAAGACGATGCAAGGCTACCAGGTCAGGCGCAAGGCCGGGTGGGACACACACGGACTTCCGGTAGAACTAGGAGTCGAGAAAGAACTCGGCATCACGAAGGAGGATATCGGGCATACGATAAGCATCGAAGACTATAATGCGCACTGCCGCCGCAACGTCATGATGTTCACCCAGGAATGGACAGACCTGAGTCATCTCATGGGCTATTGGGTGGACATGGAGCATCCTTACATCACGTATGAAAACTCATACATCGAAACCCTGTGGTGGCTCTTGGCAGACTTGTACAAGAAGGGATATCTCTACAAAGGCTATACGATTCAGCCCTACAGCCCTGCCGCAGGCACGGGCCTGTCAAGCCATGAGCTCAACCAGCCCGGCTGTTATCGCGATGTGAAAGACACGACCGCTACCGCACAGTTTGACATCTGCGATCCGAAGGCTGAAATGACAGGATGGGGCAAGCCCGTATTTCTGGCATGGACGACTACGCCATGGACATTGCCCTCAAACACGGCGCTTTGTGTCGGGCCGAATATAGACTATGTGGCAGTCCGCACTTACAATCCCTATAATGGCGCACCAATTACCGCAATCATAGCCGAAGCGCTCTTACCGTCGTACTTCTCCCCAGAGGGTAAAGACCAGCCGCTCGACAGCTATGTGCATGGTGAGACCAAACACATACCTTGGGCGATAGCCGGACACTGGAAGGGAACTGACCTTGTGGGTATGCACTACAAGCAACTCATGCCTTGGGTTCGCCCAGTGGAAAAGGTGACCGATACTGCGCCTGCGTTTGTCAAGGACTATGCCGCAGCACATCCAGAGAAATGCTTCACCGCCGGTCCTGACAGTTTCGTCGAGCTTGAGGAACTGGCTTTCCGCGTGATTCCCGGTGACTACGTGTCCACAGACGACGGTACGGGCATTGTCCACATCGCGCCGACTTTCGGCGCAGACGATGCCAAGGTGGCACGCGATGCCCACATCCCTTCGCTGTTCATGATCAACCTGCGCGGGGAGACCCGCCCCATGGTGGATCTCACGGGCAAGTATTATGTGCTCGACGAATGCGCTCCAGCTTTTGTCAGAAGTTGCGTGGACAGGGCTCTCTATAGCCACCATGAAGGCGACTACGTCAAGAATGCATATGATCCGCGGTTCAACATTGGAGGCAAGTATGATGAGAAGGCCGCTCAGAAAGCTGAAGACCTGAACATCGTGCTCGCCATGGAAATGAAGCAGGCCGGCTCTGTCTTCAGAATCGCCAAACAAGTGCACAATTATCCACACTGCTGGCGTACAGACAAGCCCATCCTCTACTATCCGCTCGACAGCTGGTTTATCCGCTCCACCGCCGCCAAAGACCGGATGATCGCACTCAACGACACCATACGCTGGAAACCGGAATCTACCGGAACAGGGCGCTTCGGCAAATGGCTAGAGAACCTGAACGACTGGAACCTTAGCCGTTCACGCTATTGGGGCACGCCATTACCCATCTGGCGAAACAACGATACACACGAAGAGCTCTGCATCAGCTCCATTGAAGAGCTCTACAAGGAGATAGACAAGAGCGTCGCCGCTGGCCATATGGCAACAAATCCGTTGCGCGACAAAGGGTTCGTGCCCGGAGATTACAGCCAAGACAATTACCATAGGATAGACCTGCACCGGCCCTATGTCGACGACATCGTCTTGACGTCGCCCAGCGGCAAGCCCATGCACCGCGAGACCGATCTCATCGACGTGTGGTTCGACTCCGGAGCCATGCCCTATGCCCAGCTGCACTATCCTTTTGAGAACAAGGAACTTCTGGACAGTGGAAAAGTATTTCCGGCCGACTTCATCGCTGAAGGCGTAGACCAGACGCGCGGCTGGTTCTTCACGCTTCACGCCATCGCCACAATGGTCTTTGACAGCGTGGCCTTCAAAGCCGTAATCAGCAACGGACTTGTCCTCGACAAGAACGGGAACAAGATGTCCAAACGCTTGGGCAATGCGGTAGATCCATTCGGGGCCATCCGGAATTATGGCTCAGACCCACTGCGCTGGTACATGATAACGAACTCTGCGCCATGGGACAACCTCAAGTTTGATGAAGACGGCGTCAAAGATGTGGCCCGCACCTTCTTCGGGAAACTGTTCCAGACCTACTCATTCTTTGCCATGTATGCCAACGTCGACCATTTCGACGGCTCGGCAGCACAGGTTCCCCTGACAGACCGGCCTGAGATAGACCGATGGATTCTTTCTGAGCTCAACACATTGATCGGCAATGTCACCCGCGCCTACGACGATTATGAGCCGACCCGTGCTGGCCGCGCCATCAGTGCCTTCGTGACAGACAACCTTTCAAATTGGTACGTTCGGCTTTGCCGACGCCGTTTCTGGGCTGGAAAGATGGATACTGACAAACTCAGCGCCTACCAGACCCTGTTCAGCTGTCTCTTCGTGGTCAGCAAACTCATGGCTCCGATAGCGCCGTTCTATGCAGACCGTCTCTATCGCGATCTGCGCCAAGCCACAGACGAAAACAGCCTGAGCGTGCATCTGGCCCAATTCCCAAAGGCAGACTCCGCAGTGATCGACACACAGCTCGAGCAGCGCATGGAGCTGGCCCAGAAACTGACCTCCATGGTGCTGTCACTCCGCAAGAAGGAGCACATCATTGTGCGCCAACCCCTACAGAAGATCTGCATTCCCATCACCAACGAGACATTGCGTGACAACATCCGTGCCATGGCCCGCTTGATACTTGATGAAGTCAACGTCAAGGAGATCGAATTCGTCGAAGCTGACATCTTGGAGAAGACAGTCAAGTGCAACTTCCGCGTCATGGGCAAGAAGTACGGCAAACTGATGAAAGCCGTGGCAGCAGCAACAGCCGCACTCACGCAGCAAGAAATCGCACAACTTGAGACCGACGGCCAAATCACCATCATGGCAGATGGCCAGCAGGTCACCGTCGAACGGGCTGATGTGGAAATAGTCAGCGAGGATATGCCGGGCTGGACTGTGGCCAATGAAGGCAACCTCACCGTAGCGCTCGACCTAGAAATCACAGAAGGACTGAAGCTGGAGGGCATGGCACGTGAACTCGTCAAGCGCATACAAGCATATCGCAAGAACGCAGGGTTTGAAATCACAGACCATATCAATATCGTTCTGGAAAGCAATGCCGACCTAGAGGAGGCCATCTCTGCCTATAGGGATTACATCTGCGCACAAGTGCTCTGCGACAAGCTCATCATCGGCAATCCTACCGGTGGGGAGGAACTGGACTTCGAGGATTTCAAGGTCAAAGCCGGCATCGCCAAGGTTGATACAACTAACTCATAATCTTTAAATCACAATGTCAGAAAGGAAACGTTACACCGACGAAGAGCTGGCGGAATTCAAAGCCGTCATACTTGACAAGATCAAGCTGGCAAAGCGGGACTACCAACAGATGATGGAGGTTCTGACCAACAAAGACGGCAATGGCGTCGACGACACTATGCCGACATACAAGATTCTCGAAGAGGGCTCTATGACACAGACCAAGGAAGAGCTGACCAACATGGCTGCCCGTCAGCAGAAGTTCATCCAAGGATTGCAGGCGGCGCTTATCCGCATCGAGAACAAGACATATGGCGTCTGCCGTGTCACTGGGAAACTCATTCCCAAAGAGAGACTGATGGCTGTGCCTCATGCCACACTGAGCATTGAAGCCAAGCTGGCGCAAGGAAAGCATTGAGCCAGAAGGACCTCTGTAAGGTGCCCCCAACCAGCAACGACCGTCTCCATAATCACTTGTACCCATTAGCGACAACTACCCCTACCCTGTGATGCCACGATCCATCAATCCACGTACTACGCTGGCACTCTCTGTCATCGCCATAGTGCTTGTCGTCGATCAGATTATCAAGTTCATCGTCAAGACAAACATGTGGATTGGCGAAACGATAGACGTGACGTCTTGGTTCAAGATATTTTTCGTCGAGAACCATGGCATGGCGTTCGGCATGGACTTTATCGGCACCTATGTCCTGGCACTCTTCAGGGTATTTGCCATTATCGGATTCTCCTGCCTGCTGTTCAATCTCATCAGGAAGCGAGCCAAGTTTGGGCTCATTGCTTGCTGGGCCTGTGTGGTGGCAGGTGCCACGGGCAACCTCATAGACAACTGCTTTTATGGCTTGGTATTCACAGCAAGCGGCATTCACCATCCCCCCATATCGTCAGTGGTGCCGTGGGGAGAAGGCTATGGCGATTTCCTGACGGGCAAGGTGGTCGATATGTTCTACTTTCCACTCTTCACTTGGCCAGACTGGATGCCGCTCGTCGGCGGCGACGTGTTCTTCGGCGCCATCTTCAACTTCGCCGACGCCGCCATCAGTTGCGGTGCAGTGGCACTCATCCTGTTCTATCGCCGATGGCTGACAGCGGACTACCTGTTCCACCGATAAGCAGGATATAGGCCGAGCCTGGGCTCGTTTTCAGCCTTGGAAATCAAAAAAGAACCTCTCTCCCATTCACACACCTAGCCATGCGCTCATTCAGCCGCCTTATCACCCACCTTCTTCGCTGTCTGCCCGTAGTGGGACTTGTCGTTCTGTCGCTCTCGTGCAGGAATGACACCCCTGAAGGCATCTTGAGCCCGAGCGAAATGGAAAGCGTGCTCTACGACTACCACCTAGCTCAGCGACTTGGTGAGATGGAGAACGCCGCAAGCATCACCAAGGACAAGAGCTGGAAATACAACGAGCACTATTACATGAAGAGCGCTCTGGCCAAGCATGGGCTCACACAGGCCGATTTCGACCGTTCCCTTGAGTGGTACACACGACACTCTGGCCAGCTCTTGGACATTTACAAGAAACTGGACGAGCGCGCTTCCGCCGAAACCGGAAGCAGCATGCCAGCCACGACAATGGCCGGCAACGGACTGCGGGGCGACACCACCGACATCTGGAAAGGCAACCGCATGATGCTGCTCTCATCGTCGGGCAAGACACATTATTCGTTTGAACAGGCAGCGGACACCTCCTTCCACAGCGCAGACCGCCTGACACTCAACTTCCAGACGGCATGGATCTACCGTGAGGGCAGCAAGGCCGCAGTAGCCATGCTTGCCGTAGTCTATGCAGGCGATTCTGTGGATGTCCGTACCATAAGTATATACAACACGGGAAAGCAGACGCTCTCTGTCACAATCGGTGATAGGCCAGTAAAGGCTGTTCGCGGTTTCATTTACCAACAGGTGGCTTGGTCCGCAAAGCCCAAATTGCTCTTGCTCTCAGACATCTCACTTATCAAAGTACGCGCCCAGGCTGGAGGGGCAACGGGTACTGGGACTGGTGACAACGGGCAGTTGGACCAGACCGTGACGCCAGTGCAAACTCCAGAACAAAAGCTGCGCGACAGTTTGTTACGGAGTGACAGCCTCACCCGGTCGGCACCGCATTTCCGAGAAGCCCACTGACGCCAGCAACTTCACACCATGAACTCCGTCACCTGCCGTTTCGCCGTCGCCCGCTTGCACCTTCCCACCGGTGCCACACTCAAAAACCAAATTGTCGAAGTCTCCGTACACGCTGGACTGTTGCACTATCGCTATTTTCCACTGACGGAGGAATTGGCCTTCACGGAGTGGCGAGGTGGCGATTTCTTCATCGAGGAAGAAAGCCGTACCTTACCGTTGCCTGCCGGCTGTACGCCATCAGACATTGGTCGCTTAAGGGAGCAAACTGGCCGCACAGCCGGGAACGGCGACAGGTCTGTTGCCAGTCACCAAACAGACAGGACGGAACCAGCATAAAGGAAAGTCCGGTATCCCCAACCGGCATTGCTTCCAGCCCACTATTGACAACACACGCCAAAGGATATCACCATGTTAATTGTATCGCAACTCAACACGTTCGGCAAGTACATCCAACTCATGGGACGTACATTCTCCAGACCGGAGCGCATGCGCATGTTTTTCAAGCAATACCTCAAGGAGATGGCCCAGCTGGGCGTAGACTCTATCGGTATCGTGCTGCTCATCTCATTTTTCATAGGTGCTGTCATCTGCATTCAGATCAAACTGAATATCCAGAGCGCTTGGATGCCCCTGTGGGTATCGGGCTATGTCACCCGTGAAATTATGCTTCTGGAATTCTCATCTTCCATCATGTGCCTCATTCTGGCAGGCAAGGTCGGTTCCAACATCGCTTCCGAACTAGGCACCATGCGCACCACGCAACAGATCGACGCATTGGAGATAATGGGAGTCAACTCAGCCTCATTCCTCATTCTGCCCAAGATTCTCGGCTTGGTCACAATGATTCCGTTTCTGGTCATCTTCAGCACAGTCAGCGGTGTCATCGGTGCATACGCGACCGCTTATTTCGGACACATCATCACAGCCACCGACCTCACCGCCGGCATGCAGCACGACTTCAACCAATGGTTTTTCTGGATGGGCACAATCAAGTCGCTCTTCTTTGCCTTCATCATTTCGAGTGTATCTTCCTTCTACGGTTATACCGTCGAGGGAGGATCCATCGATGTCGGCAAAGCCAGCACCAATGCCGTGGTGTCAAGCAGCATGCTCATACTGTTTTCCGACATGTTCCTCACACAGTTGCTCTCATGATCGAAATCAAAAACCTCTACAAGGCCTTTGAAGACAAGACCGTGCTCAAAGGCATCAGTTCACGCTTCGACAGCGGGAAGACCAACCTCATCATCGGACAGAGCGGCTCTGGAAAGACCGTGCTCATGAAGTGCATCGTCGGCTTGCTCGAACCCACATCTGGCGAAATTATCTACGACGGGCGCAGTTTCACCCGCATGTCCAAACGTGACCGTGTCCTGCTGCGACGCGAGATGGGCATGATCTTCCAGAGTGCGGCCCTCTTCGACTCCATGACTGTTCTGGAAAACGTCATGTTTCCCCTCGACATGTTCTCAAACGCTTCCTACAAGGAACGCACCAGGCAAGCACTTCTCTGCCTGGATCGCGTCAACCTGACTGAGGCCGCAAGCAAATATCCCGATGAGATCTCTGGTGGCATGCAGAAGCGTGTTGCCATCGCACGGGCCATTGTGCTTAACCCCAAATACCTGTTCTGCGATGAGCCCAACTCCGGCCTTGATCCGAAAACCTCACTTGTAATTGACGGCCTTATTCACGGCATCACACAGGAATATGGCATGACGACAATCATCAACACCCATGACATGAACTCCGTCATGGGTATCGGCGAGCACATTCTCTTCATTTTCGAAGGCAACAAGGAGTGGGAAGGGACGAAGGACGAAGTTGTTGAGTCGAAAAACGAAAGGCTGAACAACTTTATCTTCGCCTCCGACCTGTTTCGCAAAGTCAAGGAGGCGGAGCTCAAGGAGCAATAGTGTCCATACCTTGGAATCGCAGACGTCTTGGTACGAGTACAACTGCCCGTACCAAGGTACGCCTTTTGTTTGAATGATATAATACGGAAATCAAATATTATATCTATCTTTGTAGGCAACTAAAGGAGGATAGACTTATGTCGGAAACAAGCGATTCACAGGGAACCGACCGCGGTGACAGCCCTGACTGCAAATCCACGCTTTCACGCCGTGGGGGAAAACGTGCGGGAGCCGGACGGCCACAGAGCGACAGCAAGCTTTATACGCTACGGCTGCCCGGAGACATTGCACGCCTTGTCGACGCCCAGCCCAACAAGACACGATTTATCCGCAGTTGCATTACCAGCGCCATGGCGGGTGAGGAACCTGACTTCTCAGCCATAGGCGAGGCTTATCCGGCTGTGCGGGTCAAGGATGTTCGCCTACCACGGTTTGACATCGGCATCGTGGCTGGCTTTCCCATTCCGCTTGACAACGACGAGCGGGCACAGGACATCGAACTGCTCCGAATGCTCTGCCCCCGTCCGGAGGCAAGCTATCTCATCCGTGTGGAGGGTGATTCGATGGTCGATGCTGGCATCTACTCTGGCGACATTGTCATCGTCGACAAGAGTAACCGTGATCCCGGTCAAAACGAGGTAGCCGTCTGTGAGCTTAATGGAGAGTACACGCTCAAGCACTTCGTCAGACAGGGCAGCGAGGGGTGGCTCATTCCCGCCAATCCAGCCTACCCAAAGATCCGAATCAGCGAGAGCGATGTCTTTCGCATTTGGGGCACAGTGACTTACATTATCCACAAACCGCGAAAGTGAATTCGCTCATACCTAGCCAGCCATGTATGCGCTCGTAGATTGCAACAGCTTTTTTTGTTCGGTAGAGAAAGTGTTCCACCCAGGTCTTGAGGGAAAGCCTGTCTGCGTCCTTTCCAGCAACGACGGCTGCATCGTGGCTTTGACACCTGAGGCCAAAGCCATCGGACTGCGGCGCGGCACTCCCCTGTTCAAAGCGCATGACCTCGTCAGCCGCCATGGTGTCAAGGTTTTCTCTGGAAATATGCGGCTCTACGCCGCAATGAGCAGGCGCGTGACCAGTATCTTGCGGCAGAGTATCCTGTACGTCGAAAACTACAGCATAGACGAGAGCTTTTGCGACCTTAGTGGCTACGCGCAGCATTATGACCTCGGTAAGTTTATGCGTGGCGTAGCGGAGAAAATCAGACTGTGGACCGACATCCCGGTCAGCGTCGGCATCGCCCCGACAAAGACACTGGCCAAGCTGGGGAGTAAGTTCGCCAAAACATACCGGGGCTATCATGGCGTCTGCCTCATCGACAATGAGGAGAAACGGCGCAAGGCGCTTGAACACTTTAGCCTAGCCGACGTATGGGGAATCGGACGGCATACCCTTGAGCGTCTCTCTTATTATGGTATCCATACACCCATTGATTTCGCAGACTGTAGTGAGTCATGGGTCAGGGCCAATCTAAAGAAATCGGGGGTACAGACCTGGCAGGAACTCAATGGACATCCCTGCATCAGTACCGTTGAGGCCACACGCAACAAAAGTATCTGCACCAGTCGCAGTTTTGGAAGAATGGTCGCAGACCACGAGACACTGAAGGCCGCTGTGGCCCGTTTTGCCACCAGTTGCGCGAACAAGCTTCGAGGCCAAAACGCCGTAGCAGGCCAGGTGACGGTCTTCGTGTGCAGCAACCGGCATCGCGACGACCTGAGACAGCACGAAAATTGTGACACAGCCACTTTTGTCACGCCCACAGCAGACACACTTGAAATTGTGCGAACCACACTGGACTTGCTCTGCCGCATTTATAGGTCTGGCGTTATGTATAAGAAGGCCGGAGTTTGCCTTGGCCACATTTCGAGCAACAGCCAGCTACAGCTTGACCTGTTCGACCCTATCTCTCTTCGCCCACAACGTAACGGGCTGATGCAGACAATGGACAGACTGAACCACCGTTTCGGTCTGAAAACGGTTCGGGTAGCTGTTGAAGGCGGCCGTCACCAAGCTTGGGATGCCAGAAGCGAGCATCGCAGCTCTGATTACCTGACGGACATAGACGGTATATTGACCATTAGGATCTGAGGCGACACGCGGGTCCGAACACTGCGACACACAAAAGAAAGGAGTGGGGTTGAAAACGTTTTCGCACGAAGCTCACCACAGGGCGCAAGGCAAGTATCCAGTCCGGTGAAGCCAATAAGAAATGAAAAGAGGAGATGTCATGAAAAACACCCCCTCCTTTTATTGTCTAGCGCTAGACTCGAAAGTCTGCAACCAGAAATTCAGCTTTTACTCAGCACGCAGTGTGAAGCGCCTAAACGCTGTGACGGTACAATCCTTGTCAGCCTGCTTCAGGAATGAAGCTACAGAGAGCTTGCTGTCCTGAATAAACTCTTGGTTGAGCAAGCAAGCCTCTTTGTAGAACTTGTGCATGCGACCTTCGGCAATCTTCTCAATCATGTTCTCAGGCTTGCCTTCCTGACGGGCCTTGTCAGCTGCAATCTCATACTCCTCCTTGCGGATTTTCTCGGGAACGTCAGCCTCACTCAGAGAAACAGGATTCATGGCAGCTACCTGCATGGCCACAGCGTGACCGTAAGACGGATCAACCTTCTTGCTCAAGGCCACCATGGTACAGAGAATATTCTTACCCTGGTGGTTGTATGTCGAGATGTTGTCGCCCTCAATCGTCTGATAGCCGTCGAGCTCCATCTTCTCACCGGTAATGCCACTACGGTCGGTGATAGCCTCAGCTACAGTGCCTTTTCCCATGGGGAGGGCCTTCACCTCATCGAGTGTCTTACATTTTGCTGCAACAGCAGCATCGAGAATGTCCTGGGCCAACTGTACGAAGTCAGCGTTCTTGGCCACGAAGTCAGTTTCGCACTTCAGGGCAAGAATGGCACCGAAGCCATTTTCTACCTTGCACAATACTGCACCTTCAGATGCCTCACGGTCAGAGCGCTTAGCGGCTACTGCCTGCCCGCGCTTACGGATAAGTTCGATGGCAGCTTCGATGTCGCCGTTAGCCTCAGTGAGGGCCTTCTTGCAGTCGCCAAGTCCAGCGCCGGTCAGTGTGCGCAGTTTCTTGATATCTTCTAATCCTACAGCCATTATGATAATGTATAAGTGTAGTTCTTTTTATTCTTGATAGGTGATTTTATTCAGCAGCGGCCTCAGTGGCAGTTTCAGTGCTGGGTGCGGCTTCAGCTACTGGGGCCTTTGCCTCCTCAGCGGGAACATCTGCCTGCTCAGCCTTGTCAGTGCGCGCCTTGGTGATACGACGACGGCCACCTTCCCTGCTGCTGCCTTCACCGGCAGCTTCAGTGTCGACACGTTCAGCCTTACGCTCCTCCAAGCCTTCAGCAATGGCGGCGCAGCAAGCGTCGAGAATCACTTCAATGCTCTTGTTCGCATCGTCGTTTGCCGGGATGACAAAGTCGATGGGCTTCGGATCTGAGTTTGTATCAACGATACCGAACACAGGGATGCCCAGACGGTTGGCCTCCTTGACTGCGATATGCTCCTTGCACACATCGACGACGAAGAGTGCGGCCGGCAGTTTGTTGAGGTCAGAGATTGAACCTAAGTTCTTCTCAAGTTTGGCTCTCTGACGCGAAATCTGGAGGATCTCACGCTTTGAGAGGTTCGCAAACGTACCGTCTGCCATGAGCTTGTCGATGTTGGCCATCTTCTTCACGGCCCGACGGATTGTGGGGAAGTTGGTCAGCATGCCACCCGGCCAGCGCTCGGTAACGAACGGCATATTGATAGACGCTGCTTTCTCTGATACGATTTCCTTGGCCTGTTTCTTAGTAGCTACAAAAAGGATCTTACGACCGCTCTTGGCGATGGCCTTCAGGGCTTCTGCAGCCTCGTCAATCTTGGCCACGGTCTTGTGAAGATCTATGATATGGATACCGTTGCGCTCCATGAAGATATAAGGAGCCATGGCCGGATTCCATTTGCGTTTGAGGTGGCCAAAGTGGCAACCAGCCTCAAGGAGAGTTTCGAAATTTGTTCTTGACATTTTTCTTAATGCTAAATGTTTACTTTCTTTTTAGTTGATACTCAGGCTTGCCGTTTAGTAGCCTGGGCTGTATTTACGTCAACCAACTGCCAGGTAGTTCTCCTTCAAAAAGAAGTCCGGACAATTTAGATGCTAAACTTTCGAGCTCAGCAGTTAACGTCAGCCGAATATTAACGCTTGCTGAACTGGAAGCGACGACGTGCCTTGGGGCGACCCGGCTTCTTACGTTCAACGACACGAGAATCGCGTGTCACGAAGCCTTCAGCCCGAAGTGCCTTCTTGTCATCAGCGTTGAGCTGCACAAGGGCACGAGCGATGGCCAGACGGAGGGCCTGGCTCTGGCCGGTGAAGCCGCCACCATTGAGATTGACCTTGATGTCATACTTCTCAACGGCATCAAGCAGGAGCAGAGGTTGCTTGACAACGTATTGAAGGATGGGAGAGGGGAAGTATTCTGTAAGATCTCTCTTGTTAATCGTAATCTTGCCAGTACCCTCTGTCAGGTAAACGCGAGCTACAGAGCTCTTTCTGCGTCCAAGTGCATTGATCATTTCCATATCTGCCACTTAGTTATTTGTACAAGTTAATATCAATAGCCTTAGGAGACTGGGCTTCGTGCTTATGGTCGGCACCTTCATAAACATAAAGGTTGTCGAGAAGCTTGGCACCGAGGCGATTCTTGGGGAGCATGCCCTTCACCACACGATGAAGCAAGCGGTCTGCACCGTTCTTCTTTGCCATGATGCTGGCAGGCGTATGTTCTCTCTGACCACCGGGATACCCTGTATAGGTATAGTAGATGCGGTCGTTCCACTTGTTGCCCGTCAACTTGACCTTGTCAGCGTTGATGATGATGACATTGTCACCACAATCTACGTGAGGTGTGAAATTAGGCTTATACTTGCCTCTGAGCAATTTAGCTACCTTGGTGCACAAGCGACCAAGAATCTGGTCAGTAGCGTCAACTACGACCCATTCCTTTCGAGCGGTCTCCTTGTTAGCAGAGATGGTCTTGTAACTTAAAGTGTCCACTAGTTTTGTTGTTTAATTGTAACTACTGTTTGTTTTGATTTTACGCCGTCGTCTAACCATTCCGATATAGGCCAATGGATGCTACCGGAACTATTATCAGGCGTGGAAAGGCGGCTTTTTCGGCCACCTTGATAATAATCGGCGTGCAAAATTACTCATATTTTTTTGACCTGCAAAGTTTTCCCGCCATTTCTTCCATCTTATATCTATGATTTTCAGTCATGCTCAGGCGTGCCCTACCGTCCGATGGGGCAGTCTGGACAGCAACAAGGGGGGGGCCGTTTACTCGTCGAACACGTTTTGTCCAGACAGGTTATCGACTGTGCCTTGTCGTATCACTCATAGCGGGGCGAACCCAGAACCTGAGTCGCCTCTTGAACAGATCCTTCAGCGTGCTGAAATCTCGCTGAAGTAAGATACCTATGCCTTGCGTGGTCATAGACGATTTGGAGAAGTAGCGGTCATTGGTCTCGCTATATGCCTTGAGGCTCACATTGCCAGTGGGCGTCAGAAGATAGCGTATGTCAAAGTCGCCGATGAAATTTGTGGTGGAAGTCGTGCTCTCCCTGTACCCGAAATTGCCATTGACCAACAGCCTGCCGCTCATGAGCTTTCCCTTCAGCAGTCCGCCGACTTCCATGTCGCTCCAGCCCACTTGGCCTGTGGAAAGATTTGTGCCAAAACTCCAGTCTGACGCGCCGACAGCGTTGGTTATCATATTGTTGAGCTGCCCGGTGATTGTACTTGACAGGAACGACTTCATAGCGACGGAACTTTGCGACTGTCCCCCCATGGCAGCGTCTGTCGACGCGAAGTTATAATTGTAGAATCGGCCTACGCTCAGCAAATACAGCACTTGGCGATTCATGTCCTCTTCCGTTGTGACCAATTGGTGAACCATCTGTCTGACGTCCTCGCTGACATTTGGCAGGTTTAGCCCAAACGTGATCTGCGGATTCCGCACCTTACCTCCCAAGTTCAGAATACAGTCGGCCCGTACGGAATTGTTGCTCAGGTTCAGTCCCAAATCTGCGAGCGAGACAGCCGGAACGGTGTAGACCGCTTTCAGTGCCAAGTCTGCGTCATACGGGTCACCGGCAAAGTTGATTGTCCCGCCGCGTTGCAATTCCATGTCTTTGTGTATGACGTCTTGAAGCGCCATTTTGTAGAGGCCATGGTCAATGGTGTATGTGCCGAACATCTGAAAGGCACCCTTGTTGTAATAGGTGGCACGTATGGCACCTGTTCCAGCCAGGGTGATGTAGTTGCCGGCCTTGTCGTCGGTGATGACTTTGAGCTCACCTTCTGGATTCATGTCTAACAGGAAATTGAGCACGATGTCCGTACTCACCTTGTCTGAGTCTGGCTCGATGGCGTTCAGGATATTGGTTTCGCTCTTTGTTATCAATACGGCCTGGCTTGATTCTGAATCTTCCTTTTTTCCGAACTGAAGGAGCGAGGTGTCGGGCGTCCCGTCTGGCGTGTCCACAATGTAGGTAAATCGTGTGCCATGCTCTGGACGCATATTGATATCCGCGTTGAAGTGGCCGGGGTAACCGTGAAGCCGTGCGGTGCCCGTTCCATAGGCTGTGGCATAAAACGGTAGATCGACCGAGCGCTGCTTGTCATACATGGACAGTGAGCGGGCCCTGACAGTGAAGTCATATTTGAGGTCTTTCAGGTTTGAATGCCTGAGGGTGCCTTTCAGCTCTCCCGTTCCGTTGTTGTCATCGCTGACTTTGTAGTTCTCGAAACTGAAAAGCCCGGGTGTGATGTTGACGATGCCGTCTGCCAAGTGATACTTGCAACCCGTCGGCGCGATGCCGGCATAGACGTTGGCCTGTTCGCGCCCTTCGAAATCGAGTTCCTTGAATGGGCCGAATATGCGGCAATGCCCGGTGGTCCGTCCGGTCAGGCCTTCGAATACATCGGGAAGGTAGCGGCGGAGAAATTCCAGTGTCGTGTTTCTTCCGCTGACATTCAGATCCAGCTGCTTTTCTCCGATGCCCACATAGCCGTCAACATTTGTGTACCCGATACCGGCTTCACGGATGTCAGCGTTGAGATAGAGCCTTTTGTCTATGGTGCTCAGCGCCGCACTGATGGACGCGTCGCCCATCAGGCTGTTGTTGAAATGGAAGTCTGGTATTGCGAGGGCCGCCCGTATGTCGAAGGACTTTTCCGCACCGGGCGTGGCGACAATTTTTCCCGTCGCCAACCCTGAGAAGGAGACGGGTTTCAGGTTGACCAAACCCAAGATATAGTTGACATCCAGCGAGCGGAGGCTGATGGTCAGGCTGTCTGCCATATGCTGCCTCAGGTTTCCTGATACAGTGACAGATTGGTCTTGATGGCTCAAGTTGATGCGGCTGACGTCAATGACGCCATCAGTGATCTCAACCTGTCCGGCACTGAGTGTCCAGATCGTATCGCTTATGGTTAGGTTCGTCGGAAGAATGCTTGTGCTGAAGCCGACACGCCGGTTGAGGGTGCGGAACAGGCCTGTGACCGCCTGTATCTCTCCTGCATCGCTATGGTCTTGATTGCTCCAAGCCAAGTGACTCAAGACGCTGTTGTCGTGGGCCTTTGCCGTGTAGGCCATTTTGATGTCGTCGTTGCCAAACCGTTTGGAGGCTTGTATGAGCGCGGTGTAATTGTCCGCCGCCCCTTGCAGGTAGCAGCGTATGTCTTTGGCATCAAATCCCCCATAGGCGATGTCCGGAGCGCTCAGTGTGACAGCCGAGCGCTTCCCATTCCCTGAAAGATAGCCGGCGATATCAATGCCATCTTCACTGTTGATGCTCAGTGGCACGTTCAGCATTTGCTTGAAGAAATCCGACCGATGCAGCCTGACGTCAAACTGCCACTCATCTCCCTTGTTTCTGGCTAGGTTTTCTGCTCCGACTATCGACGGCATGGTATGATGGGCGATGCCCAGAAGTGTTTCCCGCAGCCGCGTGAATGAAAGCGGCCCGTCTATGTCTGCCGTCGCAAAGTCGCTGGCAAGATGCGCGTGGGTGCCTCGGCTGGAGGGCCGGAGCACCAGTTCCAAGTTGCGCAGTGTGTAATCGGCCTCAGGCTTGAACGGCTCTCGTTTGCTGAAGTCCTTGACCACAAGCTGCCCATTTATGCCGCGACTCGCAATGCCTGAGAAGTCGGCCTTCACGTATCCTGTCAGTGTCGACGCCTGTAGGTGCCCGTTTTTGAGAATGGGGGCAAGATTCACCCCCCGGCTATCGGCTTCCAGGCTGATGGCGTTCAGGCGTTTCCCGTCAAAGCTTCCTTTAGCGTTCGCATTGATCTGCAACGCGGGATCCGCTGAGCCCAGCTGGAGTGTGAAATGCGGTGCCTTCCAAGTGGCGTCTATGTCTATGCCGGTGTAGCGCAGGCCGCCGTAACTGACTCTGTCAACGAGGCAGGTGGCCGCAAGCTTGTCCAGGTGGTGGCCTTTCACGTCGGCCTTGGCGTCAGCATGGAAGGCGATGTCCTCAGGCATGTCGCTACGACCGAGCAGTGCCCCGAGATCTATGCCGTCTGACGAAGCCTGCATCATATAAGACTGCTTCAGCCAATGCAGCGAAGCATATATGGCACCGATGTCTGCACTGGCCTCTAGGTTGATGTGGCTGGTTCTATTCTTTTCCAGAACGCAATTGCCCTTGAGGTGTGTATCGCCCAGACGTCTCCAATAGGTCAGGGCACTAGGTGGAAGAATGCGGCCCAAGCCTTCAAGCGGCAGGTCTTTTTTCAGAACCATTTTTTCGATAGTACCGCTGACGCGGATGGGATGCCCACCCTGCTGGGAGATGTTGGCATGGGCTTTAAGCGCCAAGCGGTTGTGCTGCTCACGTAGCTCAATGCCACTGATATCGATGGTCTGTGGATTGACCTGAAAAGCCGTCGTATAGACGAATGTCAGCGGTATGTCACGCAGACGGGGGTGCACAAAAGCGAGATCGGACAGCGTGACAGTGGCCCCATTGATATGCCCCTTGACGTTGACGGTCGAGAGCAACGGCCGTGAAGGAGTCATGCGGTAGGTCGCCTCCAACTGGTCTTCATGCAGCCGGCTATGGGGCAGCCGCAGGTTGAAATCTGTGAGAATGCATTTTCTCCGGTTGCCCCTGAACCGAAAAGACAGGGCACGGATATCCAGTCCAGACCGCTCATACAGCACGAGGCTCCTCACGCGGAGGTTCAGACTGTCCGGAGTCAGGCGTTTGAGACTTATATTGGCTTCCAGATGCTGCACATTGATATGGTTCAGATCGAGCCTATCTGTTCGCCGCACGGCGTAATTCTTGTCATACCTGATGCTGCACCGCCTGATGATAAGCGAGTTGAGCGACAGATCAAGCTGCGTTTTCTTCTGTTTGTCCTTAGGCGCAAACGCATCTAGCACGAACTGATAATTGGCGGGACTGCCGGGCTTGTCTTTGTATAGCACCAGATCCGCGTCCAGCAGGGAGACCGACCGCAGCGAGACGCGTCCCTCCAAGAAGGCGCGGTATTCGATTTTGGCTGACATGAGGCCTGCTTCCAGCATCTTGATCCCGCTCTGGTCTAAGACCGTCACATGGTGGAGCATGACACGGTTGAACAGACCGACCTCAACACGGTCGACCTGTACATCGGTGCCCAATTTGTCTGAAAGCAATTGCGACACATATTCGCCCATCCAGCGTTGTGAGGGCTGGAAGTTGACGATGAAAAGACAGGCCATATAACCCAGAAGCAGGGTTATGGCCAGAAGGCGGAAGACGTTTCTAAAGCGTTTTATGGCAGTGTCTTGTTTGGTTGCCTCATAAAGTTTTTTGGTGAGGCTATTCTATGCTGTCGTTGTACTCCTTGGCCAGTCCGCCTTCGCTCGTCTCGCGGTAAAGTGAAGGCAAGTCATGTCCAGTTTCTTTCATGACCTCGACGGCCTTGTCGTATGAGATGCGGTGGATGCCCTCTGCGTATGTCGCATAGATGTTGGCGTCCAGTGCGCGGGCTGCGGCGTGTGCGTTGCGTTCGATACAAGGAATCTGTACCAGTCCGCAGATAGGGTCGCAGGTCATACCCAGATGATGCTCCAGCCCCATCTCGGCCGAGTACTCTATAGTGGCCAGACTGCCACCAAATATATAGTTGGCGGCGGCGGCGGCCATGGCACAGGCGACGCCAACCTCTGCTTGGCAACCGGCCTCTGCTCCGGATATGGAGGCACGGCTCTTGGCGATGTTGCCGATAAGGCCGGCTGTGGCCAGGGCGTGATAGATGCGCCGGTCCGGAAAGTTACGGCTCTTCTTGATGTGATAGAGTACAGCGGGAACGACGCCGCAAGCGCCACACGTCGGGGCGGTGACGATTTGTCCGCCTGAGGCGTTCTCCTCACTGACCGCAAGGGCATAGGAGAACACCAAGCCGCGTGTCTGGAGATTGGCGCCATAGCCCATGGCCTTGATATAGTAGTCTGGCGCTTTCCGGCGAAGCTTCAGGCAACCGGGCAGGACACCTTCATGTTCGAGCCCACGTTCGACGGCGGCCTTCATGACTTCCCATATCTCGGCCATATAGTCCCATATCTGGGTGCCCTCGCAGGCTTCGACATATTCCCAGTACGATTTGCCGCGTTGCTCACACCAGCGTTTGATCTCGGAGAGACGGTCGAGCTCATACACGTCGGGGGTCTCGAGGGTGTCCTTGCCCTCTTCTGCCAAGGCGCCTCCACCGACACTGAACACAGTCCACGCGTCGTGCGAGATACCGTCTCCGTCAATCGCTTCAAACTTCATACCGTTGGGGTGGAAGTCCAGTACGATCGAGGGTTGCCAGTCAAATTCTGTCCGGCTCTCACCCAGCACATTGGCAATGGCCCAGTCTGTGAGGTGTCCACGGCCTGTCGCGGCGAGACTCCCGTAGAGCGTGACCTTGAACCTCCGGGCTTCCGGATGTCTTGTGAGGTATTTCTGTGCGGCGATACGGGGCCCCATGGTGTGGCTGCTGGAGGGCCCCTGCCCTATCCTGAATAGTTCTTTAAGACTCTTCATTTTTTCTTCATGTATGTGATTGTCAGGATTTTTCCTTAATGCTTCCTCGACGATAGGCGGAGAGGAGCTTTTCGAGATCCGCGATCTGCTCTCGGATTTCTGTACCGATATCGGTATCGGCCACCATGGCGCGTTGGCCTGTGAGCTCCACAATCTGTATGGTGCTCTTGATGTCAGTACCGTTGAGGATGGCTTCTTCTGTCGAGGAGAAGGGCTCATGCTGGACCAATTGGAACCCGCGACTGTGGAAGACAAGTGTATAACCGGCTATGCCTGTGGTGTCATGGTATGCCTTTGCGAAACCGCCGTCAATGACCATCAGGCGTCCGTCGGCCTTGATGGGATTCTCACCCTTCCCAACGCGCACCGGTACATGGCCGTTGATGATATGGCGGTGGGGGCCGTGTACGCCAAACTCGTCCATGATATAGTCGCAGATGGCAGCATTGTCCCTGAGCTGGTAGTACCAGCCCTTGCGCTCACTGTGTGTGGCCTTGTCCGCAATGAAATAGCGCTCGAAGGTGCTCATCTTCGATTTGTCAAACAGCGGTGAGTCTGGCCCGCACCACAGATACCAGAAATAGTCGCATGACGTTTGGCGCTCTGCCTCCGTGGCCTCGGTGTCGTATGCGGTGCGCACGATACGTTCGACGCGCTCCAGGAGCGACTTGCCCTTGACAGTCTGCCCGCACACACTGACCGCTCTCAATGTGCCGTCTTCGTTGAGAGGCACTGACGCGTGGAAGAGCAGGTTCGAATTGTAGATGCCATACATGCCTCCATGATGGAGCAGGCAGGCCACATGCCTTTGCAGTTTGTCGCTGATGAGGAATGAATGCTGGAGACGCGCCATGAGCTCCTCTTCTTCGCGGGTCAATCGGTATGGATCATCGGGAGAGACGGTCGGAAAATTGTGATCCAGAAGCTTGTGGCTCTCTCCGTCCAGCATGATGGTCCCGTCTTTGAGGTTGATGTGCTGGAGCAGCTTACGGTCTTCCATACCCCACTCGGGATGCCGGGTGTAGAGCTGCCCCTCGAGTTTGAACTGGATGATGGTGATGGCTTTGTGCATCTGTGTGATCAGGCGCATGGTCTTCTCGTTCGGCACGTCGTTCTCGTTCTCAATCTTGGGCGAGAACAACTGGCAGTCGTCTTTGTCATAGGTTTCCATGGCGAATGTCGCCAGTGGTACCATGTTGATGCCATAGCCTTCTTCTAGTGTCTGGGTGTTGGCATAGCGCAAAGACAGGCGCAGCACACTGGCTATACAGCACAGGTTCCCGGCCGCAGCGCCCATCCACAGCACATCATGGTTGCCCCATTGGATGTCCAAGTGGTGGTAGTTGCAGAGCGTGTCCATGATCAGGTGTGCGCCTGGCCCCCGGTCGTAGATGTCGCCAAGGATGTGCAGCCGGTCTATGGCCAACCGCTGTATGAGGTAGCAGAGCGCCGTGATGAAATGGTCTGCGCGCCGTGTGCGGATGATGGTCTGGATGATGACATTGAAGTAAGCCTGCTTGTTATGATCCTCGGTCGATTCGTGCAGGAGCTCCTCGATGATGTAGGCAAATTCCTCTGGCAGGTTCTTGCGTACCTTGGAGCGGGTGTACTTTGACGAGACATTGCGGCAGACGGTGATGAGCTGGTGAAGTGTGGTCTGGTAGTAGTCCGCGATGTTGCGGTCATGCTGCTTGACCAGTTCCAGCTTCTGTTCTGGGTAGTAGATAAGCGTACAGAGGTCCTTTTTCTCTTGTTCTCTCAGCGTACTGCCGAAAAGTTCATTGACTTTTCTCTTGATGTTACCGGACGCATTGCGCAAGACGTGCTGGAACGCTTCGTTCTCACCGTGCAGATCGGCCAGAAAATGCTCCGTCGGTTTTGGCAGGTGCAGAATCGCTTCAAGATTGATGATCTCTGTCGTCACGCTGGAGATGCTCGTGAAGTCTCGGGCCAAGAGGCTGAGGTAGCGCATATCGTTGCCATCTTGCCCGTACGACGAGAGATTGTTGGGGAGACTTGTCATTTCCGGATGTTATCTTATTGACGCTTGTTTCTGCCAACGCCCGTAAGGGTGCCGGCAGGAACAAGCTATAGTGGTGACTGTTAGTACATTAGTGGCTGAGCATGTCCGCATCTATGGTTTTCCATTGCCCGCCACCACAGCGGTAACGGACAGCGGCATTGTCCCAGTAGGTGGGCCAACCGGCAAATATGCCTCCGATGAACACGACCTTAATGGCGTGTGGCCCCTTCTTGAGCGCCACTTGCGCGTTGTTGGGGGAGTAGCGGGGGCAAGCCATGCCGGAATTGTCGACCAAGAGCACGCCGTCTATCCAGAGCTGGCTGTTGTTTGTCGAGAACTCATAGACGCTGTCCGACGGCATTTCCACGTAGCCCGTAGCTATGGCGGCATAGTTGTCTACATTGCGGACGTTGCTCGGCACCCGGGTCTGCGTGCGCAATGCCCTCAGATCAGTCGCTGTCTTGCTCTCAGTCGGCATGAGCGGCAAACTGTAAGGGGTCAGATAGGTGCCTTTGTAGACATCCAGTTTGACGCCCTTGGCGCGTTCTCTGCCGACGTTGAGGGCTGGTTGGTAGTCCTGTTTCTTGATGGTGATGGTGCGGACTGGCCCCATGATGCCTGCGGGGAGAACAGCTGCGGTGCGCACCGTCGTCGTGCTCTTGATCTTGAGCGGGGCGGTGTAGCTGGTCGATTGCAGTGTCGGCTGTGTGCCGTCTGTGGTGTAGACTATCTTGAGCGGCCTGACGGTTGTCAGTGTGAGCGAGGTGGAGTCCGTGAAGGCCACGTCGTTCAGACTGCCGCCGGGCTGTTCCGGTGCTGGAATGTGGAAGTTGAGGTTCCAAGCCTGCAGGCGCAGGGCGGCATCATTGTCGACGCGGCGGATGAAGTCGTCATAGTCTTTGTGCCCCGGCTGAGTCCACGCGATTTCCGAAAGGGCCAGTGCTCTGGGCCATAGGCGATATTCCAACGTGGCGGGCGAAAGCATGTATTCGCTCCAGCAGTTGGCCTGTACGCCCATCACATAGTGTCCGTTGCCACGCTCTCGGAGTGCCTGTGGCACGGGGTCGTAGCCATACACCTTTTTGAGGGTGGAGTAACCGCCAATGGCTGTCGGCTCTGTGGCTGGATCGCTCTGGTACTGGTCAAAGTAGAGACCGTGGCTGGAAGGTGTCATCAGCACGTGGTGCCCCATCTTAGCGGCCTCAATGCCTCCAGCCTCACCGCGCCATGACATGACGACAGCGGTGGTGTCGAGGTTGCCGCCTTCCAGAATCTCGTCCCAGCCGATGATGCGCTTGCCCTTCTGGGAGAGGTATTTCCCGACACGTCCGACGACGTAGCTCTGGAGCTGTGCTTCCTTTTCATAGCCGAGCTGCTTCATTCGGGCTTGACAGCTGTCGCAGTGCGCCCACTCGGTGCGGGGCGATTCGTCGCCGCCGATATGGAAGAGCTTGCCGGGGAAGAGGGGCACCATCTCGTCGATGACATCCTTGATAAACTTGAATGTCGTCTCCCGTCCCGGGCAGAGCACCACGTCCTCTACTCCCCAAATGATACGCGGGGTGGTGGGCTGGCCGCTGCACGAGAGCCAGGGATAGGCGGCGATGGCGGCCATCTCGTGTCCGGGCAGTTCAAATTCCGGGACGATCTCTATATGGTGTTTCTTGGCGAACGCCACGACCTCGCGTATCTCGTCCTGTGTGTAGTAGCCGCCGTAGGTCGAGCCGTCACCTTCGACGCGCTGCCCGCCGACACTGGCCAGCAGCGGATATTTCTTGATCTCGATGCGCCAGCCTTGGTCGTCGGTCAGGTGCCAGTGCACGTGGTTGAATTTATAGGCCGAGAGGCGCTCTATCTGCTTCTTGACAGCATTGACCGGCAAGAAATGGCGACAGGGGTCGAGCATGACGCCGCGGTAGGCGAAACGGGGGGCATCTGTGATTTCGACAGCCGGTATCTGCCAAGAGATGCCGTTGTTGTCTGTCGCTTGGCGCTCAATGGCGGCCGGGAGCAGTTGCAGCAAGGTCTGCATGGCATAGTAGAGGCCGTCGGCAGTCGAGGCACAGGCCTCTACGCGCTGTGGGGTGACACTGAGCGTATAAGCTTCCGCACCTTTGATATCCTTGCTGATCCGGAACACGATGACGCCCTGCTTGTCCCGGGCCTTTCCTTTGGCCAAGTGCCAGCCTGTCGCGGCCTTGACCTTGTCGGCAAACATATGGGCCACGTCACTGCCTTCTTTTCCCGCAATGGCATAGCGGGTTGTCGGCGTGAGCGTGAAATGTCCTTGTCCTTGTGTCATCTCTTGTGGCATCGGAATGATGTTGATGCCTTGCCCTGCAGCCTGGCCGGCCGAAGCCAGTAGCATCATGGCGATTGCTGCGCTGAGCAGCTTGGTTCTTGTTGTAGTCATAATTGTGATATGGCGTGAGGTAAGCGCTGTTTCTCAAAGGGTTATTTGTTCTTCAAAACGAACTTGTCTTTCTTGGCGTAGACCTTGAAATCCTTGATGCTGCCAGGAGCATCTTTCTCCAAGCGCGGCAGGTATTGCAGGCCGGTGAGCGTCTGTTCGCTGCCGAGGTCTATGACGATGGCGTGGGGGAAGGGCTGGCCTTTCACCGTGCTCCAGCAGGTGGATTCCTGAAGGTCGAAACTTTTGTCTGCGGAGCGGTTGACGTGGGCCACGTCCTCGCTGTCGGCATAGAGCACGGTCCAGGGCTCACGCGTGAGACGTTCGCCTTGTCCATTGAGCAGATACATTTCGGCGATGCAGGCCTGGTCGCCACCATCGTGCGCACTGGTCGCTTCTATGCAGACATAGCGTCCTGTGACGGGGGCACCGAACTTGACTTCCTTCCAGCCGTTTCCGGTGCCGAAACGCGCTGAGAGCACCGGCGTTTCAGTAGCCAGCTCCAGCGTCTGCCCTTCCGTACGGTGGGTCAGGGGTTTCTTGACTTGCAACTGGTCGAGCAAGGGAGCGGACAAGCCCTCAGAGCGGGCTTTGCGGGGACCGACGATGTCGAAGACCAAGATGTCGTTCTTTCCCTTCTTCAACCAGCATCCGGGCATGTACAGGGTCTGTTGCGGGCCTATCTCCCAGATGCGTCCGAGCGGATGGCCGTTGACATAGACCAGTCCCTTGCCCCAAGTCTCGAAGTTGAGGAAGGTGTCGCCGGGCTTTTTGACATCGAACGTGGCGCGGTAGCAGCCGGGCACGCGCTCTTGCGCCCTGCCTGGTTCTATCGGTCTGAACCTCATGTTCTCATAAAGGCCGAGGCTGTCGGTCATGTTATAGACGGCCCAATTTTTCAGGTCGCAGACGAACGGGCGACCGTCGATGTCTACGGTCAGCTCGACATTGCGCGTGATGCCTTTGTAGTCTTTGATGGCCCGCCCGAAGTTGATACGCCCCATGGCTTCGACGAGTATATCCAGCCGGGCGCCTTTCCGGCAGGGCGGGAGCGACAGCTGGCGCTCACCGTTGCGGCGATCCAGCTTGCCGACATACTTCCCATCGATGAACACTTGCCCGTAGTCGTGGACATCGTTGACGGTCAGCAGGCTGTTGCTCCGGATTTCCGGCAATGCGGTCCGGTAGAGTATGCTGCCGAACCCTTGGTCGTAGTCTTCCATTGTGCGGATGTCCTCGTCTTGCTTGGGAGCGGGCAGGTTGTCGAAGAGTGGGGCCACCTCCGTGAAACTGAATGCGGGAATGCTGATGGTGCTGATGGGCCGGGGCACCTTGGCCTGCTTCTCGCCGGCCATGTATTTGGAGAGTGTCTGGCGGAGGGCCCAGTATTTCGGCGTGGTCTGCCCCGACTCGCTGATCGGAGCGTCGTAGTCATAGGAGGTCACGTCGGGAGCGAAGCCGGGTGAGTTGGCACCGGCCCAGTGTCCCCAGTTCGTACCGCCATGGGTCATGTAGAGACTGAAGGAAATGCCGCGCGAGAGCATGTCGTCTATGCCCTTGGTCATGTCGTCGGCCGGGCGTGTCTCGTGGTTGGCCCCCCACTTGTCAAACCAGCCGCTCCAAAACTCGGAGCACATCAAGGGGGTGTCGGGGCGAAGCTGCTTCAGGCGGGCAAACTGCTGCTCGATGTCGGCCCCCGTTCCGAAATTCATGGTCCAGAGCAGGTCATCGAGCCCGTTCTTCGTGAAGTTGGAAGCCCAGTCGCACTGGAAGAGGGTGACGTCACCGAAGTGCTGGCGGACGATGTCACGCACTTGGCCTACGTAGGCCTTGTCCTCTCCATATGAGCCATACTCGTTTTCCACCTGTACCATGATGATTGGGTCGCCCTTGCTGATGACGAGTCCGCCCACCTCTTTTGCCACTGCCGCCTCAAACAACTGTACGCGTTCGATAAAATAGGGGTCATTCTCACGAAGGCGAATGTCTTTTTTCTTAAGCAACCACCATGGCAGGCCGCCCATTTCCCACTCCGCACAGACATAGGGGCCTGGACGCAGGATCACGTACATGCCGTTCTTCTGGCAGAGGCGGCAGAACTCAGCGAGGTCGTTCTGCCCCTCGAAGTCGAACGCCCCGGGACGCTGCTCATGTATGTTCCAGAAGACATAGAGGCAGACGGTGTTCATGCCGAGCGCCTTGCAGAGCTTGATACGCTGCTCCCAGTAGGGCCGAGGAATGCGGGGGTAGTGGAGCTCAGCCGCCTTGATGACGAAGGGTTTTCCTTTCAGTAGGAACGTGCCCTTGCCGACCGCGAAAGTGTTTGCCGGCTGTCCGGCGGTCTGGGCTGGAAGTGCCGGTGCGCCTGCGGCCATCAGCAGCAGGGAGAGTCCGATGGTATAGAGTCTGTTCATGGCGTTGATACTTGGGAGTGGTTGTCATTCTGTGGGGTTGACAGTGATGATCCGTCCGAACTTGTCGAAGGTGAGCCTGTCGATGCAGACCTCTCTGTGGGTGCCAGGGCTGAGCTCCGGCTTGGCATAGTGCTTGTTGATGCGGTGGTAGACAATGCGCCATTCGTCCGTTTCCGGCAGGCGGATCACCGCGTTGTGCCCGGTACCGTAGATCTGCCTGCTGCTGTCACCCTTGATGACGATAGGTGCTTTGGCCACGGTGATGGGGCCCAATGGTGAGGTGGCCGTGCCGTAGGCCACATGGTAGTTGCTGGAGCCCGTGTCGTCCACAGACCAGAGGAAATAATACACCCCATGGCGAAAGAACACATAAGGTGCCTCACGGTAGGCGTAGTCGCGCAGGCTACCGCCCTTGGGCGTCAGCAGCGTGACCGTCTCTTTCTTGATGGCGGTCATGTCATCGCTGAGCTCAGCTCCGGCCATGTAGCCGTTTCCCCAATAGAGATAGCTCTTTCCGCTGGCCGGGTCGGTGAAGACGTCGACGTCGATCTGCTGCCCGGTTCCTGCCGGCGATGTGTCCACCACGATGCCCATGTCTTTGAACGGGCCGGTGGGCATATCTGCGACGGCCACGCCAATGGCCTTGCCGCCGCCCTGTGCGGGCTGCGCACTATAGTAAAGGTAGTATTTGAACTTTCCTTCTGTCTGTTTCTCCTCGATGGCCGGAGCCCAGGCGTTGCCGTTGGCCCAACTGACCTGCGGCGACCGAGTGTCGAGCACCACGCCTTCGTCCTTCCAGTCTGTAAGATCTGTGGAGGAGTAGGCGGTGAAATACCAGCCGCCCCACCCCGGTAGCCCATCGGTAGTAGAGTAGATGTAGTAGCGTCCGGTCTGTCGGGAATAGAGTATCTCCGGGTCGGCGTGGAAGCCGGGCAGGATGGGATTGTGTTCCAACACTCCTAGGACTTCCGGACTGCCATAGGCGGCAGTCAACCGGCGCAGCTCCGCGAGTGTGACGGGAATGACGGTTCCATGGCGTGGGTGAAAGTCCATGCTGACGCGCTGCTCACATTTCCTGAAATGCTGGAGATCTGTGGTCTCTGTGAATTCATAGCGTCCGTTCATGTAGACGTCGTACATGAGAACATATTTGTCCTGGCCGATGAGTTTGAACGTACCCGCGCCTTCCACCGCGTCGTTGGTCTGCTGCTTGTAGTCGCCGCTTTCGTGCCATTGTCCTGAGGTGAGTGAGCGCGTGGTGGCCACTTTGATGCCATTGCCGTGCCCCTCGGTCTTGTAAAACAGATGGTAGATGCCGTCGGCGCAGACTATGTCGCCGTCAATGCATGAGCGCCCGTCTCGTGGCAGGAAGAGCGGTTGTGGCGTTGTGACGAGATCGGTGAAACTGTCATTGGCGTACGCATAGTAGATGATATCGGGCCCGTCGCCATGTTTCATCGACCAGTAGACCATGTAGCGCCCTGCCTCTGCGTCGTAGATGGTCTGGGGGGCCCAGACGCGCTTGAGGGCCTCCTGCCCGTCGAAGCGTTTCTGGATGTTGATGACGGTGTGGGTCCAGTTGATGAGGTCGGCAGACTTGAGCATGACCAGGGCGCGGTTGGAGTCCCAGCCATTGCCGCTGACCATGTCGGTAGCCGTCATGAGGAAGTGCTGGCCGTCGGTGCTGCGCAGGATGTGCGGATCGCGGGCGCCACCGGTCGAACTGATGATCTTGGAGTCCAGTACGGGCCAGTTGTTGTTGAGCGCATGGTAGTTGTAGCCGTCTCTGCTGATGGCGAAGTGAATGCTCTCATCACTCATGCTGTTACCGGTGAAGTAGACGAAGAGGTAGCCGGCATAGTCTTTCTCTTCGATGGCAGCGGCTGCCGTCGGCAGCGACAGCATGATGGTCGCAATGAGCGCTGCGGAGAGGGTGAGGCATTTCGTCATATTCATCTGTGGATGTGTTTCCTGGTTTTGAAAAGCGGCGTACGCTGTTGGAGGCAGTGGCCGGAGAAACCCTTTATAGGGCGTCGGCATCAAACTGGAACGGCAGGAGGTCACTGACGGAGCCTAGCTCATAGATGACGGTTTCACCATAGAGCACGATGCGCAGGTTGCGGCCATAGCGTTTCTGCGTCTCGATGAGCACCTGGCGACAGGCGCCACACGGCGTGATGGGCATCGGCGTAAACCGGCCCTGCTGGTTGCAGGCCGCGATGGCGATAGTTTCCGGTGCCAGTTCCGGGCGGTGCGCATTGGCATAGAACATGGCACAGCGCTCCGCACAGGTTCCAGACGGGAAGGCCGCGTTCTCCTGATTGCTGCCGCAGACCACCTCGCCCCCTTCGAGGCGCACGGCACTGCCAACGCAAAAGCGCGAATAGGGGGCGTAGCTCGTCCGGCAGGCCTGCTTGGCCTGCATCACCAAGTCACGGTCGGCTGCGGAGAGCTCATCGAAGGCCAATGCCTTGTAAGTGATGTTGAGTGATAGCGATTTCATAACGGCTTGTCATGTGGGGCTTGTCATGTGGGGCCAGTCCGCACGCACTGCGAGGTGCAGGGGCGCGCTGCTGTACCCCGATTTTCTGCCCACAAATTTAATGAAAAACCTTTGTTCAGCGAAGACTGTCCGGCGGCTAATTTCGGAAACACAATATCCAGCTTCATGCCTCCACGGTCTAATGGCGCTGATCCCCTGAGCTATAAGACTCCCACAGCATGTTCCCGATGTGGAGGTTTGCGTTTATTGGATGCGTGATGATGGTGCGCGATATGTGCGGTGTGCTATTGATGATGCGTAGTGAAAGTTTTACCGGACAGCAATAATGGCGAAATGCTTCTCTGGTTTCCGATGTGCGACTGGGTTTAGCACCTATGCTCCGTGTCCTCTATGACAACCTGCACGAGGAACAGGCGAAGCGCCCCATAATATAGCACATCGCCAACCGACCATTCACTTTTTTCGCAATATCGCCCTGCCGACACCTTAACCTATTTAACTTTCAGGCGATCTCAAAATGTTAAAATAGAACTTCCTCCGAACTTCCCTAGGGCAAATTTGAATTAGCCCGGAGCAAATTTTTCCGGGGCTAGGGCCAGTTTCTCGGAAAACCGGGCCATTTTTTTGCCGTATAGGGGCAAAACAGGTCGACAAGGGACACAGAAAAAGGCCATCCGCACAGATGGCCCATCTCTCTACTGCAAATATACTGCTTTCAGGAGCTGAAAGCAAGCAGTGTTAAAGTCGAATTTTTCTTTTACCCATGACTGGAAGTACGCTTGGGGGCAAGTGCCATCGCTTCAACCCAGATCGTTCATTGGATTTTGTGATTAACTTCAGTTTGCAAGGCCCATCCCCATGTATCCGTTAGGGGGGAAACGCATTGGCATCCGCTGGCAGGGCAAACCCGTGTCCTGTGCAACATCTGCGCAAAGACGCTTTTGTCACGGCCTACCTAATTAATAAGGAGTATGCAAGGAAAAAATGTCGTTCTCTTGGGAAGAGACCGACATATCTGCAAAACCCTTATTGTCAGCACTGAACATGTTAAGACCGATATAAATATGGCAAACAATCGATTTTTTGAGGAAACAGGATTTTTCGACTTGCCTAGACATACTCTAAGCAGTTGTCATTCAGTGTTGTTACAGGCTACGTTTTAGTCTCTGAATGAACCTACTTTTTCAATTCCGGACATTAATCTTGTAAAAAATCAAGCTGAAACGTTTGGCTATCCCACTAAAACTTAATACCTTTGCTGCCATGTCGGTCTCTTCCCAAGAGAAAGACAATAATTTGAAAGAGATGAAGTCACAAAATCAACTGACACACAAGATCATAGAGGCACTACACTGTAGTGCGCGAATGACGACCGACCTGCGGCAGTTCTGTCGCAAGGCCGACGCCATGGCCATTCTCTATGAACTGACAGCAGACGGACTGGCGAACTGCCTGCCCGCCGAACTGCGTGTCAGCGCCGACGCCATCGCCCAGCTTTTCGAAACTGGAGCGACCGCGCTACAGTCCCGTGACTTCACAGTCCTTTCAAGCACCGCAGACCATGCCACCGCAATCATGTCGCTCTTCCGCCTGCATTGGGCGCTTGTGCCGGTGGTCGGTCGTCCCGACGTCCGTCGTGAACGGATATGCCGGAAGCTCGTCGACCGCCTCACCGATGCCTTGACCCCACTGCGCGATATGACACCCGGCCAAGCAGCCGCACTTGTGCCCTGCTTGGCCGCTGCTATCTACCCGGAAGGGTGGCAAAACGGGAACAGTGCCCACCTACAGGCGGCAATAGCCCGGGTGGACAACTCCACACCAGATGGCGTACAAGCCCTCTGTGAAGTAGCGCTGCTGCTACCATACTTCTCCGCTGCCGCCGACACCGCGCTCCAGAGCGTTGGGCACGTCCGCGAGGCGAACGAGGTGGCAGAAGCCGCGCGTCTCTTCGTGGACACACTGCGCGAAAGTGTGGAATGCAGTGTCTGCCGCTAGGTGAACAGCGGCGCTGTGCCGCAGCCACCATCACCTCTTCTCTCATGTCGTATCAGAAGAGAAACCAGTCTAACTCGTTAGAACATAACGCTTTTTCCAAGCCTTATGGAGCCGGGAATATGCGCTGACGCCCCACTGTGGTGGGCCATGAGTGCCGTCTACAACCGTTCGTTGGTCGTGGCCTCTCAACTGTCAGACGCAGGCATAGGTTCCTTTGTCCCTATGCACGAGACCGTAAGGCTGCAGGGTGGGCGCCGCATCGTCGCGTCAGAGCCCGCCGTGCGCAACCTGATTTTTGTCCGCGCCTGCACAGAAGTGCTGAAAGCCCTGAAGGCGGAAATGCCCCATCTGCAATACCTGGTGCGCCGCGAAGGCCAGCGCAACTATCCCATCATTGTCAGCGACGTGGCGATGGACGACTTCATCCGTGTGTCGCGCATGACCACCGCAACTCCCCGTTATTTCACACCCGACGAACTCAGCCTCACTACTGGCAGCCGCGTCCGCATCATCGGCGGCGAGCTCCACGGCATCTGTGGCACCTTCGTCCGTGTCAAAGGCGCCCGCTCCCGCCGCCTTGTCATTCTCCTCGATGGCGTGCTCGCCATCGCCGCCGAGGTCAGCCCTGACTTGGTGGAGGTGCTGTGAGGGGACAATACACCCATTCACTGACAAGCATATATCGCGCGATTCAGAGACTTTATAATTTCAAAGTCCCTTCTTCAACCATTGGCCT
>OIYP01000131.1_pt1 | contig 54143 bp, 46 predicted proteins | sample 1588261 | NCBI WGS metagenome assembly OIYP01 (sample SAMN03283293) | human gut metagenome | biome: human-associated habitat; material: feces | host: Homo sapiens | place: Peru | collected 2012 | reverse complement strand
GATTCATCAGAATTACATTTGGCTTTGCTTCTTTTATCCAATCTGCTAAATCAAAACAACTGCCCTGTCGAATATTTGAATTTCCATCAGAATGAATAAGCATATTAGTGGTTGCCAGACCATATACATTCTCATCAAACTCAGTTCCAAAAATTTGATATTTTTTAACTCTCTCCTGCTCAGATGCAGTAGCACAATCATCTAAAGCTTGTGTCATCGCTCGAACCAAGAATGATCCGCTGCCACAGCAAGGGTCAAGCACAACAGAATGTTTATTCACACCCGTAATTTTAGACATAAAATCAGTAATATGGTCTGGAGTGAATGCTTGATTTTTATCCGACTTTCCCACATATTTGTTGAAGGTAACGAAGAACAAGTTCAACAAATCCTGACCAGAAGTACTCTTATCATTTATGAAGGGAAGAATATTATCTTCGATAAACTTCAGAATTTCTCTAAAAGCGGCAATATTTAGCTGACGGATATACTGGTCACCCAAGACATTACGGTTTAATAAGGCAAGCTTTTCTGCCTTATTGATATCTGAATTCAATAATTCTTCAAGAACTTCTTTTACTCTCGTTCTTATTTGTGCTGCTGTTAAAGAAGGTGTTGAATAATCTAACCCATTTTTCAGAGCAAGAAGGCAAGTTCCAACAAACTGACTTCTTAGTTTCTCTGGGATGCTGTGGCGATGCAACAATTCATTAAGTTTATATGTATTCTGCATCACTTTTTCTTTATCATTGATTTTTGAAGTGTAAAAATCAACATATTCGTCCATAGATCGAAGAGCTGTTTCTTTTGGCATAAAATCACTGTCAGAAACAACGCCTCGCCACACTTTTACATTGTCGTTTACAGTATTCGCTAAAATAGCAACTGTCTTATTACCTGTCAATGCTTTTTCATATTCTACATAAGCAGATAATTGTTCTTCATCTGCCTTGGTAAAGTTTTGTTTGGTTTCAATGAGCACGGTAACATTATCTTTAACAAAACGAATATCCAATTTTTCAAATGCACGACCTGCACTATTTCGAATAGGGACAAATGTCAAAGATGATGTGGAAAAAGCTTTTGGATAGCTATATTCGTCATTCTCAATATTGCTGGTAAGATAAGCTCTGCCAACAGTTGAAATCATATCTGTTCTAATCATTTTCTATTTCTCCTATCATATCCATTCGCCATCAGCGGCAGACCATTTTTTAGTAAATTCTTTGCCTTTGACCGCCGCCATAAACGGCTCTATCAAAAATGCTTTGATGGTTTTCAGCACTGTGTTAAAATCATCGGTTTTAGTATCTATCTTTCTGCAAAATGCTTTCCATTTCTTTTGCATTGCATCATTTTCGGCAAAAGCCATAACTTGCTCAAATTGTTCTATCGTAAAGGCGTGTCCACGATTTTCAAAAGTTTTCTTCAATGCTTCGGTGAGCACCTTGCCGTCAAAATCAAACTTGTTGGCAAGGTAATAAATATCATAATAATCTTTCATTCGGCTTGAAAATTCCATTAAATCGAGAATTGCATCAAGCTTTTCGGCAATTGTCGTTTCCAACGAATATGTATTTACAGTCGGAGAAGCGAAATCGTCAAGCTGTGTAGGAATTTTTCGTTTTTCCTGCTTTGGGACAATTACATCACCAACACCGAAATCAATACTGAAAGGCGTTCTCGTATTCTTGATATGCGCAACGAGTGATGCACCGATACCGGCGTATTTCTTTGCAACAGCAATGGGAGCAACACCTTTTATCTCAAAAGTGATAAAATCGTTTTCGGTCGGTGTTGCAATAATTTCTTCAAGCACAACTCGCAGTTGCTCAGGAGTGTTCGGCATTTGTCGAAGCAAAAAATCAACATCGACTGTAACTCTGCTGTCAAATTCGGTAAGCGAATAGATAAACAATCCGCCTTTGAGAACAAAATTTTCTGCGTATTTTGATTTTTCAAGTCTGCGCAAAAATTCTTCCTGACAAAAGAGTTGTAAGCAAAGTTGATAACTTCTTCCACTTGTCTGCGCCTTATTCTTTAATCGAGTAAGCACAGACGCTGCAATATCAGCCATTCAGCAACACCTCCATCAGTTCGGTAACCTTTTTATACACACGCAATTTTTGGGAATAAGCAGAAAGATTATTCAGATTCTTTTTGTCGTCTTTTACATAAGAGTTAATAGCCTTGTTAAAAATTTCATTATCTAATCTTGAACGATATTTGAAACAATCACAGATTGTTCGTTCTCGGTCATATACAGGCAGCTCAACTCCATTGAAGTTGTCGGTGATTTTCCCAAGTTCATACAACTCAGGCTGCATATAATAAGGTTGAATAGCAAGCGAATCGACTTTTAGCTTTGTTCTTGACATTGAACGAGGCACAGCTATTGACCATTTTCGTGGTGCAAAGTCGCTGTAACCATAGTGAAACAACGCAGATTCGACACAAACTATTCCTTTTGGGATGAGTGTTGCAAGCAATTGTTCTTCGGAAGAAACCTCTTGTTCGGCAAGCTGATAGTATCCGTGTCGTACACGATTAAGAAAGCCTGCGTTACACAGGTTTACGACATCAACAGCTCTGATTCCGGCAGCAACAAAGTCGGCAGATTTTGCAATGCCATTATTGTCTACAACCACTTCTTTTGCTCGCTCTTGAAGATTCACTCATTCACCCTCTTACTTAAATAAAATTCACGCACAGCGAATACGTAATTGTGTGCTGATTTTATTATACCTGAGACAACTAAAAAAATCAATTAAAATTTACGCACATTTTTTGAAATATGTGCGTAAAATTAAAATACATCTTGCAAAACAAAAAGAAATCAAGTATAATATGAATTGTAAAACCAATCCGGTTGCGATTATTCTTTTCTTGCAACCATCGGTTTTATCGCACCTGATAAGAAAATGATAAATTCTCGTCATACAGGTATGATAATATGGATTATCAAAATACTGCGAAGACTACACGATGCATTTTATAAACAAAATGTGTTAAGTTTAGCCTTTCGGCAACGAGTGGGAATAAAACGAGAGGTCGAAGAAACCCAGTGTTTATGCGGGTTTGCGGCAATTCGAGAAGTCTTTTGATAACAATTTGATAACAGTTGTATAAGAGCCATTATTCTTGTAATCCAGTGGTTTGTGAGTTAGGGAATGATTGATAGGCGGTTGTGCAACAAATAAATCCATATTAGAAAGCCCTTAGCTGTGGGTAGTAACTCATGGCTAAGGGCTTTTTGTCGTTATTTTTTGGAGGTGGTTTTCTTTTTCTTTGGTGCAGGAAGTTCCTCATACATGGACAGGAACAGATTGCAGAGAAATTCTCTGTTGTCAATATCCTCAACTAAGAGCATTTCTTTTGCACCTTCATACGGTAATTCGTAAGTTGCTGTCGGCATGAGAGAGATTGCAGACTGGACAGGTTTTACAAGCAAGCGGTCATCATAGATACCGCCGATGATTTTTCCTCGAAAGTAGAGGATATATTCGCCCATCATTGCTCGGTAGGATATATCGTCTAAGTCTGATAGTTGTTCCAATACAAAGGTTAAATAATCTTTATTTGAAGCCATAATACACCTACCTTATTTGTCTGCTTTCAGTTTATCCTTGAAAGCGTCTACAAGAGCATCGCTGAGTTCCTTTGAGGGAACTTTCGCCCAGATTTGTGTGGTATCGAAATTCGGATAGTGATAACGCCATTTATCGTAATCTTCCCTGCTGATTTCCTCGGAAGATAGCTTGTCCGCCTGTTCTTTCCAAGCGTGCAGTATTTTGAGTAATTCGTATGCCGGATTTTCAGATAATTCTCTAACAGTTGATCGTGAAACGATAGGACTAACATTTTGAATTTGAGAATCAGCAAGAGATTCTATTATTATACATAAATTGCCTTCTCTTTCATAGCATAGTTATTATAACATTTTTTACAAAAAAGTAAATATTTTAATATATCGAGAATTTAACTATCTATCTGTATCCTATCTAACATCAACGATTTTCAACGGGCGCATAGGTTTTTATTTAATTTCCTGTTCAATATCATTGAACAAATCATCGTCAAAAAATTCCTTTATTGTAATTTCAAGCCCATCGCAAAGTTTTTGCAGGGATACAATGCCGGGATTTTGACTTTTAGAATTAAGCATACTGTAAATCGTCGAGGGATTAACACCGCTGATATTTCCAAGCGCATTAATTGCTATGTCACGTTCTTTACATAAATTCATTATTCTTTGAGCAACTGCTTCTTTGATTCTCATAGCTACCACCTTTTGTTGTGATAGTAAAATTGTATATAAATTTGGGATATATCGTGTGGGATATATCCCAAATTTATTGTTGACATCAATCTTTTATTTATATATAATAAAGCCATATAGTCGGCAGCAGCCGAGAATTCAGAGATAACCTGTTCCATTTTGAACACAGGAGATAAGCTCTGCCGGCGGATACAGTGCAGGACGAAATGATTCAATTTATCCGTCTTGCACATTAACTACAACAAATATCATTGACGATAACCCACAAATCATGTATTCGTTTGAGCAAATAAGAGTGTAAATGTTTTAGGAGAAGAAATGAAATACAACTTAAAGTATATGCTGAAAAATTGGATAACCTGGGATAAGAAAAGCTTAATATATTTTTTCGTTCGAGTTCCGGCACTTGTTTTTCAGCCCATAGTTACGGCGTTTATTCCGAAAGCAATGATAGACTGCATTAACGAGGGTGTAACGGTTGGCAGGCTTACTGCTGTGGTTGCGCTTTTGAGTGCTCTTGTTGCGCTGACAACCTGGCTTGCGCCCTTTATGCAGGAGCTTCTAAACGGTAGCGCACGCATTATCCGTATGCGCTATGCCGTTTTGGCTTTTCGCAAAAATCTTAGCACGGATTACACAAATATAGAAAGCCTTGACGGCAGAGAAAAGAATAAAAGAGCAATGGAATTTTACAGAAGTTACTATTCATCATCTGCAGATTTCCTTGACACCTGCAATCAGCTTTTGGTTTGCATTATTGGCGTTATAGCCTCTCTTACGCTTATCTATAAAATCAATATTGTTATGATACTGATTATCCTTGCGACCTGTGTTACTGAATTTATTTTACTGAAATACCTAAACAAAAAAGAAAAGGGCGTTAAGGATGCAAGAAGCAGTATTTTTGTTAAGTTCGATTATTACTACTCATTGAGCAAGGATTTAACTGCCGCAAAGGATATAAGGCTTTACGGCTTTACCGATTATTTTTTATTTGCAGTTGCAAGGCTGATTAACGGCTTGGAGGATATAACCTCAAAATATATGTGCCAAAGCATTAAGGTTGGCGGAACAAGGGCACTTCTCAACCTCGCCCGTGAGCTTGTTGCATACGCTTATTTAACATATTTAGTGTGCCGGAACAGGCTTTCCGTTTCCGATTTTATTTTCTATTTCGGTATTATCACAGGATTTTCAAATTGGATAACGAATGCGGTGTTTCTATATTCAAATATTGAGCGTTGCTGTAACGACTGTGCCGCATTTCGTGAATTTATTGAAAGCGACGAGGAAAACAAAAGCAAGCCGAGTGTGGATTTTGAAGATGTTGAATCAATAGAGTTTAACAATGTTTCGTTTACTTATCCGTCTGCTGAAAAAAGCACAATAAACAATATGTCCTTTAAGGTAGCTAAGGGAGAAAACATCGCAATAGTCGGCGAAAACGGTGCAGGCAAAACAACGGCAATAAAGCTGCTTTGCGGCCTTTATTATCCCACTAAGGGTGATATTTTAATAAACGGAAAAAGCAGTCGTGATTTTTCAAGTGAAAGCTATTTTGATTTGTTTTCTGCGGTATTTCAGGACTACGGCTTTTTGCCTATGACCATAGCTGAAAATATTTGTACCACGACTTATTATGATAAAGATAAGCTTTATTCTGCATTTGAAAAGTCAGGCATAGCCGATAAAATCAACAGCCTTGATAAAAAAGAAAACACCTTTATGATTAAAGATGTTTACAAAGACGCAGTTGATTTTTCGGGCGGTGAAAAGCAGAAGTTGCTGCTTGCAAAAGCAATTTATAAAAATTCACCCGTGCTTATCCTTGACGAGCCTACCGCCGCACTTGACCCGATTGCAGAGAATGAGCTGTATCTCAAATACAATGAAATGACCGACAATAAAATATCCTTTTTCATTTCACATCGTCTTTCCTCAACCCGTTTTTGTGACAGAATTCTGTTTATTAAAGACGGTACTATTGCCGAAAGCGGAACTCACGAGGAGCTTATGGCACTCAAAGGCTCATACTACAGAATGTATCAGCTTCAAAGCTACTATTATAAAGAGATGGGAGGCGAGGCGATATGAAAAAAATAAAAACCGTTTTTTCTGCTTTTAGAGAAATACATCGCCTTGAAAAGCGGTTGCTACCCATCTCAATAGTTGTTGCAATCGTTACGGCGGTTATGCCGTTTATCAACATTTGGTTTACCTCAAAAATAATAGATTTGCTTGATGTCGGAACAAGCATGGGCGACCTTGCGGTATATATCGGCTTTGCGGTTGGAATCAATGCCGTTTTATTCTTCATAAATTATTTTTTAGGCGATATGTATTTTGTATTCCGCTCGCTTATGTATAACAAGGAGCTTCAAAACATATCCGCAAAGCTTTTCAAGGCTGAATATCAGAAGCTTGAAAGCAGTGATTTTAAGGAGCTTATACATAAGCATTCCGAGGCACAGGACAGGGTTTTCTCGTCGTTTGTGCAGTTTAGCTGGATGATGCGTGATTTCATTTCGGGAGCGGTAACGCTGATAATTTCCGTTATTATCATCATTCCGCTTTTGAAAATCGGATTTACCAAAACAGGTGATACTTATTTTGAAAGTCCTGTTTTTCTGCTGACGATTTTCGGTGCAATAGCAATAATGGCGGTTATTATCCTTATCGTTGCAACGCAAATGAACAAGGCGTGGTTTAAGGCGGGAGACGAATATTCACGGCTTGACAGAATTTTTTACTATTTTCTAAATATGTTTTCCGATTACAACACCGGAAAGGAAATCCGCCTTTATAAAGAGCAAAATTTGATTGAGCACACCGCAACGGATAAGCTGCTGACAGACGGCGAAAAACTGCTTAAAAAGGCTTCGCTTCACACAGCAAAATCAAGCTCTTTTGTTGCAATCCTCGGTGCACTTGTGGGCTTTGGAATTTATCTTTTTATCGGCGTTAAGGGCTTATACGGTTTATTCGGCATAGGCTCGCTTGTGCTTTACTGCGGTTCCTTTATGCAGATAATAAACGGCATTATGAAAATGGCGGTTACCTTCGGCAAAACTGCCGAAATGGTGCCTTTGGTAAACTATTATTTCGAGATAGTGAACGTAAAGGACAATATGACCTACGGTGTAAAGGAGCTTGATTTATCGGATAAATTTGAAATTGAATTTAATAATGTTTCATTCAAGTATCCTAATACGGAAAGCTTCGCTCTTAAAAATATCAACATCAAAATCAACAACGGAGAGCACCTTGCGGTTGTTGGCAGGAACGGAAGCGGTAAAACAACATTTATTAAGCTAATGTGCAGACTTTATGACGTAACCGACGGTGAGATACTTATAAACGGTATAAATATTAAGGACTACTCAAAGGAGAGCATTATTAAGCTGTATTCGGTTGTATTTCAGGATTTCAAAATCTTTTCAATAACGCTTGCACAGAACATTTCAGCAAATGAGAAATACGACAAAGAAAGGCTTTATGATGCGCTCGACAAAGCAAATATAAAAGGCAGAGTGCTTGCTATGGAAAACAAGGAAAGCACCTATCTTTATAAGGATTTGGATAAATCGGGCATTGAAATATCCGGCGGCGAGGCACAGAAGCTTGCACTTGCAAGAGCACTTTACAAGGATAGTCCTGTTGTTATTCTTGACGAGCCTACTGCGGCTCTTGATCCGGTTGCCGAGAATGAAATATATAATCGCTTTAATTCCTTTGTTGACAACAAAACAGCGATTTATATTTCCCATAGACTGTCAAGCTGTGCGTTCTGCAATCGCATAGCAGTATTTGATAAATCACACCTTGTTGAAACCGGAACTCATCAAGAATTACTTAATGCAAACGGTAAGTACAGTGAGCTTTGGAACGCTCAAGCAAAATATTATGTTTAATAAATAAGCAAAAGAAACTGATGGATAAAACCATCAGTTTCTTTTTGTATATTGTCGACAAAGAAAATATGAGTACCGAAAGCGAAAATGAAAACTTGCGTTCGGAAGTCAAGGATTACAAGCTTTTGCGTAAGGTTTTTGGGCATAAACAGATTGATGAGTTACTTGAACAGGCAAGAAATGTCAAAGGTCAAAAGCGTGAAAATCCACGATCAAGATAAATAAATTTTGGAGGTAAAACAAAATGGCAACAGGAATTATTACACGCTGTAATTCTTGGATAATTTGAATAATCCTGATAATCCGTGAAAACGGCATATGCAAAATCCTTTGGGTCACGGTTTTTGGGGGCTTAGATGTGGCGTTCTCTTTGCATTTATCATAATTCTCACTTCGTGTCCTTTACATTTTGAGGGAGCTATGCTATATTCACATTGAAAGAGGTGACAACTATGAACCAAGAAAAAATCGGTAGTTTCATTGCAGAAAACCGCAAGGCAAAAGGACTTACGCAAATTGAATTTGCGGAGAAATTAGGCGTTTCCAACAAATCGGTATCTCGGTGGGAAACAGGAAAAAATATGCCTGATGTGTCTCTGTTTTTGCCTATATGCGATATGTTAGAAATTTCAGTTAACGAGTTAATAATAGGTGAACACATTACAACACAAGAAAGCAAAAAAGCTGATGAAGTTTTTGTTGAAACAATAAAAGCCTCCAACAAAAAGCTCAAATCCGCACAAATACTGATATATATATTTGCTGTTTTGGTCAACGCATTATTTATGATTGCTGTGCCGTTGACCGCAACACCCTCTGACGCAATGGCGGTGCCTTTGTTGGCAATTATCGGCGGAACAATTTCTGCTGTTTTGCTGTCGTGCTTAAACATCAAACCTATGTGGTTGTTTATATTTATTCCGATTTCGGCAATTGAATTACTTGTGGGCGGAATGATTTATTGCGGCGACCTGTTTGACTATGGGTTACCCTATGCAACAATACTGGCTTTTATTCAACTCGCAATAATTTTGCTGACGATAATTATACGCACAATTATAAGAAGCCTTATAAAAAATAAACGCAAAAATTAAATTGAGAATTTCACAAAAAGAGCTATCAGATTTTTTGAAAGTCTGATAGTTCTTTTGCTTTTTATAATATTCTATTTTATATTTGGTACATCCTTAAATTAGAGATTGCCGAGCGTGACAAGCGTTTTGTCTATGGTACGGAATGTTTTTTAACATAATTTCGTCTAAAACAGCTCGTCAAGCAAAATATAATACTTATATTTTTGTTCATCAAAATTTATATTCAGCTCGTCTAAAAGCATTTGAGGGTTGAAATCAAAAATTTTATCTCTGCCGGTGTACTTGCCGTCGAAATTATGCTTTAGGCTTCTTATTGCGATTGCGATATCCTGCCATCGGTCAGCAGGTCCCATTTTTCCGATATCGATAAATCCGCTTATTTCATTTTCTTTTACAAATATGTTCGGCAAGCAATAATCTCCGTGAGTAAGAACAATATCCTCCTCGGGACGATTGTTTTTCAGCCAATTAAGAAGCTCCTTTGGATTGGAGAAGCCGTTTTTCCCGAAGGTTTCAGGCTCTGCGCTGCTCAAATCCACCAAATTATTGTGCACATTATATTCTGCGATTTTCAAGCGTTCGCCCAGTCTGCTCGTTTGATAAGGACAAGCCTTTACGTCGATTTCCCACAGCTTCTTTAATCCCTGTGCGACAAGCTTTATCAGCCTTTTAGGTTGCTCAAGATACTCGGCAGAGCAGAGCATTTTCCCGTCGATTTTTGTCATAAGCGTATATGAAATACTGTTCACAACACAATATTCAATTATCGTGGGAATCGGGATTTTATTGCCGACCCACCTCGTAATTTCAGCCTCGTTGTTTGTTTCTGTGCTTTGCGGTTGAATTTTCAAGACAAATTCATCATAAATACGCACTTGCGAGTCCGACATTCCGACATTATCCACCGAATACGCCTTTGTGCCGACGATTGACTGAATTTTTTCGGGAATACAAAGCTGCTCCATTTGTCCACCTCTCTCGGTATCGCCTGTTATAAGGCTTCTATACTCTTCCCTGCCCTATCATTTCAACAGCGGTATTATTTTTTCCGCAACGACCTTAAAGCCCTGTGCGTTGAGATGCAAGCCGTCATAGCAATACTCCTTTGCGAGCCTGCCCTTTTTGTCCGAAAGGTATTTTGTAAGGTCGAGCCAATGCACTTTGTTTTCGACTGCGATATTATGTAGTTCCTCGTTAAGAGCCAATATTTTCTTGTTACTGCGTTTGCCTGTCATTTGCCTTGCCGTGAGCGACATTCGTGAGTTTACAGGGTAAATCGCCTGCAAAATTATATTTGTACTCGGGCATATTTCGTGCGTTACTGATAAAATATCCTGTATGTTTTTCAAGGTGTATTCACTCGGAATATCCTTGCCTATATCGTTTGTTCCGATTAAAATCACAAGGTTTTTAGGTGTAATGTTCAAAGCGTTGCATTTGAGCCTCTCCAAAAGTCTGTCGCTCGTGTCCCCGCTTATTCCACGGTTATAAACAGCCTGCCCCGTAACCTTTGAAAAGGTATAGAACAGCTCGTAGCTGTTAAAAATTTCCGTGATTGAGTCGCCGAACAGTACGGTTTGACCGTGATGTGCATAATTTTCGTTTAAGAACAAATAGTTTTCTTTTTTAGTCTGCTTTACAAGGTCGTAAGCGGTCTTTTTTTGAATATCCTTACCCATTTCGCTTCTCCGTGCGTAAATTTATTTTACACTTATAGTTTAAGCTATTTTTCGACTGTTTTCAAGACGGTTTTACACTTTTTGAAAGACGAAAAGCTCAACCTGAGGCTGAGCTTTCATCTTTGATTTAATATTTTTTATTTAGCGTTTATTTCTTTTCCCAGCCCGAATACAGCGTCATACTGTCGCTGACCTTATCGGTGGTAATATCGAACGGCTTTTGACAGTCCTTGTCCGTGTACCAGCCTGTAAAGGTGTAGCCCTCTTTTACGGGATTTTCCTCAACGCTGACGAGCTGACCGTACATAACCTTTTGATTTTCTATCTGCGAGCCGCCGTCGGTATTGAACGAGACAGTGAAGCCTGCGTGATTTACTGCGAAAATCAAACAGGCGATGAGCACGATAACGCCTATTACAATCAACCTGTCCGCCGTTTTGACCGACATCTTTATATTTCTGTAAAGACCGCCCGGCTTTCTTTCTGTATTGAGATTCATTGTGTTGTTATCGTTCATTTTTTTCACTGCCTTTCAAGAGGGGATGAGGAGGGGTGATGAATAATTCTTTTATTATCTGCGAGCAAGATATTTACGCATATCGATAGCGCAAGCAACAAGGATGATGACGCCCTTGATGATGTAAAGCATATTTGCCGATACGGAAAGGAAGTTAAGACCTGCGAAGATAATCTGCAAAAGGAGAACGCCGATTACTATACCGCTGATTTTACCTGTACCGCCGACAAATGATACGCCGCCGATTACGCAAGCTGCGATAGCGTCGCACTCATAGTTAAGACCTGTGTTTGCCGAGCAGGAAGCGATACGAGCACCCTCGATAAAGCCTGTGATGCCGTACATAACGCCTGCAAGAACGAATACCATAAGTATTGTCATAAATACGTTAACGCCCGAAACTCTTGCCGCCTCTTCGTTTGAGCCAACTGCGAACATATTTTTACCGAACTTTGTCTTGTTCCAGATAACCCACATAATCGCTGTGAGGATTACCGAATAAAGAACATATCTCGGAACTGTAACGCCGCCGATTGTGAAGAGCTTGCCTGTGATGAAGTCTGTGTAAGACGGGTCAAGACCCGAAAGAGTCTGACCGTTGTTGCCGCCTATCATAAGATACATAAGAACAGTACCGAATACGATAAGCTGTGTAGAAAGGGTAACGATAAACGGATGAAGCTTAAACTTTGCAACGAAGAAGCCGTTTACAACACCTACAACTGCACCGATTGCGATAACTGCAAGGAATACAACGATAAGGGGCATCGTCTTGAGGTCGGGGAACATCTTGTTTGCATAGTTTGTCATCTGCAAAAGCGAGGCTGCAACGCAGGCGGTAAGACCGACGCAGCGACCTGCCGAAATATCAGTACCCGTAAGTACGATACAACCTGCGATACCGAGTGCTATCGGCAACTTTGCTGCTGTGAGGGATACGATATTTACGATTGACGATACGCTCAAGAACGCAGGTACCTTAATTGCGATAAAAATAACCGCTATTGCGATGATAATATACATTGCGTTGTTGAACAACAAATCGGTTATAAGTCTTCTTTTTTCGTCACGGTTTGCTTCTTTGTACTTGTTCATCCAAAGGGCAACCTTTGACGGCTTTTTCATTTTTTTAACATTTTCCGAAGCCATAGAGAAATCCTCCTCATACATATTTTGCCGCAAGGGTCATAATTTCTTCCTGCGTGGTTGTCTTTGCATCAACCTCGCCCGAAAGTCTGCCGCCCGACATAACAAGAATTTTGTCGCATACGCCGAGAAGCTCGGGCATTTCGGACGATACCATAATTACTGTTTTTCCCTTTTTGGCAAGTTCGAGAATAAGCTGATAAATCTCGTACTTTGCGCCTACGTCGATACCTCTTGTCGGCTCGTCCAAAAGAAGTACGGTAGGATCGGTAAGCAACCATCTTGCAAGGATAACCTTCTGCTGATTACCGCCCGACAAAGAACTGATTTTTGTTTCCTGAGTTGGTGTTTTTACCCTCAGGGACTTGATATATTCTTCTGTGGTGTCCTTCATCTTTTTCTTATTGAGGAACGGACCCGTCTGATATTTTTTCAAGCTTGAAATTGTGGTATTTTCTCTGATATTAAGTATTCCGAAAATACCGTTTGCACGTCTTTCCTCTGTCAAAAGAGCAAAGCCGTTCTTAATCGATTCATGAGGAGTTTTATTTTTAACCTCTTTACCGTCAAGATAAATCTTTCCGGTGCTTCTGGTGGTAATACCGAATATCTGCTCCAAAAGCTCTGTTCTGCCCGAGCCGTCAAGTCCTGCTACGCCGAGGATTTCACCTCTGTTTGCTTCAAAGGATACATCTGTAAGGTTTGTGTATTCGCCTCCGAGATTTTCAACCTTCAGAAGAACATCGCCGATTTCGTTGTCCTTTTCGGGATAACGGTTTGTAAGCTCTCTGCCTACCATAAGCTTGATTATTTCGTTCATTGTAAGCTCGTTTGCGGGCTTGGTTGCTATCCATTTGCCGTCACGCATAATCGTAACTTCGTCGGATATACGGAGGATTTCCTCCATCTTGTGAGAAATATATACAATTCCGCAGCCTCTGTCACGAAGCATATTGATAATGCGGAACAAATGCTCAACCTCTTCCTCTGTAAGTGATGAGGTCGGCTCGTCAAAAACGATAATTTTCGAATTGTAGGAAACCGCCTTTGCGATTTCAACCATCTGTCTTTGTGATACGGACATTGTGCTCATTACAGTCTTGGGGTCAACGGGAATTTCAAGGTCCTTAAAGACTTTCATTGTTTCGTCGTACATCTTTTTCTCGCTTGTAAACGGAATGAACTTCGAAACCTGCGGAAATCTTCCGAGCCACATATTATCCATAACATTGCGCTTGAGTGCCTGATTCAATTCCTGATGCACCATTGCAACGCCGTTTTCAAGGGCTTCCTTGGAGTTTTTGTAGTTAACCTCCTCGCCGTCAACGTAAATGTGACCGCCGTCCTTGCTGTAAACACCGAAAAGGCATTTCATAAGTGTCGATTTACCTGCGCCGTTTTCTCCCATAAGAGCGTGAACCGTGCCTCGCTTTACCGTGAGCTGTGCGTGATCAAGAGCCTTGACACCTGGGAATGACTTTTCTATATCAACCATTTTTAACAATACGTCTTTGTCAGCAGCATCGGATATATTTACGTTTTTTTGCATAGCTTTCTCTCCTATCTGCATTGATTTACGGTTGGGGCACGAAGCCCCAACCGTTGTGTTTGCTTTACGCCGTGAATTGATTATTCGGCGCTGTCTGCTGTGAATGCAGAGTAAGGAATGTTAACTCTCCATGTGCCGACTACGTTGTTGCTGTCGATACCGTCAAAGGTTGATGTGCCGTTAAGCAAGTTCTTCATAATTGTTGTGATTGCGGTTGCCATACCTACTGCATCCTGCTTGATTGTACCAACCATTGTGCCTGCCTTGATAGCCGATTTAGCTGCATCGGTTGCGTCAACACCGAATACCGGAATGAATGTGCCGCCTTCCTTATTATAACCTGCTGTCTGAAGAGCCGAGATTGCGCCGAGAGCCATTTCGTCGTTGTTAGCGATAACAAGCTCAATCATATTCTTATTAGCTTCTGTGTACTGTGCAAGAGCTGTGCTCATATAGTTTGTAGCTGCTGCCGAGGACCAAAGTCCGTCCTGGTCAACAAGATACTTGTTCTTGTTTGCTGCATCGTAGAACTCGATTTCGGGCTTGCCTGCCTCTTTAAGAACTGCGTTTGCGTCCTCAACACCGTACTGTGTACGAGCGATAGCTTCCATATTGCCCTCTTGTCCCTTGAACATTACATAGCTGATTTTGCCGTCTTTGTTAAGGTCGAGCTTGTCGTAATTCTTAACAAGGTATTCGCCGATCATCTTGCCCTGCATATGACCTGCCTGCTCATAGTCTGTTCCTACGAACACGCACTTGTCATAGCTTTCGATAACTGACTGGTCAACCGAACGGTTGAAGAAAATAACCGGAACATTCTTTGCCTTAGCAAGATTGATAATGTTCTGTGCTGCGTCGTTTGAGCCTGTGTCAACAACATTTACGATAAGCAATGATGAACCTTTTGCAAGAGCTGTCTGAACCTGCTCTGTCTGTGTTGTCTGATTGCCGTTAGCGTCATAGTTGTTGTAGGTATAGCCTGACTCCTTTAAGATTTTGTCCATTGAAGAACGAACTGTTGAAATATACGCATCACTGAATGTGTAATAGAATACGGATATTTCTCCCTTATTTTTCGGACCTTCCTTGTCCTTATCGGATGCACAAGCTGCAAAGCCGACAACCATTACTACTGCTAAAAGCAGCGCCAATACTTTTTTAACCTTTTTCATAAAGATAACCTCCTTAAAATTATCGTTTAGTCATTCAGCATCTTCATTATATAATCGGTCAACAAAAAAGAAAATGTAAAATCTTATTCAAAATGTATAAAATTTTATGATTATCCCGAACAAATATGGTAAAAATTTAACCCCGAGATATTGTTGTCAATATCTCGGGGCTTTATTCATATATATAATGCTTGTAGATACGTTATTCAAAGCTGAAAAGTACCTTTTGCACGTCCTTGTTAAACATATTGCTACGGTCAACAACATAGACGGAGGTTTCAATCGACGGCTCTATGCTCTTGCCCGACATAAGCGTTGCGGCATTAGACACCGCAAGATAGCCTATCGCAAACGGATTTTGAACAATAAGAGTATCGATTTCACCCGTTTCGAGCATACCTACGCATTTAACATTGCTGTCAAAGCCGACGCCGCAGACATTATCGGCAAGGCCGAGCTCGGATATTGCCATTCCCACGCCGAGAGTTGCCCACTCGTTAAAGCCGATAACCGCATTGATTTCGGAGTGCTCGGTCAAAAGCTTTTTAGCCTCTGCCGTCGCATTGTTCTGATCGGACGACACATAAACCGTTTTGACGATTTCGGCGTTTTCAAGCGTTCCGATATAATCCGCAAAGCCCTGCTGACGTTCGTTGTTGTTTTCGGTATTTTCGCCCGAGCTTACTACGCCTATGTATATTTTTTCCTTGTCCTTACAGAGCTTTTCAACCGCTTCGCCTGCCTTTTTACCTGCCTGAATATTGTTCGTGCCGATAAAGGACTGTGTGTTTTTTACATTGACGTTACTGTCTATCATAATGACCTTTATTCCGCTGTCAACAGCCTCCTGTACGGCAGGTGCGGTGTTGTTATAGTCAATCGCAGACAGAACAATCACGTCAACCTTGCGTGAAACTGCATTCCTGATAAGCTTGTTTTGCGCCTCACAGTCCGATTCATTGTCGGGTCCCTCGACGGTAAGCTCAAGGTTATATTCGGTTGCGGCAGTCACGGCTCCGCTTTTCAAATCGCTCCAAAAGTCCGAGTCGCTGCCCTTTGTGATAACCGCCACTTTTCCGTGAGCCGACTGAGTTGAGGTGTGTGTGCAACCGATAAAACATACGATAGCGAAGCTCAACACAAAAAGCGATATAAGAATTTTTTTAATATTCATTTTCGTGTCCTTTCTCTATCATAGGAATTCTGACGGTAACAGTCGTGCCGACGTCAAGCTCGCTTTCGATTTTAATGCCGTAATGCTCGCCGAAATAGATTTTCAAGCGGTCGTCAACATTCTTCACGCCGATTCCCTTTGAGTCGCTCCTGCCCTTTTCAAGCACTTTTTTGCATTGCTCCTCGGTCATTCCGAGTCCGTTATCGGCAATAATAATCAAAATATCGTCGCCGTCACGCTTAACGGTAATTTTGATTTCGCCCTCGTCAACCATTCGGTCAAGTCCGTGATAAATCGCATTTTCGATAAACGGCTGAACGGTTATTTTATTGCACATACAGTTTAGTAAATTTTCATCTACGTCAAAGGAATAGGTAAATTGGTTTTTATACCGATAGCTTTGGATAATCAAATAGCTCTCTGCGTGCTTTAATTCGTCGCCTATCGTGATAAACTCGTTACCGTGGCTTATGCTTATTCTGAACAGCCTCGCAAGTGCGCCGACCATCTTAACTGCGTCTTTGCTGTTGTCCTGCTCGCACATCCATTGAATTGAGTCAAGCGTATTATAAAGGAAATGCGGATTTATCTGCGCCTGCAAGGCTTTAAGTTCTGTTTTGCGGAGTATGATTTCCTCGTTATGCACCTTTTCCACAAGCGATTGTATCATACCGACCATATGCTCAAACGAAGCCGACAGCGTTTGGAACTCGACAACGTTACTCATATCCGCCTTGTACTCGAACGCCTCCGCCTGCTTTTCAAATTCCTGCATAGAAGCGACAAGCCGTCTTACCGGTCTTGTAACCGCCTTTGACAGTATCCAGTAAATTACAAGCGAAATAAGCAAGCTGAATAAAAGCGCAAACAAAAAGCCGAGAAGCAGCTGCTCTCTTACCGACCTTGTAACCTCGTCATTGTAGCTCACGCCGACAATCCGCCAATTACATTCGCTCATCGACATAAGACAATAAATATTGTCCTTTTCAATGTGAGTGCCGTCGGTCAAATTTGAAATTTTTTCCGTGCTTTCGCTCTTTATACCCGAAAAAAGCATCTGCTGCTGCGGATGATAAATGACATCGCCCTTTGAATTTATAATATAGCAATAGCCACGCTGACCTATGCTGATATTGTCGATATAGGTCGCAATTTGCGAAAACTTGTAGTCAATCGCAACATAAACCTGTTGTTTGAAAAGGCTTGAATACTCCTGTCTTGCAATCGTTACAACCCACGGATACTTGTCCTTATACATTGAATTTACATGTGGGTCTGTAACGGTAAAGCCGCTTGACGCCGAGACAAGCTCCGACTTATCAAGAAGCATATCTCTTGCGCCGTCCTTAACCTTGTCGTCGCTTTCGTTGCCGTACAAGAGCAAACGCCCACGCTCGTCATAAATCATAACGCTGTAAATATCGTCCTCGAGCCGAGCCGAGGCTGACAGAACGCTTTGAAGGTCTGCTTCACTCGCACAGCTGTTTGCCTCGGCGCAAAGGCTGTTAAGCTTTTGCTTTATCGACGACATATATCCCGACACCGCAATATCAGCCTGCGACACCGTCTGCTTTGACGATACCGCCGCCGAGTTTATCATAAGTCTTTGGTGGAACATACCGAAGAACACGGTTGAGGCGATTACCGAAAAGAGTATTCCGCAGACAACTACCGCAATGATAAGTCCCGACAATTTTGTTTTCTTATACTTAAACATTGCCTGCCCCCAAATGCTCCTCTCTGTATTTATTCGGCGACATACCGTAATATCGCTTAAAGCAATAGCTGAAATAATGCTGATCGCTGTAACCGCATTTTTGCGATATTTCAAATATTTTCATAGACGTACATAAAAGCAGATCGCTTGCGGCTTTCATTCTGCGCTCCGTGACAAGCGACACAAAGTTTTGCGACTTCGTTTTCTTAATAAGTGCGCTCAAATAGTTCGGACTTACGCCCAATTTTTCACTCGCATCCGTAAGCGACAAAGCCTCGTTCATATATTCGTCGTTGATAATCTGCAACGCCTTATCGCAAAGCAGTTCGGTTTCGTGCCTCTGTGAGCGTGAAATCATATCCCTCGCTTCAAGGCAAAGGGAAATAAGCTCCTTTTTGTATCTCTCGTTAAAATCAAATGAAAGTTTGGAAGTTATAAAATTATTAGAAGAAAAAAGCTCCGACAACGCATTTCCGTCGGACAAAACGCTGACGCAGCGGTGCGCTGTTGCAAGGATTTGAATGATAAGATAATCTATGCCGCCCCTGCTTCTGCCGTTGAGCATTTCTTCAAGGTAATCGCTGATTTCCTGCTTCGTTCCGACCTTCAGCAACTGCTCAAGCTTATCGACGGATTTATCGACCGCCTCATATTCAAATGTGCTTTTCGGCTCTTGGTCGTTGATGTATCGAATATTGCCTGCGCCGTCCGAGGTGTATCGCCTTGCCGTGATAGCCTGCGAGCAGGCAAAAGCAAGCATTGAGGGCTTATCGACCGTCTGACTGATACCGATCGTGCATTTTTGGGAAAGCAGCTTCTTTGCGCTCTGCACAATTTCAATAACGGGAATACGAAGCTTTGTGGGCATATCCTCGGGGGTGCTTGTCACAAGCGTTACAATTCTTCCGTTTACGAAAAAGCTTTCACAATTCGCATACTTTCCGACAATTGCATTTACAAAATCAATATGGTGCTTTTCGGTTACATTCTTATCCTGTGAATTTTTGAATTTCGACACAACAACGGTGCAGCACTCGTCGTCGCTTTTGATAATTCCTATTCTTTTCGCCGTCTGAATAAGCACCTCATCGGGATAGTTATCGTCACTCGTTCCGAGCAAAAGCGGAAGCAAAAACTCCGCCTTTTCAAGCCTCAATGCCGTATTTTCGTCGGAAGCGCCGCTTTTGAGATGCTCAAACTCCAAGTCCATTTCCTCTCGGATTTTCAAAAGCTCGTCACCGAGCTCCTGAGCCGAAACAGGCTTCAAAAGATAACGAATTACATTGTATTTGAACGCTTCCTGTGCGTATTCAAAGTCATCGTAGCCGCTTAAAATAACAAATTTTGTCGCAGGACGAACCTCTCGAGCCTTGCGTGCAAGCTCAAGTCCTGTCATAAGCGGCATTTTAATATCCGTCAAAATAAGGTCCGGCTCAAGTTTTTCAAGCTGTTCCAACGCTTCAATTCCGTTTTCTGCGTCGCCGACAACATTAAAGCCTGCTCTCTGCCAATCGACACTGTTAATAACCGCCTCTCTCTGACGAGCTTCATCATCAACAACAAGAATATTGTACATAATTTACCCTCTCATAAAAATCGGTTTTTGCATTTTGTATCAATTTTTATTATATAAAAAGTTCAAGAATTTATCAAGAAATATTTGTGGAATTGTGAATTTGCTGATTGTAAAACAAACTGCGAATAAAAAAGAGATGCCAAAGGCTGAGTGTTCATAAGGAAGTATTGGTTTCTCGCATAAAAATCCATTATGCTTTTGCCAAAAAGCCTCGCAAGGCGACAGCCTTGCTTCATTTCTCGGCTTCGGCATAAAAGAATTTTTATAACTACGAAACTGCAACGCACTTCAAAATAATATATTTTTGATACAAGAAAAGGCAACCCCCACAGATAATGCTGACGCATATCTGCGGGGGTTAACGAATTATTGTGCGAAAAGATGTTGTTTTGAAGCAAAACTTCCTTATGAGCACTCAGCCAAATTGACATCTCCTTAATTGCAAACTATGTTTTTAATCGACCAAAACCAAGGCTTTTTTCGGGCAAAATCGAGCACATTTACCGCATTTTATACACTCGTCATTGTCAACCGTCGGTGCACTGAAGCCGACTTGCGATAACGCACCCACAGGGCAAATGTCAACCGACGGACACTTGTGATTTTGGGGACAGTTTTCAACGATTACCTTTAACTTCTTTGCCATTTTCACACCTTAAGAATATTTATTCGTCATCATCGTCAAACAAAGCGGAATCAAGTCCCAAAACCGCATCGGACTCGCCGCTTTCAAGACTTTCAACCTTTTTAAGCCTTTTATTGATTTGAACATTTCTGAACTGCGCCGTTTCAATGCTCTTGCCTGCGGCATCGATTTTCTTCTTGGCAGCTTCAAGAAGTCCGTCAAATTTTTCATACTGACCTCTTATCGCCGAAAGAAGCTGACGAACCTCGTTTGCCTTTTCGTTTATGGCAACGGTCTTAAAGCCCATTGAAAGCGAATTGAGCAAGGCTGTAATGGTGCTCGGTCCCGCAATCATAATGTTGTACTCCGACTGTATTTTTTCGGGAAGTCCCGACCTTGACGAAGCAATCTCAGCATACAAGCCCTCTGTTGCAAGATAAAGAATTGCAAACGGTGTTGTGTCCGGAACATGTATGTACTTTGAAACGTCCTTCGCCTCTTGAAGCACCCTCGTTTCAAGTGCCTTTCTCGCCTCCGCCAATGCATTTGCATCTGCGCTGTCTGCGGCGTCACAAAGTCTTATGTAGTCCTCCATCGGAAATTTCGAGTCAACCGGCAAATATACGTCCTTTTCGTTCTTCTCGGAGGCGGGGATGCGAATTGCGAACTCAACCCTCGCCATTGAGCCGGGAACGGTTGCGACGTTCTTTTCATACATATTCGGGATAGTCTGATCGAGTATTCCCTCAAGCTGAACCTCCGCCCAAGTGCCTCTCGCCTTGACGTTCGTCAAAACACGGTTGAGCGCCGTAACATTTTGCGTAACACCCGTTGAAAGCTTTTGCATTTCGCCGAGCGATTTATATAGATTTTCAAGCTGATCGGAAACGGTTTTGAAAGAGCTGTTGAGCCTTTGCGTGAGTGTCGAGGTGAGCTTTTCGTCAACCGTCGTCCTCATCTCCTCAAGCTTCTTTTCGTTTGACTGTTGAAGCTTATTCATTGACTCAACAAGGGTTTTGTTGATTTTTTCGCTCTGCTCGGCATTCTTTTCGTTTATCGAGCCGAGAAGCTCAAGCGTTTTTTCCCTGTTCTCGTAGTTTACCTTGTTCATATTCTCGATTTTCAACGACATATTATCAAGGCTTTTCTGCACATCGGAACGAATTTCCTTGTTTGCGTTCTGATTTTCAATTCTTATGTTGCTGAATTCCTTGCTGAAGGTGCTTGAAAGATAATCAAGCTTCTGCTCGGTGCTTTTTGAAGCATCGTTTTCGCCGAGAGAGTTTACCTTTTTTGAGAGTGCCGAGAGCATAACGGCAAGCACGATAATTCCGAGTGTACAAACCGCCGTTATAATGTATAAAAGTATGTTTTGCATAATGTTCTCCGTTAAAATCCGTTTATCTGTTCTTTTTGTCCTCAATCATATGAACGTTGATATGATTATAGGTCATTTCAATTCCGTATTCGTCAAATTCCGTTTTAATCTCTTCGTTAAGAGCGTAATAAGCCTGCCAATATTTATCGGTCATTGTCCAAGCCTTGACAACATAGCGGATACTGCTGTCGTCGTATGAAAGCACCGCCGCAAAAGGCTTTTCGGGTGCTTCTTCGAACAGCTCCGTCTTTTCAACCGCCTTCAAAAGTGCTTCACGAACGGTTGAAATCGGCGCATCATAGGAAGCCGAAACCTCAATATCCACACGGCGTTTCGCTTCGGTTGTGTAGTTTACTATCTTTGCGGAAATAACCTTGCCGTTGGGCACATAAACCATTTTGTTATCCGCAGTCAAAAGCTTCGTGTGAATAAGGCTGATTATATTAACTGTGCCCGTCACACCGTCAATCTCGACAAAATCGCCTATCTTAAACGGCTTTGTAACAAGCAGCATAAAGCCGCTTGCAAGGTTTGAAAGCGAATCTTGAACGGCAAGCGAAGCCGCAAGTCCGACAACCGAAAACGCCGCCACAAACGAGGTTGTAGACACTCCGAGTGCGTCAACCGTGATTATTGCGGTTATAAACCAAAGTATGATTTTTATACCTGTTTTTATATATCTTTTAAGAGCTATATCAAGTGAGGTTTTATCGATTACCTTTGACAAAAGCGAGAAAATCACCTTGATGACCAAATAGCAAATGACAAAGGTAATCACCGCCGCAAGTATTTTTCCGACGGTAAAATCACCTATCGCATAGTCAAGAATATCACGAAATTTCATTTTCGAGCCTCTTATTTAATAAATAGTATCGTTGCCGCCATACAGAACTGCGCCGCATAGTAAAGCGTGTGGTTTAAGATGATGTTGCCCTTTGTATTCTTGTTTTCGCCGAAGTACATTCCCGAAAGAACGAGGTCAGATAGCAAGAACAGCAATGCGCCGACAGACATTACGATCCAAGCAGACAGCTTAAATTTAGTAATATAAGCGGTCATCATAGAAGCCGTCATTGTAAGCGCAAGCGTGCAGGAATAAAGGAAAACTATAAGCTTGAACTTGCCGTATTTCATCTTCAAGGGCTTTTCCATAAGAATTGCAATCACGCCTATCACAAGTGCCAGTACGATAGACATAATGATTGAAAATGAATTCCACGGCGCACTTCTGAAAATTGCCGTAATAAAGCATAGATGACCGAGCAAGAACGAAATAAATCCTGCGTAAAGGTAAGAATCCTTGTCCTGAAGATATATCCATTTCAAATCAAGCCAAATATCGCCCAACATTCCGAGAATAAGACCCGCAAGAATAAGCGTGCCGAATTCAAGGAAAACTCTGTTTCGGTTCATTGCCGCAAGAGCAGTCGCAATAAAGCAACAACTTGCTATCGCCTTTGCATACAATGCGGCTATACCGCCCTTTTTAACTCGCAACACAAGGAATACTATTGTTGCCGTAATACCGATTGCGAGCAATACATAATAAAATGTTGATGAATACATAATCCTGTGCCTCCCCTAAGTTATATGCCAATTATACTATATATAAAGCAAAAATACAATCCAAATTTACAAGCGTTTAATTGACAAAAGGCTTCTGTTGTGTTTTAATTTATTGAGTAATTACATAACAGAGGTTTTCAGTATGAAAAAATATTTATTTTCGGCGGTATGCTTACTGCTTGCGATAACAGTTTTGTTTTCTGCCTGTTCGGGAAGCGGTACGCAGGGAGAGAAATCCACAGAGAGTCCGCACGACTCGGATTCGTCATTCAGAGTTGCGATAGTTCAGTATGACAACGACGGCTTCACAAACGAGCTTCGTCAGATGTTCATTAAAAGGATGAGGCTTCTCGGCTATGACGAGGCTAAAATGAAATTCGACATTAAGAACGCACAGGGGAACAGTGAAAAGCTTTCACAGACCACTTCCTCGCTTTCGGGCGGCGATTATGATATTGTCGTGGCTATCGGCGACAAATGCGCTTGCGCTTTGGCAAATGCCGGCTGTACCATACCTACCGTTTTCGTGGCGGTAAGCGACCCCGTCGGCTTAGGGCTTACCTCAAGTGTCGAGTCCCCCGACAAAAATATGACAGGCACCGTCAACAACACCTCCGAGGACAACCTGCTTTCGTATATCAGAGTCCTCACTCCGAAGGTTTCAAGTGTTGCGGTTATATGCATGAACAACGAGAAATCCATTGCGGAAAAGGATAGCGTGGTTAACTATCTCTCAAACGATTTGTTTGACGTCGAACCTGTTATACTTGACAGCACCGACTCGATTGACTCGGTTGTCGCAGATGTGCTCACACGAAACGGCGCAATTTTCCTCACAAATGATGAGGAGCTTAAAAACGTTTCGGCAAATGTTGTGAGCTTGGCGTCACAGAGCTCAAAATTCGTGTTTTCATCAAATATCTCCTGCATTGAAAACGGCGTTTTGGCGGCAACAGCCTCTCCCGTAAAGGATTTAAGCTACATCGCCGCAGAAGATGCCGACAAAATACTTAAAGGCGCAAAGGTTTCCGACATTCCGATTAAAACGGACATTGCATTTGCTATTTATATATCGAAAAGCACGGCCACGACTTTCAATATCGATGTGCCGAAAATCGACAATGTAATTCTTTTCTGAAAAAAATAAAATATTTTCCGAAAAGGTGTTGACACTTCCCCTGCTCTTTGATATAATATCATTCGTCGTTAGGAACGGCGAACTGAATATGCGAGAGTGGCGGAATCGGCAGACGCGCACGTTTGAGGGGCGTGTGGTAATCCCGTACGGGTTCAAGTCCCGTCTCTCGCACCAGAAAAGGACAGATTTCGTTAGAAATCTGTCCTTTTCAACTAAATCCACCCTTGCGGGTGGGTGAAATATTGCCTCGCAATATGAAATACGCTTTCAGCGTATGAAATCGCTGCGGCGATGGGTGGATTTAATTTCATTTTCTGCGTAGCCGAAAATTTCATCAAAACCGTAGGTTTTGATTTCATCGTGAGCAACGCGAACAATTTCATTAAAAATTCCGAGAGTGCACCTCTATCCACAAAAAACATAAAAACATCTTTTCTGTACTCCACAGACAAAAACAGGATTGAACATTTCGTTCAGTCCTGTTTTTTTAGTTCTACCAACACATTGCCAACGGGGCTTGAACCCGTTAGTTATCCACAATTTAACCGTACACGGTAGGGTGGCTTGCTACCGCCGTTAAATCACAACAAATCAACGGTTATAAAACAGTTATATTTTATATTATATCGTAGGGGCGAACTGTGTTCGCCCGTTTTTAATTTGCTGTGAATTGACGGGCGACCGCAGGTCGCCCCTACGGGTTGTGAGGAATTTTCAATATCGTTTCAACCGCAATCATTATATACCAACAACCCGTAGGGACAGGGCTCGCCCCTGTCCGCAACAAATTACATATAAAATCAGGGCAACGGACAGCCGCAAGGGCTGTCCCTACGGTATGATATATAATTCAATCCGTGCAAAGCACACTACAATTCTGTTTCTAATTTTCGCTTGACACAAGAACATTTGTTCTCTATAATTGATTAGGGAGGTGAAATAATGCAAATTTGTAAAATACATAGTAATACTGTAATATCACTCTTTGATATATTTGAAAAAGCACGAGATGATACATTCAAGCCGATAACAGGTATAAGCAATAGGTACAAAATGTGGGTTGCACACATTGACTTGAAAACCTGTCCGCTCTGCCGAGAATATCATGGGAAAATATTTGAAACGAATGAAATTCCGCTTCATGAACCGCCTGTTCATCCCAATTGTCGTTGTAATATACAGCCTTTAAAAACCATCAAAGCAGGACTTGCTACAAACAATGGTAAAGATGGTGCAGACTATTGGTTAAAATACAACGGTGAATTACCCGATTATTATATTTCTGAGCAACAACTCGAAAGTATTGGTTGGAAGCATGGTGATAGACTGTCGCAATACGCTCCCGGAAGAATGTTAGGAAGATCATTTTATCAAAACAAAGAACATAAACTTCCTGACGCTCCGGAAAGAATTTGGTATGAAGCGGATATAAATTATTCCGTAGGCAGACGGAATCTCCACAGAATATATTGGTCAAATGACGGATTGATTTTCGTCACCTATGATCACGGTAAAACATTTTACGAAATAGTATAAAGAGGTGCAATATGAAAAAGGCTGTAATTGATTTAACGAACTGTAAATCCGTGGGAGAGATTCATTTAAGAATTAAAGAAGCTTTGGATTTCCCAGACGGATACGGTGAACATTGGGATGCGTTTTGGGATATGTTATCGTTTGACAGCCCTGATGATTTTATTACAGTAAAGGGCGTGAATACAATGAGTCCTGACTTAATTCGCTACATACAACCTATGAAAGAAATATTGGAAGAGCATAAACAGCATTGGGCAACCACAAAGTATCCGTTTGATTACGAATTTATAGATTGATTATCACATCGAAAAAGGAGCAAATCCGAGAGGATCTGCTCTTTTTTCCTTTTCTGTAAAAAATTATATATTAAATAAAATTCACGGGAAACCGCAAAACTGTAAAGATAAATCCAGGCTGAAAGTGCGGCTGTCCCTACGGTTCAATATATTATATCGCACAATCTGTGTATGGCTGTGAAATATAAATGTCCATAAAAACAACGGCAAATATCTTAAGATACTTGCCGTTACCGCTGTATGCATTACTTGCGATTTATGAAATTCTAAAAAATATTTCAGCTTGAAATTTCGTAATCAAAAACATCATCATATTTTTTAAGGTGTTCTTTTAATCTGTCAAGTATTTTTATCATCATTTCGAATTGGCCGTCAAGTTCTTTCGGCAGGGTGGACAGACCGATAACTTTCACCTTTTCGGCATCGCAGTCGCTCCATAATAAATCCCAAAATGCAGACCAATTGGCACCGTACCACTTCGGGAACTTAAACGCCACTCGAATTCTTTCGTGTAACTCGCCTAAAGACTTACAATCAGTTAAATCTAAAACAATGGTTTTTCCTTTGCTCATAATTTTTTTCTCCATACTTTTATAGTCGGGTTTGTGTAATACACGATTGTTTTTTTAATATAGATATTATTTGTTACCACTAAATTCCTCCTTTATAACATTATAGAACATTTGTTCTATAAACTATTATAGGAGTAAATTTAAATTTGTCAAGTGTCGAATACAAGAAAAGGCGAACTCCATAGATAATGCTGACACATATCTGTGGGGTTTAACGAATTCCTACCGTGCGTGTAATAAATTATAATCCGTGCGAAGCACCAACTTCTTTTCGTTTTTCAATTTTCTCTCTTATCTTTTCTCTGCCGTAAGGCTCGCCCTGTCCCTACGGTATGATATATATTTTCACTCCGTGCTATCCTTTTTTATCATACAATTTCCCTCATACAAATTATATATTTTTTTATTATGCGATACTGCATAATCATATGCAAGCTTTGTTCCGCTTTTTCTTTTGCTTGACTTTGAAGTAACAAATTCACTTTGATTGCAATAAAAAACACATATATCGCTTGCTTTAATCATAGCTTGGTTTCGCTCGATATAGACAGCCTTTCCCGATAAAGCAATTTCACTTGCAAAAACACTCTCCTCATACCCCATAGTCAACAAACCTTTTGTGTATTCGTCAGCTTCGGGATAATTAGTTCTGAAATGTATTCTGTAAATATTAGGATTATCTTCTTTGAGTTTTGTTACAATTTCATAGCACAAATCATTAAACTCCGAATGGTCACCAAACAAAAATTGCGTTACCCCCTGCTCAACAAGTCCAAAAATTAAACCCTTTAATTTTGTTTCAGTTCCAAACTCATTATTCATTTTCCTGTGCCCGATAAAACAACAGGTCGTTGACTTTTTTATCATACCACACCCACTATTTCCCGAATTATATCGTCTATAAAGTGTTATTTTATCATCTTTATAGGATTTAATCAAATATATTTATCTGTTGTGTAGGCTACAATATATTACAAAGGCGGTGTAGCGTATGACAGAAAAAGATTTTTCATTGCGATTGGCTCGACTTCGTGAAGCTAAAGGTATGTCGGCACGGGATATGAGCTTATCAATGGGACAAAATCCCGGTTATATCAATAATATCGAAAGCGGAAAATCCATGCCCTCGCTCTCGGGACTTTTCTATATATGTGAATATCTGAAAATATCCCCTAAAGACTTTTTCGATACCGAAGCCGAAAATCCGTCAAAGGCTAATGAGCTTTATTCCGTCGCAAAGTCTCTTGACGACGAGCAGTTAGATAATTTAATTTCAATCGCAAAAGGACTTCAAAAATAAAACAACACACAAAAAACAGGACTTCAAGGAAGTCCTGTTTTTTACTGCTTAAATATATAATTACTTGTTCTTTGCCTTTTCCTTTGTGCTCTTGACGACCTTGAGGCGAGTGAAATCCTCACGCTCTTTCTCGTCTAAGGCTTCGGAAATGAACTTAACCGTCTGCGTAAACTTCGGTATCATAATATTGTTGAGTGCGTTTGCCCTCTTTTGCGTTTTCTTTATCGCATCGGCAAGGCGGTAAATCGAAGTCTGCGTTTCTACAAGCTTAACGCTCAACTTTTTAGCCTCGTTAAAGTTGAAATAAGCCTCGTCAAGATATGAGTTTGTCGTATCAAAGCCGTAATAATTTTTCATATCCTGCTCGCCGAGTGTTATCTGCGGAATTTCAACACCCATAACGCTCTTATAATCAACCTTGAGCGTTTCGTCAAGCGGAACGGTGCGTGCGTAATCGGAACAACGACCGAGCGTGATATTTGCCTTTTGAAGCGAAGCATAAGCCCTTTTGTATGCCTCGTTAATTGTGCTTTCGACCTCTTTTGCTTCGTCAACCAACTGCATCATTTCACGCACAAGGATATTTCTTTTCCTGTCCATAAGCTCATAGCCGAGTTTTGCAAGAGAAAGCGATTTTTGAGTTGCCATAAGGTTGGCTTTTGTCGGAAAAATCTGCGCCATTTACTCACGCCCCTTTCATTTTGATTTTATTTCTTTGCACCCTTATAGTGCTGTTCGATAGTCTTATCGTCAACACGGTCAAGCATATTTCTCGGCAATGCAGAAAGAAGCTCCCAACCGAGATCAAGCGTTTCGTTTATGCTTCTGTTCTCGGTAAAGCTCTGATTGATAAATCTCTTTTCAAACTCGTTGCCGAAATTAAGAAGAAGTTTATCTTCCTTGCTCAACTCGTCCTCACCGATAACGGAAGCCAAAGCCTTTGCGTCCTGCACCTTTGCATAGGTTGCAAGGAGCTGGTTTGCAAGAGTCTGATGGTCCTCTCTCGTTGCACCCTCGCCGATACCGTCCTTCATAAGACGGGAAAGCGACGGAAGAACGCTGACGGGCGGATAAATACCCTTGTAGTCAAGCTCACGGTCAAGAACTATCTGTCCCTCGGTGATATAACCCGTAAGGTCGGGAATGGGGTGCGTAATATCGTCATTTGGCATTGTAAGAATCGGAATTTGAGTAACCGAGCCCTCACAGCCGTTAATCATACCTGCACGCTCATAAAGAGAAGCCAAGTCCGAATAAAGATAGCCGGGGAAGCCTTTACGTCCTGGAATTTCGCCCTTTGAGCTTGAGAACTCACGCAACGCCTCGCAATATGAGGTCATATCGGTCATAATTACAAGTATGTGCTTATGAAGTGTAAACGCAAGGTACTCTGCGATGGTAAGCGCACACTTGGGAGTCATAATTCTTTCGATAATCGGATCGTTTGCAAGGTTTAACAGCATAACAACCCTGTTCATAACATTTGCTTCCTCGAAGGAGTTGCGGAAGTACATAGCGACGTCGTTCTTAACGCCCATTGCGGCAAAAACTATCGCAAAATCGTCTCCGTCGGAAATTGTAGCCTGACGGACAAGCTGAACGGCAAGCTCGTTGTGTTTCATACCCGAACCTGAGAAAATCGGAAGCTTCTGACCTCTGATAAGAGTTGTAAGAGCATCGATTGAAGAAATACCCGTCTGAATGAAGTTTCTCGGATATTCTCTCGAAACAGGGTTGATCGGTGCGCCGTTTACGTCTCTTTTTTCGTCGGGATAAATCTCGCCGAGTCCGTCAATGGGTCTGCCGAGTCCGTCAAGTGTTCTGCCGAGGATTTCGGGTGAAAGCGGAACTTCCATAGTCTTTCCCATAAGCGTTGTTGTAACGTTGCTCATGGAAATTCCTCTTGTTCCCTCAAAGACCTGAACGGTAATTCTCTCGCCGTCAATCTTAACTATTCTGCCCGTCCTGACAGTTCCGTCATTGAGTCTTAACTCGACCATTTCCTCTGCGGAAGCGTCCTTTACGTGATCTAATACGACAAGAGAGCCGTTGATTTCGTCAATATTTAAGTGCTTAATAATCAATTCTGCTCACCTGCCTATCTCATTATTAAATCAAGCTGAACATCAATGTCCTTGATGCAGTCGTCTATCATTGAAAGCTTGTCATTGGGCACGTCATACTTCATCTGAACAAGTCTGTCGAAAAGTCCTGTCGCAAGTATCTTTGAAATGGGTATCTGTCTTGCAATAACCTCTTTTGAACGGTGATAAAGATGAAGAATTGCGTCCATCATTTTATACTGCTTTTCAAGCGGAACAAAGGTGTCGTCCTTATGGAAAGCATTCTGCTGTAAAAAGCCTACTCTTATTACTCTCGCCGTTTCGATTATGAGCTTCTGGTCGTCGGGAAGAACGTCCGAGCCGATAAGCTTTACAATCTCCATAAGTGAGTTTTCTTCGAGCAACAGCGAACAGATTTCCTCACGCTTTTCGGTAAAGTCGGGAGCGATATTATCCCTAAACCAAGCCGAAAGGTCGCCTATGTACTCGCTGTAAGACAAATTCCAGTTGATTGCGGGATAGTGTCTTGCATAAGCGAGCGATTTATCAAGCGCCCAGAAGCAACGGGTAAATCTCTTTGTGTTCTGTGTAACAGGCTCCGAGAAGTCCGAGCCCTGCGGAGAAACCGCACCGATAAGTGTGATTGAACCCTCTGTGGAGTTGAGGTTTTCAACATATCCCGAACGCTCATAGAACTCTGAAAGTCTTGAGGGAAGATAAGCCGGGAAGCCTTCGTCGGCAGGCATTTCCTCAAGTCGTCCCGAGATTTCACGCAAAGCCTCTGCCCAACGTGAAGTCGAGTCAGCCATAAGCGCCGTGTGATAACCCATATCACGGTAATACTCGGCAAGAGTGATTCCTGTGTAAATCGAAGCCTCACGAGCCGCAACAGGCATATTTGATGTGTTTGCGATAAGCACCGTTCTTGAAAGCAACGGCTTCTGTGACTTCGGGTCGATAAGCTCCGAGAACTCTGTCAAAACCTGCGTCATCTCGTTACCACGCTCACCGCAGCCGACATAGATGATAATATCCGCATCGCACCATTTAGCAAGCTGGTGCTGTGTCATTGTTTTACCTGTACCAAAGCCGCCGGGGATAGCAGCCGCACCGCCCTTTGCAATCGGGAAAACGGAGTCAATTACTCTCTGTCCCGTGATAAGCGGTTTAACGGCAGGCAATCTTTTCTTAATCGGTCTCGGGTTACGGATAGGCCATTTCTGACAAAGAGTAAGCTCTTTAATCTCGCCCGAGTCGGTTTTAAGCTTGATTATTGTATCGTTTACCGTATATTCTCCGTCGGGAGCAACCTCTGTTACCTCGCCCGAAAGGTACGGCGATACCATAGCCTTATGTGTGATTATATCGGTTTCGGGGCATTCGGCAAAAATATCTCCGCCCGAAAGACGGTCGCCCACCTTTGCCTTTACGGTAACGGAATATTTCTTTTCCGTGTCAAGAGAGCTGAAATTTGCACCTCTGCCGATGAACGGTCCGAATTTCTTTTCAATCTCGGGCAACGGTCTTTCGATACCGTCAAAGATATTGCCGAGTATTCCGGGGCCGAGCGTAACGCTCATGGGAGAGCCTGTCGAAACAACCGGCTCACCGGGTTTAAGTCCCGTAGTTTCCTCATAAACCTGAATTGTGGTAAAATCGGAGTCAACCTTAATTACCTCTCCGATAAGTCCCGCATTTCCGACATAAACCGTTTCCATCATTTCAAGGTCGGTCTTACCTTTTACGGTAACGACAGGGCCGTTAATGCCGAATATTTTATTTTCCTGCATAATATTGCCCTCCTTATATCTTCAAGCCTGAATTTTCGATGAACCATTCTTTCTGTTCGTCGAATTTTACATCAAGTGAGTTGTCATAAAGGCAACCCGACTCCTTATCGTGAGCCTTAACTCCGCCCAAAACGATTTCACGGCTTTTTTCAAATGTCAAACTGTCATTTTTCAAAGCCTTTTTAATATCGTCTGCGTGCTTCAAGTCCTTTTCCGAAAGATAATAAACCGTGCTTTCGGAAGCGTCCTTATATATTTCTTCAACGGATTTCACAAGGTATTCAAGGTATTTGTCGCTGTCGGTAAAGCTCTTGATCTGCTCTTTGGCAGCCGAAAAAACCTTTTGTGTGAGCTCGTTTCTCAAGGAAGAAAGCTCTTTTTTAGCCTCCTCCTTCGCCAAAGAAACCGACTTGTTCTTATCTGAACGGATTCTCGCCGTTTCATATTTTATATTGCTCTTACAACGAGCCTGCGCATCCTTTTCAAATGCTTCGGTTCGCTGATTTTTGATAAACTCTGTTTCTTCGTTTATCGTTTTGCACTTTTCCTTTGCCATTTTGCGAATAGCGTCGGCAAATGCTTCCGCATTGTTTTCAAAAGCGCTCAATTCGTTCACCTCTTCGCATTCAAATCTTAATTCCTATTGCGTCGGCAATGTATTCCGCTACGGCATTTGCACTCTGTCCGCTGCCGTCGGAATCCGGGATAACCGCCACAAGCGGTCTGCCTGCCTGCTTTAATTGAAAAACATCGTTTTTACACATTTTTTCAATCGACGCCGTGATAAAAACTATACCGATTTCCGAGTCCGAATAGACATTTTTTATCGCTTTTTGAGCAGCCTCGGGATTTTTGACACGAACCGTATCGACCCCTGCAAGACGCATACCGATAATAGCGTCCGGACTGTCGGTAATAAGTAGCATTTTCATTTTGTTTACCCTTATATTTTGTTAAGAATAAGAATTGAAATAACAACGCCGTAAAGAGCGATTGACTCACCCAATGCAACGAAGATGATTGACTTACCGAATGACTTCGGGTTTTCTGCGGTAGCTGCGATAGCTGCGGGAGCACCTGCGGCAACTGCGATACCGCCGCCGATACCTGCAAGACCCGTAACAAGACCTGCTGCGAGAAGTCCGAGACCCTTTGAGTTGTCGGTTTTAGTCGGAACTGTCGCAATGCTTGTTGTTGCAGCATCGCTTGAGCTTGCAGAGGGCTCTTCGGCAGCGAATACGTTTACGCAAAGAACTGAAATGAGAACAACCAAAACCGCAAATACGGCAATGTTCATTTTAAGGGGTTTCTTGATTGATTTACCGCTGAAACGGTTTTTAACTGCGATGAAAGCTGTTGCAAAAAGAGCAACGGGAGCGAGTACCATTAAGATATAAAACAATGTAGTCATTTTTTATTCCTCCGAAAAATTATTTATTAACGCTTTTATTCAACTTAAACGGCGTATAGGCAATGCCGCTGCCGTCAAAGAACCTTGAGAACATTTCGTAATATTCAAGTCTCAATGCCTGAATACCTGTAAGCAAGCCTTCAAGTGCGATTACAAGCACGTTGCCGAGAACGATTACGAAGATATTTTTACTGTCGCCCGCAAGCGAGAAAACAACCATCATCATACCTGCGTGGACAAGCACGAAAGCGCCTACACGAAGGAACGAAACCGTGTTCGACAGATAAGAGAGTATGTATTCGAGAAGTTCAAACAAGTTCTGAAGAATGAAGTCTGAAACACTCTCGGGCTTCCAATCGGGGTGCTTGTCGATAATTCCAATCGGTATTTCCTTGATAAACAAAAGAAATGCGCACACACCGAGCAATGCCGAGCCTACCGATGACGGGATAGGTGCGGGGCCGCCCATAAAACCGGAAGCCAGGTTTACGCCGCAGAGATAAAGTATAAGTCCGACAAGACCGTTTTGGCTGAAAATCGCTTCGCCGATATGCTTTCTCTTAATGCAAGCGTAAATGTTCATAAGCATTGCGACGACCATAAGACCTACGCCTATTGCAATCGCAAACAGAAGCACCGTGTTTATGCTGTCCATAACCGACAACGGCTTTCCGCCCCAACCGAGCTTTTCATAAACAGGGTCGAGAGCCTCCTCAAAGCCGAACACGCTTCCGAATATAAAGCCGAATATCATTGATGAAATTCCGCAGGGAATAAGTATCTTTCCGAGTCCCGACTTTTTGAACTTCCACATACAGAAGCCGAGTATCGCAAGCACAAAGCCCTGACCGAGGTCACCGAACATTATGCCGAAAAGTACCGTATATGTTATTGCGACAAATGCCGTGACGTCTATATCCGTATATGACGGAGAGCCGTACATATCAACATAGAATTTATAAGGCTCAACAAGCAAGGCAAGCAGCTTATTACGCTTTTTGTACTTGACGGGAACTACTGCACTGTCGTCCTTCGGTGCGTCCTCATATTCAATCTGAACGGATTTAACGCTTTCGAGTGACGCTTTGAACTTTTCCGCTTCGCTTTTCGGAACATAGCCGACAAATGCGAAAAACTTTTCATTGTGCAAGGCGTAGCTCTTTAATTCATATACCGAATTCAAGTACATCAAATTTGAATAGAGATAATTGAGATGCTCTTTCTCGTTTGACAAATACTCCGAAAGTGATTTCTGCGTATCGTCAAGAATTGAGGTTATAATCTCAATGCTCTTTTTACACTGTTCGATAACCTCGTCCGCAGTACCTGCCGCACCCGGTACCGGCGTCGGCTCGAAGAACAGGAATGCGAATATTCCGTCGATTTCGTCAAGCCTGTCAACAGGTGCAAAATACGCACCCCAATAATCTGTTTTATCCTCAGAGCTTGGATAGAAGAAAACATAAGGATTATCCTTATACACGGTGTTGAGCCTTTGATAGCTCTCCTTCGGAAGATGTCCGAAGCGTACCTTTATGAACTCACAGTCGGCAATGTCGTCAAGGTCAACATCAAGACCCTTGAAATGCTCATAGCTCTTGATACCCGCTTCACATACCGCCTTTTGTTCATTGAGTGAATTTATCTGCTCGTTATAGTCGTCAAGCTTGACCTTGACTGAGTGTATGTACTCTTTGTCCTTGTCGGAAAGCTCTGCCATCTTTTTAAGCTCGACAAGCTCGGGAGTTATTCCCATTCCCGACGCAAGCTCCGTAACCTCGGAAAGCTGTGCGGCATATGGGTTTTCGTCCGTGAACGGCATAAATCCCATCTCTGCCGAAATATGCTTGTTTGCCTGCTCGGGATGGAAACATTCACATTCGCAGAGCTTTTCGCAAACCTCGGGCATATTCTCAAGTGAGCCGCTGACTTTAACAAGCTCCATTTTTTCGATTGCCATTTTTATCTCCTTTCAAAAATTTTTCTCATCTTATGAGAAATTCCGATATTTCCTCGGGCGGCAACGAATAATCAACGCCCTCGGTAATCATAACTATATTTTTTGTTTCGTTTTCAAGAATTCCTATGTAGCTGAACATTACAACCTCGGGAGCAGTTGAAAACAACAGGTTTTTTTTGTTAATTTTCTGCATTGCACAATGCGTGCATTTTTCGATGTTATCCTTTAAGCTCTCATCGACAAATTTTCCGTAAACGGATTTTTTGAAAATGTCAAACACCGCATCGGTATCGGTGCAGGACAGCAGACTTGAAATTTCGTCCTTTGAGAACGCCGAAAAGTTTGAATAGAACACCGTTTCATAATTACAGGGTTGCTTCGGGAAATACTTTTTCATACGGTATATGCTTTCAATCATCTTGAAATCCGCTTTCATCATAAGTATTTTAGTAAGCTCCTTGCTTACGTCGCCCGAATATTCCTTTTTTATGCTCTTCTCTGCATAATCGCACAAATAACGGTAAAGTGCGTTTTCAAGCGCCGTTATCGTAAACTCGGAATTTGTGTTTTTGAATATGTCAAGAATGTGTTGGTATCTTGTGCCCTCAAGCGCCGCATAAAGCTCGTTGAAATTCGTAGCCGACTCAAGAGCTATTCTGTTGAGCTCCGAACGCTTGTAATACGCCTCGGGAGCAAAGAGCGAAAATTTTGAAATTGAGTTCTTCGAAAGCCTGTCGGCACACGAAAGAATGAGCGATATATCATAGTTCAAGAAAACAAGCTCATTCATCTTTTGCCCTATCGCCTTTTCAAACGAAGCGAGCTTTGCAATTCTTCCGTAATTAAATCGGCGAATTTCCGACTCTGTTCTCGACTTTGAGAAGGACGTTGTTGACGCAAGCGACTGCGCCTCTAAATAAACGGTGTTTGTACGAAGGTACGAAACAACCTCGTTTACATTTCGGCAGTTAATGAGCGAGGTGTAATCCTCGTCAGTTAAAAGCCCCGCACCCATTGCCCGAGCCTTTGCAAGTATCGCATTTCCGGCAAGATTGGATATTTTACTCATCTTCTGCCTCCTTTCGATAAATTACAGCCTGAAATCATTCAGAAATAACCGCATTGACAATATGCTCTTCCCAAGCCTTATGCTCTTTTTCAAAAAGCCCGTTAAGCTCCTGCTTTTTCCTCTGGGTCTCGGCGTCTATGCTTGCTTTTTCCTTTTTTATTTCAGCCTCGGCATTTTCACTTTCCTCTTTTATAAGAGACTTCGCTTTTCCGTCATACCGTGAATAAATTTCGTCCTTTATTTTGGTAAGGCTTTCATTAAGGGCTTCACGTTCGTCAACAGCCTTTTGGACTTTAAGCCTTGCCGCCTTATCGGTATCAACAATAAGCCTGAGCACATCTTTCATAAAAAATCTCACTGCCTTTCCCACTCGGTTAGCCCATTTTAACCGTTCATTATAATGGTATATTATATTACAAATTTTATTAAATTCAAGTGCAAATTCGCATAAAAAAATGGAAAAAATAATGTTTATTTGTTAAATTTTTCACATTTGTTAACTTACTCTACACAATGATAATTTTATGTTCATTTTTTACGATTGCCGATTGTATTCTTATCCGACGTGTGATAGAATTGAAATTGTAAACAACATACTTATCATATATACAGGATGTGATTTTATGAATAACGGTTGGTACAAGGAAATGGCTGTCTACCAGATTTGGTGCAGAAGCTTCAAGGACGGTAACGGCGACGGTATCGGCGACCTCTACGGCGTGCTCGATAAGCTCGACTACATAAAGAGCCTCGGCGTTGACGCAATTTGGTTTTCTCCGATATACCCCTCTCCGCTTGCGGACTACGGCTACGACATATCCGACTACAAGGATATTGCCGAGGAATACGGCGGACTTGAAACGTTCAAAAAGGTTCTCGACGAGGCTCACAAGCGAGGTCTTAAGGTTATAATGGACCTTGTTGTAAATCACACCTCCGACGAGCACGAATGGTTCAAGGAAAGCCGAAAGAGCAGAGATAACCCTTATCACGATTACTATTTCTGGAGAAAGGGTAAGGGCAAGAACGGTAAAAAGCCCCCCAACAACTGGCTTTCGACCTTTGAGGGCGGTGCGTGGGAATATGTGCCCGAGCGTGACGAATATTATCTTCACGTTTTCGCTAAAAAACAGCCCGACCTCAATATGGATAATCCTAAAGTTCGTGAAGAAGTTAAATCGATTATGAGATTTTGGCTCGATATGGGCGTTGACGGCTTCCGTGAGGACGTTATCACATTCATTTCAAAGAAAGAGGGCTTGCCCAACGGCTTCCCGCTTCCGATAGCAACGGGTGTTGAGCATTATAAAAAAGGTCCTCACATTCACGAATATTTAAGAGAATTCCGCCACGACGTAATCGACAAATACGATTGCTTCGTTGTCGGCGAGTCTCCGATGTCGAATTCCAAAGACTGTATCGAGTTCACGGCGGGCGACGACCCCGAGCTTGATATGATGATAGGCTTTGACCATATGCAGGCAGACTGCTTCTTGACCGATACAATCGCAATGCCGTTCAGTCTTAAAAAGCTAAAAAGAGCATTTACGCATTGGCAAAAAGACCTTTACGGTAAGGCTTGGAATGCGCTGTATCTTGAAAATCACGACCACCCGAGAATTATCAGCCGTTACGGCAACGAAAAATTCCGTCGTGAAAGCGGTACAATGCTCGCTGCTGCTTGCTTTATGCAGTCGGGTACTCCGTTTATTTATCAGGGTCAGGAAATCGGTATGCTCAACAACCACCTTGACGATATAAACGAATTTAAGGACGTTGTTACCTTTAACAATCAAAAGCTTTTTGCGAAATTCGGCATAAAGGGCAAGCGTTATCTTGACATTGCCAACAAGACAAGCCGTGAAAACGCACGCACTCCCGTTCAATGGGATTCAAGCGAATATGCAGGCTTCTCTACCGTCAAGCCGTGGTTTGGCGTAAACCCGAATTACACGGAAATCAATGTTGAAAACGAGGAAAAGGACCCCAATTCAATCCTCAATTTCTACCGTAAATTATTAAAGGTCAGAAAAGAAAACAAGATAATCATATACGGCGATTACAAGGAGCATTTTGCCGACAGTGATGTAATTTACTGCTATGAGCGTAATTACGAGGGTAAGCGTGCGCTTGTGGTTTGTTCGTTCTCGGACGAAACCTTTACCTTCCACGCACCCGAAGAATTTGATTTGACAAAGGGCAAGATAATCCTTTGCAACTATGAAAATCCCGAGTCAAAGCGTAACGTCTGTGCGCTTCGTCCGTATGAGGCAAGAGTGTATTTGTATGAGTAAAAAAGAGATTAAAACAAATGTAATGCGTATTCTTGATAAAGAAAAGGTCGCATATAAAACACATTTTTACGAACACGAGGAGGGCGTTGCGGTTGACGGCGTAAGCGTTGCGAAAATGCTCTCGCAAGATCCCGAAAGAGTGTTCAAAACCCTTGTTCTGCAGGGCAAGTCAAAAGCGTTTTATGTCTTTGTCATCCCCGTCGAAAAGGAGCTTGATTTGAAGCTTTCCGCTTCGGCAGTCGGCGAAAAATCGGTCGAGATGATACACGTAAAAGACATAAATCAGATAACGGGCTATATCCGTGGCGGCTGCAGTCCTATCGGAATGAAAAAGCAGTTCCCGACCGTTATCGATTCTTCCGCAGAGAGCAGGGAGACAATAACCGTAAGCGGCGGAAAAATCGGCACGCAGGTTGAGCTTTCCCCTGCCGACCTTTCAAGGCTTGTCCGTGCGAAATACGCAGAGATTACAACAAAATAAAATCGCAGTTAAAGCGAAAAAAGCAACATTTAAGGCACCCTTTCAAAACGAAAGAGTGCCTTATTTTTATTGATATTATATTTGTTTAAGTCTGCCGAGCTTTTTAATTCCGCCGCCGAAGAGGAAACCGCCGATAATCTTACCGAGACCTCTCCAGAACTTATCCTCATCAATAATGAGAAGCAAGCCGTCAGCCATTTTCGGACTGAATATGCCGAAGCTCATTGAAATAAAGTTCTTAATGGGTGTCTGTACCGCTACTGCGCCCATCATTGTATCCTCGCCGAGCATCTTCAAAAGCTTTCTGTAAATTCTGCCGCCCCACTTACCGTCCTTAGCGTCCTCAATGGTGTTGAGGTAATTAAGCGGCTGGCTCTTATCACGTACCGAAGCGGGAATTTCATGACCGAGAACAGCCGTGAATTCTTCGTCGGAAACATTCATAATGTCTGCACCGTAGTATGACGGAGCCATCTTATGATAATCGGGAACAGCGTAAGCAACTGTCGATTCAACGTTGAGCGAAGCCTCAAGTCTTATGTCACGGCTTGACGCACCGACCAAAATCTTGAACTCGCCCGACTCAACCTGCCAATCGTGAGCGTCAACATTGTAGAACGCAAACGCACGCTTTTCAAGGTCGATTGAAACCTCTTTTTCCTCGCCTGCTTTAAGGAATACCTTCTTAAAGCCCTTTAATTCTTTAACAGGTCTGTAAATTGTCGATTCAACATCCGAAACATAAAGCTGTGCAACCTCTGCACCGTCTCTTGAACCTGTGTTCTTAACCTTAAAGGTAACTGTAACGGTGTCTGTGTCCTTTATGCTGTCAGCCGACAGCTTAATGTCGCTGTATTCAAAGGTTGTGTAGGAAAGACCGTGACCGAACGGGAAACGAACTGCCTTGTTTGCGGTATCGTAATATCTGTAGCCTACATAAATGCCCTCTCTGTACTCAACCGAAACAGGAGTGCCGGGGAAGTAGTTAGTACTTGAATTGTCCTCAAGAGCAATGGGATATGTCTCCGAAAGCTTACCCGAGGGGTTAACGTCGCCGAAGAGAATATCACAAACAGCACTGCCTGCCGCCTGACCTGTAAGGAACTCGTTAAGGATAGCGGGAACTTCGTCAGCCCACGGCATTTCAACCGAAGAGCCGCCCGAAAGTACAACTACGACATTCTTGTTAACCTTGAGGACCTCCTCAACAAGTCTGTTGTGAAGCGGAGGAATACCGAGGTGCTTTCTGTCGTTACCCTCTGTCTCAAATTCGTCTGTAAGACCGATAAAGAGAACTGCAACCTCTGCATTCTTTGCCTTTTCAACAGCCTCTTTAACAAATGTATCGTCAGAAATCTTATTCTTCTTTTCGGTTGAATAGCCCTGTGCATATTCAACGCTTACGCCCATTTCCTTAGTCATTGTGTCAAATGCATTGTCAAGGTCAATGGGGTTGATGAGTGATGAGCCTGCACCCTGATAACGGGGCTTCTTTGCCATCTCTCCGATAACGGCGATTTTAGCGTCCTTTTTAAGAGGAAGAAGATTGTTGTCATTCTTCATAAGAACCATGCACTGACCTGCAATCTCTCTTGCAAGGCGGTGATGCTCCTTCGGGTCATAGGTGTATTCGCCGAGTGTTGCAACCGACTTGTCAACCATATCAAGAATAAGGTCAACTGCGTGGTCGAGAACAGCGACGTCAAGTGAGCCGTCCTTTACAGCGTCGCAAATTTTCTGTGTGCCTGCGCCGCAGGATGAGGGCATTTCGATTTCCTGACCTGCTATAAGACCCGGAACTCTCTCGTTTTCAGCACCCCAGTCTGTTACAACAAGGTTTTCATAGCCCCAATCGTCACGGAGAACGTCTGTAAGAAGCCATTTATTTTCTGCGCAATAATGACCGTTAAGTCTTTCATAAGCGCACATTATTGTCCACGGCTGAGCCTTTTTAACGGCAATTTCAAACGGGCGGAGATAAACCTCACGAAGCGTTCTTTCGTCCGCTACGGTGTTGACGGTCATACGTCTTGTCTCCTGATTGTTTGCGGCATAGTGCTTGAGCGATGTGCCGATACCCTTTGACTGAACGCCGTTGATAAACGAAGCTGCCATCTCGCCTGCAAGCTCGGGATCCTCCGAGAAATACTCAAAGTTTCTTCCGCAAAGAGGCGAGCGTTTAATATTAGTACCGGGTCCCAAAAGAATTGAAACTCTTTCCTTTCTGCACTCGTCGCCGAGAGCCTCGCCCATTCTTCTGATAAGGTCTGTATCCCATGAGCAAGCCGTAGCCGACGCCGTGGGGAAGCAGATAGCCGGAACGCCCTTGAGAAGGTCTGTTTCGCCCTTCTTTGCAGCATCCGGATCGCCCTTTTTACGAATACCGTGAGGTCCGTCGTTAAGGCTTACCGATTTAATACCCAAACGGTCAACGGGCTGGCTGTGCCAATAATCAAGTCCGTCGCACATGCTCGCTTTTTCTTCAAGCGTCATTTTTGCGATTAAGTCTGCGTGTTTTAATGCCATTATGTATCCTCCCTTAATAAACGAAAACGATTTTATTTTCGTAGTATATAATAAATCAAAATCAACATTCTTGCAAGGGTTTTCAAGACATTTCTATCGGATTTGTACAAAAACAACGGAATTTTATTATAAAAAATCGGGAACGCATTAAATCAAGTGCGCTCCCGTCAAAAATTCTTATTCAAAATATCATAGGCTCAAGCTGCTTACCCGTCAAAGCATTTTTAAGCGTTTCGGGTATCTTTTCAAAATCCGCAACCGTCGAGTTCGGTTTGTTTATGCAGTCGTCCTGCCTTAAAGGCACAAAATACATATTCTTGGAATTCATAAGTAAGCCGATATTTTTAGCCGATGCGCCGAGTGCGTCATTTGTCGAAACAGCGATAATAACAGGTCTGTTATTTCTCAAATGAGCCTTGACGGCAAGCGTAACCGAGGTGTCGGTTATTCCGTTTGCAAGCTTTCCGAGCGTGTTTCCCGTGCAGGGTGCGACAACAAGTGCGTCAAGCATTTTTTTAGGACCTATCGGCTCGGCTGAATAAATCGTGTGTATAATTTCGTTGCCCGTGATTTCGGAAATTTCGTCCGTAAAAGCCTTTGCCTTTCCGAAACGGGTATCGGTTGAATATGCATTTTGCGACATTATCGGGATAACGTTATATCCCATCTCCTTTAGGACGGACATCTGCGGGATAACCTTAGAAAATGTGCAGAACGAGCCACACATTGCAAAGCCCACATTTACCATTTACCTACCTCCTGAACAAATACTCTCTATTCTGTCCGCTATAAGAGCGCCTGCCTGCCTCGGACAGTATTTGCCGGGCAATGACAACGCTCTTATCAGTTTTATCGAAAAGGCTTTCGCCGTATTTTCGTCTGCTCCGAACGGTGCGGAGGCAATATCGACAATAACCGTGGATTTATCCGCTTCGGACAAAACCTTTTCGTTGAGTATTAAGGCGGGTACGGTATTTATAATAAGCCGATAATCCTTGATTTTATCGGGAAGAGCGTCGAGATAAAAGAAACTGTAAGCTTTATTCTTTGCCTCTTTTTCTGCTTGCTCGCTTCTTGCACATATAGAAAAATCGCAATTCTCCGCAAAAAACAAGTCTGCCGTCGCCCTCGCCGTTCTGCCGAAGCCCGTTATTAAAGAACGCATATTGCGAAAATCAATATTATTTTCCGAAAATACGTTCAAAAGAGCCTTTGCGGTAAGCACGGCGTTTTCATTTATCATTTCGCCGTCATAGTAGTCAAAAACCGCAACGCCTTTTTTAATAAGCTCGGCTTTTAATTGAGGTCTGACAATTCCGCCGATTGCCGTGTCGCCCTTCTGGAGGCAGGAAACAAGCGTTTTGAGACTTATTGGCTTTCTTTCGCAATTCATATTTATATTTACGCCGTCCCGACTCACAGGAAGCGGAAGAACAACCGTTTTGCCGTTCTCCGTGTGCGATAAAAGCTCCGTTTCGCTCTTACATTCACAAACGGAAAAACCCTTGTCGGATAGCTGCGTTTTTACCCATTCAAAGCGTTTATCACCGCCGAGAATAATTATATTTTTCTTTTCCATACGGCATACCTCCGTCTTAATTCTACAATACATTCTATGAAAAGAAAACATTTATTGTGCCAATCGGTAAAATAGTGTTTGAATTTTTCTGATTTTGCAATATAATATAATGTATAAAATATAAAATAATTTAAGCAGGTATTATATATGAGTAATATTTCCGAAGTTTTAAGAAACGCAAAAAGAATACATTTTATCGGCATAGGCGGAAGCGGTATGTGCCCTCTTGCCGAAATTCTCCACGCAAAGGGTTATTCGCTTCAAGGCTCGGACAATAACGAGAGCTCAATCGTTGAGCGTATTCGCAAGCTCGGTATTCCCGTTATGATGGGTCAAAAGGCTGAAAACATAAAGGGTGCGGATATGATAGTTTATTCCGCCGCAATTCAGCGTGGGAACGAAGAGCTGGAAGCGGCTCTTGCAAGCGGTATTCCGACCTTTACAAGAGCAGAGCTTTTCGGCGAGGTAACGAAGCATTTTGACAACTGTATCGGAATTTGCGGAACTCACGGCAAGACAACCACTACCTCAATGACCGTTCAGGCAATGCTTTCGGCTGACCTTGACCCGTCTGCTGTTATAGGCGGCAAGCTTCCGCTTACGGACAGCTACGGCAGAGTGGGAAAGAGCGATACAATCGTCTGCGAGGCGTGCGAATATGTCGATACATTTTTGCATCTTTTCCCGAATGTTGCGGTTATCCTCAACATTGACGAGGATCATATGGAATATTTCAAAACGCTCGACAATCTTATTCTGAGTTTCCATAAATTTGCCTGCCTTGCCAAAAGTGCGGTAATTTACAACGGCGACGACGAAAACACCCTGAAAGCCGTTGAGGGTATCGAGGGCAAGGATATGATTTCGTTCGGCTTCTCCGACAAAAACGATTACTACGCTGAAAATATCGAGTCAATAAACGGCGCATACACTCGCTTCGACGTTATGTATAAGGGCAAAAAGCTCGGCAGGCTTTCTCTTGCAGTACCCGGTGTTCACAATATTTTGAACGCTCTCGCTTCAATCGCAAGCGCAATATATTCGGGCGCAAAATTCGAGGCTTGCATTGAGGGACTTGAAAGCTTTACGGGTGCAGGCAGACGCTTTGAAAAGCTCGGCACTTATTGCGGAATTGACTTTATAGACGATTACGCTCATCATCCGGCAGAGCTTAAAGTTACGCTCGAAGCGGCTATGAAATTGGGATACAACACCGTGTGGGCGGTATTCCAGCCGTTCACCTATTCGAGAACGGTCTTGCACTTTGACGAGTTCGTGGACGTTCTCAAAATTCCCGACAGGTGCGTTATGACCGAGATTATGGGCTCGAGAGAAACGAACACCTACGGAATTTACACCTCGCAGTTAGCCGAAAAAATTCCGAATTCCGTTTGGTTCAACACTCAAAAGGAGGTTGCCGATTACGTTGTTAAAAACGCAAAGGCGGGCGACCTTGTATTGACAATGGGCTGCGGAGATATTTACAAATCGGCGCATATGATGATTGATATGTTAAAGGAAAAGGAAGCAAAATAAAATTGCAATAAAAACGGAGTAGCTTTTTCAAGCTACTCCGTTTTTTGTTATTTAAGCTCTTTTTTCCGAAGCCTTTGATAGATAAAGAATGATGCGACGGCGGTCAAGCCTTCTGCGACGGGGAAAGCGAAGAACACACCCTGTGCGCCCAAAAATTTACTCAAAACATAAGCCGCAGGAATGATAATCATAGCATATCGTAAAAATGATACGACAAGCGATTCAAGTCCTTTTCCGAGAGCCTCAAGCACACCGCAGCAGGTAACGGACATTGCCGAGAATATGAAGCCTATGCAGATTATGTGAAGTGCCTTGACACCGATTTGCACCGTGTCGGGATTTTCTGTGAAAAGTCCTATCATTTTGTCGGGAATGATAAACGAAAGCGCAACGCCCAACGCCATAATACCCGAGGTCAACGCAAGCGACGTGTTGAAAATCTTGCGTACTCTGCCGTTTTCGCCTGCGCCGTAGTTGAAACTGACAAGCGGTCTGATGCCTTGAATAATGCCGTTCGCCGAAAGATAAATAAAGGTCTGAAGCTTATAATACGCACCGAGTACAAGCACATATTTATCCGAGAATGCAGCCAAAATTCCGTTGAGCGAGGAAATGAGAACTGACGGCAGTGCCATATTGAGCGAAGCAGGTATGCCGACCAAATAAAGCTTTTTCATAAGCTCTTTATTAAAGCTGATATTTCTTTTTGAAAACGATACGGGCAACGGAGAAATAATAAGAGCCGCAACATAAGCCAAAAGCGTTACGCTTTGACCTATACCCGTAGCGTATGCCGCACCCGACATTCCCATTTTAGGACAGCCTAATAAGCCGAAAATCATAATCGGGTCAAGCACGATATTTGTTATAAAGCCGAGCAGCATACAAACCATTGTGCTGTTCATTCTGCCGACTGCCTGAAACACCTTTTCAAGCGAAATGCCGAGCATAATCACAACCGAAAACAAGAACGCCCTGTTTGCATATGCAAGTCCCATCTCGATAAGTTCTTCGTTATCCGTATATAATGACAAAAACCAACGCATACCCAAAATACAAATTATCATAAGCAAAACGCCGTGTACCGCACTCAAAAGCAGGCCTGTTACAGCCGCTTCGTCAGCCTCTTTTTTTCTGCCTGCACCGAGGCAATAGGCTATTCTTGCATTCATACCTATTCCGAAGCCGACCGCTATAGCAGTCATAAGACTTTGCACGGGATAAACAAGCGAAAGCGCAGTCATTGCATCCTCACTTATTTTAGCGACAAAGTAGCTGTCAACGATATTGTAAAGCGAGTTTACCGCCATTGACACCACCATAGGCAACGACATTGAAATGACAAGCGGTAAAATTTTCTTTTCCTTCATAAAATTATTATCCATCTCTTACCTCACAACAAAAAAGCCACACAGAGCATCTCTGCGTGGCGAAAAAAGATTTCTCTTGAAAAATCCACTCCCGTTAGGGTTTTGTGCTAAAGATGATAACATAAGAAGCGTATTGTGTCAACCTAAAATATGCGATTGCTTATTGCATAGGTTATATTTTTCTGTTAAAATAATTTCCAAAAGACTATCGGCAAGAGGTGCAAAAATGGAGCTTTCACTCAACGGAAAATGGCAATTTCGGGAATGTAACACAGATAAATATTATCCTGCAACAGTCCCCGGCTGCAACTTTTTAGACCTAATCGACAACAAAATCATCGAGGACCCGTTTATAGGTCTTAATGAAAAGGACGCTGACTTTGTCGGCAAAAAAGATTGGGAATACAAAAGGACTTTCACGCTCGACGAAGAGCAGCTCGGAAGCGACGATATTATTCTCTCCTGCAAAATGCTTGACACCATATGCGATATTTTCATAAACGGCGAGAAAATCGGAAGTGCCGACAACTGCTTTATAAAACACGAATTTCCCGTTAAAGAGCACCTTAAAGAAGGCGAAAATGAAATTAAAATAGTTTTCTATTCGCCTGTAAACTATGTCGAAAAGATATATAAAAAAGAGTCAGCGCCGCCGAACAGCAACGGTCAAAACGGCATTGTACATATCCGCAAGCCGCAGTCGCATTTCGGCTGGGATTGGGGTCCCGTTTTGCCGCCGAGCGGAATATCCGGCGATATAAGCCTTGTTTTCATAAACAGCGCACGAATTACCTATCTTTCCGCAAAGCAAGTTCATTCAGACGGCAGGGTTACGGTTAAATTAAACACCGAAACTGAAAAATACACGGATGACATCGAATGTGAATTGAGCATTATTTCCCCCGACGGAACTGTTTTGAAAAAAGACGGCGAGAGTGCCGATTTTATAATAGAAAACCCCGAACTTTGGCAGACCTATGAGCTTTCACGCAAGGAAAAACAGCCGCTTTATACCGTCAAAGCCGTTTTGAAAAAAGACGGGAAAGCAGTTGACTCCTACGAAAAGAAAATCGGACTTCGCACCCTGTATCTTGACAGAAGCCGTGACGAATACGGCTCAAATTTCAAATTCGTGTTAAACGGAGTTCCGCTTTTCATAAAGGGCTCAAACTACATTCCGCCCGACTCGTTTATTACAAGATTTGACGAAAAGCAGCTTGAAAAAATGCTCAATGCCGTCAGATTTTCAAATATGAATATGCTTCGTATTTGGGGCGGCGGCTTCTACGAAAGCGACGAATTTTACTCAAAATGCGACGAGATGGGTATTCTTCTGTGGCAGGATTTTCAGTTTGCCTGTCAGGCGTACCCGTTCTTCAAGGAGAGCTTTCTTGAAAACGTCAAAAAGGAAATAAAATACAACGTTAAGCGTCTTTGCGACCACCCGTCGTTGGCTCTTTGGTGCGGAAACAACGAAATCGAGGAAATGCATAACGGCTGGATGCTGATGAAGGACTATATTGCTTGGACTGAAAAGTTTTTCTATGAAATTCTTGAGCCCGAGCTGAGAAAATACGACCCCGACACCTCGTATATCCCCGGCTCGCCCTGCGGAGTATCGCACAACAAGGGCGTTGACTGCGACAATGTGGGCGACACGCATCTTTGGGCGGTTTGGCACGGCTTGAAGCCTATGACCTTTTATCGCAAGAGGATGACAAGATTTTGCTCGGAATTCGGCTTTGAAAGTCTGCCCGATATAAAGACAGTAAGGAAATTTGCAGGCGACGGTGAGCTGTCGCTTTCAAGCAAGGTTTTCCTCTCGCACCAAAAATGCCTTAACGGCAACGATAAAATGATATACTACATTGCCTCTCGCTTCTATCTGCCGAAAAAATTTGAGGATTACATATATCTTTCACAGATAACGCAGTCAGAGTGTATCGAGGACGCAACCGAGCATTGGCGCAGGAACAGGGGCAGGTGCAACGGCGCTATGTATTGGCAGTTCAACGACTGTTGGCCCGTATGCTCTTGGGCAAGCTATGATTATTACGGCAATTACAAGGCTTTGCAGTATTGCGCAAGAAACTTCAACGCACCCCTGACCGTATCCGCCGAGGACTCGAAGGACGGTGTTAAATTGTTCGTGTTAAACGATTTTAGCGGCGAAAAAGCAGTACGTGTAGAATACAGCGTATTTGATTTCAACAAGGAAGTTGCAGTCTGCTCGGGCGAAAAAGCTTTGAGCGTGCCTGCCCTTTCAAGCACACTCGCTTTCGACCTTAAAAATTCCGATCTACTTAAAGGCTCGGGCAAGCACAGTGCCGTGATGCGTATAAAGCTTTTTGAAAACGGCATTTTGACAGCCGACAGAACGCTTTTGTTCGACAAGGAAAAGAAAATGCGCTTACCCTCGGCAAAAATTGAAATGCACATTTCGGAAACGCCGTCGGGACTTGAAATAAAGCTTAAAAGCGACCGCTATTCCCGACTTGTAAAGCTTGAAAGCAGTATTTCTCAAGAGCCGTTCTCGGACAATTTCTTTGACCTCTTCCCGAACGAAGAAAAAACGGTTACGATAAATAAAGATAATCGCTTCAGCCTTGCGGAGCTTAAAGACAGCATATCCGTAATGAGCCTTTGCGACGTCGAAAGGGACGGCAATCCGTTTACGGCAATCAAGAACAAAATAAAGGTTTTGACCTCGCCCATAAATATCGGAAACGCCGTGTGGCACGGACGAATTCAAAAGGATATTGATTTAGACTGATAACGGGGGAAAACTATGAAAATTATGCTTCGCTCGCCAAAGGAATTGCAGACAGTCAAGGGCTTCGGCACGTCATCGTGCTGGTGGAGTCAATATTGCACAGGGAACGCCGCAAATGAGCTTTCCGAGCTGCTTTACGGCAAGGACGGGCTCGGGCTCAACATTTATCGCTACAATGTCGGCGGCGGCTTTGACCCCGACAACAACCGTGTGGAAAATATGTGGCGCAGAACAGAGAGTCTTTATGACTTTGACAAGACAAAGGAAACAGGAAAATACAATTTTAACAGCGACCTCACCGCAAGAGAGTTTATGAAGCTCTGTCTTGAAAAAGGAAGCGTTGACACGGTAATTCTTTTCGCAAACTCTCCGCATTGGTCGCAGACCTCGACGGGTCAGAGCTCGGGCAGCCTTTTGCCGCACACCTGCAACCTGCCGAAAATGAATTACAAAAAATTTGTAAACTATATGCTCGACATTGCCGAGGAATTTATAAGCGAGGGAATCCCCGTAAAATACATAAGTCCCATAAACGAGCCGCAATGGCAATGGGGCGGTGCTTCCGTCTGGCAGGAAGGCTGTCATTATGAGTGTGAAGAGGTTTTAGAAGTTTTTCATCTATTTGCCGAGGAGATACTCAAGCGTGGCACTCCCGTATTGCTCTACGGTCCCGAAAGCGGAGAAATGCTCGGCGAAACCAAGCGATATATCGAGGCTCTTGCAGGCGACGGGGTAATTAAAAGTGTAATGCCCGTTTTTGCCTATCACTCCTATCATTCCGACAATTCCCCCGAGACAAGATTAGTTTTCAAAAACGAAATCGTCAAAGCACATCCCGAATTCCGCTTTGATATGAGCGAATGGTGCGAGCTTCCAAACAAAAGCCCTACGGACTCCGTAAAAGCCGCCCTCATAACCGCAAGGATTATCGGACAGGACTTTATTCTCGGAGGCTGTGAAAGCTGGACCTCATGGGTTGCGGTAAACCAATTTTCCGTCAAGGAGGACGGAAAGGATTATTCCGATGGACTTTTCTCGGCTACAAACTATTTCAGCGAATATAAAAAAGCCAAGCGGTATTACGCACTTGCGCACTATTCAAAATTCATTCCCGTGGGCTCAGTATGCCTTGACAACCTGACCGTTCCCGAGAATGATAACGGGCTCAACGCCTTTTCGTTCCTCACTCCCGACGGAAAAACCGTTACGGTAATCGTAAACGAAAAGGAGCAGACCGAAATTTCCTTTGACGGAGATTTTTCGAAAATGCAGATCGTTCTCACAACAGACGAAAAGCAATTTTTCACGGCTTATGACGGAGAGTACAAAAGCACGCTGACGCTTCCAAAAAATTCACTCGCAACCGTGATAATGCAATAAGCTTTTATATAACATTAAAGCCGCCCGGTAAGGCTGAGAGTTAATAAGGCAGTTTTGCTTTAAAACAACATCTTTTTGCACAATAATGCGTTAAACCCCACAGATATGCGCCAGCATTATCTGCGGGGTTTGCCTTTTCTTGCATCAAAAATATATCCTTTTGAAGTGCGTTTACGGGCGGATTATTTTCTGTTTTTCACAAAAAATCAGAGATTTTTATTGTTATTTATGACAAATTCACATATAATTTGTTATACACTTTCAACGAAAATCAACACCAAATCTGTTTTGTGTTGAAAGCAATTTCAAAATTATGGTAAAATGCTTATTATAAGTATTGTCAGGGGGAGAAAATTATGGAAGAAAAGAAAACCTCCCTTGCAGGTAAAATCAAGTGGCTCTTCGGCGAGATAAAAGAGCATTGGAACACGCCTGCCGAGGGAAAATATGTTCCTTACAAGGAATATCTTGACATTTGGCTTGCTGTCGGCAGTAACTACTCGGGCACAAAGACGCTCGAATACATATCGTTTGCCGCAGGCTGCTATTTGATAATGTATCATTATCAACTGCCTTATGTTGCGTTTTCCGCAATCACGCTTATAAATATGCCGCTTCAAAAGCTGTGGGATATTCTCGGCTGGATAATCAATGACAACCTCGGCTTTTTGCCAAAGAAAAAGGAACGGGCGCTGTACACAGTCTATTTCTGCTCGATAGCGATAGGCATATTCCTTATGGCGTTCAACTTCTCGGCATATCTCAATCCCCAAAACGCCGTCGTTGCGGCATTGAACTCCATACGAGGCGTATCGGCCGCTTCGGCTATAAAAATGCTCGGCACGCACATACTCTGGAACGGCTGGGCAGGCGCAAGAAATATCTTTTGGCGCAAAAAGCTTGTTCCGAAATTCGGCAGATACAAATATTTCCTCTATTGCGACGTTGTGCCCAAGTGCATAATGGTAGTGCTCATAGGCTGGCTTCCCGTTTACAATATTGCAAACGTGGTCACGAGAGTATGGGTAGCAAACGCTCTGTTCGCACTTTATAATCTATTCGGCTTCAGCAACTGCCTTGAAACCTGCACGCAGAACATCAGCCCGAATATGCGTGAGAGAATACTTGTCCGCACCTACCCATTAAAGCTTTCGCATCTTCTCAACTCAATTATGGTGCTTGTAATTCCTATGGCAATCGGCTTCTTAAAGGACGAGTGGGCTGATATCAATGTGTATAAATACGTTATTCCGATAATTTTCATAACCTTTGCTGTTCTTACAATGATATTCTCCAACAGAATTAAGGAGAGAATACCTCAGCCGCCGATAGAGAAGAAAATCCAAATCAACTTCTGGGACGGCATCTTCGGCGTAATGCGCAATAAGTACAAGTGGATAATGAACATAATCGGACTGCTCGATTCGCTCGGAAACGGTATGCTTGCGTTTACAACGATTGTTTATCTCTACACCTTCCGTCTGAGCGGTCTATCCTACGGCCTTTTGATTTCGCTCATATCCTTTGCGGGAACTCCGCCCGATTTCTTTACTCCGTATTTCATAAAGAGATTTTCATATAAGCAGATTATGGTTTTCTATTACCTTACCCGTGCGTTAGGCTATGGAATTGTTGTCGGCTCTATTATTCTCTGCGGCGACAATGTAACACTATGCGGTATAATCTGCTGTGTCATGCTCTTCCTGCTTGAAGCGACAAAGACAATTCCGATGGCTGTACATCACGATATGGAAATTCGTATCAACGACTATCAAATGTACCTCTCGGGCGAACGTCTTGAAAGCTTCCAGGGCATTTTCGGCTGGTTCACAAGCCCCATAACAACGCTTGTCGGACTTATCATACCGATACTCATACTTAAATACGGTTTTAACAGTAACTGGGATGTGCTGTTTATCGACTCTGCAAGGGTTAAAATAATCGTAATACCGATACTTTTCGACATTGCAGGCTATATACTTATGACCCTGCCGTTTATCTTCTGGGATTACGACAGCGAAAAGCAAAACAAGGTTATTCAGGTGCTCAAGCGAAGAGCCGAGGTAACCGAAAAGAGTGCCGAAAAAGACGGCGAGTCCGTCGCAGGCAGCTTTATAGGATAACGGGGGTGTGAGGATATGAAAAAAGAAAAAACAAAGCCCGAAGAGGTAAAGGAGGAAATCCTCGACATTCCCGAGGACGAAATATGGACATATAAAATCGACGGTCTTGCCGCTCCGAAAATAAACGCTTCATACAAGGATAAAAAGCTCGCAAAGGCAATGTTTATTGTGTTTATGGTGGTTGCGATATTCGTATCCCTGTTCTTCTCGGTGCGTGCGCTTCTCAACACGGGCGACCTTGAATACAACCGCCTTGAAAACGGCAGCTATCGGCTTAAACAGTTTTCAAACAACGGCTCGATAGTCAGCTTTACCGTTGACAACGTCGCAACGCTTAACTACGACGCCTCGGACACTAACACGCTCCTCGGCAGCGGAGACAAGGTAAACGACGGCATTGTCTATGACGAGAGCAAAAAGGTATCGGCGATACACGAATTTGCCTTTAACTGCGACGGTCAACTGCAAACGGTTTATATCGGCGCAGGCGTTACCGAAATAGACGAAAAGGCTTTTTATTCCTGCTGGGCGCTTCAGCGTATCATAGTTGACGAGAACAATCCGAGCTACTGCGACATTGACGGCGTTCTGTACAACAAGGACAAAACTGAAATAATCTGCTACCCCATAGATCACGACCGTTATTTAAGACTTAAAACAGGCTATGCGCATATGGAAAACGGGGAACAGATCTCCGACCTTGTTGATGACAGCGGTGCGGCTATGGAGGAGCTTTGGGGCACTACAAATAAATACGACGAGGCTTATTTTGAACAGTACAACAAGGATGTACGCACCTATGTTATTGCCTCAACCGTTACAAAGATAGGTCCTCTCTGCTTTAACTACGCAAACCTCACAGACATTTATATTCCCGAGGGCGTAAAGGAGATAGGAACGCTCGGCTTTTTTGACGCCGGAAACATCAGAAATATTTATTCCTACAAAACCGACACGGAAAATCTTGACCCGTCATACAAGGCGATTGAAAGCTTTTCGCTTGTCTATCCGTCCTTGCCGGAGGGGCTTGAAAAAATCGGCTCCGACTGCTTTACTAAGGACAGAGGACTCAGCTATATGTATATTCCCGAAAGCGTTACCTACATAGGACACCACGCTTTTTGGGGTGCGGTTTACAAGAGCGACGGCAAGCTTATAGGAATTTCCGAAATGAACGTTGCCGCAAGCGAGGAGAGCTTTGCGAATACACAGCTCGGCAAGCCGTGGCTTCCTAAATATGATTATATGCTTTTCAAGAAAAGTATCACGGTAAACTATTCGGCGGAAAGAGCGACACTTGAAGAATTGCAGAAAACCGAATAACAGCATATAAATAATCACCCCGACAGGCAAGGCTGCTTATCGGGGTTTGTTGTAATCATTTTCCTAATTTGATTTTATCCCGTAGGTACAACCACACGGTAGGGCAGGGGCTTGCTCCTGCCGAACGAATTAGTAAATATATTACTGCTTTCGGGTGCATAGATTATCAAATTTGAAAAAATTATGCGACCGTAGGGGCGACCTGCGGTCGCCCGTCAATTCATAGCAAATTAAAAA
>OIYP01000126.1_pt1 | contig 54979 bp, 46 predicted proteins | sample 1588261 | NCBI WGS metagenome assembly OIYP01 (sample SAMN03283293) | human gut metagenome | biome: human-associated habitat; material: feces | host: Homo sapiens | place: Peru | collected 2012 | reverse complement strand
AAATATAGACATAATGGTTTCATTCGATTTTTTCCGAAAGGGGCGTATTTGTTATGATAAATCTATTTGTTCTCCCCCTTGACTATATTTACATTTTGGGGTATAATGGAATAAATCGGGTAGCAAAACTGCTCGATATATCGGAATATGGAGAAACCATTATGTCTATATTTGCTAAAATTGAAAGAAAATATAATTGGAAATTCGAAGGAACTCCCATACCACTAAAGGGCGGCTATATGCATAAGATGTATAAGATAGAAACAGAACAAGGAACTTATGCTCTCAAACTATTGAATAAATATGTTATGCAAAGAAAAACTGCTATGGATAATTACGCTAAGGCGGAGCAGCTGGAACTTCTATTAGCACAAAGGGATATTCCTATTCTTCCCGCATTAATTTTTGACGGAAGAAAAATGCAGGAAATAGACGGTGAATATTTTTATATTTTTGATTATTATGACGGCAAACCATTAAGCGGAAAAGAAATAACAGAATACCATTGTATGGAAATAGGAAAGGTACTTGCAAAAATTCATAACGTAGACAAGAAATTCTCAGATGAAGAGTATGAAGAAATGTCTATAGATTGGAGCTTTTATCTTGCCGAAATGAAAAAAGCAAATATCCGGCTATATGAAATGCTGAAAACCAATTATGAATTAATTGCAGAAAGCCAGAATAATGGGAATTCTGCAAGAAAAAAGCTTCCGAATGTTTTATCCGTCTGCCATAATGATATGGATTGTAAAAATGTTCTCTGGAACGGAAAAGATTACCGTATAATTGACTTGGAATGCCTATCTTATAGTAATCCGTTAATGGAATTGTTTGAATTGGCTTTATGTTGGTCCGGATACGAGGATTGCCAAATTGATTTCCAACTATTTCGGGCTTTTTTGCATGGATATGCAAGTTCCGGAGCTGAATTGCCAACAGACTGGGAAACACTTTATGATTGTAACAATGGCAGATTAGAATGGCTGGAATATAATCTTAAGCGTGTTTTAGGTATTGATTGTGGAGATGACGAGAAAGATATCGGAATCGAACAAGTCGAAGAAACAATACATCATATCATTTACTATTCAAAAATGCGTGAACAGATTCTTGAGCATTGTATATAATTTTCAACTTATGAATTTGGAAGATGACGACAAATTTGAATTTATGGAGGACTTATGCAAGAGATTATTCAGAGTTTTGCAGAGCAAAATCATATAGATACTATGAAAATTGTTGACATTACATCGCTGACTTTAGAGGAAAATAGAGGATATTCTTATGCAATTCTTCTGATTAAAGCTCTGCCCAAAGAGTATATAAACAAATTGAATCGTGACACAGAAACGGATTATACGGTTTTTGTAAACTATGAAAATACAACTGATGAGCTAGCAGATAAACTTGCTGCAGTTATTCAAAAAGAGGGGTATAAGGCGATTTCACAATCAGAAAATGGTATAGATATAAGAGGGGAATATGATGAGAAGACCAAAAGCTCTATTCTACCACATAAGAAAATAGCAATAATGTCGGGTATGGGGTGGATTGGAAAAAATAATCTGTTAGTTACGAGAAAATATGGTGCAGCACTTTCTATGTGTTCCGTACTTACGGATATGCCCTTGTATGCTGAGAAAACAGAAACAATTTTATCCAACAGATGTGGAGACTGTAATTTATGCGTCAAAATTTGTCCAGTGCAAGCAATACATGGAAGAAAATGGGAGGTAGGAATAAGTAGAGATGATATTGTAGATGTTTATCGATGTGTTACCTGCCTTAAATGTTTAGCAGGGTGTCGTTATTCAATTATTTATTCAAGGAGCTGAAAAATTCTCAATTTTACGTGAGCTATTTACAAGGAAATCTTGAATAATGTATGTATTACACATCGGAGATTTCGGGAAGCGCATTTCTACGCAGTTTATAAAATGTGATAAAGCTTCAAGTCCGGTTATCAGCAGTAAAGGAATATGTTTCTCCACGTATTCCTTTTTGTGATATATTACTTTTGACTCTACTTTTCGTAGGTACCACATATTAGTTAAAAAGGATAAACTGAAGCCTGGAGGTGATTTGAAATGAATCAATATGTAACAGGTGCTGTTATAAGGCAGCTGCGCGAAAAGAATCATTTAACTCAGGCAGAACTATCAGAAAAACTATGTGTATCAGATAAGGCAATTTCAAAATGGGAAACGGGGAAAGGCTTTCCAGACATTTCGTTGTTGGAACCACTGGCCAAAGTATTTGGCGTATCCATTACAGAACTTTTATCGGGTATTGCTGTAACGAATGATAATGTATCAGCCAATATGATGCGCTCAAAATTCTATATTTGTCCTATTTGCGGAAATGTAATACACAGCATGGGCGAGGCAAGCATTTCTTGTCATGGGGTAACGCTTGCACTAGTAGAAGCAGAAAAAGCGGATGAAGATCATATGATTTTTATAGAGCGAGTAGAAGATGAATATTACGTATACATCGAACATGATATGAACAAGCAGCATTATATCTCATTTATTGCGGCAGCATCTTCTGATAAAATGCAACTGTTAAAGCTTTATCCGGAAGGAAATGCAGAAGGCAGATTTAAAATCAATGGTGTAAGGAGACTATATTTTTACTGTAACAGAGATGGCTTGTTTTATATAGATTTGGTGAAAGGGATTGATGATAAGGATGTTTCCTACGACAATATCGAGGAGCGTAGAGAACTGGAAAAAGCTGCCAAGATTATATTTGGAGGGGATAAATAGGCCATGGATCATGTTACTGCTATGGTAAGCTGCTTTGTTAGAGCTTACCATTATAAAAATAAACGGGTACACATATTTGAAGACAATGCGGCAGAACTGCTTTTAGGAAGTGAGTATGACAAGATTTCTCAAAATCTGATAAATGGAATCAACTTCTTTCTGCCTGAATTTCAAGGAACAAAGGAAGAAGGGCTAAGATTGATTGTGGATAATCAGCTTTCACCGTCCGTACTTGGAAGAAGTGCTTACTGTGAAAAAAAGCTGGAAGAGACAATACATCGTGGCTGCAGACAATATATTTTATTTGCATCTGGATACGACACATTTGCTGTTAGAAATAAGGAGGACTTACTTTCTGTATTTGAAATAGATCTTCCTGAAGTATTGACAGATAAATTAGAAAGAATAGAAAAAGCCGGTATAAAGTCAGAAGCTGCTTATGTGTCGTGTAATCTTGCAACAGATAATTGGAAAGAAAAGTTAATGGATGCCGGATTTAAATCAGATAAGAAATCCTTTGGAAGTTTGTTGGGTATTAGCTATTACCTCAGCAAAGAAGACTTCAAATGTCTACTTAAGTCAATCAACGACATATTTACGCAAGAATCGGTGATTTGTTTTGATTTTCCATCGGAAAAGGAAAGTAAGGAGACAAAGATAAACCAAATGTTGGCCCAGGAAGCCGGTGAAAAAATGAAGTCTCTTTTTTCCGATGAAGAAATGGAAGCACTGTTAATGGAATGTGGATTTAGCATTAGTGAACATTTGGATTATGAAGAAATAACAAAACAATACTTTTCAGAATATAATAAATGTGATGCAACTTGCTCGATGCAGGCACCGATTGGAGTAGAGTATGTGCTGGCTGTTAAGAGATAATAAAATTGTTTTCTTTAGATATAACTTGACAAAGATAGAACTTTTTAGTCATGAGAAAATATTTGAAATAGACAACTTGGGATTTTCATGACATATAATAAAGCCACTTGCGAGTACAAGTGGCTTTAATTCTGGTGTTATGCAATTGTGTTTCGAGAGATTTTGTTTGTTGGTATTTCGCGAAGCTCATAAGTTTCTTCTGTTTTTCCGAGAGAAATAGCACAACAAGGGATGAAGCCTTCAGGAAGTTTCAACTCAGCAAGAAGTTCTGGGTTTCTGCTTAAAGCGGTAGTGGCTCCCCAAATGTAACAACTTCCTACACCTAGTTCAGTTGCTGCGAGAGCCATGTTACAAAGGCAGTGCTGTTGATTTCACAGATGAGGAATATTATGCAACAATTTCACACACGCTTGCCATAGAGGAATTTATCATTCATCATATTGAAATTATGAACAGGCTTAACCCTGATAACAGCATTGGTCTTATTGTTGACGAGTGGGGCTGTTGGTATGATGTTGAGCCGGGAACAAATCCGGGCTTCCTGTATCAGCAAAATACAATGCGTGACGCAATTGTTGCAGCGTGCAATCTTAATATTTTCAACACTCACTCCGACAGAGTGGTGATGGCGAATATTGCTCAGGCAGTAAATGTTCTTCAGGCTCTTATTCTCACTGATGGCAAGAAAATGCTCAAAACGCCGACATATCACGTTTTTGACCTATACAAGACGCATCAGGACGGCGAACTTGTCGAAAGCTTTTGCGAAAATGACATTGTCGGTACAGACAAAGATAACGTTCCTGCAATTTCGCAGAGTGTTTCCGTTAAGGACGATGAGCTGACGATTACGATTACAAACTGCTCAATTAACGAAGAATATGAGATTGAATGCAATATTTCAGACCTCGAGGCACACTCTGTTTCGTCAAGAATCCTTAATGCAGATGTCCGTGCGTACAATGACTTTGACAGCACCGAAAATGTTGCTCCAAAGGCGTATGATGTTAAGCTCGACGGCGAAAAGCTTATAGTGAAGCTGCCTAAATGCTCAGTAGTGTCAGTTGTTGTTAAGTAATCACAGTTAATTTTGGATAAAACATAGTATAAGTAAAAATTAAGCCGACTTCGCAGGTTATTCTGTGAAGCCGGCTTAAAAACTGTTAAATGATTATATTAAAGCAAATGCTATAACAAAGAAAAATCACGATACCGCCTTTTTTGACTGTATCGGAATTTTTTAAACAACGTAAAATCGCCCTTTTCTCGTAAGCTCCTCTTGTTGTGTCGGGATTGCCATTACAATATGCTTTATTCAAACTGCCACGTCGGCAGCCACTCGAGGCATTTGGAAACTAACCCTCTGTCGGCTTCCGCTCCCGAAATAACGGGGAAAAACAGTATAAAAAGCACAAGCGACGCACCGAGCAGGACAAGTCCGTTTCTGCCCGCTTTTTTCATATTTACAAGGCTGTTGCATATAAGCAGGATAAGTATTATGATGCACACAAAATACTGATATATGAAAACAGCTCTGTGTATGAACATCCATGGCATCAGCATCGCAAGGTACGCTGTTACAAGCGTTCGTGCCGTTCTGCAGCCTTTTATGCGCCAAAGCTGAAAGTTATGCAGCACTGCAGCGAGTCCTACCAAAAGCAGCAGCGGATTTCCGAAGGTCGAGATCGTACTGACGCTGTTTTCCTCACTTATATAAGTGAATGCGTCAAGTACAGGACGCTTATCGGTGAGCCACTCATACCATTCGGACGAAAAAGGGTGGTCGGATATTTCGCCCGAATGATAATCGAGCATATATTTTGCATTATCGACCGCAAGTTCAACGATATTTTCATCCGTATAAACACGGCTGACAGGTATATAGGATAAACAGTAAACTGCCGCAGGGAGCATTATGAACGAAACAACACACACCATAAAAAGCTGTGAAAAATAATCCTTATTTTTCACAAGCCCTCCATCTGCGGCGCATTTTTCGTATACATTTACAAAGAATATCACGGCTATTCCGATCGCAGCATAAACTCCCGTCCATTTGACCGAGACCGCAAGAGCCGTTGAAGCTCCGCAGAGCAGCAGCCACACATACTGCCTTGTCAGCGATCCGCTCTTATCAAGTTCACCGACAAAACAGTACATAAAGAAGAACATCAGCATTATGAACATTGCAGCGATAATGTCGAGCGTTGCGATCCTTGAAAGGGTATAGTGCATAAATTCCGTGCAGAAAAGTGCCGCACCGATGAACGCAATATCCGTCCTGCCCGATATCTTCCTGCAAAAAAGATACACGATCGGCACGATTAGTGTTCCGATAAGAGCCGGCACAAAACGCCAGCCGAACGGGTTCATTCCGAACAGTGCTATACCGACAGAGATCATAGTCTTTCCGAGCGGCGGATGTGTCACTTCATATAGCGGCAGTCCGTTCAGAAATTCATAAGCCGTCCTGCCGTGATAGATCTCATCGAATATCATCTGGTCGTAATATGTACTATGCTTGGGATAAAGCTCCTGCTCATCGAAAAGCTCGGGATATTCAGCAGTGTTTACAGGCATTATCCTCTCCCCGTTCGTACCGATAACCACTATCTCACTGACACAATATGCATCGGATACTTCCTCATCGGTAAAAACTGCTCCGATATAGCGGAGTGTCTGACCAATCGGCACCCTGTTCCATTCAAATGGATAATCAAGCCTTATATCCTTATCTATAAGCACCCATTCTCCCGCATTTTCATCGAACGCCGAAAGTGCGATCTCCGCACCGCCTTTATAGCCAAGAAACACGTCAATACCCGAAACTTCGTCATATTCGCCAAGATCGATAATTATATCTCTTTTTCCGTCCGCACCAGCAAAATTCATTTTCGTCTGAGGAACAGATAACGAACCGAGCCGAAAAAACACAGCCGCCGCATATATCGCCGTCAAAGCCGACATAAGAATGATATCCTTTTTTCCAAAGGCTTCGGTGCGTTTATCAAGTGACTTTTTGTGCAGTTCGGTTTCATTTGCCGTTTTTACACAAGGTGCTTTCCCCTTCCGTATCAATCCTATCTTCCGCACTGTCAGAACCGCCGTTAAGATCAGGGCTGCTGCACCTGCCGCAGCAAATATTGGGAATTTTCCACTGCCGAAAAGTTCCGCCGTCCCTCTTGATTTTATATCAAAAAGTATGAGATATTCCCCGACCGTCAGCAGGACGAATTCATTGACAAGATCAGCCGCAAAGTCTTTCCCAAGATTTTTTCCGATAACATACACAATGCACAAAACAGCAGCTGCAGCAAATGATATCAGGGTACAGCCAAGACTTCCCCCGATGATCCCAACTATCGGCAAAGGATTGAACATATAGAGTGCAGCCGCAGTTTTACCTGCATTTTTGCCGACAAATAAGCTTACTATCACTGTCAGTGAAGCAAGAATTATCGTGTCCGCCGCCAGACAGCCGTAATTCATCATAGTGCGTGTTTCAAGCATAAAAAGCGGACAGATACGCATAAGCACCCAAAACGCCGCTGTATCGGGCAGTGAATAGTTTTTGAAGTCCATACCTATCCTTTTTTTCAGCAGGAAATAAAATATCAGACACGCAATGCCTGTATAAACAAAAGCAGAAATCAAGCAAATCTCTCCCATTTTTATTATCTGATGATATAATAGCACATTTATTAACAAAATACAATATGTTTTTTAAATTCTCTTGACAAAGAGTGCTTATTGCTCTATAATTTTTTATGGTCACCTCTAAAAACCATAGTGCCTCAGATGCGCAGTCAGATTTTTCGTCAGCTTGTATAGAAATTTCGCAGGCATACTGTCGTATGTCAAGAAATTTATGTGCAAGATGACGGAAAATCTGCAAGCAGATGAGGTGCTAAGGCTTTAGCCGGTGGTTTTTAGAGGTGACCTTATATCAATGTAAAAAAAGAGGTCGAAACTATGCCCCCCGTTTTATATATCGTTGTCCCCTGCTATAATGAAGAAGAGGCACTGCCGATAACCTCGGAAAGCTTTCTTGCCGAGCTTGAAACGCTTGTAAACAAAGAAAAGATCAGCCCAGAAAGCAGGGTGCTTTTCGTCAATGACGGCAGCAATGACGGGACTTGGGATATTATAACGGAGCTTTCGGAACGTGACGAACATTTCATCGGAATAAGTCTGAGCCGAAATCAGGGACATCAGAACGCACTGCTCGCAGGTCTTACGGAAGCAAAAAACAACTGCGATATCACAGTTTCGATCGACTGCGACGGACAGGACGATATTTCCGCTGTTGAAAAAATGATCGATGAATACCTGAACGGTTCGGAGGTCGTTTACGGCGTGAGAAGCAGCCGTGACAGCGACACTTTTTTCAAGCGTTTCACTGCCGAAAGCTTTTACAGGCTGCTTGAAACTATGGGCGCAGAGGTCGTTTTCAATCACGCCGATTACAGACTTGTTTCGTCAAAGGCGCTCGACGGACTTTCGCAGTTTCAAGAGAAAAATCTCTTCCTTCGGGGAATTTTTCCTCTAATCGGCTTCAAAAGCAGCACCGTGGAGTATCAGCGTCATGAACGGCTCGCAGGGAAAACACATTATCCCCTGCGAAAAATGGCGGCGCTCGCAGTTGACGGCGTGACGAGCCTCAGCGTAAAACCGCTCCGCATCATAACCGTGCTCGGACTTATCATCTCGGTAATAAGCTTCATCGGAACGATATGGGCGTTCGTCATGCACTGCATCGGCTCGACCGTTGACGGCTGGGCGAGCGTGACCTGCATCGTCTGCTTTCTCGGAGGTATCCAGCTTGTGAGCCTTGGCGTTATCGGTGAATATATCGGCAAAATCTATATGGAGGTCAAGGGGCGTCCCCGCTACATAATCTCCGAACGGACGAACGAAAAAACGACTATACGCAAATAACAAACGGCAGCTGCCCAAACTTGGACAGCTGCCGTTTTCTTATTTATTGAAGGTTTTCTTTACGGTCTTTTTCTTCTTTGTGGTTTTATTTGTTGTCTTTTTGTCGGTTTTATACTAAACACCATTTAAAATTTGGAAAAAATCAAGCCGACAATCTCGGATATATTGGATTTCGGCGCAGATTTTTTCCTGTATTTTATTGGTGTTTAGTATTATTGTCCTTATCATTCGTATATGCTTTTTCATTGCCGGTAAGCTTTGCTGTCTTTGACGGAGCTATCAATTTCTTGATAAACTCGGGATCGCTGAACCTGCAATTCGCCCTGTCACATTCTCCACCCGGTGTATCCCATAGTATTGGACAAGCACCGATATCATACATTGCTTTTGAAACAGTCATCATCCAATACTCTTTTAATTCACGGGATTTGTTGTCACCATAACAACCATATTCTCCTACGATAACGGGAATATCCTTATCAATAAAGCTTTGTTTGAGCATTTTCATATTTGTATCAAGTTCACTAAGATCTTTCTGACTTCCCCATTTTGTAACAGCCTTCCCCCAATCAGCATCCTCACTAAGAAGACAAAATGTAGACGGTGTATAATAATGAACGGAAACCGCCATTCGGTTGGCAGGGTCTTTTGGCATTTTGAAAAGCTCATCACAGGTTCGGTCAATACCGGTATTATAGCCCGAAATCAGAAGATGACGTTTCGGATTGTTTCCGCCGCCCGAACGTATAACATCGACAAACGCCTGATTTACACGATTGGCAAGATCGTAAGACAGCTTTTTCTGTTCCTGCGTTCCGCCCCATGGGTTCCATATACTGTCCCAGCCAAGCTCTTCGTTTTGGCTCTCAAAAATAAGCTTATCGGAATAATTTTCAAATATTTTTGCGATCTGTTCCCACATTGTTTTGTAGCGCTTCATCGATTCCTTTTCATTTTTCGGAAAATCGTTGACCCAACCGTTGTCCCAGTGGATATTTATTATCGCATACATTCCCGAATTGAGCGTCCAGTCAACAACTTCCTTGACACGGGCGGCGTACTCGGAAGAAATAGTATATTTTCCGTCATTTGACATCATATTCGACCAAGCCACAGGTATGCGCAGAACGCCAAAACCTGCATCTGCATAGGTCTTTATCATCTTTTCCGTTACAACGGGACTTCCCCATGCCTTCTGATAATCATCAGGTGTTTTGCCGTTTATCCAGTCACCACAGGCCTCAAAAGTATTGCCGAGGTTAATGCCGTAACCCATATCACGGACAAGCTCCATTGTTGTTATATCACGTATCTCACCATTTTTTGAAGAAGTATTTGAGGCTGAAATATTTTTCCTTGTCAGAGATTCTGCAGAAGCAGCAATATCTGTCCATGCTCCGAATGAAAGCATCATTGCCGATGCCAGGATTATCAATAGAAATCTTTTCATAATGTCTTTTCCCTTACTTTATTTCAATATGGAATTTCGCCGAAATTTTAGGCAGCGGCAGACGGTATTTCTCCGCAAGTGCAGGACCGCAGGCATTTGAACCCACACCTGCCATCAGGCTGTCGATGCAGACAACGGTGCTTCCGCACTTTTCAAGCTCGAAATTATGCTTCTTTTCCGCAAGCTCCTCCTCGGTATATTCCGAAGCATTGAATGAAAAGCTCTTGCCCGAAGTGAATCTCACGCTCGTTTCTCCGTCCGAGATGAGCATATATTCGCAGCCGAAGTGCGAGCCGTTTTCCTGCGGACGAATATAGTCCTCGTGCAGTTCTGCGACCGAAGCCGTGAAATTTCCGATGTAGTCGGCACGGTGCTTATCGCAGTAGCTTTCATACGGGCCATAGCCGAAATAGTCAACTCTGTCGAATCCACTCGGCATAAAAAGCCTTATTCCGAAGCGTGGGAGGAACATTACCTTGTTCGAGAACTCCGCTTCGCACCTTATGTCAAGACCGTCTGCGGAAATGAGATACTTCACGTCCATATATGCGAACGGCTGATGAATACTCCAGCCGAAAGACTGACGAAGTGAAATTTCTGCGCCGTCGGCAGTCTTTTCGACATTTACACCGTAGTTTCTGACCGTGTGGTCGTTGAGGTGCGCTCTGTACCAGTCGGCTTTCATAACGTCATTGTCAACGGGCGCACGGAAGAAGTTGAAATACATCGGCTTTTCGAGCAATTCCCTGCCCTTTGATCTTATCGAGTCGAACGCAGACAGACGCTTGTTGAAGCGATATGAAACCTCGCCAACGCTGATCTGTACAAAGAAAATTTCGTCCTCAACGCTTATTTCGGCGGAATTTTTCGGCTTTTCCGAAGCCTTATTTTCGTCACAAAGCTTCAACTGATCGAAGCAGACTTCATATCCCTTTTTGCAGTAAGGAGTATCAGCCTTTGCCGTGAAAATAAAACGGATATAGCTTTCTTCACTGCGCTTTTCTGCGGCTTCGGGTACGAAAATTTCAGCTTTTCCTCTTGGCGAAAGTGCAAAATCGACCTTGCCCGATGCAGAAACTCCGCCGTCAAAGGTTATCTCATAGCGGCAGTCGAAAAGCTCGTCAGCCTTTGCAAAATCAAGATAGCTTTTAAAGATAAATTTTCCGTCAGCTTCGCCCTTTTCAACACGGATGGGACGATAGACCTGCTTCACTTCGAGCAGACCCGTATGCGGCGTTCTGTCGGGGTAGGTCAGTGCGTCCATACAGAAGTTTCCGTCGTTGTGCTTTTCACCGAAATCTCCGCCGTAGCCGTACTTCGGCTTTCCGTCAGCAGCTGTGCCGAGAATACAAGCGTGGTCGCTCCATTCCCACACAAAGCCGCCGATAAAGCGTTCGCTCGAATAGAAAGCTTCGTGGTATTCTTCAAGGTCACCGGGTCCGTTTCCCATTGCGTGGCAGTATTCGCAAAGCACGAACGGGCGGTGTTCGTCCTTTTTATCGAGGAAATCCTTCATTCCGTTTATGTCCCAGTACATTCCCGAAACGACATCAAGAATGTCGAGCGGAGTTTCGTCAAGGCGGTGTGTGCTTTCGTAATGCACGAGCCTTGTATCATCGAGCGACTTTACAAGCCTTGCCGATGCGAGCATATTTTCGCCGTAGCCGCTTTCATTTCCGAGCGACCAGAAAACAACGCACGGGCGGTTTATGTCACGCTTCACAAGCGATTCCGCACGGTCGCAAATTGCCGTCCTGAAACGCTCATCGCAGGCAAGCATTGCGATTCCGCAATAGCTGTTTTCGGCGCTCCACTTAAAGTCATTGTAGACCTCAACACAGCCGTGCGACTCCATATCCGCTTCGTCGATAACGTAAAGTCCGTACTCATCGCAAAGCTGATAAAACAGCGGCGAATTCGGATAATGCGATGTTCTCACGGCGTTGATGTTGTGCTTTTTCATAAGAACGATGTCTTTTTTCATCTGCTCATACGAAGCATAGTAACCTGTTTCGGGATAGCTGTCGTGACGGTTCACGCCGAGGAATTTCACAGCCCTGCCGTTTATTTTCATAACGCCGTCAAGAACGCAGACATTTCTGAAACCGACCTTTTCGCCTATCGTTTCTTCGCCTGCGATGATTTTCAGCAAGTAAAGATTCGGCGTTTCAGCCGACCAGAGCTTCGGACCATCAACTTCAATGCTTACCGTTTCGCCGTCCTTTGCGAAGAAATCCGCAAGCTTATTTTCACCGTCATAAAGCTCGGCTTCAACGTCACAGCCGTAAGGTGTAAATATAAGCTTCGCCGAAGAATTATCGTCCGACAGTTCGGTTTTAACAACGTAATTTTCAAGCCGCTTTTCGGGACGGGAAAGGACGTAAACATCACGGAAAATTCCCGATAATCTGAACTTGTCCTGATCCTCAAGATATGTTCCGTCACACCATTTCAGCACTGCCGCAGTTATGACATTTTCGCCCTCGTTCAGAAGCGAAGTTATATCGAACTCCGATGTGCTGTGCGAAACCTGCGAGTAGCCTGCAAATTCGCCGTTGATATAGAGGTAAATACAGCTGTCAGCGCCCTCAAAAACGAGAATTTTTCTCATTCCGTCCGATTTGTAATTATAGCTTCGGCTGTAAACTCCGACGGGGATATCATCGGGAACGAACGGCGGATCGAACGGTATCGGGTAGCAGACGTTCGTATACTGCGGCTTGTCATAGCCGTGAATCTGCCAGTTTGACGGAACGGGTATTGTTTCCGTAAATGGCACGTCAACGAAATTGTCCTCCAGATCGATGATGCTGTCATAATAGCGGAAGCTCCATTCGCCGTTGAGAAGCTCAAAGCACTCCGACTTTTCCCTGCATTCAAACGGATCCTGCTCCTTTGCAAAGGGGATAAAGTAGCAATGCTTTTCAAGTGTTCCGATGTGGAGCTGATGTGGGTCTTCATGGTATATCATTCTGCTTTTGGGTGAGCCTTTTGCGGAAATCTGTTCAATATTCATATTCAGCCGTTCCTTTCGTTGTATGATGTTGAATACATTTTAACACATCTTGACTTTGCCGTCAATAGATGATATTATAAAATTATAACAATATGAATATGGAGGAAAAAATATTTTGTTCTTCTGTGACTATCCTATCCTGCGTGATGAAAAGGAGCTTCCGCTTTTTCTTCTGAATATGGGACAGCAGCACTGTCAGGATCACATCGTCCGAACGGAGGGTTACCCCAATCCACAGATACTCTACTGCACAAAGGGCAGCGGAACTCTGCTCATTGACGGTGAAACTCACATTATCCCACCCAACACAGCCTTGTTCCTGCCTGAATTTTATCCGCACGAGTACTTTCCGAACGAGGATATCTGGGACATACATTGGATAGTTCCCTCGGGGTATGCTTCGGACGGTATCCTGCGGCATTTCGGACTGACAGAGCCGAGCATCTTCCCTCTTTCCGAAACGAAAATGCTTGAACATATCTTCCGAAAAATGCACGAAGCCCTCCGCGCGGATTCCGTTTTCGGTAACTACCGCGCATCGGGCTTCTTGTATGATTTTCTTATTGAGTTCTATCGTCTGATATCATCAGAAACAGCTTCGGGCGCACCTAATTCCGCACTTATGAAAGCCGTTGACTATATCAATTTCAACTTCGCATCGGAAATAACTATGGACGATCTCTGCGCTGTTTCGGGCGTGTCAAAGCAGTATCTATGTCTGCTTTTCAAGAACACTTTGGCTTCACGTCCGATGGAATACATCGCAAAGCGCCGAATACAAGCCGCAAAGGAGCTTCTTGTCAGCACGAACAAAGGCATCGAGGACATTTCCGAGGAAGTCGGCTTCTGCACAGCAAGCTATTTCTGCAAGCTTTTCAAGCGTTATGAAGGAATGACGCCGTCAGCGTTCAGACGTTCGTAGTTCGGATATTTTCCCGATAATCCTTCCCGCCAAAACGAAAAATACCGTTCCTGCCGCTATCTGCAAAGGGTATGTAACGACCGCTTCTTCGGGTATGAGAAACGCCAGCACGGACAGCGCAGCAGCAGGCGGAACGAACAGCTTCGCCGACTTCATAATTATGCAGACAATGAACATTGTCACTCCTGCCGCAATAAACATTTTCCACCCGAGCAGCGTAAAAACAAGCCTGCACACTGCCCCGACAAGCGCACAGCCGACTATCAGAAGCGTTATTGAAACGGGTCTTTTCCGCACCGCAGAATCCTTTCGGCAAAACTCGGTAAACGCTACGAGCAGCGGCGGTGCAGCGGCATATCCGAACCCGTTTCCGACAGCCAAAAATATCGCAATGCTGCCAACAATCCACCTTGCCGCAAGCGGGATAATGGCATTTTTATCGGGCATCGGTTCGGGCGAAAACTCCGATTTTTCGGCTATCCCAAGCTTCTCAATAAGCAGTCTTTCCATAAGTATAAGAAGCGTCAGCACAGCCGCCGCTATCGGATATATCGCCGAATCCGTCCCGAGCATAACGGGCAGAACAACGGACGAGATAACGGGCGCAAAGGTCGTTCCCGAAAACCTGAACAGCAGTGAAGCCGCCAGAAACGCAATGCAAAGCTTCACACTTACTGAAAACGGAACAAACATTGAAATGAGCAGTCCCATCACCGAACCTATGCATATCAGCACAAACAGCCGCAGCTTGCTCGTTTTCCAAGCGAATTTCGGTGCAATGAGCGCACCTGCCGCTATAGCCGCAATTTCAGGGAAAAGTATCTCCTTTTCGCCCGAAAGCTCCGCTGCGGCTGTCATAAGCATAACTGTCAGAACAGCGAGTGCGGCAGGCAGTATCTTTTCCGGCTTTGTCATATCAGTACCCCTTTATTTCAGCTCCCGTATAGAAAACCACAACGGGAGTTTCTGTTTTTTATGGGTACAATTATACAGCATTTTCGGCAGAAAATCAACTTTTTATACAAAACACCTTTTAAAATTCGGAAAAACCAAACCGATAATCTCGCAGCTGTTTTTAACAGGTTTATATTGGATTTCGGCGCAGATTTTTTCCTTTATTTTATTGGTGTTTAGTATTAGAAACCACAGAGAGTGGTTTTCTTTTTTAGCGCTAAAAACAGCGTTCTTCTCAATGTTCAAAAACTGAACATTGAGAAGAACGCTGTCTGATTGTTTGATTTTTTAATTTTCTTCGTATTCTATTTTATTAGCGGTATTTTCAAAATAATTCAGTTTCCACATTTCATCAGTACTGTTCCTTTCCATGTGATATTCCTCCACCGTTCCGCCATAATCAAAGCGATTTTTGTTAGCTATCCAAACGACCGCACTTGTATCACTGTATGAAATAACACCTGCATTCTCATAATCAAGATACAGGCTCTTTTTTTGAATCGGATAAACGATACGAACTGCAAGCTTGCCGTCAATCATTTTAAGCCTCGGTTCATCTCCAGAAAACATTATATCTTTAAGTTCATCATCTGAAACCCATGATTCAGTCATACATTTTCTTGCAGCATTATACACTTCATCAAGATCAGCAGCAACATTGTTATATACCGCATGATATTCAACTTCATTTTCATAAACCGTTTCAAGTATATAGTCATCTGCGCAAAAATCGGAAAGATCCATACCCGATGTTAATGACAACATCTCATCGCAGTATATAATATCACTTATCAGCTCAATTCGCTGCGATCTTGTGATATCTGCGCAGCTCACATACGCATATCGATTTTCAAGCCAATCGTATCTGTCACCGACAATATCGGTAAGTTTCGTTCTGACAGCCTGCGTTTCCGATGCTGTAGTTTCAGTTTCAGCCGCCGCACTTTCGGAAACGGTCACTTCGTCTGTTTCTGCCACACTCACGCTGTTGTCTTCACCACTTCCGCAGGCTGTAAGCATTGCCGCTGTAAGCATCATCGCAATTATCGAAAACTTTGATCCTTTCATTTTACCATATCCTTTCTATTTTTCTTAATTGTATCATATCATATTGTCCAAAAGGTATGCTGACAGCTAAAAACCCTCCCATATAAAATACAGGAGGGATTTTTCAGCCGCAGTAAACTCTTATCGCATCGCACATAAATTCAGCCGTGCCGTCGCCGTGCTTGTCAATGTTTGCAGCAAAGCGTTCGTCAGCGGCGTACATTTCGCCAAGTCCAGAAAGTATCTCTTTCGTGCAGGTGTAGAAATTCTCGGTAATAAAGTCCTGCCATTTCTTCACCAAAGCCTGTGCCTTTTCGCTGTCGGGAGATGCGCCGCTGTTTTTACATTCCGCAAATTCCGACATAAGATTTTCCATACCCGAAAAAGCTGCGTTCTGCTGTTCCTCTGTATGGTTCTTTTCGGCGAATTCCTTGTAAGCGGCGGTTTCGCCCCATTTTTTCTTTGCCTCGGCAGCGTATTTTTCACGCTGCGCCTCAAACTCACTGTTATCAAATGCGTTCATAGTAATTTTTTCTCCTTTCATCGCATCGTCAAGCGCCGATATGAGCCGTTCGAGCCGCTCTTTTTTCAGTATAAGCAGCCGTTTCTGACCCTTTAGCGCTGTTTTTTTGTCATATTCGGGAGAGGATAGTATCGTCCGAATTTCTTTCAGCGGAAAATCAAGCTCGCGGTAGAATAAGATCTCCTGCATTCGTTCAAAACAGCGCTCATCATAGAAACGATAGCCGTTCTGTTCGTCAACAGAGGACGGTTTCAGCAGTCCGATCTCATCATAATAGTGAAGCGCGCGCACGGTCACTCCCGTGAGCTTTGCGAATTCCTTTATCTGCATATTCATATTATCTTCCTCCCTTGAACACTATCTTACACTATAACGTAACGTCAAAGTCAATACCTTTTTGATAATCTTATCACTTTTTTTGAAAAAAGTCCACTTCACATAAAAGTTCAATATAAATACCTACTATTTCACTTGTATTTTGTATGATTTAAACAAAATGTTATTTTACCCAAATATTTTCCCTAAAAAATCCTTGACAAATCGAAATTATATGCTATAATAAAGCCATACCTACAAAACATATAAAGTTAATATGTTATATAGGAGTGCTTGTATAAAGGAGAGAACGCAGATGCTTTGCTTAAATATGATGTGCTGTAGAAGCTGTATGAACTGTATGGATAAAAAACTGCCCTGCGCCTTTGTATTCCGAATGTGACGCTCCGTCCGATGAAAATATTGTGGAATTATGCGCAGCAATGATGAAATGCTGCGCTTTTTTATTGAAAAGGAGAAAAATTATGTCTGACGAAAAAATCCCGACCTGCTCCCATAGCTGCACGGACTGCGGCGTTCTCAACTGCCTTAAAAGAAACGGCAATTACCCCGAGTTCTGCCCGACAGCGGCTCTCACCGATGAGGAGATAAACGAAGTCACAGACCTCTACATAAAGAACCGCACAAACCGCAAGATCGCTATTGCCTCAGCCGAGGTCGAGGGCGGTTTCTACGGAAAATACACCCGAGTTGAAGAGATAATCGAGTTCGCACACAAGATAGGCGCAAAGAAGATCGGCATTGCGACCTGCGTTGGTCTTATCGAGGAAAGCCGCATCTTTGCAAGGATCCTGAAGCTCAACGGTTTTGAAGTCTACGGCATCGGCTGTAAGGTCGGCTCGGTGAACAAGACAGATATCGGCGTTGCCGAGGAATACACCTGCGTAACGGGCAAGGTAATGTGCAACCCTATCATGCAGGCAAAGCTCCTCAACAAGCAAAAGACCGACCTCAACGTTGTAGTCGGACTTTGCGTCGGTCATGACAGCCTTTTCTACAAATACGCAAACGGCATCACGACTACCCTTGTCACGAAAGACCGAGTTCTCGCTCACAACCCTGTCGGCGCACTTTATCAGGCGAGAGCTTACTATAAAAAGCTGCTGCTCGCTCCCGTCGGCGAGGAACCCGATTTCGGCGACAGCAAGGTTGGCAATATAAAGTAACTGCCAAAATAAAGTACAAAGAACGAAAGGAAACTTCAATGAAAAAGACCTTGTTCCGTTCGGGGATACTTCTTCTTTCCGCCGCAGCCGCAGAAATAGTTGCTGTCGCTGTCCCCGATTCATCTAAACACCAAGCCGCAAAGCACCCATACTTTGCGTGGCTCATAATCGTAGTTACCGCCGTGTATTTCATTGCGGCGCTCGCAAATCATTTCAGAAAGGGCGAAAAATCCGACAAGGATATGCTTTTTTACAGAGCTCCTTTCCTCGCAGGAGTTTTCCTTGCGCTGAATATTTTAAACATCGTAACTGTCAAGACCGCACTTCTCCCGACGCTTTATTTTCCGTCCCTTGACCGTGTTTTCGGAACGCTTTTCGAGGACAGCGAGCTTATTTTAAAGTGTGTCGGCTACTCATCGGGAATACTTCTGGCAGGCGTTTTCGGAGGACTTATCGTTGGCTTCCTTATGGGTGTCGGCATCGGCTTCAGCAGCACTCTCAGCTACTGGATAAATCCGCTCGTCCGTATCCTCGGACCTATCCCCTCGACCGCTTGGATACCGATCTTTCTTCTCGTTTTCCCGACAGCAAGAGCCGCAAGCGCATTCATCATCGGCATTTCGGTATGGTTTCCGACAGTCGTTCTCACCTCAAGCGGCATTTCAAACGTAAAAAATTCCTACTTTGAAGTAGCATCAACGCTCGGCGCAAACCACTTCTGGAAAATTTTCAAGGTCGGCGTTCCTGCGGCAATGCCAAGCATCTTCCTCGGACTTTTCAACGGTATCTGCTCATCGTTCGTAACACTTATGACGGCTGAAATGATCGGCGCAAAGTACGGTATGGGCTGGTACGTCAACTGGCAGAAAGAAATGATGTGCTATGCCAATGTTTACGCAGGACTTATCGTTATCGCAGTGCTTTTCTATCTTGTTATAACCATTCTTTTCAAGGTAAGAGATAAGGTACTGCTCTGGCAGAAGGGAGTTATCAAATGGTAGGAGCAATTGAATTCAAGGGCGTCAAAAAGGATTTCAAGCGTCCCGACGGCGAGATCGTTCACGCTCTCAACGGCGTTGACTTAAAGATAGATCAGGGCGATTTCGTCTGCCTTATAGGTCCGTCAGGCTGCGGAAAATCAACGATGCTCCGCCTGCTCGCAGGACTTGACACTCCAACGGACGGCGCAGTTTTCCTTGACGGTGAAAAGATAACAAAGCCGAATTATGACCGAGGACTTGTGTTTCAGGATCCGAACCTTTTCCCTTGGCTGAATATTTACGACAACATTTCATTCGGACTTAAAGCAAGACATATTTTCAAGGAAAAGCGTGATTCCGTTAAAGAGTTCGTTGACCTTGTCGGATTGAGCGGATTTGAAAGATCCTATCCGCATCAGCTTTCGGGAGGAATGTGCCAGAGAGCCTCGCTCGCAAGGGCGCTCATCGGACACCCAAAGGCTCTGCTCCTTGACGAACCGCTCGGAGCGCTCGATGCTTTCACCCGAATGAATATGCAGGACGAACTTCTTCGCATAAAAGCTGAGCAGAATATGACAATGGTAATGGTAACTCACGATGTTGACGAAGCCGTTTATCTCTCGAACAAGATAGTTGTTATGTCCCCCCGACCCGCTAAGATAGAGGAGGTTCTTGACGTTCACCTTTCGAGTCCCCGTGACAGAAACAACCCCGAATTTATCCGTCTGCGAAATGAGATCCTCAAAATTCTCAACTTCGCAGGAAGAGAAAAAGACGTTGAATATACTATTTAATTATTGGAGGAAAGAATATGAAATTCAGAAAAATCGCCGCACTTCTCGTTTCGGCGGCACTCGCATTATCCTTTACAGCCTGCTCGCAGAAAGACAGCGGCAGCGATGACGAATATGTACTCAAAATAGGCGAGGTTCAGGGCGCACTCTGCCATGCTCCTCTCCAGGTCGCATGGAAAAAGGCTACTTTGACGAAGAGGGCATAAAGTGGGAAAGAGTTGACTTCGGCGGCTCGGATATTCAGGCAGCTCTCGGCTCGGGAATGATCGACTGCGGCTTCGGACTTGTCGGAAAGTTCATTCAGCCTATCGAAAACGGACTTAACATGGTCATCACCTCGGGTATGCACACGGGCTGCACAAAGATACTTGTCCGTGCGGATTCGGGCATTGAAAGCATTGCCGATCTAAAGGGAAAAACTATCGGTGTAAGCTCGCTCGCAAGCTCCGAGGCTATCACAGCAAAGCGTGCGCTCAATGCCGCAGGCGTTGACATCTCCGCTGAGTCGGGCGAGGTTTCATTCGCCGTTTACAGCACCACCGATCAGCCTGTTGCACTCATCAACGGCGCAGTTGACGCTATTTCCACACCTGATCCCGTTGCAACGAACGCAGAAAATGAATACGGTCTTAAAGTTCTCCTCGATACCGCCGTGACCGAGCCTTATGCGAGCGAATACTGCTGCGTAAGCTTTGTTTCTTCCGAGCTTGCCGAAAAGCACCCCGACATTGCAGCCGCTTTCACAAGAGCAGTTCTCAAAGGCTCGGCTTTCGTTGCCGCTAACCCCGAAGAAACAGCAAAAATACAGATCGAGGGCGAATACGTCAGCGGTGATGCTGCCGCAAATGCGGAGATACTTAAAAGCTACAAGTACATTCCAAGCGTTCAGGGCGGCTACGATGCACTCGTGAACGTTGCGAACGACCTCCACGATATCGGTATCCTCAAACCTGAAACAGATGTTGACGCACTTATCGAGCGCTCGTTCAAATTCTTTGACGGCGTTCCCGACAGCTACAGTGCTGAGGGCGAAAACTTCGCCGAGGAAGAAGTTCACGCAGCAACGGCAAAAGCGAATAACGCAGAGTACCGTATGAATGACTGCTGCGGCTGATAATACTAAACCAAAAGCGTACACCTTTCAGCTTACGAAAGGTGTACGCTTTTATCCGTTTGCGTTTAGCAGATCGCTAAAAAGCCGTCATTTGTGTTGCAGTGCCGTTTTCATCAAGCCAGCCGTTTGCCTTAAAATATTCTTCAAGGCAAAGTCCGCTTTCGCTAACCTTATGCGCATAGTAAACGCCGACAAAACGGTAATGCCACGGTTCATAGATTATGCCCGTTTCGTCTTCCTTCCCCTCGGGATAACGTAGGATAAAGCCATAATCTGCGGCATTTTCCATAAGCCATGCATACGCTTTGGTATTCTTAAAGCCGTCATCATCAAAGCTTACATACTCATCGGAGAAAATATCTGCTGAAAGTCCTGCGTTATGCTCGCTTTTTCCGGGATATGCGACCTCTTTTTCGGTATCGAGAACCGCTTCGTCATAGCTCATTCCGTTATTGACACGCTGCTGTACGCTTCTGTCGAAGTTGAACTGCTGGTACTCAATAGTGCGGTAGGACGAATTTACGGTGAGGTTTATGCCGTCCTTTTTCGCTGCGGCGAACATATTTATAAGGTAGTCAGCGGCACGCTCGTCAAACTCAAAATCACGCTCGCCGTTTGAATAGACTTTTTTAACTTTGATGCGCTTATCGTAATCGTCGGGGAGCGGATTTTGGTTGTTCACGAGGAACATTGCCCACGCATTATCGATGTTTTCCTGCTCTGCCGTTGTTTCCGTCATATCATCACCTGCACCTATAACGATCCCGTTCGGATCATCTGCAATGCTGTCTGTTGTTCCGTCTGTCCCGCCGCTTGTCTGCGAAGTGCTTGCCGATGAGACCGAGGAAGTCACCGATGCGGTATCATCGACCTTTTTGAAAGCCGAAGCTATCTTTTTCACTGCGAACCAGATGAGAAGAACGAGTATTATTATCATTATCCACCGCAGGATAAGAGCCTGTTTGCTGATTTTTTTCTTCCTGCGTTTTTTCTGCTGTGCCATTTTTTTATTCCTTTCCATAATATTCATTTGCTATCGGAATTATAGCACACTGTGCAGCTTTTTTCAAGGGTTTTCTTGCTTTGTAAGAATTTTGTAATCGGTTAATATTAAATTAATTTTTATTCAATAGTATATTTACATTTATTTATTAACAAAGTATTCCATTCAACGGAATTTTACGTTATAATGAATGTATATGACATTATCCGTGAAAATATGCTAAAGGAGGCGTTCGGATTGAACAAAAGATCGGCTAAGATAAAAGCCGCAGCCGCAGTTACGGTTTGCACCGCTCTGCTTGCAGTCTGTGCAGTCACGTTTGGTGTAAATCTGAACAAGCGCACTGATGCGGCTTCGTCCGTTCACACTTCTGCGGAAAGCAGCGCCCTTTACATATCCGAAAAGGCTGACCTTATGAAAGCGGCAGCCAACGAAACCTCCGAACTCGCATCTATACGATATGCACCCGATGAATTCAAGAGCTATGCACTCCGTGACCGAAACAGCGCACTTTCGGAGATCGGGATAACTCTTGACTTTATCAAAAGCGGCGAAAGCATCGGCTTTGCAGGCGGAAAAAATTACAGCTCAACAGGAATTCTCTCCGTTTCGGACGGATTCATTTTCGATGAAATTTCGGGCAGACTTTACTATGCCGTAACAAACTCCGCAAACGGGAATATCACCGTCTGCAGCTGTGATGCAGAATATTTCGGCGGATATCTCGCTTCGCTTGAAAATATGGGTGCAAAGCTTTCCGTCGGCGGCAAAACTATCATCTCGACCGAGCTTAACTCCCCCGTATATGACAAAGCGAGTGAGCAGTGCGGTGAACTTTCGCTTGAAATGTTCGACTACAGCTTCCCCGAAAAGACCGACAGCCGACCTTTTATTGCGGTGACCGCAGTGCTTGCGGCAGTTCTGGCAGCCGCTTCTTCGGCGATATGCTGCGTTCTCATCGGCAAGACGAACGAAGAAAAGGACGCTGAAATTAACGAACCGAAAGTGCAAAATTCCCCCGTTCTTCCCTCGCCTGTGCAGGAAGTTTCCCTCCCCGTGCAGGAGATATCAGCGTCCGTACCCGAACGCTCCGAGCCTGCATTGGTTTCCGAAGAAACGGAAAAGCAGCTTGCCGCTCTCGGTGCAGAGCTTGAACGCACAAACAATGAAAAAACCGAGCTTGAAGAGCATATAAAAGCACTTGAAGAAAAGCTTTCATCAGCCGAAGCTTCGGGAAAGGATGCGGCTAATGCCGTTGCCGAAGCAGAAAAAATGATAAAGGAAAGCCGTGAAAGATCGTCCGAGCTTTCCGAAGCCGTAAATATCATCGGTGAAAAAAATCAGCGCATAAGATCTATCATCGGTGCGATCGAGGATATAGCTTTTCAGACGAATATGCTCGCACTCAATGCCGCAATAGAAGCTGCCCGTGCAGGCGAAAACGGCAAGGGATTTGCTGTTGTTGCCGATGAGGTGCGAAGCCTTGCAGCCGAAAGTGCGGAATCTGCACGAAAGTCAGCAGATATACTCAATGAATCGGAAGATGCGGTCAAAAAAGGCTGTGATGCCGCAGGCCAGGCCGTTCTTGCCGCAGACAAGGCACTTGAAAGCGCAGCCGCTGCTGCAAATTTGGTTAAATGACAAATTGTTTAATTTTTATTTTTGTCGTGGTAGTGTCGTGGTACTGACCTTTTGTGCATTTGATTTTATGCGATAAAGCAATAAAGAAACCTCGCAACTGACGCAGCTGCGAGGTTTCTGGGTTTGGTGCGGATAACAGGACTTGAACCTGCACGTCGGGGACACCAGATCCTAAGTCTGGCGCGTCTGCCAATTCCGCCACATCCGCTAATTTCAACTTTTATATTATACCATAAAAAACTTCCTCGGTCAACCTCTTTTTTAATTATTTTTAAGATAGTAATACTAATACTAAACACCAATAAAATACAGGATAAAATCTGCGCCGAAATCACATATATTCAGGATTGTCGGCTTGATTTTTTGTATAGTTTTTAATTGGTGTTTAGTATAAAAAAGTTTACGCCCGCCGTAAAAAGCGGACGTAAACTTCAATTTTTATGCTGATTTCCAAGCGTTCAGCTCATAAATCTGAAATATTCAAAGTCAAAGCTGCTGCCCGGGAGGAAAGCAAACATTACCGTCTGCTTTCCGTTTATGCCACTGACATCGAATGACCTTTCGGAATAATTTTCGCTGTCGTCAGTTTTGAATTCGCAGAGGGTGCGGTTCTCGCCGTTTTCGCCGTTCGTGATAAGGTGAATACTGTTGAGCGGCAGCGGTGATCTTCCGCTTATAACAAGTTTTGTCGGTTTTTCATCGGTGAAATCGAACTCGCCGAAGTCGAGCAGAACGTTGTTTCCGATATTCGTAACGGCTTTTTCCTCGGCTGTGAAGCGGTCGCCGTAGATATGCTCGGAGTCAGCCGCATAATTCACGCCGAATTCACGGTTCGGCTTTTCAAATTTAAAGCCGCTCATCTGATAGCCGCCGTCCGTTTCAACGCAGAAGGTATGTATGCCTTTGAGCCGTTCGGGGAGCTTGTAGGTCTCGTCCTTGAATATCATCCACTCGGGCTGCTTGTGATATGTGAAGCTGCCGAGGAGCTTTCCGCCCTCGTTCGGTATGCCGTCATAGAAGCGGACATTAACAGGGTCGAGTGTGTTCGCCCATATCGAAACGGTCACTTCATCCGAGCCTGCCGAACCGAAGTCAACATTGTCAAACGCCGCCCATGAGGACACTCCGCCCGATGCGAAGCCAACGCCCTTGTTCACGCCGCTGCAAATATTTTCGCTCGCTCTTGTGTAAAGCCCGCCGTGAACGAAGCTGTACGGCGAAGTGAGAGCATCGCCAAGTCCGTCCGCCGTGAATTTAAGCACGGAAAGAATGTGTATGTGCTCTGTTCCGTTTTTGCACATTGCACGAAGATAGAAGCAGCCGTCGCCTTTTGCTTTTAGCGTTACAGTGCCGTCCCCGTTGTCGGTACATTCTGCAATATTTGTCGGAATACCCGTTTCATTTGTCACCTTGAACTCGATATCGTCCGCATAATCGGAATTTTCGGGATAAGCCTTGACATTAACGGTGATCTCGCGCTTTTCCTCGGAAAATTCAAGGCTCTCGGCGCAAAGTTCAAGCTTTCTGACGGGAATTTCGTTCGTTTTTCCGCACTCTGTTTCGGCAAATGAAACATTTTCTATTGAAGAAACGCCGTTCTCGTATTCAGCCTCGACCGATTTCAGTTCGATAACGCTTTCGGGAAGTTCGGGCGAGCTTATCGTTACCTTTATGTCCCCTGCCTTGTCGGTCGCACCGATGACCGCAAGCATTTTGCCCGAGAAAAGTCGGCGTGAAGTGCCTTTGTATTGGTCATAGTCGGTGCTGTCGCCGTTGTCAAGACCCATAAGCCTTGCCGCACCCTCAACACGAACATTCACACGGTTATTCGCATTTGCGCAGAAGCTTCCGTCCTTATCGAAAGCGGAAATTTCAAGATAGATAAGGTCACAGCCGTCCGCTTTAAGCTCGGTCTTATCGGCGGAAATTTCAAGTCTTGCGGCATCTCCGAACGAACGCTGAACGTCCTCGGCGATGATGTTTCCGTCCTCGTCATAAGCGACCGCTTTAAGCTCGCCCTTTGCATAAGGGATAACGTGATCGGCGGTGAGCTTTTGTCCGTGCGAATGATCTATCTCGGTCACGCCGAGCGAAGCTCCGTTGTAGAAAAGCTCGACTTTCGGCGCATTTGAGCAAACTCTGACATCTATCGGCATACCCTCGTTGAAGTCCCAGTACGGGAAGATATGCACGAACGGTGATTTTTTACAGTCCGTCCATTCGGCACGGAAAACGTATGCGCTGTCCTTCGGGAAGCCTGCCGTATCATACTGACCGAAGTAGGAATTTTTCGTGCTGTAAGGCGTTGGCTCGCCGATGTAGTCAAAACCAGTCCATATAAACTGACCTGCGCAGTATTCAGCGTCACGGTCTTTTATGATGCACTCTTCGGTGTTCTTTGCGCCCCAGCCCGTGCAGCTGTTTCCGAGCGAAGAGCATTGCTCATCATCATCGGCAAGAACTGTCTGCGAAAGCGGAAAATGATATATTCCACGGCTCTGTACGACCGATGCAGTTTCACTGCCATATATCATCCAGTCGGGGTGAGCCTTGTGGTGGTCGGCGTAAAGTCTTTCGCCGTAATTGTAGCCGACAAGCTTCAAAATATCGCCGCACTTCTGACCGTTTTCCCACTGCATAAAGTTTGAGCCGAACGTTACATAACCGTTTCCGTTCGGGTCGTGCAGCTTAACAAGCCTTTTGAGCCAGGCAGTTACTTCCTGACCTCTCTCGTCAGCGTGGGTGTCAAAGATCTCGTTTCCGATGCTCCAGCCTATTATCGAAGGTCTGTTCCTGTCACGGCGAACCCACGAAGCTACGTCCTTTTCTACCCATTCATCGAAAAATCTCGCATAGTCATAGTCGGTCTTTGAACGCTCCCACATATCAAAGCCCTCGGAGAGAATGAGCATACCCGTTTCATCGGCAAGCTCCATAAATTCCTCCGCAGGCATATTGTGCGAGGTTCTTATCGCATTCACGCCCATTTCACGGAGCTTTGCAAAACGTCTGCGGAGCGCCGCTTTGTTGGACACCGCACCAAGACAGCCGTTGTCGTGATGCTCGCACGAACCGTGAAGCTTTATATGCTTTCCGTTGAGGAAGAAGCCTTTATCGGTCGTGAATTCTATCGTTCGCAAGCCGAAACGCTGACTTACACACTGAACTATATCACCGTTTACGATGATTTCCGAAACCATTGTGTAAAGGTAAGGTTCGTCAATATCCCACAACTTCGGCGATTCGACCGTCATTCTCTGAGTTGTGAGCGAATAAGCCGAACCGTCCGCTCTCACTGCCTCGGGTATGCAGGAAATATCGACTGCGCAGGCATCGCTTTCATAGTCTGCAATGCTGTTTCCGCTGTCGTCAAGGATAGTGCTTTTCACCCTTACGCCTGCTATCGGAACGCTCTTTTCACGGACGATCTCGGAGGTAACTTCGACCTCCCAAGCGTTGTTTTTCGGCTTTGCGGAGATGTAAATGCCGTCATTTCCAAAGCGTATCTCGGAGCTTTCGCAGAGCCATACCCTGCGGAAAATACCTGCTCCCGAATACCACCTTGAATTCGGCGAGCGGTGATCGACACGGACGGTCACAACATTTTCGCCGTTCTTCACAAGGTCGGTTATGTCGAACTGAAATGCGGAATAGCCGTATTTCCATTCGCCTGCGAGCGTACCGTTGACATAGACCTTGCTGTCTGTATAAACGCCGTCAAAGCGGATATATGTGCGAACGCCGTCTTTTTTCGTATAAGAAAAATTCTTTCTGTACCAGCCCGTTGAAGTTTCGTACAAATTATTCGTATCGTAGATAAGCCAGTCGTGCGGAACATCTACCCGTTTAAAGTCGAAGCTTTCGGAATAGTCCGAGCCGAACGGAGCTTTGAAAAACTCCCAGTTGTCGCAGAATAGCGTCCTATTAGAATATGTATCGCAAAAATTCATATCGTTTTCCTCATTGTCAGTTCTGACTTGGTCAATTCTGACCATAATAGGCATTTGCACCATGCTTGCGGAGATAGTGCTTATCGAGAAGCTCCTGCGGCATACGTCCTGCCTGCGCATTTATCGACATCGCATGATAATTCATAAATGCGACTTCTTCAAGCACGACAGCGTTGTGAACAGCTTCCTTTGCGTCCTTGCCCCAAGCGAACGGTCCGTGGTTCTTCACAAGAACGGCAGGTATCGTCATCGGGTCAATGCCCTTAAAAGCTTCGATTATGACCGTTCCCGTTTCCTTTTCGTACTCGCCGCCGATCTCCTCGGGAGTCATTGCTCTTGTGCAGGGGATTTCGCCGTAGAAATAGTCGCCCTGCGTTGTTCCCATCGGGATAATGCCCGTTCCTGCCTGTGCGAACGAGGTTGCCCAGCGGCTGTGAGTGTGAACGATGCCGCCGATATTTTCATATGCACGGTAGAGTTCAAGATGCGTCGGAGTGTCGCTCGACGGCTTGTATTTTCCCTCTGCGACCTTTCCCGTTGCAAGCTCCACAACGACCATATCATCAGCCGTCATAGTGTCATATTCAACGCCCGACGGCTTTATAACTATCATTCCGCTTTCTCTGTCGACCGCCGAAACGTTGCCCCAAGTAAATGTTACAAGTCCGTATTTCGGGAGCATAAGATTTGCTTCAAGCACTTCCTGCTTTAATTTTTCAAGCATTTTTATCTTTCCTTTCAAATTTTTCCGAGAATATCTTCTGCGCCGAGAGCCGCTTTGTATCTCTTTATAAATTCATTGAAACCGTTCGTTCCGTTCTCATTCGGAGTGAGCGTGAGCTTTTCCATTCCTGTGAAAACCTCGCTGTCAAGCCAGTCGGGGAGAGCTTTTCCGCCGCCGTTCACCATATAAGAAGCGAGCAGAGCCATTCCCCATGCGCCGCCCTCACCTGCCGTTGTCATTACGGAAACGGGGGTGTTCAGAGCGTCGGCAAGGACTTGCTGTGCCGCACCCTTTACCTTGAAAATGCCGCCGTGACCCGTGAACTGCCGAGCCTTGGCGTTTTCCTTTTCAAAGAGGATATCCATACCTATTTTAAGCGAAGCGAACGCCGAATAAAGCTGCGCTCTGAAAAAGTTTGCGAGGTTCATACTGCCGTTCGGCTGGCGGAAATACATCGGTCTGCCGTCCTCTGCGCCCGTCACGGGTTCGCCCGAAAGATAGTTGAATGCCGTAACTCTGCCGCAGTCGGCATCGCCCGTCATTGCATTTTTATAAAGCGTTTCGTAAAGTGCCGACTTGTCAAGCTTGTTTCCCGTAAGCTCAGCAAATTCGCCGAAAAGCTTCACCCAAGCGTCCAGTTCGGAGCAGCAGTTGTTGCAATGCACCATTGCGGCAGGTGCGCCGTCGGGCGTTGTTACCATATCAATTTCGGGATAGGCTTTTTTGAGGTCTTTTTCCAGAACGAGCATTGAGAATACCGAAGTTCCTGCGGAAACATTGCCCGTTCCCGAACGTACAGCGTTCGCTGCGACCATTCCCGTTCCTGCGTCACCCTCGGGAGGGCAAACGGGAACGCCCGATTTGAATGTACCCGTCGGGTCGAGGAATTTTGCGCCGATTTCGGTGAGAAATGCACCCTTTTCACCTGCGAGCTTTACGGGAGGAAGAACTTCCGCAAGCTTTTTGTCAAATCCGTGCGAGGAAAGCTTTTTTTCGGCAGTTCTGAGCATCTCGGCATTGTAATCCGTCCTGCTGACGGGGAAAATTCCCGAAGCTTCACCAATTCCGACCGCTCTTTCACCCGTGAGGAGATAATTTATGTAGCCTGCGAGAGTTGTTATGTGCGCTGTCTGCGGAATGTGCGCTTCACCATTCAGTACAGCCTGATAAAGATGTGCGATGCTCCAGCGCTGGGGAATATTGAAGCCGAGCGCTTCGCTCAATTCCTCTGCCGCCTGCTTTGTGGTGGTGTTTCGCCAAGTTCTGAACGGAACGAGCAGCCTGTCGTTTTCATCGAAAGCCATATAGCCGTGCATCATTGCCGAAACTCCCATTGCTCCGACGTGCGTGAGTGCAATTCCGTACCTGTTCTTCACGTCATCGGCGAGTGAGGCGAAGCAGCTTCTTACACCGTTGTGGATATCGTCAAGCGAATATGTCCAGTAGCCGTTTTCAAGCTTGTTTTCCCAATCATAGCTGCCCGATGCGGCGGGAGCATAATTTTCGTCTATGAGAACAGCCTTTATTCGGGTCGAACCAAGCTCAATGCCAAGGCTTGTTTTATCAAGTGAAAGCATATCAAAGTATCTCCTTTATCCATCTTATGCAGTGTCCTATCCATTCCGAGCAGTATTTTACGTCGTCCGAAAGGTCAGCCTTTTTGCTCACGGTATCATCGCAGAGTGATAAGCCGTGACCGCCCTTTGGATAGATGTGCATCTCAACGTTTTTGCCCTGCCTGTGAAGTGCCTCGGCAAGGAAAAGCGAGTTTTCGAGAGGCACTGTTCCGTCCTCGCTCGTGTGCCATATAAAAGTCTGCGGAGCGTTTTCGGTGACCTGATTTTCGAGTGACATTTTCGCAAGGAGTTTCGGGTCGGGATCATCACCGAGCAGACACTTCATACTGCCCTCGTGGGTGTATTTTCCCGAGGTTATAACGGGATAGCAAAGTATCATTCCGTTCGGCTTGTCCTCGCCGTGTTCAATTCCGAGCGCATCTTCGGCAAGCTTTTCCTGCCAGAAAAGTCCTGCCGAGCAAGCGGCGTGACCACCTGCGGAAAATCCCATTACTGCGATCTTTTCGGGGTCGATATGAAACTCCTTGCTGTTGCGGCGCATAAAGGTTATCGCTGCTAAAATTTCAAGCAGTTGGAGAGGATAATGCTGGTATTCGCAGGCATAGTTCACGACTGCGGCAGCAATTCCGTTTCCGACCATTCGAAGCGCAACGGGTTCAGCTTCACGCTCCGAGCACCACCAGTAGCTTCCGCCGGGGCATATCACTGTGCAGGGAAAGGTCTGCTCCGTGTCAACTTCTTTCCATACTTCGGGGATATAAAGCGTGACCTGCGTTTTCTCTTTCGCTTTCGGCAGGTTCGGGAAATGGTCTTCAAGGTAGATCTTTTCGTATCTCATAATTTCACCCTTATCTCTTTAAAGAAGCTATCGCATCGAGCATTTCAAGCTGCTGTTCAAATGCGTTCAGCTCTGTTTTTTCATCTATAACAACAAGCTCCGTGTCGGTCATCTTTGCGAAAAGACGAATGTCGTCAGCCGTGAGTGCAGTCGATACAACAGCGTGATGTGCGCCGCCTGCATATATCCAAGCCGCCGAGCCTGTTGCGAAATCGGGTTTGAGCTTCCACATAACTCTTGCAACGGGGAGCTTCGGCATTGGTTCGGGCTGCTTTACGAGAGTTATCTCTGCGCAGACAAGTCTGAAACGGTCGCCCATATCTATCATTGAAACTGCAATGCCCTCGCCCGTTGTTCCCTCAAAAACAAGACGTGCGGGTTCTGCCTTTCCACCTATGCCGAGTGGGTGAACTTCTATCTTAGGCTTTTCAGCGGCGAACACGGGCGAAACTTCGAGCATATGTGAAGCAAGCTCAGTTTCCTCACCCTCGGGGAGATCATAAGTATAATCCTCGAGGAAGCCCGTTGCGCCGTTTCTTCCCTCTGCCATCTTGAAAAGAACTGCGGCAAGAGCGGCTGTCTTGTAGTCACCCTCAGGACCGAAGCCAACTCCCTTTGCCATAATATTCTGTGCGGCAATTCCGGGGAGCTGTTCAAGTCCGTTGAGGTCTTGGAATGTATCGGTAAATGCGGAAATGTTTTCTTTTGCAAGGAACTTGTCAAGAGCGGCTTCGTACTTCGCCTGAACTCTTACAGCTGAAATGTTGTCGGTGTTCATTTCGTACTTCTCGGCATATTCAGTCATTTTTGCATCGACTTCTTCATCGGTAATTTCGGAGATGATGCTGCAAAGGTCGCCGATGCCGTAGTAGTTGACGTTCCAGCCGTACTTTATCTCACTCTCCACTCTGTCGCCGTCCGTAACCGCAACGTCACGCATATTGTTGCCGAACATCGCAACTCTCATTCCCCTGCCGAAATCAACAGCGGCGGCAGCCTGAGCGAAGCGGCGAACCTTTTCCACAACATCGCCGTGCTTGTAATAGCCCGAAACGACCTCGCGCTTTATGCCAAGGCGTGTGCAGATAAATCCGAACTCTCTGTCGCCGTGTGCGGACTGGTTGAGGTTCATAAAATCCATATCGATGCTGTCGTAAGGCAGTCTTTCGTTATGCTGTGTGTGAAGGTGGAGCATCGGCTTGCGGAGTGCTTTAAGTGCTGTTATCCACATTTTCGCAGGAGAAAAAGTGTGCATCCACATTATAACGCCGATACAGTCGCTGTCGGACGAAGCTTTCGTGCAGACGCTTACGGCTTCACTGCTGTTCCGTACAACGGGCTGAAAAACGACCTCTGCGATATTTTCAAGCTTTTCGCTCAGAAATGCCGCCATTTCCTGCGAATCCTTAGCCGCCTGCGCAAGCGTTTCCTCGCCGTAAAGATCCTGACTTCCCGTGATAAAATATAACTTCTTCATTTCTGTTTTCCTCCGCTCAAAATTTTGCCGAAGCACGGCTCATCAATTTTATTTTATTATAGCTTATAGAAGAAAATTTTTCAAGAAGCTTATTTGCTGATTATAGACATTTATTAACCTTTGTGATATAATATCGCTTGGGTGATGCAAAAATGATAGCAAAATATGAACAAAGCGTTCTCTCGGGACGTTCGCAGGTTTCGGTTCAGCGCTATGAGGGATTGCAGAATCTTCCTCACTGGCATATCGAAAGCGAGCTTATCTTCGCCGAAAAAGGCTCTGCCGAGGTTATGACGGACAACGATTTGTACGGCTTATCCGAGGGATACTGCGTTTTTATACGAAGCGGAGCTGTGCATTACATCAAAGCCGAATCGGACAGCGTTATCTCCGTTATGAAGATAGATTCGCAGCTTATTTCCGCCGAATTCGGAACGCTTGCACCCGTCTGCCCTTTGCTTGAAAAGAAATATGACGTTTCCGAAACCTTTGAAAAAATAAGACAGGAGATATCCAACGGCGAAAAATATTACGAGGTGATATGCTCGGGACTTGCGCTCGCTCTGACCGCCGAAATTTTCCGTAATGAAAAAACCTCTTCTGCGGAAAACTCTCCTAAAAGCGGCGCATATAAAAAGCTTCTGCGGCTCATTTCCGAGCGTTTTGCCGACATAACCTTTGATGAAGCGGCGGAGATAATGTGCTTCAGCAAGCCTTATTTCTCGAAATATTTCCGCAAAATGTCGGGAATGACCTTTTCGGAGTATCTCAACATCGTCCGAGTGAGCGAAGCCGTTAAAATGCTATCAAAAGGCGGTATGTCCGCAGGTGAAACGGCAGTTGCGGCGGGCTTTGGCACGATACGCAGCTTCAACCGTGTTTTCAAGCAGTACACCGGCTGCACTCCCCGTGACCTGCCCGATGATTTCGTCTTTATCGGCGAGGATCGGGGTACGGACAGTGACAGCTTTGACCCGACTCTTCCCGTGTCAAAAATAATAGAATAAACAAAAATTACGCCGATCGCATAGTATCGGCGTAATTTTTTATTCTTCATTTCTTATGTTTTCCAAGGTTCCGGAAAATCGGTCGGATGCGGAGTTGGATCGGTCGGTGCTGTTTTTTCAGTTTTGCGGGTCGTTGTCGTACTTTCTCCCGTTGTCAATTTGATGAACTCATTGCCCGATGTCGGAACCGTCGTCGCTGCCGTAGTCGTTGTTGTCGTTTCGGCTGTTGCGGTCGTTGTTTCTTCCGTTGTGGTCACGGTGGTTTCCGCCGTTGTTACGTCCGCTGTTTCCGTTGTTTTCTCGGTCGCTGCGGTCGTTGTTGTTTTCGCAGTCTTTTTCGTTGTTTTCTCCGTTGTTGTTACTGTCGTGGTCGAATTTGAGGTCGGTCTTGTTGAGGGAACGAATTTTTCGGTTGTCGTTCCGGTTGTTGATGAAGTTGTCTGTGTACTTGTCACCGGTGCGGCAGTGAGCGTTGTTTCCTCTTCGGTTTCCGAAGTTTCGGGAACGGTCGTCACAGTCGTTTGGGAAGTAGCTGACGTCGTTGCCGCTGTTGTTTCGGCAGAAGTTTCGGTCGGCTTATTTCCTCTCAATCCATCGAGTATGTCCTCATCAAGCGGCATAATATCCCTGTCATTTAAACTTAAAAGCTCATCTTTTACTTTCGAGGGAACAAGTCCGTAATAGATACCGCGGGCAGGATCATCGCCATCATTTATAACGCTGAAACCGCCATTTCCGTCCTCGGTCACAAACTTTGAAAAACCATCGACCTCGGCAGGATTTCCCGTTGTTTCGTCAGGCTCTGTATAAACCGAAACGCCCTTTCCCGACGGAATAAGCACCTTTTTTTCTGTTTTATTTCCTTTGCTGTCGATAAGCTCGACTTCGACTTTTCCGTGGAATGTATCTTCCCTTATCATATATCCGCCGTTTTTATCTTTTTCAACGGACACTGTAAAGCTCGTTCCACGGACTGCCATTGTTGCTTTCGGAGTTGCTACCTCATAAGAGGAGTTGGCGGAAAGCGGTTCGGTTATCTCGTTGAGGATCGTACCCTGCTTAAGGTCGATAGCTGTTCTGCTGTCAGAAGCTGTGCCGGTCGCATTCAGTTCCATGACCGTTCCCTCGTCAAGCAGAATGTACTTGTCATCGTCAAGCGATATCCTTATCGAACTTCCGTCATTAACGGTAAGCGTATCACCGCTCTCAAGATTCATTCCTGTGTAAGCGTCCAGCTCACCCGAGCCGTCTCTTTCAACTATTGCCGTTCCCGTCAGTTCAAACACCTTAAGAACTCTGTATGTTTCCTCGCGTGTCATCGCAATGCCAACACCCGCAGCAGCTCCGCCCGTAACTGCGACCGCTGCACAGACAATAACGACCTTCGCTTTCAGCGTCATTGCCGCCAATGTACTTTTTAAACTCATAATCATCGCCTCCGCAATATTTTTCGTATGCTCATAATATCAACAAAAAAGAAGTATGACATCAAGCTGCATTCCGGGGTCACCCCTGCAAATGCAGCCCGACGACCATACTTCCCGAATTGATATTTGAAGGTTAGGTTCGTGCTTTGCGCCGCCGATTTTCATCGGCTTTGCCTTTTTATTTGCTACTTGGATTATATCACATCTCAAATCATATTGCAACAGTTGTATAATATTTTTGTAACAAAGCTTAAAATTTATCTAATATTTGCAATTATTGATGATAAAATACACAATACCGGCACAAACCGTTAACACATTAAAGTATTATAAAACACCTAATTTTTCCAGAAATTTTACAGAACGGCGCTGATTTTCTATTGATGAAGTTTCAATAAGCACCGTTTTTTCCGAATAAAGCTTTTCTTCAAAGCAAGTCTTGAAATAGTCCCAGTCGATCTTTCCGTCACCGACCGGAAGATGAAGATCGTTTTCAAGGTCATTATCATTAATATGTATATGCTTTGCATAGGGTGCGACCGAGTTTACCCAGCCGTCAATATCCGAGCCGTAAACTGCGGCATGAGCGTAATCAAAGCATACGCCGAAATTCGTAATATCCTCAAGCCGTTTTGCCAGTCCGCAGAGCATATCGGGCGTTCGGTCAAACATATTCTCCATATAGATCTCAAGATCGGGATATTTCGGCAAAATCATTCGCCAAAAGCTTTCGTTGATATCGAGCCAGCTTTTTATATAGATCTCGGAAGTGAGGTCGGGGTTGAGATTCGTGTGAAAAACAACACCCTTTGCGCCTATTTCCCGTGCAATATCAAGGCTTCGGATAATACGCTCCTCGGATATTTTCCGTATTTTTTTGTCACTGCTGAAAATTATAACGTCAAAAAAAGCGCCGTGCATTGTACAGTATTCAGGGAGCTTTTGCGCTTTATACCTTCTTATGATATCATTGGCAAGCTTTTCATCGTCCATTATATCCGGAATAAAAAAGTCGTTATATTCAAAACCAAGACCGTACTCTTCCGCAAGGGCAAGACTCTCCTCCAGTGCGCCAAGCTGCGGTATTATCAAAAATTTACACTTTCGCTGCATCTTTTTGCTCCTCCGTTTTAGTTTCGGCTGATTCATTCAGACCCGTGAGGGAATATACAAAGACGCCCTTGGACTTGCCTTTGAGCGGGATCTCACCGATAGGTTCGACAGTAACCCTGTCCTTTACCTGCAGGTATACATTCTCACTGATAAGCACCTGCCCCCGCTTTGCGTTCGATTCAAGCCGGGCGGCTGTGTTGACCGTATCGCCTATTGCGGTGTAATCCATACGGAAGTCACAGCCGATATTTCCGACTACGGCAGGTCCGCAGTTGACGCCGACACCGAACGCTACCGATTTTCCGTATTTCTCCCGGAACTTGCTCTCAATGGCGTTTCCTCCGCAGACAATATCCCAAGCCGTCTTGACAGCTTTGTAAACATAATCATCAAGGTCGAACGGAGCGTTGAAAACCGCCATTGTTGCATCACCTATGAACTTGTCGAGCGTACCGCCGTTGCTGAAAATAGAGTTCGTTGTGAGGTTGAGATAGCTGTTGAGTATATCCACGACCTGCTCAGGCTCAAGGCTCTCCGACATCGGCGTGAAGCCTCGGATATCGACGAAAAGCACAGCGATATTGCGGTTTTCCCCACCGAGCCTGATATGATAATTGCCCTTTTTAGCAATGTCCTCAACGACCTGCGGAGCAACATATTTCTTGAATGCGGCTGTTATCCTGCGCTTTTCGGCGGCCTCTTCGGCGTATTTTCTTATAACGTTTATAAGGTATCCTGCAACAGCGAAAAGCGGCGCATAGAGTATCGGGAATATCATTCCTGCACTGTTGAGTGCGATCCCGCCGCCTACACAGCCTGCCGCCGTGACAATGACAACAGGCGTTGAAATTTTCATTCTGAGCTTTCGGGAAAGAATATACACGCAGCAGGCAATGACAGCCGCAGCAAGCGCCGAAAACGCTCTTCCGACGGGAACGGGATATTTTCCGTCGATCATACCTTGGATTATATTTGCATGTATCTCCACTCCGAACATCTGGTCGGCGCAGCCCGGCACGGAAAACTGATCCTGCAGACCCGATGCATAAGCTCCGACCATAACTATACAGTCGGTAAAGATCTTCGGGTCGACACTGCCGTCAAGCAGACTGCAAAGCGGAATATGCTCATAATCGGACGGCTTTCCCGCATAGTTTATCCACATTCTGCCGCTGCTGTCGAGCGCAGGCACATTCTCATTAATGCCGAGATATTCACAGTATGCCGAATAGGTCTGAGCGGCGAAGCTTTTATATACAGTACCGTCCTTTTCCGCCGAGAGCAGGACCGAACGGACTATCCCGTCATCATCGGGTGCGGAGTTGACAAAGCCGGTCTTAACAACATCTGCAATGATAGGTTGTTCAATTTCACTGATATTGAAATGATCGATATAAGGCTTGCCGTTTTCGTCGGTTTTATAGGCGGTGTTATAGTTTATGTACGAGCCTGCAACAACACGTCCGCTTTTTTCGCAGGCTTCTTTCAAAGCTTCATCGCCCTGTGCGTCCATATCGCCGAATATCATGATATCGAGCGAGATAACGGCAGGATACTCCCCGAGCCTGTTGATGACATCGGCATAAACTCCCCTTGACCATGTGCCGAAGGGTCCTATTTCCTGCAAGGTCTTATCATCTATCGCAAGGATCTTTATCTTGTTGTTGATGCCTCTGTGCTGCTGATACAGCCTGTCACGCAGAAGGTTGTCGAAAGAATAGAAAATATTATAGTATGACACAAGGAATACAAGCAGAAACATAAGCAGTGTTTCCGCCGCCGTCAGTGCCTTTGATCTGTTTTTCATTTCCGCCTCCGTGAATTACATAAATTTGTAATATATTATATCATATTCAATCAAATTTGTCACTATTTTTTTATAAATTTCTATATTTTTTTAAAATATCTATTTACAAGAATGAATTATTGTGTTATAATAGTTTCCAGATTTAACGATTTTGTAACATTTTTACACTTTATCGATAGAAAGGATCTTGCCTAAATGGAAACAAATTTCAATGCATCGGACAAAATCGCTTCGGATGTTCTGCTTGAACAGATATTCAGCATCACGCAGGATCTTTACAGGGAGATGTCACGGGCTGACAACGATGCCGAAAACGATCACAATGCAATTTACCGCCTGCTCACCGACCTCGGAAGAACGCTTGTCAGCGCTGACCGTGCAAGCTTCTGGAAATGGGATAAGCGCAGCCACTCGCTCTGGACAACGGCGGCAGTCGGTGCAGGAAGAATAACCATTCCCGAAGGAACGGGGCTTGTCGGAAAGGCTCTTGCCGAAAAGCGTGCTATCGTTACCAACGATCCTTACAACGATCCCGATTTCAACTCGGACGTTGATAAAAAAACGGGCTATGTCACAAAATCTATCCTTGTAATGCCCATTTCCGACTGCAAGGGCGAGTTCATCGGCGCATATCAGGCTATCAACAAGCTCGGCGGAAACGGCTTTGACCTTGTTGAGGACGTAAAACGCCTTTCTCTCGCTGCTTTTATCTGCGGAATAACGCTTGAATCGGACAGCTTCCTTGACGATTCCCGTCACGATAAGCTCACCGAACTCAAAAACCGAATGGGCTTTTACAGCGATTATACAAAGATATACGAAAAGATACTCACGGACAGCGAAAAGACAAGAGAAGTATCACTTTTTATATGCGATATCGACTTTTTCAAAAAGGTCAACGATACATACGGACATAATGCAGGCGACGCTGTTTTAAAGCACGTTGCGGAGCATTTCAGAATAAACTCACGTATCTGTGACGGTGTTTACAGATGGGGCGGCGAGGAGTTCATCGTTGTTCTCCCCGATACGAATGCAGTTCAGGCGGCAGAAGCGGCTGAAAGGCTGCGTGTATGCATAATGGAATCGGTATGCTGCTTTGAGGAGCTGAAAATAAAGGTAACGATGAGTTTCGGAGTTACACAGCTTGACCCTGCGATCTCGATCGAGGACAATATCAAGGCTGCCGATGAAAAGCTGTATAAGGCTAAAGAAAGCGGCAGAAACAGAGTTATTTTGTAAAACGGAGGAATATTTCAATGTCAAAAACTATTCTTATAACGGGCGGTGCAGCGAGCGGTAAATCACGCTGGGCAGTTTCCTACCTTGCTGCCTGCGATTATGTGCTTTATCTTCGCACAGCTGACGAAGTGGACAAAGACACCCTCGGACGTATCGAATACAGCAACAAGCATAACTACGTTGAATGGGACATAAAAACGGGCATCACAAGCACTCCCGTTGAAACCATCACAGATCACAAGTTTGTTATCTTCGACAACCTTGCGGCTTATTCTTCTCAGGTCATCGACCGTATGTGTCCCGACCTTTCGACAATGACGGAAGAACTCAAAAAAGACATCGAAAAACAGATCATCTCCGACATTTCGGATATGTACGATCAGATAATGGTCATCGACGGAACAATGATAACCATTACACTCGAAACAGGTTTCTCCGTTACACCGAATAACAGAGAACAGGCTGTTTTCAGAGAAATTCTCGGAAATGTAAATCAGCGTCTTGCCAATATGTCCAATGAGGTTTATTTGTCGGCAAGCGGAATCCAGTTCAAGATAAAGTAAAGGAGCGGCAGAATCATGACATTTGAAGAATTTGTAATGGAAGCCAGAACAATGGGTGCTTCCGATATCCACCTCACAGTCGGCAAACCTACCGTTGTAAGAGTAAACGGCGAACTCAGACCGTTCAAAGACCTTTCCGATGTTGTCGTGAACCGCACTATCCTCTCTATCCTCACCGCAGAGCAGGAACAGCTCCTCACAACGGGAAACGATATCGACTTCAGCTTTGAACTCTCCAACGGAACAAGACAGAGAGTGAACGTGTTCCGTCAGAGCGGCAGACTTGCCTGCTGTATAAGACTTCTCAACGACAAGATACCGTCCCTTGAAACGCTCAAAATGCCGAATGTTTTGAGCGAGCTTGCCGAAAAGAAACGAGGACTTATCCTTGTTACCGGTCCGACAGGTTCGGGTAAATCGACTACCCTTTCCGCAATGGTAGACCATATCAACAAAACCAGAGCTTGTCATATCATTACTATAGAAGACCCTATCGAGTATAAATACGTTCAGGACAAAGCAACTATCCACCAGCGTGAGATCGGCAAGGACGTTCCCTCGTTCAGCACGGCTCTTCGCAGTGCGCTCCGTGAAGACCCCGACGTTATCCTTGTCGGCGAAATGAGAGATTACGAAACTATCTCCCTCGCAATGACTGCCGCAGAAACGGGACATCTCGTGCTTGGTACACTCCATACTTCGAGTGCCGCACAGACTATCGACCGTATCATTGACGCCTGCCCTCCACATGCACAGGAACAGGTCAGAGCGCAGCTTGCGAATATGTTCCAGGGCGTTATCTGTCAGACACTCGTTCCGACAGCTGACGGAAACGGCAGAGTTGCCGCACTCGAAATACTCATCGGCACAGACGCAGTAAAGAGCCAGATCAGAGCCAACAAGATACCTCAGATGGAAACAGTTATGCAGTCAGGCACACGTATCGGAATGTGTACTCTCAAGGACAATCTTGCAAAGCTTTATCAGCGCGGCGTGATCTCATACGAAACAGCAATGGAATTTGCTCCCGACAAGGCTGAAATGGAGAAAACGCTCCGACTCGGCGCAGGATTTTAATATATAACAATAAAGAATCTGTGTAAAAGCCATATATCAGGGTTTTTGCGCAGATTTTTTTATTGTTTTTAATCAGTATTGATATAATACAAAACCGAAACTTCGGATCCACTCAATTTCCGATAATATAAAACGAACCGCCCGACAAGCTTTTGTCGGGCGGTCCGTCTTTAGGAGAATATGGAGAAGTATGAAATTATTCCTTTACAGAACCGTTTACAAGTCCTGCATATATCTGCTTTTGCAGACAGAGGAATATGATAAGCGTTGGGATTATACAGATAACGATACCTGCGAAAATGATCTCCCACTTTGCGCCGTAAGGTCCGATGAAGCGGTAGAGTGCTGTCGAAACAACGGCGAGCTTTTCTGAAGGCATATAAAGCTGCGGAGTATAAAAGTCGTTGTAGATGCTTATCATTTTGATAGTAAGCACTGTTGCGATAGCAGGCTTTAAGAGCGGGAGGATAATTTTGAGATAAACGGTGAAGTAGCTTGCGCCGTCCATAATTGCACTTTCATCGAGCGAATAGGAGATATTGTTGAGGAACTGAATGAAGATGTAAATCGAGATGATATCCGTGCCGATGTAAAGAATGATCGGTGCAGCCATATGTCCGACAAGGTGGAACGAGTTCATGATACGATAAACCGTTACCTGCATTGCGATGTTCGGGAAAAGAGTTGCAACGAGGAATGCGCCTTTCATTATCTTGCCGAAAAGCGTATTGAAACGCTGAACAACATAAGCTGTCATTGTACCCGTGATGATAGTTCCGATGCAGGAGATAACAAGGATAATACCCGTGTTTTTAAGTCCGAGGAGAACGTTGCCGTCCATAAAAGCGGTCTTGTAGTTGTTCCATTCGAGCTTCTGCGGAAGTGCAAAAACATTTGAGGAAAGGAACTCGGTGTTGTTCTTGAACGAACCGAGGAAAACTACGACAAGGGGAATAAAAACGATAAGGCAGGCGATAACAAGTACAGCGTATTTGAGGATAGCGAAGATCACGCGCTTTGCTTTGCCGTTATTGTATGCTGTTTCCATAGTTACTTATCCTCCTTCAGAACGAGCTTCTGTACAATGGTCACAATAATGATTATCAGGAACAGCACCATTGTCATTGCGGCAGCAAGTCCGACCTTCTGGTACTTGAATGCCGTTTCGGTGGTCTGGATAACGAATGTGCTTGTGTCGAATTTACCGCCCGTGATGATGTACGGAATTTCGTAAACGCTGATAGCGCCCTTAACTGCGAGTATCATCTGGAGAAGAATGATAGGACGGATACCGGGGGCAATGATGTAGCGGAATACCTGAAAACGGTTTGCGCCGTCGAGATCAGCCGCTTCGTAGATGTCGGGGGAAATAGACTGGATAGCGCCGATGAACATTACAAGGTCAAGACCGATATAACGCCAGATCGAAACGAACACAAGGCAGACATTTGCAAGTCCCTCGGTCGAGAGAAATTTAACAGGATCGCCGCCGAAAAGCGTGATAATAGTATTGAGCGTACCGTCTGTGTTTGTAACGCCGTCACCTCTCTGGAAGAAGCGGCGGAAGATGAGCGCAACTGCAACTGTGTTTATCATATATGGGAAGAAGAGCGCACCCTTGAAGAAGCTTGCGCCTCTGATCTTCGAGCAAAGGATCGTTGCAAGGAAAAGCGCAAGTCCGAGCTGGATAAATGAGCCGACAAGGTAGTAAACGCTGTTTTTGAGTGAAGCGAAGTATTCGGGAGTTGTGAATACCGTTTTATAGTTGTCAAATCCGCAGAATGTTACATTCTGACCGAACTGATCTCTGTTTTCAAAGCTGTAGCGCACCATATTGAGTGCAGGGATATAAGTAAAAACGAAAAGAAGAATTGACGGAACGAGCAGGAACAATATTACCGTCAGAAGCTGCTGTGATCGGATCCTGCCGAGCCTGTTCTTTTGCAAAAGATTGTTTTGGCTTTTCATAGTCTGCCTCCGAAAAAAACAGCCGCCAAACATTGTTCTGTAAAAATGTTAAGACGGACTGCGTAATGAGATTGTACCGAGAGGATACGGAACGGCGAAAATAGGGGAAACGCCGTTCCATACGGAAAAGTCCGCTCGGTATAAAAATATTAAGAAGGATAGGAAATGGTCAAATAAAATTACCGGTAATTAGCCGAGGATCTTATCTCTGGAAGCGTCCCAAGCTGCGTTAACATCGTCACAGATCTTCTTGTAAGCATCTTCGCCTTCGCCCTTGAATGCAGCTTCAGCCATTCTTACCTTGAAGTTTGTTGTAGCGTCGCCCCATGGGTCAACTTCGGAATCCTTAGCGATCTCATCGAACTTGCCAACGAGGTCATCGGGATATGCAGCTTCAACGAAGAGTTCAACGCCGAGGTCTTCAAATGCGGAAAGTGTTTCAGGCATTGCAGCACCCTTAAGACCGGAGATCATGCCTTCATTCTGAGCGTAGCCGGAATCATCGCAGAACCACTTAACATAAGCCATTGCAGCGTCCTTGTTAGCGGAGTTCTTGTTTACGCTCATCATATAGTCGTTGGAAGAAGCGGAGTAAAGCTTGCCGTTAACAGAGTTAGGGAATGGCATAAAGCCAACGTTTGCAGGATCTTCACCTGCGGTCACAGCAGCTTCCTGGAACTGGGAGATCGCCCAGGAACCGAGTACCATTGTACCGATCTTGCCCTGAGCGAATGCAGGCTTACAGCCTTCCCAGTCAGTTGTTGAGGGGTCTTCTTCGTGAAGAGCAGGATTGGAGTAGATGCGGAAGAGTGTGCCGTAAACAGCATCGTAAGGGCTTCCGTCGGAGAAGAGCTCATTCTTTTCTGAAAGGAGCTTTACATTGTATTCAGCATCGCCAGCAGCGGAGAGAACGAGTGACTGCCACTGTGCGATCGTCCAGCCTGCAGCGTAGTTTGTATAGTAAGGGATAGCGTCTGTGTTGTCAGCGATCTGCTGGAGGCAGTTGATGAATTCATCAGTTGTTGTCGGGAGGCTTGTGATGCCTGCATCAGCCCATACCTTCTTGTTGTAGAGAAGACCGGAAGCTGTGCCGCCTGTAGGAAGTGCGTAAACCTGACCGTCAGCAACATAGTCCTTGAGCCAGTAGTACTTGCTGTCGAGGTCGGAGAAAGAACCGAATGACTCGAAGAAGTTAGGAAGCTCTGCCTGCTTGATAGCCTGCGGTGTCATAAGTGCATCACCGTAGTTGTCGGACTGGAGCATTGTTGCGATATCGTCAACGTAGTTTGTGAAGGACTGATATTCAACTGTTACGTTAGGATAAATTGCATTGAAGCCCTCTGTGAGCTTTGCCATTGTGCCGTCCTGATCTCTGTCTGTACGGTGGTGAAGAACCTTGATAGTACCGGAGAGGTCTGTGTTAGCTTCTGCTGCAGCGGCTGTTGTTTCATCAGCTGCTGTATCACCGTTGTCAGCGTTTGCGTCTGCTGCCTTAGTTGTTGCAGCTGTTGTTGTGCTGTCTGTATTATCGGTTGTCTTTTCACCGCAGCCTGCGAATACGGAGCAAGCCATTAATACTGCTGCTGCAGCGGCTGCTGTTTTTTTCATCTGTGAATTCATCATTGATTCCTCCAAATAAATAATGTACGTTCTTATTAGCGACGTTCATAACCTGATGCCATATGAGCATTTTTAATCGGTTAACTAACTCGCTGTTGTGCTTTTATTATAACAGACCGGGCAGGTTTGTCAATCGATTTTTCCAATAGTGTCAATTTATACAACTTAATTTTGTTAACCTAAAGCAATTTGCACAAATAGACATATTCCGTTTAAAAAAGAATCAAAATTATGCCCATAAAACCGTCCTTATCATTTGGATCACATAAATTGTGAACTAATCAAGAAAACGATTTATTGAAAATCTTAACAGCAAAATGAGCCAACATTCATATTTACTTAATATAATAACAGATAAATATTTAAATTATCAAGTTAAATTAACTTAATAACAAGCTTAATAAAATGGATTACATGATTAATTTTTAAGCAGAATATCAAAAATTAATCAGTTAAAATCTATTGCAAAATTCAAAGTTCTATGATAAAATAATAGTATCAAAATCTGTAAGGAGGCAGCCATGGGCAAAAGCGTTACAATGGGCGACATCGCCGAACGGCTCGGTATAAGCACGGTCGCAGTTTCAAAAGCACTTTCGGGTCAGAAAGGCGTAAGCACCACCCTCAGGGAGCAAGTAAAAAAGACCGCAGACGAAATGGGCTACAAGGTCAGGAATACAGCCTCGAAAAAAAGCTCGTTAAGCAATAATATCGGTCTGATCGTTGCCGAAAGATACGTTTCGGACAATTCCTTCTACTTTAAATTTATACGGAGTCTTTCCACCGAGATGCAGAAGCATGGAAATTACGCCTTTTTTCATACTCTGACAAAGAAAAACGAGGACAACGGCGTTCTTCCCGATATTTTCTTCCACCAACGTGTCGACGGCATCATAATTCTCGGTCAGGTTTCCGACAGTTATACAAAAACCGCACTCGATACGAAGATACCGATAGTTTTCCTCGACTTTTACAACGAACTGACCTCGGACGGCTGTATAATCAGCGACAGCTTCTACGGCTCTTATGAAATAACGAACTATCTTATCTCAAACGGGCATAAAAACATCGCATTTGTCGGAAATATCCACTCCACATCGAGTATTCAGGACAGATTTCTCGGCTATACGAAGTCGCTTATGGAACATAAAATACCCGTCCACGATTATTTTATCATTTCCGACCGTGACAGCGAAACGGGACAGCTCACACCGATAGAACTGCCGATGATAATGCCGACAGCATTCGTCTGCAACTGTGATGAGGTAGCCTGCCGCCTTATCTCGCAGCTAAAGGAAAGCGGCTACCGTGTTCCCGAGGATATCTCTGTCACGGGCTTTGATAACTCCGTTTACAGCTCGATAAGCACCCCGAATATCACCACGGTCGAGGTAAACACCGAGCAGATGTCAAAAATGGCGGTCGAATCACTTCTTACGAAAATACGCTCGCCCAGAACGACGGTCGGAATGGTTCAGGTCAAGGGAAAGATAGTCTACAAGGATTCCGTGACTTCGCTCAATTACGGGGAGAACACAGAGAAAAAGTAAGAACCTGTCTTCATAAGAAATGTTGCGGATTTTCGAGCACAATTTTTCTGTATATAATAATACTAATCCCCTAAAATAAATCATCGCATAATCTTACATATATGGATTATGCGATGATTTTTTTATATAGGTGTTTAGTATTATCAGTATTTTTATGCTGTTATTTCGTCTTGGTGTCAATATGATACCATACATTTTTGAACCAATATGGTATCATAATACAACAAGGAGATGATAGGATGCCGGTAATAAAAAACCAATTCACAATGCGCCTCGACCCGATAACACACTACAAGATAAAGCTGATCGCCGCCGAGGATAAACGATCCCTTACCAATATGATCGAATACCTCATCACAAAGGAGATCAAACGCTACGAAGCAGAAAACGGCGAGATCCCATGCACCGACGACGATCTTTATACCGAATAGCTTTATCATATTTTATTATAACATTAAATTTTCTGAATATGGTGTACCATTATGGACACAAAAACAGCCGCTCCGCAAGCTCTATCTCACTTGCAGAGCGGCTGTTTTTACAGCAATTCAAAATTCTTCTCAAAAAGCAGATCCGATACTTTTTCAATATCAAACCCATTTATCAGAGCATATATTATCACCGAATCACGCTCATCTTTGGGATAAAGCGGACGGCTGCATGAATGTTTCAGCAAAGCCTGCGTTTCATCGAGTGAGAGTTTCATTCCTATCGCTATCGCAAGCAGCTTGTCCCTCGAAGGAAGCTTCTTCCCCGAAAATATATGGTATGCATAAACTCTTTCAATGCCCGAATTTTTCACGGCATCTTTCAGTATCACACCTTTTTGAGCAAGCAGGTCATTAAGATAAGCCGATATGCTGCCCTTTATAAATATATTTTTGTTTTTCACCGCAAAGCTCTCATAGTCATTGGCTTTTTCCAATTCGGACATCATCTCGTCTGTAGATTTCTCTTTCAGAATACTCATTATTTCCTCCACATATAAACTATTGAACAGAATGTGTGAAATCATATATCCATTCAGGAGTAGTGTTATTGTTAATCATATCCATAAGATAATCGTCATAATACGGCCAGCCGTTGACGTTATATTCATAAACATTTATTGCAGAAAGTTTCTCTTCCTCATAGTAATAAATATTTCTGCCGTTATGTTTAAGATATTCATTAAGTGAATTGCCGTATACCCTTGCATAGGTTTCTCCCCATGCTTTTCCAAGATAATACGGTTCATCATCTTTTACTGTAAAATATCCAGTAAAGTTATAATTTTTCTTATCACCGACAGTTACTGCAAGCAGATTATCACCATCAAGTTCAAAGCATGTTATCTGGACTATTGTTTCTTCGCCCAAATCATAAGAATTAAACTCATCCTGCAAAGTGAACATACAAAGATCCAATCTATACTGCATCGTATCGTTGGCCTTCGGTGTTAAAATGCTTATCTCAAGCAGGTTATTAGTATTAACAATGATACTTATGCATTCATCTCTGCCGCTTTGGTCAATGTCGGTGTAGATCGTGTAGCTCTCAAAATAATTAAACAAATCTTTTCCATTCGCAAGAAATATTTCAGCATCTCTGTCCTCGCAGAAGAATATCTGATCATCCTTATTATATTCCGGAATATGTTCGGGCTTTTGTCTGTATCCCTCATTGAAATCGGTAAGATACACAAAACCGTTGTCATCGTATGATACCACCACATCTGTACTCTCACCGTGATCACTGCTTGTACCATAATTAATAATATCCTCAAAATCTGCGGGATCATCAGTCTGTACCGATGCAGTAACAGTTTCAGCATTATCAAACTCATAATTATCCTGATCGATCTTAGCCCAAGAGCCTATCACAAGTGCAAGAACTGCCGCAGCCGAAAGAAGCGTTCCGACTGCAATATAAAAAGGCTTTCTGCGAAGAGCTAAAAGCGCCCTTTTCAGTTCCGATGCACTCTGATAACGCATATCGGGATCAAGTAAAGTGCATCGCTGTATGATCCTTCTGTATGCAGGCTTTGCCGAGAAGCTCCCGAGAAGTATCTTCATCGTCTGTCCTGCCGCATAAATATCAGTACGGAAATCTGTCTGCGCAAACCCATACTGTTCGGGCGGTGCAAAACCTTCCGTACCGAGATAGCGTGTGTCCTTTTCACTGTTTTCCTTAACAAATCGAGCCGCTTCAAAGTCAATGAGCTTTATTTTTCCGTCTTTGCCGATCATAATATTTGACGGTTTTATGTCACGATGAACAATACCAAGCTTATGTATATCTTCAAGCGCAGAACAAAGCCGGATCATTACATTCTCTGCCTGTTTTTCGGTCAGGTCAATATCCGAAAGCTTTTTTCCGTCAATATACTCTTCGCATACCACAGTTTTCCCGTCTGCGATCTCCACAGAACAGATCATCGGTATAAAATCAGATCGGGCAGACTTCAAAGCATCATAAACCGAACATTCGGAATATATCGTCCTGCGTATGTATTTTTCTTTATCATCAATAAGCTCGACCATGCCTCTTGGCGATGAATGAATAATTTCCGTTTGCAATTGTTCTCACCCCTTCCCTATTTTATCACAAACAGTTGATATATGCAAGAGCATCGGGCAATATGATACTCAGAACGGCGCTTATCGACCCAATTCAACGGAATCGGAAATATAGAAACGGAATCCTTTTTCCGAACAGTAATCTTCTATCTGCTCAATAAGCCTTCTGTCCGTCGTATACTCAAGCAGAAAGACATCTGCTCCGTCCTTATTGCAGGCTTCGACATATCCCTTGAAATACTCCTGTTCCTCTTTTTCCTGCGCCGAAAAGCTGCCGTTTTCAAAGTCTATTCTGCTGAAAACAGATTCCTGATCTACTCCCGTCATTATATCCTTTGCCGAGCCGTATTTTTCACGGTACGCAGTTACATATGTATCTCCGCCGTTGATGATGACAGGCTTGCCATATGCCATAAGCTGTTTCAGAATGACTGTCAGACCGTCAAATATTTCATCTTCCGGATAGTTATAGTAAACATCGCAGTTGTCTGCAAAAAATCCATCGATCCCTTTTTCAAGCAGTTCATTCTCCAACGAAACAAGAAATGTCTGCCACTCGGAAGAAGCGACATTTATCCATTCCTCTTCGTCCCAGTTTTCATATTTGCCAAGTGTATATCCCGAAAAATTTTCATAGTAGTCACGAAAATTTTCGAGCGAGCCTATATTCAGATAAGAGTAAACCTCACTGCCCTGCTCTTTCAGGCAGGCGATATCCTCTTCCGAAAAATACTGTGCATCAATAACGACTGTGCGATACCCTTTTATCTTATCAATATCGGACGGATCAATACTCAAAAACACGCCATAATCCTTTTCGCAGACTGCATTTTCCGCACCGCAGCCGCAAAAGGTCAATACAGCTGAAAGCATCACAGCTGTTAATTGTAATTTCCGATCCATAATTGCTCCTTTCAGTGCCAATAACCCACTTACGCAATAAGCCGTAAGTCAGCCTGCTCTATATTATCATTATACACCATCTGTCAAGTCCCGACAATGTGCAGTGGTTTACGGTTGTACAGTTACTCCCATTATAACACGAGTTGCTTTATGTGTCATTATTTTCGGGTGTTGCAATTATATGTAAATCTATCAGTGATAATTTCGGAAAATATGCTCCCATTATTTAAACACATCACTTTTTCTCCCGTCAATAAGTTAACTCCGTAAAATTTACGGGTAAGTCTGCGAAAGATATATAATACATACAGAACCTTGAAAATAAAATAAACCATTACTCAAAACTTGACCGAAGCCAAGTCAGGACGCTTCGGGGCAATGACCATTCATTGACATGACCATAAGCATGTAAAGTCCTTATGGGGTAAGGTTCACCGACGAATACAAACAGACAAAGGAGGAGGACACATTATGAAACAGTCACTTGAAAAAGCAACCGCTTCTTCACAAAAAGGATATATCGACAGCAATGACGAGATAGACAAAATTTTCACCAAGCTTATCGAAATGCCAATGGTTCAGCTGGGCGGAGCAAAATACAAATATGTGCTCAATCAGATAACTTCCCTGCTGACATGCTGGGAAATGCCCTCCGATGATACGGTCATCTCCTCAATAACCGTGGGCGAGTTTTTCGGACTTGTCAAGGAGCTTAAAGATGATCCGATAATTTATTCGCCCGAGGAGACTGAACTTAGCCGTCGGTGTTACTATGCATTTCTTTTTGGCATTGAACAGCAGCTGCAGAATACTGAAAACTGCACGGCAAGGCTTTTCCGATATTTCAGCATAAACGCCTTTCTCCAATACGCCGTTCAAAAGGTGGAACGTTCCAAGAGCAAAATAAACAGCTTTTACAGAGTATTCAGACGTGATGTAAAACACACTATGAATTTCCCAATAGAAGACGGCACTACGATACAGCAATATATGGAAAAGCTCCTTATGCATCAGCGCAGAAGCTGGATACCAAATCAGCCTATCGCCGATTTTGAAAAAGAGATACGGGAAAGCTATGACGAGTTTGCCTTCCTTGTATTTGAGAGTGCAAAACTCACATTTCCCAAGATGTTTGACTCTAAATCGATAATACGCAAATACAAAGATCCTGTCAGCGAAATATGTAATGCTCCGGAAAGGAATGATGAACAATGGCAAATATTTTAAAGGAAACAGTCAGAGGAACAGACTGCATAAAAATAGAGGACGAACTTCTTTCACGAAGAGAAATTTTTCTCACGAAGGAGGTGAACCCCGAAACCTCAAATGAGCTGATAAAGCAGCTTATGTATCTTGAAAGGCAGGACTCGGGGAAAGAAATAACCCTGTACATAAACAGCCCGGGCGGAGAGGTCATAAGCGGACTTGCGGTATATGATCTCATCAGCCTTATGAAGTCGCCCGTTCGGACGGTCTGCACGGGGACGGCGGCAAGTATGGGAGCGATACTTTTTCTCGCAGGGAAAAAGCGTGAAATGCTCCCCCACACTCGGCTTATGATACACGATCCGTCATTCGGCGGCGGCAGCATCGGCGGAAAGAAATCTCACGAGCTTCGCCATGAGCTTGAAAAGCTCGATGAAGTCCGTGAGGCACTTGCAAAGATAATTGCAGAAAAAACAGGCAGACCGCTCGAAGAAATTTACGATGTGACTTCCGACGACACCTTTTACAGTGCGGAGGAGGCTATCACATTCGGACTTGCAACGGGAATTATGAAGGGAGTCTGATAATATGAAAAAGAACGATATATACGGTACAAGGATCCTTGCAGACGGCATCACAGTTTCAAACGATACAAAGGAAACGGGACTCAACAACAACGATCTTATCATCGGTTCATCGGGTTCGGGAAAAACGGGAGGCTATGTTATCCCGAACATAAAGAATATCACGGGAAGCCTTGTTGTTTCCGACACAAAGGGACAGCTTGAAAGACTTTTCAAGGACGAGCTTATCGCAAAAGGCTACAATGTAAAAACGCTTGATCTCGTTGACCCTCTTCGTTCCTGCGGCTACAACCCTCTTGACGGGATAAGGAAATACAAAGACGGAAAATACCGTGAGCAGGATATTCTTTCTCTTGCAAATACGATAATGCCCACGCTCGATGGAGATGAGCCGTTCTGGGAAAAATCAGCGGCGTCTTACATTGCTTTTCTTATCGCATATTGCCTTGAAGCGATCAATGACGATTAACACAATATGCTGACTGTATGCAGACTTCATCAGACCTTTATATCACCGAACGGCGAAATTTCTTTCCTCCAATGGGCAGAGAAAAATCCGAACAGCTTTGCGGCAAAAAAATACCGTCAGATACGTTCTTCGGCAAGTGCCGACAAGATGTGGAGCAGCATAATTGAATTTGCTAACCGTGCGCTTGAACCGTTCGGATTTGAAGAAGCATCCGTTATCTTTGAGGGCAGCGAGCCTTTTGACATTCGTGAGCTTGGCAGAAATAAAACCGTGCTTTTCCTCAACGTGAGCGACACGGACAGGACATTCGATATGCTTGTGAACATATTTTACACTCAGGCTTTGCAGCTCCTTTGCTCTCAGGCAGACGCAAATCCCGACGGCAGGCTGAAGGTTCCCGTAAGAATAATAATGGACGATTTTGCGGCAAGTACAAGGATACCCGACTTCGACAAGATCATCTCGGTTATCCGCTCAAGGGATATTTCCGTAAGCCTTATTCTCCAAAGCATGACGCAGCTTGAAAGTATGTACAGCCACGCAGAAGCGACAACTATCGTCAACAATTGCGATCACATTCTCTATCTTGGCTCGCAGGACGTTGAAACAGCGGAATTTATCGGTTACAGAGCATACAAAACGCCCGAAACGATAATGTGTATGCCCCGCACCGATGCGATGCTTCTCACAAGCGGAGAAAAGGCTGTCACCGTTCGGAAAATAAAGCCATACAGCCTGCTTTAACTCCACTCCATTCACGTTTTAAACAATAAAATTTCTCTGTTTGCTTGATAAACAAAGCAGGATATGATGTGAAAAGCATTACCTTCCGCCGCAATAAACAGACAGAGCTATCAGAAAGGACTGAACTTTATGAATACAAACAATAATGCGCCTACACTCGAAGAATTTAAGGAAGCCGTGTTTAAACGCTTTGCGCCGCTTGCTGAATGTACCTATAAGGCACGTCACGGCGGTTTTACTCCCGCAGAATATATGGAAACCGAAGAAGCTGAAACGGAAATAAAAAACAGGTACAAAACTTGCTTGGACAAATTCAACAGGGGCGAGATAACCCGTAGAATTTTCCTTGAAAGTGTAACGGCAAGTGTAGCAACCTGCCTGTCTTTGATGTATTAAAAAGGTAGCACAGATGCATTTTTGAGAAATTAACACCCGGAAAGGTATGGTATATCATTATGGCTTTATCCGAAATAAAAAACACATTGGAGCAGAACGATACAATGCCCGCATTGAAGCTTGAAAACGACGATTACAGGTTCACGATCTTCTATGTGGGCAGCTATATCGACGACCGATGCAGCGGCAGTATCGATCCGCACAAGATCAGAGTAAAATGCAAGCCGAAAAGCTCCGATATTCTGATCGCCGTGAATGATCTCACAGCCCGCATTGATGTGTTAAACAGCATTATTTTCGATATACACGACGAAAAACAGCTTGATAAGCTCGAAAGGCAGCTCCGATGTGCAATGAACACGCTGAAAGAACTTCAGACCGTTCTTGACAAATATTATGCCGAGCTTGACCGTCTGCATGAAGAAGAGATGAAAAATTGATTTTGGTTATCCTCCCCTTTCTTTGATTTATATTTGATTTTTTTATTTTGATATGGTATAATGCTTTTAACAGCAGATGAAATAACTGACCGACAAACCAGCTTACGAGGTGATATTCACAAAATGATAAAAGCAATATTTATAGATTTTTACGGCACTATCGTACATGAAGATGGTGAAGTTATAAAAAGAGTGTCACAAGAAATATATAACAGCGGAAAAGTAAATGACATATCAGAAATAGGCTCATATTGGTGGAATGAGTTTCAAACTGCTTTTACAAATGCATATGGTGATAATTTTGAAACTCAAAGAAAATTGGAATACCTGTCATTGAAAAAAACTATACAGCATTTTAATTCATCAACAAATGCAGAGATATTAAGCAATCTGATGTTTGCCCATTGGATAAAGCCACCTATCTTTGAAGAATCAAAACATTTCTTTGAATTGTGCCCTGTCCCTATCTATGTTGTATCCAATATTGACAGAGATGATATCCTTCAAGCGCTAAACTATCATGATTTAACTCCAACTGGAGTATTTACAAGTGAAGATGCAAAGTCATATAAACCCAGAAGAGAATTATTTGAGTTTGCTTTAAAAAGTGTAAGAATACCTGCCGACGAGGTATTACATATTGGTGATTCGTTAAGCAGTGATATTAAGGGAGCTTCATCTATTGGAATAAATGCAATATGGATAAATAGGAACAATCGAGAAATTCCGTCAAATGTCACGGCTGTAAAAAATCTATTGGAAGTATATAATACAGAATATTTTAAAAAGCTGCAAATTTCAACCTAACAATCACCTCACTTATCACAGCACTCAAACGGGTGCTGTGATTTTTTCATCATCTTGAAAGTCCCGACCTGTTCCTATCATGCGTTTTATCCTCTGACCGTAAATCACTCCTTTCTTTTTCAGCTTTCTGCCGTTCTTCCTCCCTGCGGATATTCTCCATTTCCGCCTTAGCCTGTTCAAGCAAAACCTGATAATCCGACTTCATCTGATTTTCATACAAGGCATAAAAATCGGAAACGGTCTTTTTCTCGGAAACAGCTTCACGGATTTTTCCGTCAGCATCTTCAAGCCGACTTTTCATATCGGCAAGCATCAGCCTGTGCTTTTCCGCATCTTCAAGCGAGGTTATCCCTGCATCTTTCAGATAATTGTACTGTGCAAGCTCTACTGCGTCCTTCGGAAGAAAAGGTCTGCGTCCGAGAATTTCAAGATACTTCGGAATATCGCCGATGAGCTTTTCCTCATCGGCAATTTTCTTTGTAAGGCTGTCCTTTTCGGCTTTCAGATTTTTGAGTCTTGCTTCCGCATCGGAAACAGCTTTCCGAAAATCATCTGCCGAATGAATTTTGTTATCACGCAAATATAACAGCAGACGGCTTGACCTTTCGACCTCTCGGAATGTGGCAAAGTGAAGTCTGTCGGCTTCGGGACGGCGGTAAAGCTGAATTTGTATCTGCCTGATACACAAAGCATACTCCCTCTGAATGCCCGAATACTTCAAAGCTTCGGACATCGGCATCTCCATATTCTTATGCTCAATGCGAAATTGCAAATGTTCAAGAGCGTAACCATCACCAAGCCGATAACTGCGGACCGGCTTTCTGTTCTGCCTGACCTTTATGGAAATATACTTTCCTCGCCGAATGCCATAGCCCTGCTTCATCAGCTCTTTGAGCAGATCGTCAATGCTCCTGACGTTCTCTTTCATAATTGCATTGTCAATGTCATCGCACAATTTCTGCTTCCAAGACTTTCTCTCCTTTCGCATTTTGTACTCGCCGTACTTGTGATTATATGATTTTTTCGGGTGTTCGATAATTTCAAGCCCATGAGCAAGAGAAATTTCATCGGATATTGCTTTGCATCTCCGCAGACTTTCCTTGTTGGCGTGCCAGTGCTTTCCGTCCATATCGTAAGGACATACGGCAAAATGGTTGTGGATATGTCCACGGTCGGTATGTGTTGCACACAGCACCATTCGATTTTTTCCGAAAACTCTCTCCGCCCATTCTACTCCGATTTGATGAGCTTCATCGGGAGTGACCTCACCCGGCTTGAATGACTGGATATAGTGGTGAAGCCGAATCTTCTGCTTTTCGGATTTCGCCGTTTCAGATTTTATAGACCTTTTGAAAAATCTCTCACCGCTGAACATTTCAAAACCGAACTTCATATCCT
>OIYP01000125.1_pt1 | contig 55031 bp, 52 predicted proteins | sample 1588261 | NCBI WGS metagenome assembly OIYP01 (sample SAMN03283293) | human gut metagenome | biome: human-associated habitat; material: feces | host: Homo sapiens | place: Peru | collected 2012 | reverse complement strand
GCGGCGTAACCGCCGGTCATCTCAAAAGCGCGCCGCTCGATCGACCGGGCGAAATCGCAGCCCGCGAACACGCCGCTGCCGAAATCGGACGGCGAGACCGACACCGCGACCGCCGCGTTTGCATTTTCGCCATTTCGCGCAAACTCGCTCATGCCATTTGTTACCACGCCGCCGTGCTCGCTCGCCGCCGCTACCACCGTGCCGCCGGGGCACATACAAAATGTGTAAACTCCCCTGCCCTCGGCGTTGCGGTGCGAGAGCTGATATTCGCCGACGGGCAGCAGCGGATTGCCCGCGTGAACGCCGTAAAGCGACTCGTTGACGGCGGTCTGCCTATGCTCTATTCGCACGCCGACCGAAAAAGGCTTCGGCTGCATGATTATGCCGCTGTTATCCAGCAAACGGAACGTTTCGCGTGCGGAATGTCCGCAGGCAACTACAAGCGCGGCGCAGCGCTCCTCACCGCGCGCGCTTTTCACCGACCATATCTCGCCGTTGCGCATGGTAATACCTGTCAGCGGGGTTTCAAAGCATATCTCGCCGCCGAGCGCGATTATCTCGCGGCGTATATTTTTCACGACCGTTTTGAGCACGTCTGTGCCGATGTGCGGCTTGGCTTTCGCGAGTATCGAGCTGTCCGCGCCGAAGCGTGCGAAGTCCTGCAAAATGCTGCGGCAGAGGGGGTCTTTTATGCGCGTGGTCAGCTTGCCGTCGGAAAAAGTACCCGCGCCGCCCTCGCCGAACTGAACGTTGCTGTTTTCATCAAGCTCGCCGCCCGCCCAAAAAGCCTCGACCTTTTGCGTGCGCTTATCGACCTCCGCGCCCTTTTCAAGCACAAGCGGGCGGTAGCCATAGCGCGCCAAAGTCAGCGCGCAGAACATTCCCGCAGGGCCGAAGCCGGCTACTACCGTTCTGCCCTCGCGCTTTTTATCGGAAATATTCGGCTGAGCAGGCTCGTCCGCCATACGGCAAAAACCCTTTTTCGCGCAAAGCCGCTGCTCTTCAGCGGGGTCGGCAAGCTCGAAATATACCGAGTGGACGAAGTGGATATTGCTGCGTTTGCGGGCGTCGAGCGAGGTCTTGTGAATATCCGCCGACTTTATTTTATCGGGCGAAATGCCGCAAAGCCTGCGCGCTTTTTCGAACACCTCGCGCTTATCGGCGCTGACGGGAGCGGCTATCTGATTAACGGTAAAACCCATATTTTTCTCCTTTTCAAAAACACTGGGAACCGCATTTTTGCTGCGATTCCCGTGCTTAGATCAATCATTTTTCGTGCTTTCCGAGCTGTCGGAAACGTTTATAACTACCTCGTGCGTGCCGATATTCCAAATATTGTGATAGCTGCCCGAGTAGATCACGACTTCGTGCGAGATCGAGCCGTTTGCGGAAATATCGCTGAGGTCTATCTCCGCCGTGAGGTCGGAAGCTTTCAGCTTTTCGATGTATTCCTTCGGGCCGATCATGGTAACGTTTGTTATCTGGTCGCTCTCGGCAGCAACTTCCTTGCCTTCGGGAACGTTTTTGTACTGGATATTTTTTGTCGGTATCTGGAAAGTGCGCTTATCGTAGGTGCTGGAGTCAATGCTCAGCTCTATCTGATCTACGCCCGACTGATTTATCTCGCCCGCCGAAAGCAGCGAATCTATATCGAATTTATTGCGCTGACCGGGGATAAGCTTGTAAAGCGAAACTGCTTTAAGCTTGATGTCCTCGGTGCTCGCCGCATCCAGCTGAGGCGTTATGATGCTCAAGCTCTCGGGATTGATATTCAGCGGCAGGCTCGAGGTATCAAAGCCGGGCGGAACGTCGGTATACTCTACCGAGATCTGCGCTGTTATCTTCTTATAGACCACGAAATTTATGTCCGCCTTTTTCGCAGAAAGCGTGTAATTTGAGCTGTCAAGCAGGTTATCATCGGCGTCATAGAAGAGCAGCGAGTCGGTAGAAACGGTGGTGTCCTCGTCGATAACGCGGCTCTCGGCGTAAACGGCTACAACTCTGTCGATACGCTCAAGCTCGTTCTCGGGGCCGCTGACCTCTATCTTTTCGGGCGAGGCGGTGCTCTCTTTAAGGGTGTAGCCCTCGGCTGCCGAAACGTTCGGCGCGGAGATCTGTAGTCCGAAGCTTGCGGAGTCGATGCGGTCGAACTTCACCTCTACCGTTTCGGGCGTTACGGAAATAACGCTGCATTTATCGGCGGAGTGTGCAGATTTTACATCTATCTCCAGCTCGTAAGTGCCCTCTTTGTTTACCGAGTCGAGGTTCACCGTAGCGATAAGGTCGCTGGCGGTGTATGTGCCTATCTCGTAGTTCATGCCCTGTATCTCTACGTCTACGGAAATATCCTTATAGCCCAGCGCGCTCAGACCCTTGGTCTCAGCGGTAGTGCCGTGCATCGAGAAATCTACGGGGACGTTCGTTATCGTCTTATTTACAGTAGGGTACTGGGTTATCGAAAGGGCGAACCAGATTATTATCGCTATGATGACCGCAGTTATTTTCAGCACAAAATCCGAAAGTTCTTTGCGTGGCCCGCCGCTGCGTTTTTCGGACTTTTTCTCTTGGGTCATTTTTTCCATTTTGAGATCATCCTTCCCGCAAAGTTTGTAGGCTCGCTTTCAGACTGCGTTTCGGGGATAAGGCGGTTTTTCAGCAGCTTCGCCAGACTCTCCTTAGAAAAACCGCGGGTAAGCTCGCCGTTTTCGGCAACGGAGATAGTTCCCGTTTCCTCGCTGACTACTATTACGATAGCGTCGCTGTTCTCGCTCATGCCGATGGCCGCGCGGTGGCGCGAGCCGAGCTGTTTTGCAACAAGCTCCTCTTTCTGCGGCTTTGGCAGAAAGCAGCCCGCCGCAAGTATCCTGCCGTCGCGCATTATTACTGCGCCGTCGTGCAGAGGTGTGTTCGGGTAAAATATATTGCCGAATACTGCGGCGCTGGGGGTACAGTTGAGAATAGTTCCCGTATCTATTTGCTCGCCGAGACGCGTTTTGCGCTCGCAGATTATCAGCGCGCCGGTACAGGTCGCCGAGAGGTTCTGCGCCGCTTCGCAGATAGCGTTTATCGCGGGAGTCCATATCTCGTCGCTGTCGCCGCTGTCGGAAGATGGTATAAAGCTAAGGTCGGAAAGTTTAGCGCGGCCTATTTTTTCTATCATTCTGCGCAGCTCAGGCTGGAAAAGTATAACAAGCGCGAGCAGACCCCACTGAAAGCAGCTTTTCAGCAAAAATCTGATAGTCTGCAGGCTGAAAATTATGGAGATCACGTAGAAGATTATGAGCAGAAAAATGCCCTGTACGAGCTGGAGAGCGCGGGTCTCGCGGATCAGCTTTATAGCGTGGTATATTATGAACGAGAGTATCGCGATGTCGATAACGTCGTTTATTCCGATGGATATGAATACGCCCCAGATGGCGTTTAAAAAATCGCCGAAGCTTTTTATTGTATCAAACATAGGTACATTCGCTCCTTGCAAGTTTGGGTTTGAAAAACTAGCTGTTTAAAAATCTTATTATTCCGATTTATAAAAAACAACTCTTCATAATATATTTTACCACATTTTCGAGCCGAGTGCAAGGCATAATTGAAATTTTTTATAAAAAATGCGCGGCTTTTTTCACCGCGCAAGTATGACTATTTTCAAATATTTGTTTGACTGCCGATATTCGTCATTTCATCGAAGCGATTATCTCGTTCGCGCGCGAATAGATGCGCTCCGCCTCTTCGCCGACGAAAAACTCGCCGTTTTCGTAGAGCACTTTTCCCGCGCACATAGTCAGCTTCACGTTTTCTTTGCTGCCGCTGTAAACTATGTTGTTTGCTATACTGTTTAGCGGCTGCATATTCGGGCGGTGCAGGTCTATCACGATAAGGTCAGCCTGCTTGCCCTCGGCTATGATGTCGCAGTTTTCAAGACCCATAGCGTGCGCCGATCCTACCGTAGCGGCTTTCAGCACCATGCCCGCGGGGCAGGCAGCCGCGTCTTTCAGGCTAAGCTTTTGCAGAGCCGTCATTAAGAACATCTCGCGGAACATATCTAAGCAGTTGTTGCTGGAGGGGCCGTCTGTACCGATAGCCAGCTTCACGCCGTTCTCCGCCATCTTGCAGATGGGCGCTATGCCGCTCGCGAGCTTTGAGTTCGAGCCGGGGCAGGTAACAGCGTAGACTCCCCTCTCGCGGAATATCTCAATATCGCGGTCGTCCATATGAACGCAGTGGAAGCCCGCTCCGCCAAAATCGTAGATACCTAAGCTGTCAAAAAGTTGGGTGGGCGTTTTGCCGTATTTTTCTACACACTCGCGCACCTCTTTTTCCGTTTCGGAATTGTGCACCGATACGGGCAGGCGGTACTTGCGCGCCATTTCGCCCAAGCCCTCCATAAGCTCAAAGTCTGCGGTGTACTCGGCGTGGAAGCCCAAGCGGTAGGAGATGAGCGGGTGCATACCGTTGAACTTTTTCATGTAGCCGTCCAGCCGCTCGAGGTTTGACTTATCGCCCGAAACAGAGCCGCAGAGGACTGTTCTGAAACCGCTCTCGATATTCGCGCGAACGTAATAATCCGGCTCAAAATACATATCGAAAGAAGCGGTGACGCCGGTGGTGAGGTACTCGAGTATCGCGAGCTTGCTCAGCCAGTATATGTCGTCGCCGGTAAGCTTCGCCTCCATCGGGAATACCTTTTCAAAGAGCCACTCTTGCAGCGGGTAGTCATCGGCGTAGGAGCGCAGGAAGGTCATTGCCGAGTGGGTATGCGCATTTTTGAAAGAGGGCATGAGCAGATTGCCGTTTAGGTCATACTCTTTTTCAAACGCGGTGTTTTTCAGCTTTTCATCATCGGGCGTACCGACAAAAGCTATCTTATCGCCGTCAGTCCAAACCTCGCACTCGCGTATCTCCTCGCCCTCAGCCATTGTGAGAACTCTGCCGTTTTTAAATCTTATCATTTCATCAAGTCCTTATCAATAATCGTAATCGCTGTCTTCGATCTTTTTGCCCCACATCTCCCGCAGGTCGCCGTTATATCTATCTGTGAAAGTATCGGAAGAGATCACATTGGGGTACTGCCCCATCAGCTTTTCATCGGGCGACTTGCGCCACTGAACCGTATAGCTGCCGTAGTAGCTGTAATCATAGTCAAGATCGCCCCTGATAATTCTGACGTAGCCCTCGTTAAGCCCGCTTTCGTTTATCTTCTTCGCAAGCTCGGCCTTTTCTCCCGAGTATTTTTCGGGGTGGGCGCAGTCGATATCGCCCTCCAGCTCGCCAAATACCACTGCGCTGGCATTGCCCTGTATCTCCTGATCTGACATGTAGCTCTGCACAACGCTGTAAGCGATCTTGGCGTTAGAGTTAGCGGAGGAAAGCTTTGCCTTCGCCGTGTAATCGAGCACGCTTGAAACTACGGTAGGCATAGTGAGCATATCGCCGCCGACTATGCACCATTTGCCGTCGGCTTTCGCGATTGTAACGCCGTATGTCAGTGAAAGATCGTCCTCGCTGCTTTTCACCGAGATCTTGAAATCGGCGTAGTACGCCTGCTTTATATCTATCTCAACGCCGATGTCGGAGTAGAAATCGTCGAGCGTTTCGCGCTGTTTTTTATCCAGCTTTTTATGACCCAGCAGCTTTACTTTCAGCTTGTAATCATCGTCGTTCAGAAACTCGCCCAAGCCGTCCTCGGAAGCGCTTGAAAGAGAATCGTCCATATCGTCGTAATCATCGTCGGAAAGCTCCATTTTTTCCACCAAAGCATCGGGCAGAGCTTCGAGCATCTCGCGCGAATCGGCGGCAGTAAAGCCGTTGATAATATGGCGGAAAGGCGTTTTAAGACGCAGGTATATCGGCAGCTTTATTGCTGTTATCACTGCGATCATCACCAAGATAACGGCCGCCGCGATGATGATGTACTTCTTCATGTTCTGCATTTTCATCTCAGCGCGCCCCCTTTCGCATCGGAAAAGCTTTTAGAATAGGAAAAGTATTGATAATCATCAGAATGATCGTAATCATCGCTGCTGTCGTCTTTGTCGGGATCAAAACCGCCGAGCATGCCGAAGTCGTTATCATCGGAATAATTCGACGAAGCAACCAACTTTGCGAGATACTCAAAAGAGGTATCCAGCGGACTGTACTGCGAATAATCGCTGATAAGCTCGTTGAAATCAACCAGTTTCCAGCCGTCGGAAGTCTTGCCGACCGAAATATTCATCGTGATGTAAGCTTCGTAGCCGTTATCGCCCTCTACGGTAAAGCGCACGTCGGCGCTGTAACACTTTTTCATATCGAGGTCAAATTCGGCTTCCTCATAAAGCTCGTTTATGCGGTCAAGGCTGTCGCCCTTTACCTTTTTATAATCGAGAATTTTGTGCGAAACGGTGAAGCTGCCGCCAAAGCCTGCCTGATCGGAGTATTCATCGACAGCTTCCTGCATATCGTCCTCGGCTTCGTCTATATCGTCGTTATCGGCAGTATCGGCAACATCGTCGGGCAGGGCTTCGAGCATACGCTCAACGTCGCAGTCCTCCAGCCCCTCTTCGATAGCTTTGAGCGGCTTGCTGATATTGTGCTTTTTCAGAGCGTTCGTAAACCCCGCGGCTGCGGCTATCACCACAACGAGCGCGGCGGCGCAGGCGGCGAGCTTTTTCACCGAGAACGCTTTTCCCTTTAGCTTCACCGCGCCCGCAACGCTTTCCGCGAAGCTTTTGGCGGCAAATTTAAGGTCATTGCCCTTAGCGCGAATATCTTCGGCGTAAGGCGCAGGCTGAGGGGGAACGTTCGATTCGGGCGGAACGGGCGGCTCGGGTGGAACGGGCGGCTCGGGCGCGGGATTCGGTTCGGGCTCGGGTGCGGGCGGCACATCGGCGTAATCGGTAGACTCTCTGCCCAGTGAAAATGGCTTATCGTCCGCCGTATCGGCAGGGGCGGTGGGTCTGCCGCAGGTGGAGCACTTCTCTGCCCCATCGCGCAGGAAAGCCCCGCAAAAGTTGCAAATCATATTCAATTTTCCTCCCTATAATTTTGTTCAATAGTATTATAACAATTTTTTCACATATTGTCAAGCAAAAAAATCCCTCGGACTGCGTTGCCCGAGGGATAGAGGAGAAATTACTTCTTTGTAGTTATGACTTTGCTGTTTGACCATGGGGAGTACTTGATAGTTTTGCCAAAAACATCGGGAATAGGCTTATTTCCATCAAACTCCGCAACGCTCAGACGTACTCTGAACTTGTACTTTGTATTCGGTTTGAGGTCTTTCAGTTTGATATAAGCAGCATTGTTTTTGTAGGTAACTATATTGCTGCCAAAATAGTCAGAGCCGCGAAGCTCAATGTGCTTTACCCATTTCTTTTTCTTATAGTCATATCTTTCGATACGAATACCCGAAATATCCTGCCGGTCATTTTTCTCAAATCTGATAATAGCGGAATTTGAAGTACCGGAAGCAGCTATCAGCTTAGCCGCAGAGGGCTTTCTGTAAAAATACGCGTCGCAGGTATCGCCAAAGACTTTTGTATACTTGTCTTTATAAAAAGGTGTTATCATTACGCGGTTTGCCTTACCCGCTTTCATGCCCTTGACAGTGTAGCCGGTGGTATTTGCATTGTTGATAACTTTCAGCGTTTTATAGCCGTTAGGAGTATTCGGGTCAATTATATCTATCTGGTATCCGGAAGCGTTCTTAGGCTTTTTCCAAGTGAGTTTCAGCGAATTGCTTCCTACCATTTTAGCGGAAGTGATTTTAGTCGAGCCGACTTTGAAATTATCGCGGGTGGTGTAGTTTATGTTGTGCTTTACGGCGAAATGGTAAGCCGCACTGCCAGTTTCACATTCGAGGGTAAAATCTTTTTTTACTCGGTAATCTTCAACAAAATCGCCGTCCTCGGGATCCCAATAGTATGGTTCATAGCCAAAAGCGTAGCCCTCTACTTTAAGAACTGTTTTAGGAACATAAACTTTCTTTGCCGACGCATTAAAAAACGAAGCGCCGCCTATCCTATCTATATTGCCTTCAAGTATGATCTCATCAAGAGCTGTGTCATTATAACAAATACATTCATCAATATCTTTTACACCGGATATTGTAATAGACTTTAGGTTAGGGCAGTTTGCAAAAGCTCTGTTATTTATTTTCTTTACAGAAGATGGTACAGAAACAGACTCTATCTCCTCATATCTGTAAAAAGCATATTCGGAAATTTCGGTAACGGCTTTGCCTTTCAGCTTAGTAGGGATAACGATATTGGGGTTGGTCTTATCAGAACCGGTTATCATTATAGTGCCGTCTGATTTTTCCTGATAGTGAAAGCCATCGCAAAGGGGGTCGGTGTTATGCTGTTTCCAGCCGACTATTGAAACATCGGTATCATTGGTCGCGGCGTACTCTTCGATCTCGGCGGTATCCGCTTCTGAGGAGGTATCGTCAAGCTCGGTAACGGCGGCCTCGGTCTCGGCAGGCAGAGCGGAGTCATTTTCATCAGCGAACGTGGGAACAGCCATAGAGCAAACTATCGAAAGCGCCATTATGTAAGAAAGAATGCGTTTTGTGTGTTTCATTTTGGGTAGACCTCCTTGTATTTTTTTACTCTTTTGTTTTTTCACAGAGGAAGATCTTCTCTGTTTACCATATATTATAACATATATACAAACGATTGTCAAGCAATTCGGGGGGGAGATGTAAATAAATTGGAAACAAAACGCAGGAAATTTAATATTTAAGCCTTGACATTTCCCACACTCGGTGCTATAATGTTTGGTGTGTATGATAATAATGTGATAGAATAAAAAGAGGAAAAACAAAATGTCTAAGATACGAAGCTTTCTCTCGAATATGTCGTTCACCCAGATATTGGTCTTTGGCTATACTATGGTCATACTTGTGAGCGCGGTGCTTCTCATGCTGCCGATAAGTTCGCGCGAGCGCGCTTTCACGGCACTGAATGACTGCATATTCACCACCACTTCCGCCCTCAGCGGCACGGGGCTTACGCTCTTCGACACCTACACTTACTGGTCGCTTTTCGGGCAGATAGTTATACTCATCGTAATTCAGATCGGCGGTATCGGCTTTATGTCGATGGCGATCTTCGCGCTTTCTTACACCGGCAGAAAGATAGGGCTGAAACAGCGCTTTACCATGCGCGAATCTGTCGCGGGATTCAGCGGCGGCGGCGTGGTCAAAATGACGCGCTTTATTTTAAAAGGTACAATATACTGCGAAACGGCCGGTGCGATAGCGCTTTCGTTCTTTTTTATCCCGAAGATCGGCGTTGGAAAAGGCATCTACTTCGCCATTTTCCACTCCATTTCCGCATTCTGCACTGCGGGCATAGATATAATGGGCTATTTCGAGCCGGGCAGCTCGATAATTACGGCGGCGGACAGCTGGCTGCTGAACGTAACGCTGATAATACTGCTGACCATCGGCGGCATCGGCTACATCACTTGGGGCGATGTTGTGGAGCACAAGTGGCACTTTAAAAAGTACCGTTTGCAGAGCAAGATCGTAATAATGGTCACGATACTTTTCTATATACTCGGAATAGCAGAGATGATACTGGTAGAGTGGAACGCGCCCTCGCTGAGCAGTGCGGACGGCGCAGGTCAAAAGCTGCTGATGAGCTCTATGCTGGTAACATCGGGGCGCGACGCAGGCTTTGCACCGCTGAACGTTGCCCTACTGAAAGAATCCACCCTGCTTATGATAATCTGCTTTATGTTCATAGGCGGCGCGCCCGGCTCGACGGCATGCGGTATCAAGACCACGACTTTCGCGGTAATGGTGCTGACGATCGCAAGCGTTTTTCGCAGGAAAAAGTCAGTAGAATGCTTCGGCAGACGTTTTGAGAATACAATAATCAAAGACGCAAGCTGTGTTACAACACTGTATTTGCTCGTTGTCATAATCAGCTCGATAGTTATATCGGCTATCGAAGATGTGGACATACTTCCCGTAATGTTTGAGGTTGTTTCGGCGATAAGTTCGTGCGGGCTTTCCATGGGCATAACCTCAAAGCTTTCGGACATTTCATGCGCGCTGATAACGATAATCATGTTCTTCGGCAGGATCGGCGGACTTTCATTCATCATGTCGCTCTCTAACAACGTTAAGCCTTCAAAAGTACAGCTGCCCGAAGAGAAGATAATTGTAGGATAAGAATATGAATATAAAAATTGAAAGGAAAATTACAAAATGGCACGGTCATTTTTAATAGTAGGACTTGGAAGATTTGGCAAGCACATGGCGAAGTCGCTCACTAAGCAGGGCAACGAGGTGCTCGCCATCGACATTAACGAGGACAGGGTAAATTCGGCGCTGAAGTACGTCACCGACGCGCAGATAGGCGACGCGACCGACCCGCAGTTCATCGCGGAGCTGGGTGTGAACAATTTCGATGTCTGCATCGTCGCGATAGGCGATAATTTTCAAAGCTCGCTGGAGTCTACCTGCCTGCTGAAAGAGTCGGGCGCGAAGTACGTTTTCGCCCGCGCGAACCGCGATATACACAAAAAATTCCTGCTTCGCAACGGCGCTGACGAGGTGATTTACGCCGAGCGCGAGACCGCCGAGCGCTTCGCTATGCGGTTCGGACTCAAGGGCATTTCCGACTACTTTAAGCTGAACGACGAGTACGCAATTTACGAGATCGCCGTTCCGGAGAGCTGGATCGGCAAGACGATCGTAGAAAAGAACGTTAGACAAAAGTACAACGTCAATGTACTCGCGATAAAGCACGACGGCATTTTCGACGCACTGCCGGGACCCGACCACCTCTTCACCGCGGACGAGAAGCTGCTGGTGCTGGGAAACCGCGAATCCATACAAAAAATGATGAAGTAAATATCCACAAAAATCGCGGCTGAGATATGCCGCTTTTTTATTACAGCCGAGGTTACAGTTTGGTTACAGGCAGATTTTTGGACAGTTGAAAACTTTGCTTGCCGCATTGTTGAATGTTGAAAACTCAGTTGAAAGTGTTAAGAACCTCTGCAAATATTGATAGTTTTGCGGATCGCGGTTTTAAACAGATGTTGATAAGTACGCTTTTTCGGTCAGTTTGTAACCAATATGTAATTTTTAACGTTACCATTCAAACATGACATTTGATAAATTTTACGGACATAAATTTACACAAAGCACTGCATAAGGAAAATTTGCAGAGCCGCAAAAAGAGTTACAGACAGGTTACGGGGAAATAGCTGTACAGTTGAGAAAACAGCTTTTAAACAGCAGAAATGTTGAAAACCCAGTTGAAACTGTTAAAAAGTATCGCAAATACAAGCGTTTTCGGACAGGCGGGTTTTAAAACGTGTGTTGAAAAGTACGATTTTTCGGGCTGCTTGTAACCGATTTGTAATCAGATACGCTGCGGGCGGCGCTTTTTTCAACAGGCGGAGTTTAAAGCATTGTTTATAACTTTTTATGCTTGACAAGCGGCGCAAAAGTTGCTATACTATATATAATGCGTCTGAAAAGGGCGCAAAATTTCATGCCGTGCTCATGCCGTGCGCTTTAGCAGTTAAAACGGTTAAAACGCGGCGCAACTATTTGGAGGAGATTATTATGAAGATCGCGATAGCAGGACTCGGACTCATCGGCGGCTCGCTCGCCAAGGCTATAAAAAAGAACACGGAGTACACGGTCTACGGCTACGACATCTCGCGCGATGTGATCTCGGCGGCGATGGCTGAAGAAGCGATAGATTACAGCATACAGCCCGAAGAAATGGGCTGCTGCGACCTCGTTATCGTGGCTCTGCACCCGAACGAAACGATAGATTTTATTTTGGATAACCGCGAAAATTTCAAGAAAGACGGCATAGTCATCGACTGCTGCGGCGTAAAGGGCGCGATAGTGAGCGCCGTGGAAAAGCCGCTGAGCGACGCAGGCGTGCGTTTTCTGGGCTGCCACCCCATGGCGGGCCGCGAATTCTCGGGCTTTTCATACTCGCTGGACAACCTTTTTGAAAAGGCAAGCTTTATCATGACCCCGACCGACGACACTAAGATGAGCGCGGTAAAAGAGATCTCGGCTTTCGCATACCGCACGGGCTTTGCGAAGTGCGTGGTATCCTCGCCGAAGGAGCACGACGAGATAATCGCTTTCACCTCGCAGCTCGCGCACGTTGTATCGAGCGCTTACATCAAAAGCCCATCGCTCGGCAAGCAGGCGGGCTTCTCGGCGGGCAGCTTTAAAGACCTCACGCGCGTGGCGAAGCTGAACGCCGATATGTGGACTACGCTTTTCCTTATGAACAAGACCGCGCTCGCCGCCGAGGTAGACCACATTATAAAAGCGCTCACCGACTACCGTGACTGCATAGCCGCGTGCGATGCCGAAACACTGCACCGTTTGCTGGAAGAAGGCTCGGCGCTGAAAGAAAAAAGCAACAATATGAGATAAGCCGTGCGGCTTGACAAAATGTGCGGAATGTTGTATAATTAAATAGATAAATTTAGGCGGCGGGATATTGTTTCGCCGCTCGCAGAAAGGACTGTTTTTTCTAATGGGCATGACGCTGACTGAAAAAATACTAAGAAAGCACCTTGTAGACGGCGAATACGTCAAGGGAGAAGAGATCGGCATAAAGATCGACCAGACCCTTACGCAGGACGCTACGGGCACTATGGCTTACCTCGAATTTGAGGCTATCGGTATACCCAGAGTAAAGACTGAGCGCAGTGTGGCTTACATCGACCACAACACCCTCCAGTCGGGCTTTGAGAACGCCGACGACCACCGCTTCATCGGCTCTGTTGCCAAGAAGCACGGCATCTACTTCTCGCGCCCCGGCAACGGTATCTGCCATCAGGTACACCTCGAGCGTTTCGGCGTGCCCGGCAAGACCCTTATCGGCTCTGACTCGCACACCCCTACGGGCGGCGGTATCGGCATGATAGCGATAGGCGCAGGCGGACAGGACGTAGCCGTAGCTATGGGCGGCGGCGCTTACTACATCACCTGCCCCAAGGTAGTAAAAGTAAACCTTACGGGCAAGCTTTCCCCCTGGGTATCGGCTAAAGACGTTATACTGCAGGTGCTGAGAGTTATGAGCGTTAAAGGCGGCGTCGGCAAGGTCATCGAGTACTGCGGCGAGGGCGTAAAGACCCTTTCTGTACCCGAGAGAGCCACCATTACCAACATGGGCGCTGAGCTGGGCGCTACTACCTCTATATTCCCCTCTGACGAGATAACCCTCGAGTTCCTCAAGGCGCAGGACAGAGCGGACGTATGGGTACCCCTCGCGGCTGACGAGGACGCAGAGTACGACGAGCAGATCGACATCGACCTTTCCGCGCTCGTACCGCAGGCAGCATGTCCCCACTCGCCCGACAACGTTAAGACAGTCGAGGAGATAGGCAAGCTCAAGATCGACCAGGTATGTATCGGCTCTTGCACCAACTCTTCTTTCGTAGATATGATGAAAGTTGCGTACATTCTGAAGGGCAAGACGGTAGACCCCAGCGTTTCGCTCGCTATCGCCCCCGGCTCGAAGCAGGTACTCAACATGATCGCGCAGAACGGCGCTCTCTCAGACATGATAGACGCGGGCGCAAGAATACTCGAATCCGCCTGCGGCCCCTGCATAGGCATGGGTCAGTCGCCTAACTCGGGCGGCGTTTCGCTGAGAACATTCAACAGAAACTTTGAGGGACGTTCCGGCACTAAGGACGGACAGATCTACCTCGTATCGCCCGAAATGGCGGCTGTATCGGCGCTGACGGGCTACCTCACCGACCCGCGCGACTACCTCGGCGATATGCCCGAGTTCAAACTGCCCGAGCACTTCGTTATCAACGACAACATGGTAGTACCGCCCGCACCCGTAGAGGAAATGGACAGCGTAGAGGTACTCAGAGGCCCGAACATAAAGCCTTTCCCCGAGACCTCGCCGCTTGACGAGAGCATAGAGTGCGCGGTATCGCTGAAAGTCGGCGACAACATCACCACCGACCACATCATGCCCGCAGGCGCTAAGATACTGCCCCTGCGCTCGAATATACCGAAGATCTCGCAGCACTGCTTCACCGTATGCGACGAAGAGTTCCCAAGAAGAGCGAAGAACATGGGTAAGTCGATAATCGTCGGCGGCTCTAACTACGGTCAGGGCTCGTCGAGAGAGCACGCGGCGCTCGCGCCCCTCTACCTCGGCGTAAAGGCTGTACTGGTAAAGAGCTTTGCGAGAATACACCGCGCTAACCTCATCAACGCAGGCATACTGCCGCTGACATTCGTTAACGAAGCTGACTACGATAAGATCGGTCAGGGCGACGAGATAGCCATCGAGAACGTAAAGGAAAGCGTGCTGGCTGACAAGAGCGAGCTTACCCTCGTCAACAAGACCACGGGCGCCGAGATACCCGTGCTCTGCGAGCTGACGGGACGCACCAAGGACATAATCCTCGCGGGCGGTCTGCTCGACTACACAAGAGAGTCGCTGGCTGAATAATGCGACGCATTGACGACCTAAGCAAAGAGCTGCGCGAGATAGAAGCCTGCGAAAAGGCGAACGAGCCTAAGAAAAAGCTGACTTTTATGAAAAGGCTTGTGCTGAACATTATCCTGCTGGCGTTTGCGGTTGGTGTGCTGGCGGCATACGCTGTAAATTCGGTGAGAAAGCTTATCCGCATGGTGCGCACCGTAGGCGGCTACGACGCGCACGACAAGGCTGTATTCGCGGCATTTGTCATTATACTGCTCATCATCTCAGCGACGATGTACAAGCTTACCAAGCCGAAAGGCGGCAAAGGCTTTGACATCGGCAGATTCCAGCTCTGCATAACGGCAGTCGCTGGGATAATAATGATCGCGATATTCATAGCGCTTTGCGTAAAGTCGATACAAAACTGAAATTGCAAAGGGGCAAGGCATGGCTGGAGCAGGTTTGCTCCGCCGCTTTGCCCTTTTTCATATATTTTAAAAGGAGGATCATCAATGGCAAAGATACAGATGAAAACACCGCTCGTTGAAATGGACGGCGACGAAATGACCAGAATTATCTGGAAAGAGATAAAGGATATACTTATCCTGCCCTACGTTGACCTGAAGACTGAGTACTATGACCTGGGTCTGGAGTACCGCGAAAAGACCAAAGACCAGGTTACCATCGACTCGGCGAACGCTACCAAGAAGTACGGCGTAGCTGTAAAGTGCGCTACCATCACGCCGAACGCGGCGAGAATGCCCGAGTACAACCTTTCGCAGATGTGGAAGTCGCCGAACGGCACTATCCGCGCTATGCTCGACGGAACTGTTTTCCGCGCGCCGATACTGGTAAAGGGCATCACCCCGTACATTCCGACATGGACAAAGCCCATCACCATCGCGCGTCACGCTTACGGCGATGTTTACAAGAACGTAGAGATGAAGTGCCCGAAGGACTCTAAGGCTGAGCTGGTGCTGACCGACAAGGACGGCAACGTTTCTAAGGAAACTATCTACGATTTCAAGGACTCGGCGGGTATCATACAGGGTCTGCACAACAAGGAAAGCTCGATAGCTTCCTTCGCAAGAGCCTGCTTCAACTACGCGCTCGACACCAAGCAGGACGTTTGGTTCGCGACCAAGGACACCATCTCGAAGAAGTACGACCACACCTTTAAGGACGTTTTCGCTGAGATCTTTGAGAAAGAGTACAAGGAGAAATTCGCGGCGGCGGGAATCGAATATTTCTACACCCTTATCGACGACGCTGTTGCAAGAGTTATCCGCTCGAACGGCGGCTACATTTGGGCCTGCAAGAACTACGACGGCGACGTTATGAGCGACATGGTGGCTACCGCTTACGGCTCGCTCGCTATGATGACCTCGGTACTCGTTTCGCCCGACGGCATTTACGAGTACGAAGCGGCACACGGCACGGTACAGCGCCACTACTACAAGCACCTCAAGGGCGAAGAGACCTCTACCAACTCGGTAGCTACCCTCTTTGCATGGACAGGCGCACTGCGCAAGAGAGGCGAACTTGACGAGCTGCCCGAGCTTATGGCATTTGCCGACAAGCTCGAAAAAGCGACCATCAAGACTATCGAGGACGGCGTAATGACCGGCGACCTCTACCTGCTTTCCAAGCTGGAGAACAAGCAGAAGGTAAACACCGAGGACTTCCTCAAAGCAGTTGACGAAAGACTGAAAGCGATGCTCTAATGCTCTGATATTCTGACAGCATTGCAAACATAAAAAAGCGGCGACCCGTTACATTCAGCGGGCCGCCGTTATTTGTTATTAAGATAATGTTATGGTCTTTTATCGTCGCCGAGGATCTCTGCGTCGTCGAGCAGACCGGAAGAAGCAAGAGCCTGTACTCTGTAATACATCATTTCACAATCGCTATAATCTGTAATAAACGAAAGGCTTTTTCCAACATAATCGCCGTCAGTAAAATTCTTATAACTCTTCTCACCGTCAACAATTATGCCGTAATCATCGCAAAGAGATTCTATCGAAGTTGCGGCGGCTTTGGTGAGCTTTTTCGCACCGTAATCATAGGCGTAGAAAAAGTAATATGTTTCATAAAGGTCATAATGAACGTCAAAAAAATCTTCATCTGCATTTGAAGAATGACCTAAGCCGACTACATACATCTCAGGGTCTGTACCGGAGCTTTTATACATTTTGCTCACTCTGAAATTTTTTTCGCACTCGCTTTTGCTCAAACCGGTGGCGGCAGAAAGATCTTCAAAAGCGTATTTGCTGTATTCGGCAAGCTTCGACTCCTGATAAATATCCGCTCTGTCGCTCTTTTTCACGCAGTCATAAGCCTTGCCGTACTTGCCCTCTGAGAGCATAGCTTCGATGAGATCGTCGCGCTCTTTTTTCGGGGCGGCGTCGTAAGCCATCTGATACTCGCCCATATTGTAGAGAAATTCGGGCGACGTGAGGTAGCCGTAAGCCTTTATTCCCGCAGGAACGAGCACAGCCAGCGCCGCGCCGAAGCCTATCAGGAACAGCACGAAATTCAGCAGCTTGCTCTTATTTTTCTTAACGGGGCGGGCGGACGGTGCGGGTCGGACGCAGCGGGGCTGAGCACCTGCCATCGGGAAAGGCTCGCCGCAATTCGGGCAGCCGCCCAAGCTGTCGTCGGAAACTGTACCGCATTTTCTGCATAAAATCTTAGCCATTTTTCACCACTCCCCTCTTAATATACGTCGAGCACCTTAGGCGTGCCCTCCATTTTATCGTCGGCGACTGCGGTAACGTACCACTCGCCATCTATCTTATAGACCACGAAATTCGCTTCGCAGTCCTTACTGCGCTTATCGCCCTTGACTTTCAGATCTACGGTAACGAGCACGCCGTCCTCAACGGTCTCGCCGTTTTTCAGACTGCCCTCGGTAAGGCGCTGTTTTGATTTGAGAAGCGGCTTTACCGACTTGAATTTGTAGGAATATTTAGCATCTTCGCCGTACTTATCCTCTTTGGCGTCATAAAATTCATCGAAAGTGTCTTCCAATTGATCGTGTTCGTCTAAATAATCATCAAGATCTTCGTCGCTCGAAAGTGCCGAATACTTATAGATCTCAGCAAAATCTTCAAAATCCTCCGCACTCAGCGCCTTGACGTAATCGGAGACCGCGCCGAGGTAGGGGGTCGCAAAAATGCGCTCGCAGACATTCGCGGCGGAAACGCACACCGCCAAAACTATCGCGAAAGTCACCAGCTTTTTCACGGGCACGGGCTTAGCAGACTTCTGCTTCGCGGGGCGCGGCTGTGGCCGGGGATTCGTGGCACTGCGGCGTGGCAGACTGTCTTCCTGCGGAGCGCCGCACACGGGACAAAATTTGCTGCCGGCATTCATCTGACTGCCGCATTTGGTACAAAAAACCTTATCCATATATCTTCCTCCATAAACATATGTGCAAAAATGCACTTATCGCTTTATTATAGCACAATAATTGTTAAAATGCAAGTATTCCGACCTGAAAATTCGATACATTTTAGCACGATTGGTTACATTCTGCGCTTTCATGGCGAAATTTTTCACATTTTCCGCGCTAATTTCGGCGGCAATATTGACATCTTCGCCAAATTGTACTATAATAAAAGTAGGAATAATTGCGGCGAAAATGCCGCTTTGAGCGGAGGTATTACATATGGAAAACGAAAGATCCCGCGTTATAAAGGTCAAGGTGCGCGCAGTCGGCAAGCCCGCGGCTGAGGAAAAGCCTGCGGAAGCGCCTGCCGAGCCGATCGTGCAGACCGAGCAGACCGTTGAAACGCCAGTCGAACAGCCCGCCGAGCCTGCTGCTGAGGTGAACACTGCGGACGTTGCGGAAGCAGCTGAAACTGCGGAAGTTGAAAAGGTCGAGGAAGCGGCTGAACCCGCTGAACCCGTTGAAGAAGCGGCAGAAGAGGTCGAGGAAGAGCCTGCAAGCAAGCCTATCGAAGAGCCTGCGGAGAACGCCGAAGCTGAGGAAACAGCGGAAGAAGTTGAGCCGGTCATAAACGCTGAGCCGAGCGCTAAACCCGCCATGGCTGAGGTCAACGCGGCGGGGATCGCCTGCCCGAACTGCGGCAAGATGTGTCCCGAGGACGACGCTTTCTGCATTGCCTGCGGAAGCCGTCTGAATCAGCCGAAGCCCGAGCCTGAACCCGAACCTGCGCCTGCGAACCGCTGTCCGAAATGCGGAACTGAGTGCGCCGAGGGCGACAGCTTTTGCATGAACTGCGGCACTCGTCTGAACCAACCCGCACCCGCGGCGAACGTCTGCCCGAAGTGCGGCACCGAAGTTTCGCCCGACTCGCTCTTCTGCATCAACTGCGGAAACAGACTGAAATAAAGCCATGAAAAACACATCTGCCGAGGAAAAGCCCGAAAGAGGCGGCGCGGAGCTGGCGGTATTCATCGTCTTTGCACTGCTGGCGCTGGGCGCAGGGGCTTTCGGCGCACGGTACGCGGTAAAGACCTTTGCGGGCGGCGCGGCTGTCAGCGAAAGCGCATCTGCCGAAAGCTCTGAAAGCGCGGACGAAAGCGGCGGCACGGCGATAAGCGAGATACAGCTTTCGACCGAGACCGTTGAGATACAGCTCGGCATCACCGACTTTTCCGCCGACCTGCCAGACGTCATCAACGACGACACCGAAGAGTTGGGCACCTGCTCGTACAAATTCGCGCCCGCCGAGAGCGACCAAATGACGCTGCGTGTCAACCTTGGCGCGGACGAAAAGCCCGAGGTCGCGAGCGACGATTACAGCATCGCGGAGGTCTACGGGCTGGAGGAACAGCAGGACGGCGTTTACACATTCACCATAACGGGCAAGCGCGAGGGCAGCACATTCATAACGTTCAGCGGCAGCGACCCGCGCACCATGCGGCGGATATACGTCACCGTGAAAGGTTCAGCGCCGCAGCGGAGGTCGAGCGACCCCGACGTCCTTTCATTCAACGACGAGAAGAACACCTACTCGATAAACCGAAGCGGCAGCGTTACCATTAGCTGGTACAACGGCGACACCGAGGTCTACTCGAAAGAGGTGCACGTTGAGTACACCGAGCCTGTTCCCGAGGAGAGCTCGTCAAAGTAAAAAATCAGACCGTGCAGTTTTCGCCGCACGGTCTTTTTGTGTTGATATTTGAATTTTATCAAGCCTGCGGGGTATCGTTATCCGCGGGCTTTTCTTTATTTTCGGTCTGAGCGGGGTGGTCGGGATCGTCACCTTTTGGCGTATCGTCCGAATTAGCCGAAATGCCCTGACCGATAGCCCTGCCGGTAACGAACGAATTTATCATCGACTTGAGGTCGATGCCGATGCCCTCGAGCATACCGGAGGAAACTTGGTTGGTCGAGCGGGTGATGTCCTCTATCATCTTGGCGCTGTTGCCCTCGCCGTACATCGTTATACTGCCGACCTTCGCGAGCGGCTCGGAAACGGCTTTCGCGACCTGCGGCAGAACGTCGAAATACATCTGCAACACCGCGGCTTCCTGCATTTTCTGCATAGCCTCAGCCTTTTTGTTCAGACCCTCTGCCTCAGCGAGAGCCTTTGCGCGGATAGCGTTCGCCTCCGCCTCGCCGACGGCGCGGATACCCTCGGCCTCCTGCAATTTGGCATATTTCAGCGCTTCGGCGCGGGCTTTTTGCGCTTCGGCGTCTTTCTGCTGTTCATAAAGCTCGGCTTCCGCCTGTTTCGAGCGCTGGAAAAGCGCCGCCTGCGCTTCCTGCTCCTTGCGGTAGCGCTCAGCGTCAGCCTTTTTCTTTACCTCGGCATTGAGCGACTGCTCCTGAACCTCAGCCTGCTTGGCGTGCAGAAGTACGTCCTGCTCGGTCTTGGCAATATCAGCCATCGAGCTTGTGACCTCGATGGTCTTGCGCTGTTCCTGCTGCTGAATATCGTAAGCCGCGTCAGCCTCAGCCTGCTTGATGTCAGACTGCTTTTTCAGCTCCGCTTTGCGAATAGCCAGCTCGTTATTTCTCTGCGCGATCTCGGTCTCAGCCTGCACGCGGGCGTCGTTAGAGTCCTTGCTTGCGCGCGCCTGCGCTATCTGAATGTCGCGCTCCGCCTCAGCCTTAGTGATAGCGGCGGTCTTTTGGATCTTGGTGGTGTTGTCGATACCGAGGTTTTCTATCAATCCCTGATCGTCGGTAAGGTTCTGAACGTTGAAAGAAACTATCTCAAGACCCATATTCGCGAGGTCGGGCGCGGCGTTATCCTGCACCTTTTCGGCGAACTTTTTGCGGTCGTTCACCATATCCTGCAGCGACATCTGACCTACGATCTCTCGGACGTTGCCCTCGAGCACTTCGCGCGCAACGCTGCAAATGTAAGCGGAATTTTGATTAAGGAAGTTCTGCGCGGCGAGCGCGAGCTTATCTTCCTGATCTGAGATCTTGACATTTACCACCGAGTCAACGCGAACGTTGATATAATCGGCGGTCGGCACGCTGGTAGCGGTCTTGACATCTACCGAAATAAGCTTCAGACTGAGCTTATCGAGACGCTCTAAGAAAGGTATCTTGATACCCGCCTTGCCTATCAGCACCTTTTTGCGCAGACCCGAGATTATGTACGCTTCGTCGGGCGGGGCTTTGCAGTAGCCCGAAATGATAATGATTATCAGCAGTACTACGCCCGCCGCGATGCCAAGCTGCGGGATGTGCGAGGATACAAATTCCATAAAGTCCATAGTATTCCCTCCTACAAATATTTATTTTTTGAACATGACTTCGCCAACGATTTTTTGCGCAAGCCTTTGATACATTATATCACATATGACGAAAAAAGTCAACAAAAAGCGGAGGTGCGGCGTGTAAAAGTTCTGAAATTCGCGGCTTGTACATATTATAATCAGGACAGGAACTTTTTAGAAAAGGAGATGGCGCTTTGAAAAGACAAAGCTTTTTAAAAGGCTCGGCTGTGCTGATGGCGATGGTGCTGGTGACAAAGCTCATCGGAATGATCTACAAAGTGCCGCTGACGAATATGCTCGGCGGCACGGGAATGAGCTGTTACTCGGGGGCTTTCGCGATATTCGCGCCGGTATTCGCGGCGGCTGCGGCGGGCGTGCCGAGCGCTATGAGCAGGCTGGTCTCCGAGCAATTGGCACTGGGGCGATACGCGAACGCACTGAAAATAAAGCGCGCCGCCCTGCTGATATTCTCCGCCGTTTCGATCGCGATGAGCCTGGCGCTGATACTTTCGGCGCACATTCTCGCGGCGCGGGTTATACACGTTCCGCAGGCAAAATGGGCGCTTATCGGCGTTTCGCTCTCGCTCTTCCCCGCCGCCGTGATGAATGTCGAGCGCGGCTGGGCTGAGGGCATCGGCAGCATGACCCCTACGGCTTCCTCAGAGATCGCGGAAACCATCTTCAAGGCGGCTTTCGGGCTGGCACTGCCCTACAAGGTGATAAGCGCCGCGCGGGCGAGTTTTGAGGCGTACCACGGCTGTTTCGGACACTACTGCGCAGATATGCGCGAGGCTATGATTACCGCCGCCCCATACGCCGCCGCGGCTTCTGCACTGGGCGTTTCGTTGGCTTCGTTTGCCGCCTGCATATGGGTGTTTATCCGCACGCGGGGGCTTAGCAGGCGGTGCGCGCGGGAGTTTGAGCACACGGGTCTGCCGCGGGATATGGGTCTTCGGGCGGCTTGCAGAAAACTTCGCCAGTTCACCCTGCCAGTCGCGATGACGGCGGTGGTAGCGACCCTTTCGGCAACGGCAGACCTTGTTACCATCTCGCCGCAGCTTGAGCGCGCGATGAGCCGACGATCTGAGATATTTGAACATCTCGGCAAATACGGGATAGCGGGGGAAGAGCGCGCGGGATTTGTGTACGGCTCGTACTCAGGACTGGCGCTGATGATATTCGGACTGCTGCCGACCTTTACGGCGATGCTGGGCAAGAGCGCACTGCCGACCCTCAGCACGGCATTTGCGCGGCGGGATAAGTGCGGAATGACGAAATGTCTGCGGTCTATGCTTCTGCTATCGGCGGGGCTGAGCCTGCCGGGCGGTCTGGGGATATGCGCGCTTGCCGAGCCGATACTGCGGCTCTTTTTCGGCGGGGCGGCGGCTGAGATCTCGGTATCAGCACGGCCGCTCGCGATACTCGGCATTGGCGCGGCGTTCATGGGCGTGGCGGTGCCTTGCCTGACGGCGTTGCAGGCGTGCGAAAAGCAGGGCACGGCGGCAGTGATAAGCATTTCGGGAGCGGGGCTGAAACTCGCGCTGAACATACTGCTCATACCTATCCCCGCGCTGAACATCAGCGGCGCGGCGCTCTCAACGGCGATCTCGCAGGCGGTGATGTGCGTGTGGGCGTTGGCGGTACTTTTAAAAGCTTCGCACGCCGAACGAGGCACGATAAAAGCCGCGCTGACGCCGATACTGCCCGCACTGCTCTGCACCGCGGCGGCAAAACTAACGCAAGACGCGCTGATACCGCGGCTTGGCGGGCGTTTTGAGCGGTTCGGAGTGCTGATTTCAGTTGCAATTGGTGCAATAATTTGCTTGATTTCCTTTAGTTTATTGTGCATTTCTCCGAAAAATCAAATAAAGGGGATTTTTTCAAAAAAAATTTCGCAAACCCCTTGAAATTCTGCGAAATATAGGGTAAAATAAATATAAGCGCACATCTCAGAAACGGAAGTGATGATTTGAATTTTGACGAAAGAGTAAGCAAACTGCTCGAAAAAGAGGACTACAATGTTTACGATCTGGCGGAGATTGTTTCTCTGCTGCGCAGTGAAAAAGGCTGTCCTTGGGACAAAGTTCAGACTCACGAGAGCATACGCCGCGATTTTCTCGAGGAAACTTACGAGGTGCTCGAGGCTATCGACTGCGGCTCGGCGGAAATGATGCGCGAAGAGCTGGGCGACGTGCTTTTGCAGGTTATTTTCCACACCGATATTGAAAAGGACAAGGGCGCTTTCGACCTTGACGCGGTGGCGGACGAGGTCTGCAAAAAGCTGATACTGCGCCACCCGCACGTTTTCGGCAACGTTCAGGCAGACACCGTTGACAAAGTACTTACCAACTGGGACGCCATCAAAAAGGACGAAAAAAAGCAGGAAACGTACACCGATACGCTCAAAAGCGTGCCGAAGGTGTTCCCATCGCTGATGCGCGCGCAGAAGCTTGGCAAGAGAGCCTCGCGTGCGGGCGTTGACTTTGAGAGCAAGGCGCAGCTATTAGCGGCGATGCGCGGCGAGCTTGAAAAGGAAGAGCCGAACACGGCGGATCTGCTGATGCTTTGCGCTAATTTGGCAAGGCTTGAGGGCGGCGACGCTGAGGAAGACTTGGCTCACAAGTGCGACGCTTTTACCGAAAAGTTTGAAGCTTTGGAGAAAAGCGGACGGCTCGGAAATGCGAGCGCTGAAGAACTTTATTTGAAAGATTAAGCAAAAACGGCTTGATAATACAAAATTTATGGAGGTATAGTAAAAATGAAAAAGGCTGAACTTATCAACGCGATCTCTGAAAAAGGCGGATATTCCAAGAAGGACGCAGAAAAGGCACTTTCTGCCGTAATTGATTCCATCACCGACGCACTCGTTGCAGGCGAAAAGATCACCCTCGTAGGCTTTGGTACTTTTAAGGTAAAGAACAATCCTGAGAGAATGGGCAGAAATCCCCAGACGCAGGAGCCCAAGCTCATCGAGGCTAAGAACGTACCTGTATTCAAGGCAGGTCAGGCTCTTAAGGACGCTGTAAACAAGTAATTTGCTGCGAAAGCATCGGGCGTGCGGGAGAACATTCCGCCGCCCTTATTTTTTAAGGAGAAAAGTATGAGATTAGACAAATATTTGAAAGTCACGCGCATAATCAAGCGGCGCACCGTTGCAAACGAGGCCTGCGACGCGGGCAAGATAGAGGTAAACGGCAAGCCTGCTCGCGCTTCATACGATGTAAAAGTCGGCGACGTTATTGCTGTGAACATGGGTCAGCGGCCGCTGAAAGTGGAAGTGCTGAACGTCAGCGAGTACGCCACGAAAGAAAATGCAGCGGAAAACTACCGCGTTATAAACTGAAAAGCAAGACCGCTCGGGGCAGCTCGGGCGGTCTTTAATTATTAAAAAAGTGTAAAATATCGCAGAAACCCTTGACTTAGAGTACACTTCAAGTGGTACAATATTTTTAGCGAGATCAAAGGAGGCGAGCGAATGACCATTAAGGAAGTCAGCGAGAAATTCGGAATTTCGCAGGACACACTGCGCTACTACGAGCGCGTAGGCATGATACCGCACGTCACGCGCACGGCAGGCGGCATACGAAATTATCAGGAAAGCGACCTCGGCTGGGTGGAAATGGCGCTTTGCATGAGGAGCGCGGGACTGCCCATCGAAGCCATGATCGAATATGTAAGGCTTTTCCAAGAGGGCGACGAAACTATCCCCGCGAGGCTGCAACTGCTGCTTGACCAGCGTGAAGCGCTCATCGAGCAGAAGGCGCAGATAGACTCGACGCTAAAGCGGCTGAACTACAAAATATCAAGATATGAAAGAGCCGTTGAAACAGGCGAGCTTACATGGGAGTAAAATATTAAACTAAGTTGGAGGATGAAAATATGTATTTAGAGAAGATAAATTCACCTGAGGACGTTAAAAAATTGAACATTGGCGAGATGAAAGAGCTTGCGGAGGAAATGAGAAAGGCGCTGCTTTTTAGGCTGAGCAAACACGGCGGACATTTTGGCCCGAATTTCGGCATGGTGGAAGCGACCATCGCGATGCACTACGTTTTTAACTCCCCTATCGACAAGATAGTTTACGACGTTTCGCACCAGACGTATCCGCACAAAATGCTGACCGGCAGAAAGGACGGATACCTGTATGAGGAGCATTTTGACGACATTTCCGGCTACTCAAACCCCGATGAGAGCGAGCACGATTTCTTCACGGTAGGACACACTTCGACATCGGTGAGCCTTGCCTGCGGACTTGCAAAAGCGCGCGACCTCAAGGGCGAAAGCGGCAACGTTATAGCCGTCATCGGCGACGGTTCGCTTTCGGGCGGCGAAGCGCTGGAGGGACTTGACTTCGCAGGAGAAATGAACACAAATCTGATCGTAGTAGTCAACGATAACGATATGTCCATCGCAGAAAACCACGGCGGAATGTATAAGAATTTGAAACTTCTTAGAGATACCGACGGCAAGGCTGAATGCAACATTTTTAAATCAATGGGACTTGACTACGTTTTCGTGAAAGACGGCAACGACCTCGAACAGCTTATCGACGCATTCAAGAGTGTGAAGGACAGTGAACGCCCCGTTGCGGTACACATCGTGACTCAGAAGGGCAAGGGCTACAAACCCGCCGAGGAGCACAAGGAGAATTGGCACTGGTGTATGCCGTTTGACCCCGAAACCGGCAAGAGCCTTTTCGATTTCAGCGGAGAAAGTTTTGAAAGTCTGACCAAAGATTACCTGCTAAAGAAAATGGCGGCAGACAAAAGCGTTTGCGCGATAACTTCGGCGACCCCGACCGTTTTCGGCTTCACCGAGGACGTCCGTAAGCAGGCGGGCAAGCAATTTATGGACGTTGGAATCGCCGAGGAGCACGCCGTTGCGCTGGCTTCCGGCATTGCTGCAAACGGCGGAAAGCCTTTTTATGGCGTTTACAGCACATTTATACAGAGAACTTACGACCAGCTTTCGCAGGACGTCTGCATAAACAACAGCCCTGTGACAATCGCGGTATTTGCGGCTTCTGTAAAAGGCATGAGCGACATTACACATCTTGGCATATTTGACATACCTATGCTTTCAAATATTCCGAACCTCGTTTACCTTGCGCCGACAACAAAGCAGGAATATCTTGCCATGCTTGACTGGGCGATGGAGCAGAACGAGCACCCCGTGGCGATACGCGTACCGATCGAGTGCATCGACGGCAAGCCCGCGCCGACCGATTACAGCGAGCTCAACAAGTACGAGGTGACCCGGCAGGGCAAGGACGTTGCGGTGATCGCGCTCGGCTCGTTCTACCGGCTTGGCGAGCAGGCCACGGCGGCGATCGAGCAGAAGATCGGCGTAAAGCCGACGCTGATAAATCCTCGCTTCATTACGGGCATCGACGAAGAGCTTTTGGAAAATATGAAAGCCGACCACAAAGTTGTTATCACGCTGGAGGACGGTATTCTCGACGGTGGATTTGGCGAAAAGATCTCGCGCTTCTACGGCAGCAGCGACGTTAAAACGCTGAATTTTGGCTTAAAGAAAGAGTTCCTCGACCGCTACAACGTTGAGGATATTCTCAAGGAGAACCACCTAACGCCCGAGCAGATTGCTGAGGACGTTGCGGCGCTCATATAAAAATATTAAACCGAGCAAATCTATTATTCTGACTGACAAAAAAGGCAGTACCGCTAGAAAATGCGGCACTGCCTTTTGCTTTTAATTGGTAGATTTTCAGCTCTTCATCCAGTCGATGCAGTCCTGCACCCACTCGGCTGCTTTCGGCTGATTGTGACCCTCCCAAGTCGCGGTGGTGTCGTCGCAGAGCGAAAGTCCGTGGCCGCCAGAGGGATAAACGTGCGCCTCGAACGGAATTTTGTTCGCCGAAAGCGCGGTCGCGTAATAAAGCGTGTTCTCGACGGGCACACAGCCATCGTCGGCACAGTGCCAAATGAACGTGCGCGGGGTCTGCTCGCCGACGCGCTTATCCATTGAGAGAAATTCGCGCAGTTCGGGGTCGTCTTTGTGCTGGAGCAGATTGGCAATTGAGCCTTCATGAGTCAGTTCAGGGTCTGAAAGGATAACGGGATAGCAGAGCACCGAGCCGTTCACGCGCAGAGTTTCACTTTCACAGCCGAGCGTTTCCGCCAGCAGTGGCATATTCCAAAGGTTCGCCATGCTCGCCGCGAGGTGGCCGCCCGCCGAGAAGCCCATCACAAAGATCTTATCGGGGTGGATGTCAAATTTTTCGGCATTTTCGCGAACGTACTTCACCGCCGCCGCACATTCTAGCAGGTCGGTAGGGAATTTTTTGCCGCAGCAGGAATAACGAAGCACGAACGCCGCAAATCCTGCGCCCAGAAAACGGTAAGCCACCGGGTCAGCCTCGCGCTCGGAGCACCAATCGTAGCCGCCGCCCGGACAGATCACCACCGCTCCCCGCTTGCGCGAGCCTGTCTCCTCGTACACCTTCGGCACGAAACAGCTCAGCGTCGGCTGGTAATTCGGGTCTTCAAGTCCTGCTTTTGCGTAATCAACTTTAATATCAACTATTTCCATATCTGTCACTCTCATTCTGCATTTGTATCATTTGAAATCTCTGACGAGCCATCGCCCTGCGCACCTACCGAAAGCACAAACTCCTCGGTCGGCGCGACGGTCACGATATATCCGTCGGAATTATTTCCGGAAATTATGTACGGGCACTCATTGCCCTCACCGTCGGCGGGTATCTGAACATCGGTAGTTTCCATTCCTGAATCTGCTATATAGTACAGTACCTGACATCCAGCGCTGGTCTGGACGCTTAACGGAGAATCAAAACTGTACGATTTTATGTACTCTTGGAATTCCTCAAAAGTCAGCCCCTGCTCCTGCATCACTGCCGCCGCAGCCCTGCCGACGTAGCGAAAATGCGCTGCGTTATAGGCATAGCCCGTCTGCTTGTCCGCACCCTCGGGATAGCGAAGCACAAATCCATATTTGTAAGCATTTTCTGCGAACCATGCGTAATCTCCGCTGCCGTCAAAAGCCGTAACCCCGCCGATGTCATCGAGATACAGTCCGAGGTCGATCTCCAGACCGTCCTCGTGGTCGGCGCAGGTCTTTTCATCAGCGGGCTGCTCGATCAACTGCGGCTCGACCCAATTGCCGTAATCGTCATAGTAGCCCTCGGTGTACTGCGGCTCTTTTTCCGCCTGCGGCGCGGTGTACGCCTGCGTCAGCATGATCGTCCGCAGACCCGTTTTGTCGTAAAAATCGCTGAGCATCTGATTCAACGGCTGGAGCAGAGCCTTGTCCGCCTTCATTTTCGAGTCCGCCGCCGATGCGATCTGCAAGCCCTCGCTGTTGAAAAGGCTGCCGTAAACGCTCTCGAGCTGCGGCGCGGGATAGCCGAGATCTTCACTGTAAAGTCCGAGCGGGCCGTAGTTCATCTGCTTGGAATTTACCGTAACATATGTAAAATTCTGCGTTAGCGCGTCAACGTCAACGCTTTCTGCGGGCGCGAGCGATTCCTCAGAGCTTGCCGCCGAAGTCTGCGGCTTTATCTCTTTGCGGTCGTTGCCGAGCGCGACTTTTACCAGCCAGCCCGCCAGCGCCGCGAACATCAGCACCACCAACAGGATCAGCAGTACCGTAGCCGCTCCGCCGCCCTGTTTTTTCGGCGGCTGACGTCTTGCGGGGCGTTCTGCCGCGGCATTTGCGGGGCGAACTTTCACGCGCGTGGGTCTATTTCTATTATCTGTATTTTTTGCCATCAAGGCTGCCTCACTTTCTAAAAAATTTCTACACACATTTATTATAGCACATTCCGCCGCAAATGTGAATACCCGCAGGCAAATCATAAGATTTATTTAATATTTTGTACATCTTTCACAACAAAAAGACCGCCGAGAGCGCGCACCCGCAGCGGTCTTATTTGCTATAAATTATCACGCATTGCACTTTTTGACATAGCCGACTACCGAGCATATGAACTGCCTGCCCTCGGGCGAAGCCGCCAGCTTTTCAAAGTCGCAGTTGCAGACAACAACTTTACCGTCCAAATAATTGTACTCGTACATTAGAGCGAGGTCGTGGTTGCGCTCGAAATTGTCGATGGTGCGGACGATAACGCGCTTGCCCTCGGTGCTGCCGTCGAGTATCTCGCTGCGCGAATTTGAAACTATCTCCCACCACTGCGGCGTTGAGAATTTCTCGCTCGGGAAATCCGCGAGCGCGGGGTGCTGCGTGTCTATCAGCAGACCCATCGTGCCGACCGGCTCGGGCTTTTTCATCATTTCCGAGATCAGGCGGAACATATGGTAGCACCAGAAATCTTGGCAGTAAAAGCCCTCGATCGAGTTCGCGATGTCGCTGAGCTGCGGCACGATGAGCACCGTTTTGCCCGCCGCGAGCAGCTTTTCTGCCTCGGCGTCCAGCTTCTCGAACATATACGCGCCCGCCGTGTCAACGCTTTCGCGCTTCGGGTACGCCATCAGCGTGTAGTGGTTGCGAATGTCGGTGTCCTCGACGGCTAGGGCGATGGTCAGCTTTTTCGGCGCTTCAAGCTCTGGTATCTGCGCCGCGAGCCTGCCCAGCGCGATGTAATTTTCGGCTGTCTTTGGCACTTCCCCGCTCAGCCTTGCAAGCTCAGTGCCGCACTCGCAGGTCAGCACGGCGGTGAATTTCTTGCCGCAAACGCCGCTCGGGCGGTAGTTGGCAAGGCAAATTTCCGCCGAAAAATCCTCGCCGCTTTCCAGATTATAGTCTGCAAATTCAGCCAAAATTACCGCATCGTTGCAAAACTCGCGCCACTCTTCGGGCGAGCAGATGCCCTTTTCGTCCATGAAAGCGTCCAGCACGCCGACCAGCGCCGTACCCTGTCCGCTGAAATCTTGAATATCCAGTACTTGAAAGCCGCCGAGCGACTGCGAGCGGAAGATCGACTCCATTTCCTCTTTATAACACTGCACCGCGAGCGCGCCCGAAGCCTCGAAATAATCGTGAGCCAGCGGCAGCAGACCCTTTTCGTCGAGCCGCTCTCTGAAAACCTCGAAATTGCGCGCTTTTAGCGAGCCTGTGTACTTCTCTATCTCGTCGAAATTCGGGTAAGTTTCGTACTGACCTATCTCGTGGGTAACTATCGGCACATCGGGCACGAAGTCGGCGTCCGCTTCGGAAGCCTTGACCGTTTTCATCGTAGTTCCGTACTGTATCTGCACCGTGCCGTCCTCGCTGACCTCGGTCGCCGAAGCCGCGCGGGTGGGGTGGACTATGCTGTCATAATTGTGCGTAGTCGCGGGCTTATCGGTCTGGATATGGCCGAGCGGAGCGTCGCACATGGCGTATGAGCCGCGGATAAGTCTGTCGTTCGAAAGGCGCACGCCTACGAAGAAATCGTCGTTCTCGATAACGTTCGGAAACCACTGGAAATTGTTAGAACCCTGCGTGTAAAGATGGCGGCTGTCGCGCGATTTGTACGCGCCGATTATCTCGTTCAGCCGCTCCTTGCTGCCCCAAAGCTCGTTGCCCATCGACATCATGCAGTACGAGGGGTGGCTGCCGAAAGCGTCGAGCATACGGAAGCCCTCAGCTATCAGGAAATTCTGCTCCTCTTCGTTAAAGCCCTCCTCGCCCGGCGCTTGTATCGTGCCCCAAAAAGGAAGCTGCGGCTCCATGTAGATGCCGAGCATATCCGCCGCGATGAAAGCCGCTTCGGGCGGGCAGCAGGTATGGAATCTGTAATGGTTCATGCCGTATGATCTGGAAATTTTCAGCACGCGCAGCCACTCGTCAACGGTGGTGGGGGCGTAGCCGGTCAGCGGGAAGATCATGCCGTCATGCTTGCCGCGCAGGAATGTCTTTCTGCCGTTGATGTAAAATTTATCCTTTACAGCCTTAAACTCGCGCAGACCCGCTATTATCTCGTAAACGTCGCCGCCTATGTCGATCTTGATGTTGTAAAGCTCGGGGCTGTACTCGTCCCATGTGCGCGCGTCCTCGCCGAGGGGCAGGGTCGCGATAAGCTCGCCGCCCGTGAAAATTGCGTTGACCGCCGCAGGCTTGTGCGCCGCCTTGCCCTCGGGAGCGTTGAAGCTTTCGGCAGAGATCACTGCCTTGCCGCTCTCCGCGCCCTTGATCTTCGCGATCACGCGGAACGCTTTTTCCTCAAGCAGCGGGTAGACCTTTACCTCGTCGGCATACGCCGCGCCGTAGATCTTTACAGCCATCTCGCCCGTGATGCCGTTCCAGTTGGTCTGCGTGTCGGGCGAAGTGAGGTGGCCGCCCTTGGTCGGGTAGCCGACGTTTGAAACACAAACGGTTATCTCCTGCTCGCCGCCCTTGACGTACTTCGTGATGTCGTAAACGTGCGGCGAAACTAGGCTGTTCTGTGTGCCGACATACTCGCCGTCGATGTAAAGCTTGGTTATGCGGGTGCGCTCAAAAACGAGTTTCGCGGTCTTGCCGACCGCCGCGCTGAGGTCGGCTTTGCGGGTAAACCACGCGTCGCCCTCGAAAAGTTTGGTATCGGTTAGAAAGCCCTCTTCGCGCGCGTGGTTATCCTCGCCCTTGCCTGCGTGCGAGGTGGTGTCGGGCAGGGTGATGGTGTCGTCGAACTGCGGAAGCACTCCCCTGCATTCTTTATCGAGCGCCAGCCGCCACTCGCCCGAAAGGTCTATACGGTCTGTCATATGAATAAATCCTTTCTGTATGTACTAATATATTCACATTTATTATATCACACAAAAGCGCGGTTTGCAAGAGTGATTTTATATCAATTATAAAAAAATGAAAGTCCATTAGTGCAAATTCGCCAATGGACTTTCGTTTGGTGATCTTAAAGTATAGTTCCGCCGCCTACGACGTATTCGCCGCTGTAAAATACTACCGCCTGCCCCTTTGAGATAGCCTTGTGCGGGGTGTCGAAAACAACGCGCACGCCGCGCTCGTCGTGGTAGAGCGTACATGGCACGTCCTGCTGATGGTAGCGTGTCTGCGCGGTACAGCGGAAAGGCTCTTTCAGCTCGTCGAACATGATGAAATTCACATCGCCCGCCGTAAGCTCTTTTCGCGCGAGCTGTTCCGCCGTGCCGAGCACCAGCACGTTATCCGCCGTGTTTTTCTCGACCACGAAAAGCGGCTGCGAGTATGAAACGCCCACTCCCCTGCGCTGACCTATCGTGTAATTTATCAGACCGCGGTGCTCGCCGAGCAGCGTGCCGTCGGTAAGGCGTATCTCGCCGTGCTTCTGCTCGCCCTCGCGCTCGGTGATGAACTTCGCGTAGTCGCCGTCGGGGATAAAGCAGATGTCCTGACTGTCGGGCTTTTTAGCGTTTATCAGCCCGTTCGCCTCAGCCTTCGCGCGTATATCCTCCTTGCTCATACCGCCGCAGGGAAAAAGCGTGTGCGCTAGCTGATCCTGCGTCATGCCGTAGAGCACATAGCTCTGATCCTTAGCGCGGTCGGGCGAGCGTTTCAGCAGCCATCTGCCGCTTTCCTCGCAGTATTCGCGCTGAACGTAGTGCCCCGTAGCGATGTAATCAAAATCCAGCAGGCGGGCGCGGTCGAGAAAGCTGCCGAATTTCAGGTGCTTGTTGCACTCTATGCAGGGGTTCGGCGTGCCGCCCTCGAGATATGTGTTGACAAAATTATCTATCACCATTTCCTTGAAGCGGTCGGAAAGGTTAAAGACGTGAAAATCTATCCCCAGTTTGAAAGCGACGAACCGTGCGTCCTCGACGTCATTGAGCGAACAGCAGGTCTTGCTGCGCTCCAGCCCGATGTCCTCGTTATTATAAAGGTGCATGGTCGCGCCCGCGCACTCATAGCCCTGCTCCAGCAGCAGCTTCACCGCCGCCGAGCTGTCCACGCCGCCGCTCATCGCGACGAGCACTCTTTTTTTCTTTTCATTTTCCATAGTATCTTTCCTTATATCCCGAGTGTTTCGGCGGCTTCGCGCCATATCTCCTCGCAGCCGAAGTCCTCGCCGCGCTCTTCGCAAAGGCGGCGTATAAGCTGCAAACATTCCTTGTTATAGTGCCTGCCCGTTTTAAGCATGGCGATGATCGTGCGGCTCCAGACGTTTGCGAGGTCTATCAGTCCGCTTTCGTAAAATTCGGCGACCACCGCTTCGTTATCGTAGGGTACGCTTACAAGCTGCGTTTTCCAGCCGCCGCCCGCCGACTCCGCCAATATGAACTGCGCCGCCGTCTGCCCATTGCAGGGTATGCCGACAGTTCCGCCGTTTACGATGGTCTTTCGCCCGCGCGTAAATTCATACGGCCGGTGGCAGTGCGCGCAGATGAGCAGCTCGGTAGTCATTTCGTCCATCACCTCGCGCGTTTTTGGCGTGTCGCCGCAGAAAAGCTCGCGCGCGTTCTGCATCGAGCCGTGGCATATCGAAAGCGGCGGGTAACCGTCGAGCTTTATCTCCATGCCGATGGGCATATCCTCAAAAAATCGCAGGTCGCCGCCCGTGAGGTTCTCGAAAGTGTAAAGCAGCGAGCCGCTCTGCGAGTTGTACTCCCACCCCTCGGTGAGATTTCGGCGGTGCTCAAGCATATAGTCCTCGCGGTTGCCGCGCACGAACCATGTCTTGTACGCGGGCGGGATATTGCGCAGTATCTGCATGGTTTTCTGCGGATACGGGCAGTCGGAAACATAGTCGCCCAAAAACGCAATGCCGTCAATATCGTTCTGATACACCCAGCGCATACACGCTTCTAGCGCTATATGGTTCGAGTGGATGTCGCCCATAGCGGCTATCCTCATCTCGCCGCACCTCCTTTTTCATGTGTACAATAAAACGTACCGCAAATACTTATTGTACGCTTTTATGTACTTTTATATCTGTACGATAACTTGTACCGTTAATGTCAACTATCCAAATATCTGTACTCTTATCTTCGGCGTATCCAGATGCCTCTTCCCGCGCCCAGAGCCTCGCTCTTTTCGTCCGGCTGGGAAAATCCCACATACAGCAGATATTCCTCAGAATGTACGCCGCGCACGCCGTTATCGTCAACGTCGGTAAAGGCGTCCTCGCTGAGCTTGACGTGAAATTCCGCGCTCTCGCCTGCCTTTAGGAAAATGCGCGCAAATCCGCAAAGCGCAGGATTTTTCGGTGCAAAAGCGCTCATGCTGCGGCAGTAGACCTCAAGCACCTCGCCCGTGTCGGTATCGCCTATATTCTCCGCCGTGCAGACCACTTCACCGCCCTCACAGCGCGCGCTTTTAACATACATCGACGAATAGGTCAAACCGAAGCCGAACGGGTAAAGCACGTTGCGCTTGACGTTTTTATAGGTGCGCTGAGCCATTGAATAATCGCAGAAATCGGGCAGGGCTTCGGCACTTTCGTAGAAGGTAACGGGCAGTTTGCCGCTTGGCGAGACATCGCCGAAGAGTATCTCCGCGAGCGCCTTTCCGCCTTTCGAGCCGGGGTACCAAGCCTGTATCAGCGCGGCGGGGCGGTCGTCCTCGATGTTGAGCGAGCTGCCCGCCGCCAGCACTACCACCACCGGCTTGCCGACGTCGAGCACGCTTTTAAGCAGCAAACGCTGGGATTCGGGCAGGCGCAGGTCGGTCTTATCGCCCGAAGCGTAAGCGTTGCCCGCGTCGCCCTCCTCGCCCTCCAGCGAAGCGTCAAGACCCAGACAAAGCACGCTTACGTCCGCATTTTTCGCCGCCGCGACCGCTTCCGAGATCCTGTCGGCGGGCAGCGCAAGACCCTCAACGCGGTCTTTGAAAAGGTGACAGCCCTCGGCGTAATAGACCCTGCCGCCGAAAGCGTCCTCGATGCCCTCTAAAAACGTGACGTACCGCGAAGCCGTGCCCTGATAATTTCCGTAAAGCGCGGCGCGGCTGTCGGCATTCGGGCCTATCACCGCTATGCTCTTGACCCTGTGCTTATCGAGCGGCAGAAAAGCGCGGTTTTTCAGCAGCACCATCGACTTTTCAGCCGCTTCGAGCGAAAGCGCGTTGTGCTCGGGGCAGTCGATAACGTCGAACGGTATATTATCATACTCAGTTTCTTCCAGCATACCCAGCCGCAGGCGTATCTCCATAGCCTTTTCTACTGCGCGGTCGATGTCGGCTTCTTCAATAAGCCCCTGTTCAAGTGCCGCCATTAAATGGATATATGTGTTGCCGCAATTGATGTCGCAGCCTGCTTTCACCGCCATAGCGGCAGACTCGGCGGCAGTGCCTGTTACCATATGATGGGTGTGGAAATCACTTATCGCCCAGCAGTCGGAAACAAAATATCCGCCGAACTCCCACTCGCCGTAAAGCTTTTTCATCAGTTTTTTGTTGGCGCAGGCAGGCTCGCCGTTTACGCGGTTGTAAGCGCCCATAACGCCCGCTACGCCGCTTTTCACCAGCTTTTCAAAGGCGTAGAGATACGTTTCGGCAAGGTCTTTTTGATTGACTTCGGCGTTGAACTCATGCCTCAGTGCCTCAGGGCCGCTGTGCACGGCGAAATGTTTCGCGCAGGCGGCGGCGCGCAGGTGTTCGCCATCGCCCTGTATGCCTTTCACAAAATTCACGCCAAGCTCGGCGGCTAAGTATGGGTCTTCGCCGTAAGTTTCGTGACCTCTGCCCCAACGCGGGTCACGGAAGATATTCACGTTCGGCGACCAAAGAGTCAGCCCCTTGTAAATATCGCGGTCGCCCTCAGCGGATGCGTAATTGTACTTCGCGCGCGCTTCGAGCGAGATAGCCGTGCCGATACGGTGCATCATTTCGGTATCGAAAGCCGCCGCCATGCCGATAGCCTGCGGGAACATGGTAGCCGTGCCCGCACGCGCAACGCCGTGCAGACCCTCGTTCCACCAGTTATATGCAGGTATGCCAAGCCGCTCTATCGCGGGGGAATCGTATTTTAGCTGCGAGCATTTCTCCTCAGCTGTCATCTGCGAAACAAGTTCCTTTGCTTTCTTTTCAAATCTATCCATAAAAATCCACCTCCGGTATGAGATATTTCAGATCAATCTTTTTCATGCTTCGCGGCGCGCTCGGCCACCGCGTCTATATCTATGCCGAACTGCTTGAATACCGAGTAGGCGCAGCTTGTTTTCTGCGGCAGACCGCGCTTTATTTTGTAGAGCCGCTCGCCTGTTTTCTCGTCGGCGCATACTACTATGCTCGCCGTTTTGCTTCGCAGGCGCTTATCCGCGTTAAGCTCGTCGCACTTTTCCGCGAGGTCGGTGAGGTGAGTCGCGAAAACGCCGCGCACGCCTATTATGCAGAATATCCGCACAAGCTCTTCGGCTATCTCAACGCACTCCTGCGGTGTGGTGCTCTGTATGCTCTCGTTCATAAGCAGCAGGCTTCGGTCTGTAATGGCGTCGCTTATCGTCTTAAATTCCTTTATCTCGGTGGTAAAGCGGCTGGTGTTTATGCCCGTCTGCTCCTCCTTCGGGAAATGTGTGAATATAAAGTCGGCGGGGCTGAGCTCGCAGCTTTCGGCGGGGACGTACATTCCGAGCTGCGCCAGCGCATAGCAGATGCCCAGTCCGCGAATGAAGGTAGTCTTGCCGCCGTTGTTCGCGCCTGTGAGCAGGTAAAAGCCCGTTTCCTCGCCAAGCGCTATGTCGTTCGGCACTACGCTCTTCTGTTCGTCCTTGTGCCGCAAATTCCAAAGGCGGCTCTCGGCGAAATACACCAGGTCGTAAAGCCCCTTTATATCTGCGCGGCGCTCGCCTGCGGGCAGTATCTTCGGGCGGCACATTCCCATTCCCGCCGAGCGGCAAAGCTCTATCAGCTTCACCGCGCCGAGGTAGTATTCCAACTGATAATCCAGCCCGAACATTTCCTCAAAGCCTATCTTTTGGTACTGCGCCATCACCTTATTTATACGGCGAATGTAATCGTCCGTCAGCGATGAAAGCTCTTTGAAAAGCTCTTCATCGGCGGTGTTGACAAGCTTTTCCTCGCCAAATTCGTTATCTGCGTACTTAGTTTTCAGGCTTTTTACGACGTTTTTTTCGGGGAATTTCGCGCCGTGGTAGATTATCTTATCAAAAAGCGATGGTTTCAGCGTGTACGGCTGGTTGGAATAATCTACTATGCCTGCCGAAACGGGCACGAGGCGCTCGTCAAGATTTATGCCTACGGTAACGCTGCGTATGCGGTCTTTCAGCGCTTGTTTGAGCTGCTCGAGCTCTTTTTTCAGCGTAGCGAAGCTCTTATCGGCGTGGTGCTGCTCGAAGCAGTCGAAAAGCTTTTTCACGCCCGCCGATTTGAATTTCCCGCCATGCTTTTCGTAAAAATCGTGCATGATGTCGATAGCTTTTACGAAAGCGTCGAAAGCCTCGATAGCGCTGTCAAGCTTCGTGAAAGAGTCAGGCTCGTTCAGCCCGTAGATACTGCGGCGGTCGTTTTGCACTATCACCTCTATCACCTTGCGCACCGTTTCCGCCAGCGCGGGATGCTCGAGGAAATCTTCGAGAATGTCGCAGCGGTAGGCTATTACCTCCTCGTCGCAGCACATCTCGCCGAACATTCGCAGTATGCGGTACTGGTAATGCGGGCAGATAAGCTCCGCCACGCGCTCAAGCTCCAGATTTGCAACGTAATCCTGCGGGTAACTTTCAAGCACCACGCGGCGCTTTTTTAGCTGTGCGCGCTTTTCATCGCTGGGGTAGAAAAGGTCAACTATCGGGTCTTTAAATGATATTTCGTCGGTTTTCATAGCCATATGCTGTCAGCCTCTTTTCAAAAATCAGCAGGTCGGGGTGATCTATCACAGCTTGTCCTTGTTCTTGCGGCGGTACTCGAGGTAGCTTTCGAGTATCAGCACGGCGGATACGGTATCCACCACGTTTTTGCGGTCTTTGCCGCGGACATTGGTCTCATTGAGTATGCGGTGCGCGGATACGGTAGTCGAGCGCTCGTCCCAAAGCTTCACGGGCAGCTCGGTAACGCACTCTACCGTTTCGGCGAAAAGGCGGCACTTCTGCGCGCGCGGGCCTTCCGAGCCGTTCATATTCAGCGGCAGACCTATAACTATCTCGCCGACCTCGTATTGCTCAGCCATATGCGCCACTTTCATCGCGAGTATCTGCGCGTTGCGCTCCTGCACCGTGCCGATCGGCGAGGCGAGAAATTCTGTTCTGTCGCAGACCGCAAGACCGGTGCGGGCGTCGCCGTAATCTACTGCCATTATTTTCATATCTATCTTCCCTTTCGGTTATTTTGTTATTCTACGATATATATAGTTATATTATAGCACACACTCAGCAAAAGTTCAAGACTAATTTTAAGTTTAATATTTTTATATATAAATGCAAGTTATACAAAATTGGCGATAAATATTCTACAATATTTTTTGTTTTTCTGAGTTTTTCTGTTGCAATTTGTCTAAAAATGTGGTATAATCATATGTGGGGAAGATTATATTTATTATACAGATCAATTCTACAATGTATAAATATTAAATGGGGAAATAATGATAATATGGATCACTTCGACATAGAATACAGTCAAAAACTGAACGACTTTGAGATACCGCGTGTGTATATGCTGGTCTTTGAGGCTCTAACTATGCTCACGCACCTCTCCTATGCCGTTTTTTTCTTTTACAACAGCGTTACGTTTATGGGCTTTTTCAACATTTTCAGCGTTGCTTTCTACACATACGGCATCGTGGCGGTAGCCCGCGGAACCAGGAGCGAGCCGCTGATAAAAGCCGCACTGGTCGAGATAGTTGCGCACGCAACTGTCGCCACGCTTTTTATGGGGTGGGATTACGGCTTTCAAATGTACCTTATCTGTATGGTGGCTGTGCCTTTTATGTTCTCACTGCGGCAGAAGTTTGATTCGTTCGCGCTTTCCATAGCCATAATCGCGATTTATTTCACACTGCGCATTGCCTGCGTATATTTGGGATTTACCATCGGCGACCGCGAGATACACTCGCTCGATAAATTATGGTTCATAACGAACGGCGTGCTCAGCATGGTGATACTTGTGCTGGTAGTGCTGGTTTTCCGCGCAAAGGTAAGCTGGATAAACCACAATCTCGAGCTGCAAAACATCACACTGAAAGAGACCGCCTCGCTCGACGCGCTCACGGGGCTTTTCAACCGCCGCGCTATGGGCGGATACCTCGACAGCGTAGTTCAGAGCGGCTTGCCGTACATCGCGGCGCTGCTGGACATCGACTTTTTCAAAAAGGTAAACGACACCTACGGCCACGCCGCGGGCGATATTGTGCTTACCGATATTTCCGCGCTGCTGCTGAAAGAAGTTCCCGCAGAAGGCTACGTTTGCAGATGGGGCGGCGAAGAGATACTTTTGATCGTTCCCGACATGAACCTTGAGCAGGGCAAAGAGCTTGCCGAACGCCTGCGCGTAATGATCTCGCAGCTCAGGTTCGACGGCAACGGCAAGGGAGGGTCATACGGCGTTACAGTTACCATCGGCGTTTCGGAAAAGACAAGCGCCGAGCAGACATCTGACGCGGTGATAAAGATCGCCGACGACAGACTTTACAAAGGAAAATCTATGGGCAGGAACATGGTCGTCAGCGAATGACGCGCCGCCTACCATTTAGAAAAGGATACATATCACAATGAAGATCGACTTTCACTCGCACATACTACCTAAGATAGACGACGGCTCGCGCTCGGTAGAGGAATCGGTAAAACTGCTTGACCTCATGGCGCAGGACGGCGTTTCGGTGGTGGCAGCCACGCCGCATTTCTATTGCAGCAAGACCTCTATCCACCGCTTTCTCGACCGCCGCGCCGAAGCTTACGAAAAGCTGAAGCCCGCGCTGAAGCCCGAGCACCCGAAGATACTGCTGGGCGCTGAGGTGCTTTACAACAAGGCGCTCGTCGGCAAGGACGCGCTTACGCGGCTGGCATTGCAGGGCACGGATTTCATGCTGCTCGAAATGCCCTACGCGAAGATAACCGAGGACATGATCGACGATGTGGAGAGGATGATCTGCGACTTTGACGTAAAAGTCATGATAGCGCACATAGAGCGCTATCTGAATTTCACCTCTTACCGCTCGCTCGCGCGGCTGATGGAGCTTGACGTACTGGGGCAGATAAACGCCGAATCGCTCACGCACCTGCGCACGCGCATACGCTGTCAGCGGCTGATAAACGACGGTTATGTGCAGCTTTTGGGCACGGATATGCACCGTATAGACCGCGGCGACGCCACGCTCGGTGAAGCTTACGATATACTTGAGAGCAAATACGGAAAAGATCTCATCGAAACCATAGAAGAAAATTCAGAAAGCGTGCTGAGAAACAAGAGCGTTGCGGGCATACTTGACTGATAATTTCACAAACATTAATAATAAATTTACAAGTGTGCTCTGTCGGCTATTGACAAAGCGCGGCGAAAGATGTATAATATCTATAACAGACTAATTTAGTCTGCCTTATCAAGAGCGGCGGAGGAACAGGTCCTGTGAAGCCCGGCAACCTAACGGTAAAACAGCCGAAAAGGTGCTAATTCCTGCGGATAACAGTCCGGAAGATGAGGAAAATCCACGAGACTTTCACTAACGCTTCGGGAGGTATCCCGGGGCGGTTTTTTTCGCTATGGAAACACTTTAACATGAAAAGGAGTTACGCCAATGTCTAAAATTCTTTTTACATCTGAATCGGTGACGGAAGGTCACCCCGACAAAATTTGCGACAACATTTCTGACGCTATACTCGACGCTATGCTCGAGCAAGACCCGCAGTCGCGCGTTGCCTGCGAAACACTTACCACCACAGGTATGGTAATGTGCATGGGCGAGATCACGACTAAGGCGCAGGTGGATATTCCTTCCATCGTGCGCAAAGTTATCTGCGATATAGGCTACGACAACGACGCTTACGGCTTCAATGGCAACACCTGCGCAGTTTTCACCACCATCGACAAGCAGTCTGCCGACATCGCGATGGGCGTTGACAATGCGCTCGAGGGCAGAGAAGAAAATATCGGCGACATCGGCGCGGGCGACCAGGGCATGATGTTCGGCTACGCCTGCGATGAAACGCCCGAACTTATGCCGCTTTCCATATCGCTGGCGCACAAGCTGGCTAAGAAGCTTACCGACGTTCGCAAGAGCGGCGAGCTGAGCTATCTGCGTCCCGACGGCAAAACTCAGGTGACCGTTGAGTACAACGAGGACGGTAAGCCTGTACGCATCGACGCGGTGGTAGTTTCAACCCAGCACGACGAGCACGTTGCGCTCGAGCAGATACGCGCCGACCTCATCGAAAAGGTGATCAAGGCAGTTATCCCCGCCGAGCTGATGGACGACGACACCACCATTTATGTCAACCCGACGGGCAGATTCGTTATCGGCGGCCCTCACGGCGACAGCGGTCTGACGGGCAGAAAGATAATCGTAGACACCTACGGCGGCGTTGGCAGACACGGCGGCGGAGCGTTCTCGGGCAAAGACCCGACAAAGGTAGACCGCTCGGCGGCATACGCTGCGAGAAAAGCTGCAAAGAACGTAGTAGCGGCAGGTCTGGCGAAGAAGTGCGAAGTTCAGCTCGCTTACGCTATCGGCGTTGCCTCGCCCGTATCCGTTCGCGTTGACACGTTCGGCACCGGAATTGCGGCTGACAAGGACATTTCGGAAGCTGTAAACCGCGTTTTCGATTTCCGCCCAGCAGCTATCATCAAAGCGCTCGACCTCAGAAAGCCCCAGTACCGCCAGCTCGCGGCTTACGGACACATGGGCAGAGAAGACCTCGGCGTGAAGTGGGAACTTACCGACAAGACCGAAGAGCTGAAAGCTGCTCTCGCCGACATCGTGAAGTAAAATTTGCAACAAACATAAAGAAAAGCAGGCTGTTTGACTGGCAGCCTGCTTTTTTATATACAACGCAGAAATTTTGTGGTTTGGTTTTTACTTCTTTACAAACTCGAACGTGCCGTCGAAAAGGCCTATCAGCACGACGATGGAAGCGGCGACTATCACCGCAGCGATAACAACGCCAGCGACTGTTTTTTTGCCGATCTTAAAATTGCTGTCGCTCGCGGGGATAACGCGCGCGCCTTTGAGCGCCTGCGAAAGCGGCTTGTAGACGATGAACGTCACCGCGGCGTTTAGGATGGCCTTTGTCAGATTGAACGGCAGCAGCAGAGGCATTATCATGCCGATTACGGTCTTGAGGTCAGCGCCCGTGTAGATCGGCGTTATCACCATGTTCATCGCGAGCATAACAGCCGTCATTGCGAAAACTGCCGATACCAGACCGATTATCGCGCCCGAAAAGCTGCGGCGGTACTTGTAGATCAGCGAAGCGGTAACGGCGAAAGCCGCGCTGCCCGCGAAGTTCATTATCGCGCCCCAAAAGCCCGTAGTAGCTACCGTGAAAAGCTCGAGCACCGTTTCGACCGCCGCGACGAGCGCCGCCGCCGCAGGGCCGTAAACAAAGCCCGCCATAGTGATGAAAACATCTTTAAAATCAAGCGTCAGGAACGATACCTTAAATCTGAAAACGTAAAGGCTGATGTAGCCAAACGCTATAAATATTGCCAGCACCGCCAGCTTTTTAATGTCAACTTTCTTCGAGCTTTTGCTCGCCAAAGCTTCATTGCTCATTATAATTCCTCCTAAAAATAAATTTGGAAGAAACATCTTGTGCAAAAAAAGAACCCCCCGCAACGTTAGTCACAGGGGGTTCGGCTTATCTGCATTTCAGCTTTTGCTGTATGCGAAAAATTTGCATAGCCTGTTTCTTTCATCCGGACTATACCGTCGGTATCGGAATTTCACCGATTCGGCAGACCGCGCGGGTCTGTTAGCGGACTATCACCGCCGGTGTGGAATTTCACCACCCCTTGAAACATATGTATTAAATTTCTGCGTTATAAGCGTTTATTCAAACTCGAGTATCTCGCCGCAGCCGGGGCAATTTACCGAGCCTCTGTCGAGGTCGCTCTGAGTAAGTCCGAAGGACACGCCGCATATCGGGCAAGCGCACTCGTACTGGGGAACTTCTTCCTCTTCCGCAGGCTGGCTCGCGGGCGCAGGCAGTTCTGCTTCGGGAGCGGGAGCGGGCTGAGAAGCGGGTTCTTCAGCAGCGCAGGCAGAGCATCCGCAGCCATTCTCAGGCATAGGATCTTCGTCGTACTCTACCGCCTTGATGTCGGAAAGATCGTCCTCTTCCTCATCGCCGCAGCAGTCGCACTCATCGCCGCAGCAATCGCAGTCATCGTCGTCGCACTCGCATTCGCAGTCATCATCGCAATATTCGAGGTCGTCGATGTAAGCGGTAACGTTGTCGATTATCTCAGAGTTTATCTCAACTTCCTCCGCCATTTCTTCGAGCAGGTCGCTCATAGCCGCGAGCACCTGACCCTCAGGCGTAGAATCGTCGATCTTGAGGCCTGCCATAAGACCCTTGATGTAACCTACCTTCTTAGAAAGCTCCATAAAAGCATTCTCCTTTCAGAACAACATTATATGCGCTGTAAATTATGCGCGCTCCATATACTCGCAGGTTCTGGTGTCGATCCTGATCTTGTCGCCGGTGTTGATGAAGAGGGGCACCTTGATCTCAGCGCCGGTCTCTACGGTCGCAGGCTTGGTAGCGTTAGTAGCGGTATCGCCCTTGATGCCCGGCTCGGTGTCGGTAACTTCAAGAACTACGAAGTAAGGAGGCTCTACGCCGAAAACCTTGCCCTTATAGGAAAGGATCTTGCAGACTTCGTTTTCCTTAACGAACTTGAAGTTGTCAGAAAGCTCGCTCGAGCTTACGGGTACCATATCGTATGTCTCGGGATCCATAAAGTAGTAAAGATCGCCGTCGTTATAGCTGTATTCCATATCCTTTCTCTCAACGAAAGCGGTGGGGAACTTAGCGGTAGGGTTGTAGGTCTTTTCTACTACGGAACCGGTGATAACGTTTCTTACCTTAGTTCTTACGAAAGCAGCGCCCTTACCGGGTTTAACGTGCTGGAATTCCACGATCTGCATTACGTTGCCGTCTTCCTCGAAAGTCATTCCATTTCTGAAATCTCCTGCTGTTATCATTATTTTTACCTCCAGTTGTTTTTTGAAAAAATGAGCATTCTCGGCAACTGTCCGCAAACGGGCACACTTTTCCTTCGAGAATTCTCCTTATAAATATTATAGCCTACTTTTATAATTTTTTCAAGTGGTTTTTAATATTTTTTTGCGGTATTAATATTTTTTTTACAGAATTATCAGCGACTTTTCGGCGCGGGTCATATTTTCGCATCCGTTTTCGCGGATAACCACGAAATCTTCTATCCTAACGCCAAATTCGCCCTCGATATAAATGCCCGGCTCTACGGTAACTATCATGCCGTCCTCCAGCACGTTTTCGCAGGTGGGCGAAGCGGTCGGGGCTTCGTGTATCTCCATGCCGACGCCGTGGCCGAGCGAGTGACCGAAATACTCGCCGTAGCCGTGCGCCGCTATGTAGTCGCGCGCGACCTTATCCAGTTCGCAGCCCTTTATGCCCGCGCGCGCCGCGTTTATGCCCGCCGCCTGCGCTTTGAGAACTATGTCGTACACCTCGCGCATCTTCTCGCTCGGCTCTCCGAGGGCTACTGTTCGGGTCATATCGCTGTGCCAGCCGTCAGCCAGTGCGCCGAAATCCATCAGCACGAATTCGCCGCGCTTCACGGGCTTGTCGGTAGGGATACCGTGCGGCATAGCCGTGTTCGCGCCGCTCAGCGCTATCGTGTCGAACGAAAGCCCCTCGGCGCCGTTTCGCAGCATGAAATAATCCAGCTCCAGCTGTATCTCCTTTTCGGTAACTCCCTCGCGTATAAAGTCGAGCATATGCTCAAAACCGCGCTCGGCTATGCGCTGCGCCTCTATCACCTTTTCGATCTGCTCGGGGGTCTTTATCACTCTTATCTCGCCGATAAGTTCGCTGAGCGCGCGGCTGCGGTCAAGCTTATAGTCCAGTTTTTCGGACAGTTCATCAGCTTCGGCGAGGGTCATGGTGTCAGCCTCTACGGCTATCTCGCTCACTCCCCGCTCGGCGCAAAGCTCGTTTATCTGCTGATACAGCCCGCCGCCCGATTTTTGCAGCACTACTTCGCAGTCCTTGACGGTCTTGCGCGCGCGCTCGATGTAGCGGAAGTCGATTATCAGGTACGCCGCGTCGGGGAAAACCACTACCGTTCCCGCGGTGGATTTCATACCTGTAAAGTAGCGGCGGTTTACAGCCGAGGTTATCAGCGCGCACTCGCAGCTTCCTTTCATCTGATGTTTCAGTAATTCAATTGGCGTCATGATCTGTCACCTCCATCAGTCAGCTTCAAGTATGCCTTTTAGCGCTTCGATACCCAGCAGGTAAGAATTTTTGCCAAATCCCGCGATCTGTCCCGCGCATACGGGCGCGATCACCGAAGTGTGGCGAAATTCGTCGCGCGCATGGATATTCGACATATGCACCTCTACGACGGGTATTTTTATCGCGGCGATGGCGTCGCGAATGGCGTAGCTGTAATGCGTGTAAGCGCCCGCGTTCATCACAACGCCCGCGCACTCGAGCCTTGCGGCGTGCAGCTTGTCGATGATAGCCCCCTCGTGGTTTGACTGATATATCTCGCACTCAAAGCCCAGCGCGGCAGCCTTTTCCGCTATCTCGCGGTTGACAGATTCAAAGCTATCCTTGCCGTAATAGCCGGGCTCGCGCTCGCCGAGCAGGTTCAGATTAGGGCCGTGTATCACCAGTATTTTCTTCATTTTACATCACTCTCCGCAAAAATTCTGATAGCATTTTTTCATCGTCAGTGCGTCGGCGTCCTGCGTGCCCGCGCTCTCGCAAACGAATATCGGCGAAAGGTTTTTCTTCGCCACAAGCTCCATCAGCGGCTCGTAGTCGGGACCAAAGCCTTGATTATCGTCAAATGTCAGATGCTTCTTCTCGCCGCCCGGCACTGTGAACATTATCTTTGAAAAATGGCTGTGGAAAATTTTCAGCCTGTCAGCGCCAAGGGCATTTTCCACGTCGCCGAGCATTTTTTCGTACTCCGCCATGCCTTTTATATAGCCGAATTCGCGCGCGTTGAGGTGGCCGAAATCTATGCACGGAATGAAAGTATCGTCCAGCTTGCAAAGCTCCAGCACCTCGGCGAGGTTGCCAAGCTGGTTGACCTTGCCCATAGTTTCGGGGCAGAAGTGAATGTCCTCAAAGCCCTCCTCTATGGCGCGCTTTCTCGCGCGGGCGAGCGTTTCCTTAGCCAGCTCCAGCGCCGCCTCACGGCTCATTTTCGCGCAGCTTCCGCTGTGGATAACTATTCTGTCCGCGCCCATGCGCTTCGCCGCGTCGCAGGACTGAATTATGTAATTTATGCTGTTGTCGCGCTTTTCCTCTTCAACGCTCGAAAGCGAGATGAAGTAGGGGGCGTGCAGCGAGAGCGTTATGCCGTGCTCCGCCGCCTTGTCGCGCAGGGCGAAAGCCGTCTTGTCAGTAACGCGCACTCCCCTGCCGCACTGGTATTCGTAGTGTTCGAGCCCCATGGCTTCCAGATAGCCGGGCGCTTGCAGAGTGGTCTTGTATTTCGCGGAAAAAGCCTCAGAATTTCCCGCAGGGCCAAATCTTGCCGACATTTATTTGCACCTCCGTTTTTCACATAACGGCGTACCCGCAGCCGTCAGCCTTTTCGCGCAGCAGACAGTAAAAATCGCGCGCGCCCGCAAGGTCGAGCGTTAGGGGTATCTTCTCGCCGTTTTTTATCTCGATGTCCGCACGGTCGCGCTCGGGGATATAGGTCACCCGCGCGATGTCCTCGTAGCGGTAGTTTTTGACTTTCTTGTTGTAGCTTACCTGCGTAAAGCCGTCATCATTGTAGCAGATCTTTGCATTTTTACGGCTCAGCACCGCCTTTACAGTCAGCCAGCCGCACCAAAGCGCCGCCGCGCAGCTTATGCCGAAAATTATCTTATCAAAATTCGCCGCGCCCGCCGAAGTCCTGCTCGTCACGAAGATCAGCAGACCGCTCAGCACCACGCACGCCAGCGCTATCGCGAGTTCGTTCAAGCTGCGCCGCACCGCCGAAGCGCTTACGCGGATCTCTTTCATCTCTTCGCTCATTGATTTGCACCCTCGGGCTTTTTCGGCAGAAAAGCTTTCTCGATCGCCCGCTTAAAGCGAAACGGCAAACTGGTTTCAGGCTCAATTGGGAAAACGAAGATCGAGCGTATGCCCTTTAGGTTCGAGCCGAGCACGTCTGTAAATATCTGGTCGCCAACTGCCGCAACGTTGCGCTTTTCAAGCCCCAGCCGCTTTATCGCGCGGGTGTAGCCGAAAGTCAGCGGCTTTTTGCCCTCTGAAACGAACTCGAGCCCGAGCTGCTCGGCGAAAGGCGTTACGCGCGGAGCATGATTATTTGAAACTATCATCAGCTTTATCCCCGCCGCCCTCATCTTATCAAGCCAATCCAGACTCGACTGCGGCGGAACGGGGTTATTATGTGTAGTAAGCGTGTTATCGAGGTCGAGTAGCAGGCCTTTTATCTGCTTTTTGTGCAGAAATTCGGGCGTTATCTCCCCCACCTTATCAAAAACATATGTTGGTTTAAACATACATATCTCCCGTATCTATAAAAATATGAAACTGCGCAAGCCGCGTTTCTGCGTCATATCTGTAAAAGAAAAAGCGGACATAAAAATGCCCGCCTTTAAAATTCATAGATCAATATTTACGCTTACGAGCAGCTTCGGATTTCTTCTTGCGCTTTACCGAAGGCTTTTCGTAGTGTTCTCTTTTACGAACCTCAGCGATAACGCCGTCCTTAGCGCAGGATCTCTTGAAGCGCTTGAGAGCGGTATCTAAGCTTTCGTTTTTTCCAACACGAATTTCTGCCAAAATATTTCCCTCCCTTTGCCGCCATTGACAGAGATAGTTTTGCTTAACGCGGTGTTTACAACGGTGATAGTGAAGGGGCTGCAAGCAGCATCTGCATTAGACGCGCCCCGCATACCTTGGCGAGCGGTTATTTCGCTCCCTCTCTGCCAAATTTAAACACCCATTATTTATTCAGCATAACTACAAACTCTATTATACTATATTTTTTCTTTGTTGTCAATAGCTTTTTTGAAATTTTCTGAAATTATTTCACAACAATATTTACAAGCTTGTTGGGCACGGCTATTTCTTTCACGATGTTCTTGCCCTCGAGCAGCTCGGCTACTTCGGGCTGTGCTTTCGCGAGCGCGAGCATCTCTTCCTTCGGGCAGTCTTTCGGGATATTGAGCTTGCACTTTATTCTGCCGTTTACCTGGCAAACTATCTCGATAGTCGCGTCGATGCAGAGCTTTTCGTCCCAGCTTACCCATTCCTGTCGGTCGAGAGTGCCCTCGCAGCCGATGAGCTGGTACATTTCCTCAGCGATATGCGGTGCGAAAGGATAGAGGATGATCAGGAAGTCGCGCAGCTCTTTCTTGTTGATGCTGCCGACGTTGTAAACTTCGTTGAGCAGGCTCATCATCGCGGCGATGGCGGTGTTGAACTTCATGCTCTCTATGTCCTCGGAGACCTTTTTGATGGTCTTGTTCATAGCTACCTTGAGCGCTTCGCTGTACTCGCCGCCCTCGGTGACCTTATCCTGAAGCGCCCATATTCTGTCAACAAAGCGCTTGCAGCCCTTTACGCTGCTCTCGCTCCAGGGCGCAGCCTTTTCGTAGTCGCCCATGAAGAGAACGTAAAGTCTGAGAACGTCTGCGCCGTAGACCTTTACCACGTCGTTAGGGTCTACTACGTTTCCGCGCGACTTCGACATCTTCTCGCCGTCGGGGCCGAGTATCAGACCCTGCGCGGTTCTCTTGGCGTAAGGCTCAGAGGTCGGTACGAGGCCGAGGTCGTAGAGGAACTTGTGCCAGAAGCGCGAGTAGATCATGTGGCGGGTAACGTGCTCCATGCCGCCGTTGTACCAGTCAACGGGCATCCAGTATTTCAGAGCTTCCTGCGAAGCAAATTCGTTGTCGTTGTGCGGGTCGCAGTAGCGCAGGAAGTACCACGAAGAGCCTGCCCACTGGGGCATGGTGTCGGTCTCGCGCTCAGCGTCGCCGCCGCACTTCGGGCACTTGCAGTGTACGAAAGAATCTATCTTAGCCAGCGGGCTCTTGCCGTCAGTACCCGGCTCGAAATTCTCGACGGGCGGCAGGCGCAGCGGCAGCTCCTCGTAAGGTACTGCTACCATTCCGCAGTGCGGGCAATGTACTATCGGAATAGGCTCGCCCCAGTATCTCTGGCGGTTGAAAGCCCAGTCCTTCATCTTATACTGTACGCCCTTTTCGCCGCAGCCCAGCTCTTCGAGCTTGCCGAGCATTTTCGCGATGGCGTCTTTTTTGTTGGTGATGCCATTAAGGTCGCCCGAATTTACCATCTCGCCGTCGCCGGTATAAGCTTCCTTAGAGATGTCGCCGCCCTTGATGACTTCGATTATATCGATGCCGAATTTCTTTGCGAAATCGTAGTCGCGCGAATCGTGCGCAGGTACAGCCATGATAGCGCCCGTGCCGTAGCCCATCATTACATAGTCGGAGATGTAGATAGGTATTTCCTTGCCGGTAACGGGGTTTACAGCGGTGAGTCCCTCGATCTTAACGCCCGTCTTGTCCTTTACGAGCTGAGTTCTCTCAAACTCGCTCTTCTTCGCGCACTCGGTCTTGTAAGCGTCGAGGGCATCGATATTCGCAATGCTCTCGCGGTACTTCTGGATAACAGGGTGCTCGGGGGCGATAACCATGAACGTTACGCCGTAGAGGGTATCGGGGCGGGTGGTGTATATGCGCAGCTTCTCGTCAAATTCCTTGATCTTAAAATCTACGAAAGCGCCCGTGCTCTTGCCTATCCAGTTCTGCTGCTGAAGCTTTACGTTGGGCAGGTAATCTACCTCTTCAAGGCCCTGAAGCAGCTTATCGGCGTACTCGGTTATGCGCAGATACCAAACTTCCTTAGTTTTCTGAACTATCTCGCTGTGGCAGATGTCGCAGTGGCCGCCCTGCGAATCCTCGTTCGAGAGAACTACTTTACAGCTCGGGCAGTAGTTTACAAGGGTCTTATCGCGGAAAACAAGGCCTTTTTCAAACATTTTCAGGAATATCCACTGCGTCCACTTATAGTATTTTTCATCGGTGGTGTCTATAACGCGCGACCAGTCGAAAGAAAAGCCGACCTTTTTGAGCTGACCGGTAAACTTCACGATGTTCTCGTCAGTTACCTGACGGGGGTGAACGCCGGTCTTGATAGCGGTATTTTCGGTAGGCAGACCGTAGGCGTCGAAGCCGATGGGGAAAAGCACATTGTAGCCCTGCATACGTCTTTTGCGGCTTACTACTTCAAGTCCCGAATACGCCTTGATGTGGCCGACGTGCATACCGTGGCCCGAGGGATAGGGGAACTCTACCAGCGCGTAAAATTTCTTCTTAGAATAATCGTCGCTTGCCTTAAAAGTACCGTTATCTTCCCAGTACTTCTGCCACTTTTGCTCTATGGCGGCAAAATCGTAATTCTTCATTTTAATCATTCCTTTATGTTTGTAAAATTTTGTCTTATGAAAATCTCGCCTTTATGTCCTTGTTGATAAAGAGGGCGGCGGCGCAGGCTGCGTCGGCAATGCCCTCGGCGAGGTAAAACCACTGGTGACCCGCGATGTTGTTCTTTACGTTCAGCAAAAACATCAGCGCGAGGAAAACGCCCGTTACGATGTGGAAATTAGGCTTAGCGGTGTATAGCGCCCAAGCCAGCGCGGCGTTTACCGCGAGCCAGACTATGTTCATCAGCCCGAAGCCCAGCAGCAGGTTTACTGCGCTTTTTACCACCATGTACCCGCCTATCAGCATACAGAGCTTTTTGCCATTTTCAGCGCTGCCCATGGCTCATTCTTCCTCCAAATAATTCTCGGCGGGGATAAATTCGCCGTCGCGCCAAAGCTTTTCCAGGTTATAGAATTCGCGCGTTTCCTTATAGAAAACGTGCACCACGATGTCGCCGTAATCGAGTATTATCCAGCTAGCGCCCGAGTAGCCCTCTACGCGCAGCGGCTCTGCGCCCTGCTCTTTCAGCTGAAACTCTACCTCGTCGGCGAGCGCTTTGGTGTGGGTGTTTGAAGTACCGTTGGCTATCACAAAATAGTCGGCGACTATCGTGAGGTCGCGTATGCCTATAAGCTGTATATCCTCGGCGCGCTTAGAGTCCAGCGCCTTGATGATAGTCTTTAGCTGCGACTGCTGCGCGGCGGTATTTTTTTCAGTATTCATCTGCATTTCTCCTGATTCAGTTCTTTTTGTTATCTCTGAAATATTCAGCGTATTCGTTGTATGCTTCTATCGTGCAAAGCGGTATAGTGCTGCCCTTCTCGGTAAGGTCTTCCACCGAGAACCTCAGCGCCTCAAACATTCCCTTTTCGGCGGAAATGTGGGCGTAGCGGCGCATTTTTTTCACGTCTTTATAATCGCGGTCGGCGGAGGTAAGGTCTGCCAGATACACTGCCTGCGCCAGCGGCGACATATCCGCAGCCGCGACGGTGTGGTATCTTATAGCAAGAAGTATGTCCTCGTCCTCTACGCCAAAGCTCTCTTTCAGCAGCTGAGCGCCTGCGGGGGCGTGCAGCAGCGGCGGCGAGGCAAGCTCTATGCGGCTTACGCCGAGCGTGCACTTTTTTGCGAGCGCCAGCTGCTTGTCCTTCGGCAGCTCTTTAGCAATATCGTGCGTCATGCCCGCGAAGTATGCGCGTTCGGGGTCTGCGCCGTAGATGGGCGCAAGCTCGCGCGCCATATCGGCAACGTTCATAGAGTGTGTAAATCTTTTTTTAGAAAGCCGCTCTTTCAGGTAAGCTTTCAGTACGTCGTTCAATTCTCTTCCCAATTCTCATTCAGCCCTGTCATATAAATTTTTATCCATTATATATTTTACTACATTTTCATTCAAATAGCAAGAGAGTTTTGTGAACTTTTTTTTATAGATGAGCGTGCGTATCTCGGTAGACGAAAGCTCCAGCGGCTCACATTCCAAGATATGCACTTCCCCGCCCTGCGCGCGCAGCTTTTCGGCGTAAGGCTCCAGCTCGGCGGTATCCTCGCGGCTGCGGGATATACATATCAGCGCCGCGAGCGAAAGTATCTCGCGGTAGCAGTACCACTGCTCAAAGCTCAGCAGCATATCGCTGCCCATTATAAAGTACAGCTTATCGGCGGGGTAAAGCGCTTTCAGCCTGCGCAGCGTCAGCACCGAGTAGCTTTTGCCCTCGTGGCGCAGCTCTATATCGCTTATCTCGGCGTTTTCAAACTCGGCGAAAGCCATTCGGCACATCGCGAGCCTGTCCTGCTCGGAAGCTAAGTCGTGCGCCTGCTTGTGCGGCGGGGTCTTTGCGGGGATAACGAGCACTTTGCCGAAATCGAACCGCGCGCACACCTCGCGCAGCAGCCGCGTGTGGCCGTTGTGCACGGGATTAAAAGTGCCGCCGAAAACTGCAATATCCATTACTTGTTTTTCAGCCTAATTTTAGGCTCTTTCGGGTTGCGCTTGTAGAGTATAGCCTTTGAGCCGATACACTGCACCACCTCTGCGCCTATGCGCTCGGCTATATCCTCCGCCGCCTCGCGCGCGGTGAGCAGCGAGTTATCGAGCACCTTTATCTTTATGATCTCGTGAACGCGCAGGTAATCGTCGATCTGCGCAGCCTGAGCGTCGTTCACGCCGCCCTTGCCTACCTGAAAAGCAGGCTCTATCGAATTTGCGAGCGCTTTCAGCTCGGCTCTCTGTTTTGGTGTAAGCATAATTTTTTCCTCATTTATTCTCTGAAAGTTTTTCCAGCAGATCTCTCAGCGCATTGCCGCGGTGAGAAACTGCGCTTTTTTCCTCCTGCGAAAGCTGCGCGAAGCTTTTTTCGCCGTACATGAATATCGGGTCGTAGCCGAAGCCGTTTTCGCCCAGCGGCTCTCTGCCGATGATACCCTCGCAAACGCCGCGCGCCGCGACCTCTTTGCCGTCGGGGTATATAAAATGTATAACGCAGACAAATCTCGCGGTGCGCTTTTCATCGGGCAGACCGGCAAGCCTGCCCAAAATGTACTCGTTCTTTTCCTCGTCGGTCTTTATTCCCTTATACCGCGCCGAGTAAACGCCCGGCTCGCCGCCAAGCGCGTCTACCTCCAGCCCGCTGTCGTCCGCCAGCACTGCGCAGTCGCAAAGCTCTTTCAGCGCGCGCGCCTTTATCGCGGCGTTTTCCTCAAAGGTAGCGCCCGTTTCCTCGGGGTCGCTCACTATGCCCGCGTCTTTCAGCGAGAGCACCTCGGTAAATCCCAGCGGCGCGAGAAGCGCTTTGTACTCACGCACCTTGCCCGCATTGCCGCTTGCAATTATCAGTTTCATATTTTAATATCCTTACTTTATCTCGTTCCAGTCGTGCTTGAAGGTAACGCGCGTTTTTCTCAGCTTATCGCGGTATTTCGCCGCCTTTTCGGGCGACATCACCACCATGCACAGCTCGTTGTAAACTACTTTTATATCCAGATCTTCGGTAGCGGTGTAAGCGCTCGTGCCTATATCCGTGCCCGTGTCCACGCCGACGAACTCTATCTCCTTGACATTTCTGGCGCGCATGAAGTCTGCCAGAGCGTCGTTGGAAAAGCAGTCGGCCTTATACTTCTCGTAAATATTTTTCGATACTACCTTTATATCCCTCGCAAAATCAGCGTCGCGAGATTCCGGCTTCGGCATCGAGCCTTTAAAAAGCCCTTTTCCTATGCTTTTGATGTAAAAAACTTCCTCAGGCTGATATTCTGAAATACGCTTGTTGATATTCTGAGTAAGCGTATCGGCGTCGAAGGAATATTTTTCCTTATTCCTGTTTTTGCCTGCATACATTTCCTGCATATTTACTACAAAAAGCACGTTATCCATAAATACTGCCCCCAAACATTTTTTCAGTTTTCTTTTCCACAATTTAATTTAATATTTTTGCATATGTCTATAATCAGTACAAAAATCCGTACAGTTATACAATTATTCAAACAGCGCGTTCACGAAATCTTTCGCTACGAAAGGCTGCAAGTCGTCTATCTTTTCGCCGACGGTGACGAGCTTTACGGGTATTTTCAGGTCGTCGGTTATCGTGATGATAATTCCGCCCTTTGCCGTGCCGTCCAGCTTGGTGAGGATTATGCCCGTTATGTCGCAGGCCTCGTTGAAAAGCTTAGCCTGACTTACGGCGTTCTGCCCCGTGGTCGCATCGAGCGCAAGCAGCACCTCCAGCGAGCAGCCCTCAGCCTGCTCGTGCACTATGCGCGAGATCTTTTTCAGCTCGTTCATGAGGTTTTTCTTATTGTGCAGTCTGCCCGCCGTGTCGCAGAGGACAACGTCTGCGCCGCGAGCCTTAGCCGCCGTAAGAGCGTCGAAAACTACCGCCGCAGGGTCAGAGCCTTCGTTATGCTTTATAATATCGCAGCCCGCGCGCTCAGTCCAGACCTCCAGCTGGTCGATAGCTGCCGCGCGGAAAGTATCGCCCGCCGCTACTATCACGTTCTTGCCCTGCTGTTTCAGCGAGTAGGCAAGCTTGCCGATGGTGGTGGTCTTGCCCGCGCCGTTTACGCCGATAACGAGGATAACGCTGGGGTTTGTAGAGAGGTCGAGCGTTTGATCCTCGCCCATCATCTCTACTATCACGTCTTTCAGCTCGTCTTTTATCAGCAGCGGGTCGGTTATTCCCTTTTTCTTTACGCGCTCGCGCAGCATCTCGCAGATCTTTACCGAGGTGTTCACGCCGATGTCGCACATTATCAGCGTTTCCTCCAGCTCCTCAAAAAGTTCCTCGTCTATCTTGGTAAACGAGCCGAGCAGCCGCTCTATCTTGCTCATCATTGAGTCTTTCGTCTTTTTGAGTCCTGCTTTCAGCTTTTCAAAAAATCCCATTAGCCGTTACACTCTCCTTTTATCTTATTTTGTTTGTACGAAAATTCCCTTTCGCACGTTT
>OIYP01000124.1_pt1 | contig 55735 bp, 72 predicted proteins | sample 1588261 | NCBI WGS metagenome assembly OIYP01 (sample SAMN03283293) | human gut metagenome | biome: human-associated habitat; material: feces | host: Homo sapiens | place: Peru | collected 2012 | reverse complement strand
CGGTGAGCAGTTTGACAGCACTACGGGTCTTTACTATCTCCGTGCGAGGTACATGAACCCATCTGTTGGCAGATTTATCTCCATGGATACCTATCAAGGTTATAATGCTGACCCAATCAGTTTGCATAAGTATTTGTATGCTAATTCTAATCCTGTTTCAAATTCCGATCCGAGTGGGTATTTAGCAGTAGAAGGGAATTTGGCACTTGCATTATCTGGTGATGAATATGCTATTAACAGATTAGCTATTCAGATGACATCATCGGAAATGGGCTATTATAGTCGAGATCCCAGAAGTGTTGGTCAGCACATATCTGATGTTCTAACTGTTGGCTTAGCGATAATTGCTGCACTTACAAATGTAGTAGTTTTTGCTGGATATATGTATGATTTTGTAGCATTGGTCGAGCAATTGTCATCGGGAAATGGTATTGTTTTACCATCCGTGGAATATAGGGACGATGTTATCAATAATAGTTTGACTGATGCTCAAACTGATTCAAAAAAAGAAAAGAAACTATATTCAGTTTATAAATTAGTGGATCCTACAAAAACTGATTCTAATGGAAACCAAAAGGTAGAATATGTCGGCAGGACAATAAGTGTTTCTGACACAGCAAGAAGACATAGTAATAACCCCTATAGAAGCCACTTAAAACTTATTGTAATAAAAAGTAAATTAACGTATTTGGAATCTCGTGGGTTGGAACAATACTATATAGAGTATTATTCAACATTAAATAAAAATAAAAATCAACCTATTAATAATCAAATAAATGGTGTTAACCCTAAAAATGGGGAAAAGTATAAAAAATTAATGAAAATAGCATCTGATTATTTGGATGCAGTAACCTATGTAGGATAAAAGATTTAAGGAGTGAGTAAAAGATTTTTACATAATTTTATGATAACTTGATATACAACAGTTAACAAAAGCAGCAGCCAATATGGTATGCTGCTTTTGCATAATAGTGCAAAATGCTTAACGGGAGGCAATATATGGGAATGATTGGATTTGAGTTATATGATAACGATTTAGCTTGTGATGTGAAAAAAATTTTTGTTGATATGATATACAGTGGAGTAAGCTGCAGTGAAGCAACGGCTGCTGTAATTTGTGATTTTGAGGAATGTTTGCAGGATAGTGAAGATCGTCCTATTGTTTGGATAACGTTAGCGGATACCCAATGGGAAATGGGACTCCTTTTAAAAAGTGTAAAAGCAAGAGCTCTTAATGAAATTGAAAAATTGAACAATGCTGATATATGTGACAGCAGTGAATTTAAACTAATCTTTGAAAAAGATCTGAATAACATTAAAAACAAGTTAAATATGCCAATGCCGCCCAAAATAAAAATAAAGAAACAAATAAGCAGGACACATCCGTCTTTTTGTGAAAAAGGAGATGTTTTCAGAGTACAATTAACAATGGATAATCTGCAGTACGACAGCACCGAATACCTGAAAAACAGGTGGATCATGATGCAAGTTACAGATATAGTTCCGGAAAAAGAAAAATCCGAGCTTTTTTATCGCCCTGTAATGAGAGCTTACATCTCAAAGGATAATACTATGCCCAGCATTTTTCAATTATCGGAGCTTGAACCCATTGTCATTGGAGGCGGTTCAAAGTATCAGTATGAATATAGATTTGCCATGATCAATATAACGGAAAATAATATAAAAAAATTCTTTTATTGTGGAAAAAGCGAGTTGTTATCATCTAATACTGATCCAGCTGACGATATAAGAAACATTATGCATTTTGATATTGAAAATTTGGCAAATGAATTAGCATGGTATTATTACTATTTAAAAAAGGAGTTAAATTATTAAGTAAATAATATTATGAATACGACAAGATAGGCAGAAACACAGCAATAACCGATGCACTCGGCAATCGCACCTCTTTTGCATACAACAGCAAATCTCAGCTTGAAAGCATGACAGATGCAAAGGGAAATGTTTATACTTACAGCTATGATGATAACGGAAACAGAATAAAGACTACATACCATGACGGAAGTTCTGTTGTACCCGTCAAACCCACCCCCGACTTTATCCATAAATAACCCAAATGCTAAAATAGACTAAGGCATCCCACCAACTCCAATGGAGTAAATGAGACACTAAAAAGGTCTGATGGACTAAATTAGCAGGAGGGCAAAATGGACGAAATAGCAATAGTGAAAAAGCAGGTACAACAGGCAGAATGGGCTGAAAGAATACGTAAGTGCAGCGAAAGCGGACTGACAGTTTCCGAGTGGTGCAGGGAGAACGGTATCAAATTAAAGACGTATTACTTTTATCTTCGTAAACTCCGAAAGGAACAACAGCTTGCACTTCTGAAAAAGGCATTGAACGGACAGAAAAGTGAGAAAACACAAGCCATTATGTAAAATAACGGACAGTTGTCATTGTTCAATGAAGCGGAAGATACTGCCGAAGATGCTGATTGAAGATTAGTATGACATAGCAAAGGGATTATGTTAATAGAGAAATAGAGGGAAATGAGTAATTTAAAATCTTCATAACACGGTGACTATATAGTTATATGGTCATCGTGTTTTATTGTTTAAACAAACTATCGGAGCAAAAAATGACATTCAAACGGACATTCAAAAAAGACATCTTAGCCGACTTCGTAGCCACATCGTAGAATGACATCAGTCTGTTACGTTTAAAGCGGCGATACGAAGTCATCTCGTATAATTATAGCCCCTCTGGAAGACATTACACCATAGCAAGCAAATCTAATGTCTGGAAGAGGGGCTATAATTATACATACCCGTTTACCAATGAGTAATTTCGCTAAATAAAAGTTAATTATTCCCAGCAATTAAAGAGCATTCCCGAACGGCTTCGCCGTGAACGGGGGTGCTCTTTTCCGTTCCGTCTGCTCCCGAAGCTCTCGCCGTGTCCGTTTCTTCCGCAGGCTCTCGGCTTGTTCTTAGATTGTGAGGTGCGCCGCAGGCAAAAAAAGTTGCGGTACGCTTTGAGTAAAAAAAAATTTTCAAACGGCTTGAACTTGACGGTTCTTTAACAAGGCTGTACAATTGGCAAGGCGAGCGACCAAGATTAATTGACTTGTTCTTGAGTTGCTCGGCAACCCCGAGAACAGCCTTGTTAAAGGTTCGTCAAGTTTCACAGTGCAACGGAGACCGTTTTAAAATTATTTTTTACGGGCGCAGGTCAAGCACTATATTTTACAGCTTACACAAAAACCCCTTGAAAAATCAAGAGGTTTTTTTATTTATCTTCAGCGTTTCGCATATTTTATCTTCGATTCCGTTAGCATCTTTGCAATGTATCAACGGAAGTTTCACCGTTTCGCAAACCTTGTCAAGAAAGTAGTCACGCTGTTGTCTGTCAATATCATTGTGTGAGCTATCGTCAAGTTCTATCGCACATTTTATAGCAAGGTTTGACGGATTGGCGAGAACGAAGTCAACGTGCTTTGCTTTTATCTTCGCAAATGCCTTGTTATATTCCGATTTGCTTAAACCGCTTTTTACAGAAACTAAATCAGCTAAACGCACTTTCGCTAAAATATGTAGCCTATATTTATCAGTTATAGGCTTTAAAGCTTTGTAAAAGCTCCACTCGTTTTTAGTGAGCAGATACGGTTTTATATACGGATATTCCTCCGAAGAAGTTGCTGTTCCGCTCTCTGTATCAATTTCTTTTTCTTCTTGCTGTGTTGTTTCTTCTTTTTCTTTATTCTCTCTTTTTGCTTGTATATATGCTGATATTAAAACAAATGGTATAGATAAAATAAATAATTCTATTATCAATTTTGTTATTTCACTCATTATCAATTCTCCTTATTTGCATTTATTGATTTTTTTACATTTTGATATGCCAAAAATATAGTCAGCTGAAATATCGTAAAATTTGCATAATTTAACTATACAGTCAATTCTCATATCTCTTTTTTGATTTTCCCAGTGTCCAACAAGAGCGTCAGAAACTCCGCATATTTCGGCTATGTCCTTTTGTTTTAAGTCGTTATCTTCTCTTAAATTTTTAAAGATTTGTCTATAATCCATAACCTTTAAACTCCTTTTTTGTATTGTACTACAAAATGTAGCTTTTACTATTGAAATCCTACAAAAAGTAGTATATACTACTAATTGTAGGGTTTACTATATTTTGTAGGATTTTATTATTTTTAATTTTAAAGGAGAGTGTTTTAAATGAAATGTATTATTGTAGGAATTAAACCCCAGGATTACACAAACAAGAACGGCAAGCAGGTTAAGGGCATGCAGTTGTATATGCTTGCAGATAACGCCGACGTTTTCGGCAAAGTTCCTAAGGACTGTTTTATCTCGCAGGATTCGCCATTGTACCTTAAAAACGCCGCAGTTTTCGCAGACCTCGGAGAATTAGAGGGTAGGGAAGTAAACGTTGAATGGGACGTTGAAACTTATGGAACTAAGCAGGTCAAGAAACTTGTAAGCTTTGATTTTACGGAAAAGTTTATTGACTTCGTTGAACGTCCTGCAAAGGCTGTTAAAAATGCTTGATAATATCGAAAATCCCGAAGTAACAACCACCACTTCCGCCGCATCTCTCGAAGTGCCGTTTGATGTTTCCCTTGTTCAAGATGAATTAGGAAATTTCAGCGGCACAATAACAGGCGGAAATTCTTCCGAGATAGTCCAGGTCTTGGAAGATGTCAAGGAACTGCAAGCGGAAACGAACAGCATATTAACCAATATATCGGTTGTCTGCTTGCTCTTCGTTGCATTGTTCGGAATTGTTATTGCTCAGGGATTTGTTAAACTTGTAAAGAAGAGGTGAGCGCATGGAAAATTATATTGATTGCGCTTTCGAGCTTCTCGCCGTTGGTTTTTCAATCGGCATTATTTATGGTGTCATGGTCCTTTTAGCGCTGGGGATCCTTGATATATTTAAAAAAATTACTGATTAAATGGAGGAAAAAACAATGAACATGATTACCAAGTTTAAGAATTCTTTATCCAGCCGCGCAAAAAAGATTGTGGCTTCTGTCATGGGTGCTTGTATGGCTGTTTCAGTGCTTGCTATGTCGGCATTTGCTGAATCGGGGACTTCTGCTTCAAGCGTTTACGACACAGTTACAAATTCTATGACTACGGAGCTTACAAGCCTTGTTTCTAAGGCTGGTATTGCTATCGCTGGCGTTGTCGGCGTTGGTCTTATTATCTTCGGCGTTAAGTGGCTTGTCGGCGTTCTTAAAGGCTTTTTCAAGAAGCTTGCAAACTAACTTGATATCACCGTTACAGCGTTGTTTCGGACTGTAACGCTTGTGCAGGTGTATTAATTTATATGCCTGCACTTTTTTTATAAAATTTAATGGTGGTGGTAAAATGATTGAATTGTATTCGGGAACTCCCGGAAGCGGAAAGTCGTTACACTCCGCACATGAAATTTCCGACTGGCTCAGAGCAGGAAAGAATGTTATAAGCACTTGCTACATTGATACTGATCTTGTTTTCCTTAATCCGTTTAAGCGTTGGTATGTTAATCACTTTAACAAAAAACCTAAAAGAATTAAACGGGACAAGCGAGCCGACAACTTTTATTACATTCCGATTGAAGAAATAACGCCCGAATGGCTTTATGAGTTTGCGGCAAAGAATCATGTTTTCGGTAAAGAGCATCAGACAGTTATTTTTCTTGATGAATGTGTTGCAATATTTTCGCCTACGGTCTTAGCTGAGGACAAAAAGGGTATTAACAAGTGGAACGCCTGGGACACGTTTTTTAGAAAGCATCGACATATTGGATTTGATGTTGTTTTGATTCCGCAGAGTAAAAAGCTTATAGCCCGTAAAGTAATAGAGTATTGCGAATTTGAAACGAAACATTATAACAGAAAAAATCAAGGCTTTCTCGGTTGGCTCTTTGCTCTATTCGTCGGCGGTTCGCTGTTCTCTTGGTCAAAATGTTGGAGGGGAACGGGTCAAAAACCCTTTGAACAAGGCTTTTTTACATATAAACCGTTATACGGACTTATGTATAATAGTTACAGTATGTTTTACGATACCTTAAACCCATATAAAGAAGCAGAAAAGAAAAAGCTTATTCAGAAGCTTGTAAATACTCTTTCAGAAAGGATAGTGAAATTAAATGAAGAAAATAATAGCCTTTCTAATGGCTCTTGTAATGACAACGACAGTTTTATTTAATACATATAAAGCGCACGCAATGGCTGTACCTGTAAGCTATTTAACATATCTTATTCAGGCTGTTACTGAAATGCTTGTTGGTTCCGGCACTTGTACACAGTCGCAAATATCAGATATGAATACTTCTCAATTATTTGAAACCGCTAAAGGTGCGGCTCCTTCTATAGATTGGGGAAAGAATGCAAAGTGGAAAGCTGACTTTATTAAAGATTTAAATTATTTTTTGAATGATGCTATTAGTAAACAAATTGGTGATACAAAAGATTTTTTACACTCTGGCGGACTTTCTGAAATGGTTGCAAATCAGCTTGTTGATTGGATTGACGGACATGTTAATGAACTTCCAACTGTTAATCCAGAACTTTTAAAAGGCTTTGGCGCATCTTGTAAAGTTACGTTGAATTCAACCGGACTTGTTCAGTTAATTACATTCGGTGCTTATGGAATAATTTATAATCCCGGTGGAAGCGGAACAAGAAGCTGCGAACTTCAACCCGGTGACGGACTTGTAAAAAGAATTTCGTTTCAAAATGATACTTCAACTGAAACAACATTTGATAGTAGAAAGGTTGGCGGCTATCTCGGTGACGAATCTCGAACGGTTCAGCTTGTAGGCGATTGGCGTTATGTCGACGGCACACCTGCGACTGACCTTATAACTTTCGTTGATGAAGTCCCCGAGGCTATTGGTACTGTCAATGTAGATGGTGTTGATTATGACGTAAACGGTGATGGAACTGTTACAATAGACGATAAAACTTACACGATCAATGATGACGGCTCTGTTACTGTCGATGATAAAACATATTATCCCGATTATGATATTTCCCCGTACAATTATGATGCTTTGTTAGATTTGCTTTTAAGATTACTTAATAATATTGATGTTACCGAAGATTCAACCGCCGGGGATTTGACTGATGATAAAGATTTTGAAATGTCTGAAGAGTTAGCTAATTCAGAGCTATCGTCATTGGTATTACCGAAAACTATTTTAACTGTTTTTCCTTTTTGTATTCCTTGGGATTTCTACAATGGGATCAAGCTTTTATCCCAAGAACCCGAAGCACCTCGTTTCGAAGTTCCTTTTGAAATTCCTGCATATAAAAGCTTCCCGGGTTTTAAAAAGATGATTGTAATTGACTTTTCAGAATATTCATCTGCTTTTGCTATTGTTCGATGGACATTTTTCGCAATTTTTATGTTCGGGCTTTGTTTTGTCACATTTAAGATCGTAAAGGGGGTTTAATATGGACTTTTTTAATTTTCTTGGTGATCAATTTTCTGATCTCGGACAAACAATTGTTGATTCCTTACCCGGAAGTCCTATTGTTTGGCTTCAGGCAAATTCACAGATTCAGCAATATTTAAAGTGGGTCAATTGGTTTATACCGATTTATCAAATGATTCCAATTCTTGAAACTTGGATTATATGCGTTTCGGTTTATGTTGTTCTTCAAGTATTTTTAAGATGGGCTAAAGTCGTAGAATAATTTTTGAGAAACCGCAGCGGAGCGGCGGAGAGGCTCAAAAATTATTCAGACTTTAGCTTGTTAAAAAGGTGGTATATAATGGATAATTTCAAATGTAAACATATTGATACTTTTGAAAGTGGTACAATATTTTTTGATTTCTGCGGCTTATGCTATATAGCTTGTTCGACTCACTGTAAATATTATGGACTGTGTAAAACCTGCGAGCATAACAAAGACCCTGCATATTGTCTTACTTGTTCCAGGGCGGAAGAATTTAAAAAGGCGGAGTAAAACCGCCTGACCCCCCTGGGCTAATTAGGGGGGTACAATCTACATTACAATAATTTAAAGGGTGGTTAATTTTATGTATGATTTTTTTATTCATGATCAATTAATTAAGCTTAATGTTAATATTAGGTCGCTTATTACTGTTAATAAATGTATACTTGATAAAATTGATTTAATTGAAAAGGATATTAATTCTTTAAAAGTAGATGTTAATGTTTTAAAAAATAATTCTGTTGGTATTGAAACTTTTGACGGGGGTTTTATTGATGGCTAATATAAAGACGGGTGTTTGCCCGACCTGCGGTAAGGAAAGGGAACTTGCTTATATAAAATTCGGCGTTATTCAGTCAACAATGTGCGTGTATTGTCTTTCAAAGTATCTTGACAAATGCATTATTCCAAGACTTCGCAAGAATAACGATGAAACAACTGATAATTGTCAGATAGGCGAGAATGGTGCAGTAATAGGGGGATATCTGAATGGAACAGAATGAAAACCGTGTTTTGTATGACTGGCTTACCTTTACAACGAAAATACATAGTCTGCCCGATGTAATAGATATGCTCGGTTTGCAGTCGGTCAAATTTCAGCAGATGAAAGGCAGGTACTGTTATCAAGATAGATTGAACTATGACGGTATCAATATTATGTATAACGGGCGTGAAGAAATGGGACTTTGTGTTGAACTCTCGGGACAGGGGTGCAGGGACTTTGAAACTTACGGCAACGGAGATTACAAAGGTATTTTTGACTTGATCATTCAGAACTGGAACGAGAACCCCGAAAAAAGAGAAATGAACATAACCCGTCTTGACGTTGCCTATGATGACTTTGTCGGTCTTCTTGATCTTGATTATCTGATGTTTGCCGCACAAAAAGGGGAGTATGTTTCACGCTGTAAGGATATAGAGGTAATTTACAGTAATAAGGGTTGTTCTGTCTGTCACGGCTCACGGCTTCAGTCGTCTGTGTTCATTCGTATATATGATAAAAAAATGGAACGTGGGCGTTCTGATCTAGACCACTGGGTACGTTGTGAGATGAAATTAAAAGATGATAGCGCCAGGGGCTTTATCAAGCTTCCTAATGATATCCGCAAGAATTATTTTGATGTTCTGAATAATTATCTTCGGTACGTTATTCCGTCTGATACGGAAAGTAATAAAAGTCGGTTGCCGACTTCTCCGCAGTGGTTAAAGTTTATAGAATCTTGGGAAATTGTTTCGATTTTCGACAAGCCAGGTGTTAATTATAACTTCTCTAATCTCTTTGGATATGTCAATAACCAGTTAAGCGGTGCTATAGCGACTTATATTGACGTTCTGGGCGTTACGCAGTTTATGCAGAACATAAACCGAGCGCAGAAAGAAAAGCCGTTAAACCCCAAATACGAGCTTATCAGAGCGCAGAACGAAAGCAGTTCGGACGGTATTCTTAATTTTTTACAGGAAAGAGGGGTTGTATAATTGGTAACTCAAAAAGAAATCTTTTATCAATATCTACTTAATGAGCGTGACCGCCTTGAAGATGAAGTAGTTCAGCTTCGGCAGAATCAGCGAATGAAAAAGAATATTGATGCTGTTGACTGCCTGGAACTGGCGTTGGCTATGGAACGCTTAAGCGCCTTTATTGATTATTCTGATCACGCTTTAGCGATCTTCAAGTTGTCTGTACCTACAGACTATCGTGCGAGCATCGTTAATATTGACTTCTCGGCTTATAAAAAGGCTGCCGAAAAATTAAAAAAATCTATGAAAGAGGTACAGTAAAATGAAAAATCTTGAAATGAAGAAACGTCGTAAGTCTTTAGGATTAACACAAGCTGAATTAGCTGAAAAATGTGGTTGTGCTCGTCAGTATATTGGTTATGTAGAAAATAACCGTGTTAATCCGTCTTTGTCGCTTTGCTTGTCTATTTGTTATGTTCTCGGCTGTACTCTTAATGATTTGTGGGGTGTAAAATAAAATGGAAGAATTCACATATTTTGAAATACTGTTGTTAAATGAGTTGGTTTTGAGAGAGCAGAAAAAAATCGGTAAAGAACTTGATTCTGATTTTCGTCGATGTATCAATAAAATTCTGCGTCCAGGACTTTTTAGACGTATGCAAACGCTTTTAGACCTCGAATGTAAATTAAATCGTTGGGGTGCAGAAGTACGGGAAAAAGAAAAGCAGGAGGTAGAAAATAATGATTGAATTACAAACTTTGGTTTCTGATCTTACTATTGCAGAGTTCACGAAGCTTTGCGGAATGATAGGGGGCGCAATGTTTTTATTGTGCTTTTTTGCCTTTATCTTTGCTCATATTACTTATGGAATTGTTGTTGATTTTATCGACTTTTTGAAGAAACTTATAAGCATACGGAAAAAAGAAAAGCAGGAGGTAGAAAATAATGATTGAACTTTTACATCTTATTCGTGATACTGATTTATTTGTTTATTATGTTTTTTGTTATGGTATGTTAATTTTGGGCGGTGGTTTTATTTTGTCTTTTTTGGCGATGTGTTTTTGTGCTTTTTTGTATAAAGTTGAGGAATTTAAAGTTGAAAAAGAAAATAAAAAAAATAAGGTTAATATTGGAATATATGAAGGTAAGCCAGGCGAAGGAATGTCAATTCCTTATTGGCTTGAGATGTACGAAAAAGAAAAGCAGGAGGAAGAAAATAATGATTGAATTACAAACTTTGGTTGGTGATCTTACTTTAGAACAGTTTGCGAAGCTTTTCGGGGCTATAAGCGCAGATGCTTTCTTGATTGTGTTTGTTGCTGTTTTCGCTGTAAAATTTATTTATGGTTTGCTCGCTTTCTTTTCGGGTAAACTTGCCGACTGGGCAAGGGAACGCCGAGAAAAAGAAAAGCAGGACAATTAACTGTCCTGCTCCTGCTTGGTCGGCTTGGTGAGAGCTTCGCCCATATCTTGGGCAATGAGCCTATTGATATACCCGTTAAGGCTCTCGCCGTGGCTCTCTGCGTAGGCTTTGATTTGCTCTCGCTGTCCCTTAAGAACTCTTATATTTATGTTTTCGTATGTTTTGGCGTTATATCTTGCAGTCGCATCTATATGTGCTTTTGTCATTGCCATTCTATCAACTCCTTTATCCGTATTATATCATGTATTCATGTGATTGTCAAGTTATAAATTGTTCCATGTGGAACATGATTGCATGTTACAGAATGTTCATAAAAATAACATGAAATCATGTAGAATAACATGCTTACATGTGCTATAATAATATATAGTGAAAGGGCAGAGGATAACCCGAAAAACCTCGGAAAGGAAAATATATTATGTTACTTAAAGATTTTTTACGTGTTTGTGAGCTTTATATCAAAGTTGACGTTTTTGAAGATGATAAAGAAATTATAAGCGATTATGCAGATGAGGTTTTAGAAGTTCTTAATGATTCTTTTTTGAATAGTAAAGTTACATCTATAAAAGCTTGCTATTATGAAGCTATTACTGTTAATATTGATACCTATGTAGAGGAGTGATAAAAATGAAAATTTTAAATGTACGTGTTTGTTATTCTTATATCTTAGTTTCTTACGAGCGTAAGGACGGTTGGAAGGTAAAGAAAAGATATTACGTTGCACCCGAAAGAGTATTTGAGTTTATGTGTTCTCACGGTTGCGTAGTGTGCAAGAATGGTGATTATTTATATAGTTCTAATTTCGCTAAATAAAAGTTTAGCGAAATTAGATATACGCTATTTTGTCAGTATTAGTCAGACCACTTATATTCTAAATCATATTTTACAATTTTTGCAAACATTTATGCAATTATAATAATTTTTTCAAATAAATAATTCAGAAATATACAAAAAAATAAAAATATGTTACAATTTAGATATATGCTTAACTTTTTAATAAATATGTGGTATAATTATTTTAGTTGAAATTTGTAGTTTGAGCTTATATGTTATTTTTAGAAAGGATCATTATAAAATGGCAAATCACTACGCTGACGATAACGATATTTCTCTTGATCAGGAAAATTCTTCGACAAATCAAAATAATAATAAAAAATCAAGAAAACGTAAAAATAACAAATCAAAAAAGAAAACAAATCCAATAAAAAAAATCTTTGCAATAATAGGTACTACCCTGCTTTCTCTTTTCCTGATATTTGTTATTTCAGGATCAATAATTGCTGCAGCACTGACCGTTTATGTCCTGCAATTCGCTGATCAGGATGCTGTTGATATTTCACTGTCTGACCTTGATCTTGATTATACTACTTTTATATATGGCTATGATGAGAATGAATCTCTTGTTGAATTAAAAAGCATAAGCCGAAATGCAGACAGAATTCCCGTTACGATTGATCAGATACCACAACATGTTCAGGACGCATTCGTTTATATTGAAGACGAACGTTTCTATGAACACTATGGTGTTGACTGGAAACGAACATTTGCTGCGTTTACTAATGAGATCCTTCATATGTGGGGTCGTCAAGGTGCATCTACCATCACTCAACAGCTTGTAAAAAATGTTACAGGAGATGCGGATATAAAGTGGGACAGAAAGATACGCGAAATTTTTCGTGCGGCAACACTTGAAAAATATTGCCCCAAAACTGATATTCTTGAGGCATACCTTAATTACATCGGTTTCGGCGGCAGCACTTCGGGTATTCAGGCGGCATCGTTAAAATATTTTGGTAAAGACGTATCTGAACTGACAATTGCAGAAGGAGCTTGTCTTGCGGGTATTCCCAAAAACCCTGAAGTAAACAACCCTTTTGCCGTTACAGTAAATGCGGACGGTGAAACCGTCTATGGCAAAGATCTTTGTCTCGAAAGACAGAAGGTAGTTCTTGCAGCAATGTATAAAAATGCAGTTATTTCAAAGCGCCAATATGAAGATGCACTGAATGAAAAGATCGAATTTCTCGATCCGAACGCTAAATATGAAAATGGCGAAAGCAGAGTCCAGAACTGGTTTGTTGATATGGTTATCCGTGATGTTATCCTTGACTTCGAAGATCTATACGGCATTGATTATAACGAGGCAAGTGATAAGCTTTATAACGGTGGATATGAGATATACACAACTGTTGATATTAAAATGCAGGAAGAACTTGAGGCAAAGTTCGAAGACTATACTAACTTTTCGGAAAATGTACTTTTAGATCCTCCACAGGCTGCTTTTATCTGCATGGATTATCAGGGTAACATTAAAGCTGTCGTAGGCGGTATAGGTACAAAATCACGATCAAATATCAACAACAGAGCAACAAGAGCCACCCGTTCTCCGGGTTCATGTATAAAACCTATAACTTCCTATGGCTATGCAATTGAGAATGACCTGATAACATGGTCATCTGTTTTCACCAACAAACCTGTTACTGAAATTCTTGATGAACAGACAGGGCAAAAGCGTTCATGGCCCTATAACTACAATTCAAAGACTTATGATTATGCAGGTTACTTTACGTTCCAGGCACTTCAGCGTTCGCTCAACACCGTTCCTGCACAGCTTATCCAAATGGAAACGCCTCAGGCTGTTTTCGATTTTCTTCAGAATAAATTTCAGATAACCACTTTGACCGCCAGTGATGCCGATCTTGCACCGTTGTCAGTTGGTGCGCTTACAAAAGGTCTTACACTTAAAGAACTTGTTGCCGCATATCAGGTTTTCGGCAACGGCGGTAAATACTATAAGCCGACATCATACACACAGGTTCTTGATTCAAACGGCAAGGTAGTTCTTCAGCACAAATACACTCCAATTCAGGCAATAAGCAAGGAATCGGCATATGTAATGAACAAGCTTATGCAGACAGTTATTGAAGGTCCTAATGGTACAGGTCGAGCTGCAAAGCTTGCAAATACACCGCTTATCGGTAAAACAGGTACTTCGCAGGACTGGAAAGACCTTTCTTTCGTTGGTTGTACTCCGGATTACGTCAGCGGTATATGGTATGGTTATGATTATCCTAAGGAAATACCGACAGGCACTTATTACAGCTCATCAACGGTTTGGAAAAATGTATTCGGAGATATCGCCGATGCGGGTCCAACCAAATCTTTCCCCGAATGCAGCGATGTACAGGAGCTTTATTACTGCACAAAGACAGGTAAACTTGCAAGCGGAACATGTCCGACATCAAGTGTAGGCTATTATAAGAGTACTAATATCCCCGAAATGTGTTCAGGACATCACGATGAAGACAAAAAAGAAGATAAAAAAAACAAAAACGACTAATGGATTAATGGCAGGATAGTTTCTGCCATTAATTTTTGACTGAGGAGTAAGTATGAACGAATTAAAACTTGTGTGTCCATGCCATTTCGGACTTGAAAGTGTCTTGAAATTTGAAGTTACCAGGATCGGCGGCGAGAACATCAATGTAACCGACGGAAGAGTATCATTTACAGGTGATTTTACTGCACTTGCAAGAGCAAATATATGCCTTGCATCGGCAGAAAGAGTTCTTATCGAGCTTGCTTCATTCAAAGCAACTACATTCGAGGAACTTTTTCAGGGCGTAAGAGCAATTCCATTTGAAGATTTCATCGGCAAAGATGATGTTTTCCCTGTAAAAGGCTATTCACTGAATTCTACACTCCACAGTGTTCCCGACTGTCAGTCAATTATAAAAAAGGCCGTCGTCGAGCGTCTGAAAAGCAAATATAATGTAACTTGGTTCAATGAAACGGGAAATACCTATCAAATACAATTTAGCATACAGAATGATAATGCTGTTATCTACTTTGATACAACAGGTGCAGGACTTCATAAACGAGGCTACAGACGTAATTCAAATGCTGCACCTATCAAGGAAACGCTCGCAGCAGGCATAATCGACCTTTCGCACGTCAGAGGTGATTCTATCGTATGCGACCCATTCTGCGGAAGCGGAACCCTTATAATCGAAGCTGCATACAAGGCTCTTAACATTGCGCCCGGTCTGAAACGACATTTTGCAGCTGAAAAATGGGCCATTATCGACCCTAAGATATGGGAGAATGTTCGTGCCGATGCTCTTGATGCTATCAGAAAAGATACTGACTTTTTCGCCTACGGCTATGATATTGACCCGGAGGCCGTTGCTCTTACACAGGAAAACTGCCGAAAAGCAGGAATACAGAAACGTGTAAAGATAGAACAGGCAGATATACGAAGCTATGTGAATGAGCCGAACACAATTACAATCTGCAATCCTCCATACGGCGAAAGAATGCTTGAGATCAAGGAAGCCGAGGAACTTTACAAAATAATGGGACAGCGATTCAAAGCCAACTCTGAAGCTCCTGCCTTTGTTATTGCTCCGCATGAACAATTTGAACAGTTCTTCGGAAGAAAAGCAGATAAACGCCGTAAGCTTTACAACGGAATGATAAAATGTCAGCTTTATATGTACTTCAAATAATACAAAAGCTCCTGTTACTGATTCGGTAACAGGAGCTTTTATACTAAACACCAATTAAAAACTATACAAAAAATCGGCGCAAAAACTCTGGTATACGGTTTTTGCGCCGATTTTTTGTCTATTGTTTTATTGGTGTTTAGTATTATTACTTTACAAAATATGATTCAAAATCTTCGTTTATGATCTCTGCAATAAGGCTGTCGTAATCAGCATGATTTGAACCGCTTTCGGTGATTACGGGAATTACCGAAATTTCAGTTCCGCACTGTCCCTTGATGATCTCAAAAGCAGTTTTGAATTTGCCGCTCGGGTCAAGCTCGCTGAATACTATTTCATTGTTATTGTAAACAACACTTTCGGTAAATTCAGCAGGATCAAAATCAATAAGAAGCGTATATCCGCTCAACTCACTCGGCTTGAATATCTCAGCTCTGCCATAGATAATATCGGCTGCATTTGTTCGTATAAATGTTTTAGTATTATGCTCATTTGCAGCAGTCTGAACAATATTTGCAAGTTCAATAAGAGCCTTGTATCTGTTTGTATCTTTTACAGTATCACCGAGAAGATTAAGATCGGAATTTCTGAATGTCGGGAATGTCAATCCGCTTACAGTAATATAGTCAAAACCTGCCGCCGAAACCTCATTGGCCATAAATCTGACCATTTCTTTGGTATCATCATCAAACGGTGAAAGCCACGGCTTGCCACCCTTATTCGCCGCTGTATCAAGCCATGTCGAACCGTCAAGCGCATGATAAGAGCCATCACGATACTCACCGTATCGATTGTTATCCTCAAGGATATTCAATTCAGCTATCATCTTTAATCCACTGTTCTTTATCAAAGATGCGATCTGCTGGATTGGCATATTTCCCACAACAGCATTTTCATCCGATTTTGCCATTGTTGAAGCGGTGCTGTAATATATTTTTCCGCCTTTTGCTTTCAATGTAACCGATACTGCTGTATATCCGTCAGCTTTTACCTGATCGATCAATGCAGAAAACTGTGACGGATCACTCAATGCATCCTCGGAAAGTATATATGCAGTCAATCCGGTCGAATTTATTATATTGTCGGACGAAGCTACAGTTTCACTCGGTTCAGCCGACACGTCTAAACTGTTCTGGCTTGTATCCGAAGTTTCGGTTGCCTCAGAGGTCACAGCAGGCGGTGTCCATGGTTCTTCCACTTTGTCCGAATTTTCATTTTCCTTGTTCAGATAATTCAATATCGGCTTGCCAACGCTGTAGCCGACGAAAACAAGCGCCGCAATAACTATCAATCCCAACAAAATACGAAGTGCTCTTTTAAGCCTTTTCTTTTTCTCATAGGAATTGGTACGATAAACCTTTCTGCCTTTTTTTGACATTGTATCCGTCCTTTCGTATAATTATCTTACTGTCGTTGATGCAAGTCCGTAAAACGCCATACTTATTATTCCTATATAAATCAGCGTCAAAGGATAACCTCGAAAACAATATGGAACAGATGCATCATGAAGTCTGTCATAAACAATTGCTGTTATATATATCGCAAACATAAATCCAAGACCCGTTCCGATACCTCGGAAAATATATTCCGACAGCATCGTGCAGTTCTGTGAATTAAGGAACATAGCACCAAGTATAGCGCAGTTGAGTGCCGAAAGATGTATAAATTTCTTTATTTTCAGGAACTTCTTATAGAAAAGCTTCCATAAAATAAGCAGTGTTATAATGTAAACAACGCCAAGTATCGCAACATAAACAAACGGCTGATAAATATATGTCTGTTCATTTTTAATACATGATTCAAGAAAAAATTTATCAGCAAAAAAGCCTAAGAAGCCTGTCACAACAGAGAAATATACAGCGCATAATCCAAATCCGAAAATGTTCTTTCTGTTTCGTGATACGGAAATGAGTGTACTTGTATCAATAGCTCTTGTAAATACCGTGTTTTCAACAAAGAGCAATACAAGCGATATAGAAATAAGTCTGAATAATTCTGACATCACAAGCCTCCCTCCTTTTTAATTGCTTACCTTCTTTATCAAAAGTAAAATTCCACGCAGTGCTGCGGCAAATATACCAAGAAGAATAAATCCTCCGAACGGCTGATAAAATGCTTTGAACAGCATCGGCAGAGTTATCACATTTCCGTTTATCTCTCCTGTAGATATGATCTCTCTTATAAGCCCGAAAATCAATACCACGATGTCATATCCAATTATGCCCAATATCAGGTCAAGTACCATTCTGCTTTTCTTTTCTGTCCGAAAAGCTGTGTCCGAATGGAAAATAATAAAAGAATTGGTTATAAGTAAAGGAAAATATATTCCCATATTCTGCAATGCCTGCGGAAACAGTGAGGAGATAATTATCGCTGTCGGAACATAAACAAGCGCACCGATTGCAATATAAATAATTACCCTTACTGTATATACAACCTTCTGTGGAATAAATGATGACAGAAGCATCGTAAAGAAAGTTATCACAGAAAAAGTGAGCGCAAGTATTGCCGCATTTTTTAATGTATTTGCTATGACTATAACGGGCGCGATCGCTGTTCCAAGTACGAGAATAAGATTATTCCGCACCATAGCATTATAGATAACAGAACCCAGTGATCCTTTTTTTCGGTTATTCATTTTTCAGACCGCTTTCATCAATTTCTTTAGTCTTTTCTGCCGCCGCAGCTCTTTTCTTCTTTGCATCGAAAATTATCTTTGCAAAAGAAAGCATCTTTCTGTCAAGCTCTATTCCAAACGGTGCAGCAATTATCACTGCGTAAACTATCGGATTTTCCGCTCCTGCATAGAATCTGAAAATAAGCGTCAAAAGCGCCGTAAGGAGTCCGAGAATAAGCCTTGACGACCTCGTTTTAGGCATTGTACGATAATCACACGAAAGAAATATCATTCCGAATATCATCATACCTCCGCAAAGCACGGATAATGTATATTTCATATCAAATCGACAGTAAATAAGCGTTCCGATAACAACAACAGCGAACTGCGAGCAAAATGAGATAGAAGAAATCGAACGGCGAAGCATAAGAAAAACTGCCGTAATTATGAACAAAATTATAAATCCCGTCCCCATAGGTCCGCAGAATTTACCGACCAAAAGATCAATTATCGAGCTTGAAGCCGCATCATCAGACAGCGCAACACTTTTGGACATCGACTGAAATAATGATGCATTCAGCAGTTCTTCCGATGAAAGGCTCAGATGCACAGCAGGACGAGGATAGTTCAGCATTTCAGTTGGAAAGCATATCGAACTGAACAAAAATGACACAGCTGCACCGTTGAATATCTCGTTTCCCCTGCCGCCGAATGCGTGTTTGCAGATAATTATCGCAAACAGATCAGCCGTCACTACCGCATAAAACGGCACAGCCGCTGACATCATCAAAGCTATCGTCAAACCTGTCACAACAGTTGAAATTTCAGCCTTTGCCCTTACCCTGCCCCTCAGTTTATAGCATATCACATCGGTCAGCAAACATACAGCAACAGAAACAACAATTATCATCGCAGCTCTTATACCGTAATAATATACCGCAATTACAGCAGGAATAAGCAAAGCTATAAGCATATCCGCCGAAATAAGATTATCAGATTTTGAATTCATACGCTCCATAGCAAAATCAATCTCTCAATAATTCAACAGCTTTTTTCATATCCTCCGCACCAAAAAGATATGAGCCTGCAACAAGAATACCTGCACCGTTCTCTTTGACCTTTGGAGCTGTCTTATCATTTATTCCGCCGTCAACTTGAATAGGAACAGTCAAATTGCGCTTGTCCAATTCACCTTTAAGTTCTGCTATCTTATCAAGAGTTTCGGTTATGAAGCCTTGTCCGCCAAACCCGGGTTCAACTGTCATAACAAGTATCATATCTATCTTATCCAGATAAGGATAAAGCACCGAAACGGGAGTATTCGGCTTAACTGAAACGCCCGCCTTTTTGCCATAAGAATGAATAAGATCAATGACCTCTCCGCAGTCCGAACCTGCCTCGTAATGGAATGTAATGATATCAGCACCCGATTCGGCAAACTGCTTGATATACTTTATAGGGTCAACTATCATAAGATGTACATCAAGAACAATATCCGTAACCTTTGAAACTGACTTCAGCACGGGAATCCCGTAACTGATATTATTTACAAAAACACCGTCCATGACATCAAAATGTATGTAGTCGCAGCCTGCCTTTTCCGCACGTTTGATATCACGTTCGAGATTGCATAGATCTGCACTTAAAATTGAAGCTGAAATAATCGTATCCACAATAAATCTCCTTGAAAACATAATCATTCATTTAACATTATATATCATTGTCAAAAAAAAATCAAGGTCAAATGCTAAAAATATAAGCATTTGACCTTAATCTATATAAAACGGCTGCAAAATCAGTTTTTTATAGCCAAAGCTCCCCTGCGGATATTCTCGCATTAAGTGAAAATACCACTCTGACCATACCGTATTGCTTATGCCGTATATTTTCATTCTATGCAGCATAACGCAAAAAGCCACAAGTCAGTTTGTCCGCAGAAAAGAGCAATATCAGCTGTAAAGAAGCTTTTTCAAGTCAGTATCTCCCGCAAACGAAGAAACATTATATAAAACAAGCGCTTCATCATAATTCGATACATCGATAATTTTTTTATAAGATATCTGAATGTATCGCATATCGATCAAAGTTATCTCAGAATAATGATCGGTCAAAAACTGTGAGTAACAGTGTGCATAAGAATCCTTGATTATAAGAAGTTTTCCGCCCTCATTGCCTGTTTTGATAGTTACAATAGGTGCGTTAGTTCCAAGAAAAGATGCGTATTTATCCTTTACATCAAGATAGTTACGGTAGTAGATGCTGTCACTCACTTCGGGGTCGGAACCAAATACCTGCGTTACCTCTACTGTCATCAGCTTGTCACCGTCAGGATCGTGATAATAGTCCATTGTATCGTCCTTGACACTTGTGTTGAGCGTCTTTGAGTAGAATGTTCCCTTGAAGCTGTCACTTGCGTGTTCAACATCATAATAGGAAAGTTCGTGCGGAACATAACCCATTTTCCCACCTGCCGCAGCATAAGCATAATATGCTCCAAGTGATGTCCAGTGATGATCCGTTCTGTAATAGATATACTCGTTTTTGTGCGAACTTAGCACATCATAAACATCTATCTTGGTTATATCATCATCAAGACCGGAATAAACATAATCAATAAAACTGCGCTGATCCAGTTCGGGATAAAAATACGAAAGCTCATCTTTGTAAAATTCAGCCGATGTCGGAACGAGCATAGTATAGACCGGAATATCATTTTCTTTGCTGAATTCATTTATTGCTGTTATACTCTTGTCAACATCACTGTAATCAGGTTCACCGACCTTTTCGATAAGCCTATCTTTGAGAACATATATCCCACTGATCTCTTTCTTTCCGACAGCAGTTTCAATACCCGATTTAAGTTCAAGCCAGCCAACTCTTCCCGAAAAATGATCGGCAACATATTTTTCAAGCTTGTCTGTATAAGTTCTGTCGAACCACGTTTTTGCAGAGAGCTTTGGCTTTCGTTCGAGCGATTTGTTTTCGAGCTCGGAAAATGTTTCTTTTGGTTTAAATATCGTTATGAGCGCAAATATTATGAAAAATCCAAAAAATATGATACAGCTTACGATCTCAATAATATGGCTGCTCTTCTTATCTGACTTTTTTATTGTTCTCACCTCTTAGAAACGGAAATATAAGAATGGATTATAGCTTGCATCAACAAGATAAGCCGTGCAGTTCACAAGTATAATAAGCTGTGCCGCTATCGCAGCAATTTTAAGCTGCATAGGCTTCTGATGCTGAAGCTTGTCTGTAAATTTTGTAAAAATATCCGTCGATGCAAATATGCACAAAGCAAATATTACAGCGTTAGATGCGAGCAGGTAAAGCGCCGTGCTGTCACCAAGTATTCCGTTAGCACCAAACATTGCTCCGATAAAACGCCAAGCATCTGTAAGCGTATTCGTATCAAACAATACCCAGCCTAAAACGACTAAAATAAAGGTATAAAGCGTACTTACAGCCTTTGGAAGCTTTGCAAGTATCTTTCCCCAGCCAAGTCTTTCAATAACAATGAGAACGCCGAAGTAGAAGCCCCAAAGCATAAAGTTCCAGCTTGAACCGTGCCATAAACCCGTGAGTGACCATACAATGAGCAGGTTAATAATAGTCCTTGCCGAGCCTTTACGGTTTCCTCCGAGCGGAATATAAACATACTCTCTGAACCAGCTTCCGAGTGTAATATGCCACCTGCGCCAGAATTCGCTTATGCTTCGTGAAAGATATGGGTGATCGAAATTTATCGGGAAATTAAATCCGAGCATCTTTCCAAGTCCGATAGCCATATCGGAATATCCCGAAAAGTCAAAGTATATCTGGAATGTGAATGCCAAAATCCCAAGCCATGCCGTCGCCGCAGATATCTCGCCGTAGTCCATAGCCTTTACCTGCGTCCATACAAGACCGATGTTGTTCGCAAGGAGAACCTTTTTTGCAAGTCCTTTAAGGAACTTGCCTATTCCCTCACTCACCTTTGAAATGCTGATAGTTCGGCAGTCGATCTCTCGCGCAACGTCCTCATAACGAACAATAGGTCCTGCAACGATCTGCGGAAAAAGTGTAACATAAGCCGCAAAGCTGAAAAAGTTCTTTTGTACATTGATCTTCTTCATATAAAGGTCGATCGTATAAGACATACTCTGGAATGTATAGAATGAAATGCCGATAGGAAGCGGAAGCTGTGGGTCGGTGATATGCAAACCGAATACGGAATTTATCGTTGTAATTATGAACGAACTGTATTTGAAAACTCCAAGCAAACTCAGATTCATTATTACGGAAATAAGCAAAAATACCGTCTGAATGTTTCGCTTATCATTAAATTTATTGATGAGCAGACCTGCCGTATAGTCGATGGCCGTTGAAATAAGCATTATGACCACATATTTCGGTTCGCCCCATGCATAAAAAAACAAACCTGTAAGAAGAATAAAAATATTTCTGAACTTATCAGGAAGTATGAAATACAAGATCATTGTTATCGGCAAAAAATAAAACAAGAATACCAAACTTGAAAAAACCATATTTTAATCATTCCCCTGCCTTTGTGATAAATTTGCTGTGATTTTCATAAATTCGTCCCTCGACATCATTGTGTTGATGATCTCGAGCATTGCGTTTGTCGTCATTAATTCGGGCATTCCGAGATATTTCAAAAGCTCACTTCGCTTCTCGGCGGAGTTGTTTCCTCCCGAAAGTCCTGCTTCAAAAAGGTCGAGCTTTGTAACAGGCTCACGCCTGCTGTCTGCTTCAGTTGAAATAACTCCCGCCTTGCGGAAAGCTTCAAGCAATATCTGTTTATCTATGCCCTCAACGCCTATCTTGCCCTCCTTTGATGGAACAGCCTTGCGTTTTTCTTTGCCGAAAATATCGGGAATATAGACATTAGTTATTTTTCCTTCGGATACTGCTCCTTTAAGAAAATTTCGTATCTTAAAGCCTGCACTGTCCGAATCGGTCAGAATAATTATTCCCTTATTTTTTGCAAAAAATCTTATTATTTCAAGTTTTTCTTTATCCTTTATAACAGAAAAACCGTTTGTTGTAATTATAACTGCATCAACCACCGAGGAAAGCTTTATTTTGTCATATTTTCCCTCGACTATCACAGCCTGTTCAAGATGAAGCATAAAAAATCCTTATTCAAGCGACAGCATTTGAACGATCGCTTCCTGCAAAAGTACAATACTGTCCGTTTTTGATGATTTTATTTTATAATCGGTTTCGGTGAGTATATTTAAACACTTTCTTAAATGTGAAGTCGAGTAGAACCTTGCATCACGGTAAGCGTTATTGACACGGAACTCCGTATTTTTTTTATAATCAAAGTCCGAGATTATCTCGCCCGTTGATTTTCTGCTGCCAATGCCAAGTTTTACCCGATAAAGGTCAAGCATATTGCCCGAGATCGCATATATGATCTTTATCGGCTCTTCCTTTTCAAGTATAAGGTCGTTAAGAAGCTGAATGGAATTGTATTTGTCACGTCTTGCTATTGCACTTGCAAGCTTGTATGACGTTGCATCAAGCTGTCTTGGAGAAACAAGGTCAATGTCAGCCTTGGTTATCTCTTCGCCATTCTTATATGCTATCAGCTTGTCTGTTTCATTCGCAGTTATCATCGAATCACAGCCGCAGAGCTTTGCAAGATAAACTGCTGCGTCCTTTGATATCGAACCGCCGCTTTTTGTCACCTTTGCAACAATTATCTTTGCAAGTTCTTCTGCCGTTTTCAGTTCAAAAACACAAACATCGCCTTTTTTTGAAACAGCATCAACAAGCTTTTTATATTTCGGCGAAGGATACTTTTTTCCTTCTTTGATATCTATCGAGGTGTAGAAAAAAACAACTATCGTGGTTTCGGGAATATCGGGAATGTACTTCAAAACATCGGCAAGCATATCCTTACCGTCTTTGCTGGCTATAAGGTCACTCACAACACAGCAAACGTGTTCGGCAAATACAGGCAGAGCTTCGCATGCTTCGTAAAATTCCTCATAGTCGAAATTTTTGCCGTCAAAAACATGATAATTATAAACATCATCAGTCTTTACAGCCTTTGAAACAAGTGCATTTTTGTACTTTTCGACCGAAACAATGTCTTTTCCGTAAAAGCAATAAACATTTTTGAACTGAGCCGAGCGTATCACAGCTTTAAGTTCATTTTCAATAATAGTCGGCACAGCTTAACACCTCCGCTTCAAAGCCGTCATCATAAGCCTTTATAATTACATTTTCGCCGTAAAAAATGCGAGTTTTCTTATTTGCGGCTGCTTCGATTTTGCTGTCAGAATATATCTGAACTTTGCCGCTGATATTTTCATGAAGCTTTCTTCCCGCATACTCGATAACAACATCGTATTTGCCTGCCGCAGTATCTTTTCGTCCGTCATAAGCGAAAATATTACAGCCGTTCACATTCAGCATCAGTGTGTTGTTATCCATTATATTTAAAGTGTAGTTTGGCATTGTTATGACTGCTGTTTTGCTTTCATCATAACCTTTGTGAACCGCATCAATAAAACCTTGTACAGATTCCTCATATTTGCTCGGATATACGATCGTACCGATATTATATAGTCTGCTTCGTCCTGAATATGTCGAAACTGATGCCTGCGCATCAACAAGAAGTCCTATCATCTCTATTCGGTATATTCCCTTTCGGTCAAGATATCTGAATATCTCATCTGCACATAAGCCGCCTTTGTTAAGATCAATTATCGAAGCATTCTTTTTGTCGTTAATAACAATAGCTGTCGAACTGCCGCTTTTTATAAATGCAACATCAATATGATCTGTTGGAACAAAGCGATAAATATAAACCGCAAATACGCATAAAACACACGCTGCCGTATAAACTATCGCCGTTGTTTTTACCTTACGAAAATATACTGCTGCCGCAACCGTTACAGCCAAAACCGCAATGATCGCCCAGTAAGAAAACCTGTTTGAAACAGCAATATATGTAAAGTGCATTTCGCCAATAAGCTTTACACACGCAAGCACAAATTTACAGCATATTCCGCTTATCTTCATAAGAGGCGTAAGCAGAAAACCCACACCTCCGCTGAAAACAACTATCGTTCCGCATATAAGTATGACCGAGCATACGGGTATAAGTATCAGATTTGATATCGGTGAAACGACCGATACTTCGTCAAAATACAAGAAACATACGGGAAATACTACAGCCGAAACAACAGCCGATGTTATCAGTGATTTCGCAATTTTTCCTGCCTTGCGTTTTTCTTCGATAATTTTTATTACAGCAGGCGCAACAGCTCCCACACCAATAACACCCGTCACCGAAAGTATAAACGATGCGTCCATAACCGCAAACGGGTTGCCAGCCGTCAGCAATATAACAGCAATTCCAAGAGAGTTCATAAGGTCAGCTCTTCGGTTGAAAAGTGAAGAACCATACACCAAAATAAGCATAACAGCTGCACGGATAACTGAATTTGAAGCTCCCGAAAGCATTACAAATGCAAACATCGGTATCAGAACTATTCCGAAACGTGCAAACTTATTAAGCTCCGTCAGCTTCAGCGCAAACCAGAAAAGCGAGCAAACTATTGATAAATGCACACCCGAAACAGCCATTATATGACCTATGCCTGCACGATACATCATCGTCTTTGTGTCACTCTCAATGTTTGATTTATCACCGAACATAATTGCATCAACAAGCGCAATGCTTTCCAAATCAAGCCTTGCGCGCATTTTGTCGTGTATAAACTCTCGGTAACGGCACATTGACCGTTTTATCGGCAGATTATCCGCTGGGATAATGCTGATCTCGGGCTGGTCTATCGACAGAAAATATCCCTTTGACTTATAGTATTTCAAGCTGTTAAAAGAAAAGCTGTTTTTAGGCAATACAGCTGTTCCTTTGACAATGATATCATCTCCGATATCACACATCTTAGCTTCACCATAGCAGTAGACCTTTGTATCAATGCTTCCGTTTATCTTCCCGTCAATATAATAAAGTGACCTATCATCATTATAGTCTGTAAAATCCGTCAAAACTCCCGAAACAGTCACTTCACTACCGCTTAAAGGAACAATATTCTGATAGCAGAGCTTGTCATAACCAACATAGTAAAATGAGCCTATTGCAAAGCATATCGAACATACAAGGTAAACAATTTTATTTTTGCCTTTGAGTATCATGATCATGACAGAAAACACAACTGCCGCAATGCTCACCGCAATTACAGCCTCCGATATAAAAAATGATGCGAAAAACAGCCCAAGCAAGTATGAAAAACCCACATAAGCCATTTTTCGTATCATATAAATTACCTCCGAGTTTTAACCCATTGCAACGTCAAGCTTCTTGCCGCCGAGAATATGGAAGTGAAGATGCTTTACGCTCTGACAACCATTTTCACCGCAGTTTGAAACTACTCTGAAACCATCCTTGTCAATGCCCTGTTCTTTGGCGATCTTGGCAATAACTTCAAAGATATGTGCAACCACAGCGGAATTATCCGCTGTGATCTCTGCTGCACTTTCAATGTGAGTTTTCGGAATAACGAGTATGTGAACAAGTGCAAGAGGATTGATGTCCTTGAATGCAAGAACCTTGTCGTCCTCATAAACCTTAGTGCTTGGAATCTCACCTGCTGCTATTTTACAAAAGATACAATCCATAGCCGTTCTCCTTACTTTACGAACTCTGCAACTACATTTTCAAGAGCTGCAAGTGCTTCGTCAACCTTGGAAAAATCACCGATACCTGCCATAGCGTTGTCAGGACGTCCACCGCCCTTACCGCCTGTTATAGCAGCGATCTTCTGAACGATCTTGCCCGAATGAGCGCCTGCCGCAACAGCTTCCTTACCGCTTACGCAGAGCATAGAGCTGTCGGAAACAAGAACAGCTATGATATCAGGTGCTTTATCCTTGATCTGGTCGCCCATTGTGCGGAGAACGTCAGGCTTTACACCGCTGAGCTTTACGGAAGAAATGCGAACATTCTTGTATGCCTTTGCGTTATCGAGAACAGCGTCAAGCTGACCCGATGCAAGCTTGGAATTGAGTTCAGCGATCTGCTTTTCAAGATCCTTGATCTCAGTTGCAGCAGCAGCACACTTAGCTGCAAGTTCACTTGCATTAGGTGCTTTGATCGCAGCAGCAGCCTTGTCAATAGTACCCTTATATTCATCAATGAGTGAAAGCACACCTGTACCGGTTACAGCTTCGATACGTCTTACGCCTGCTGCAACGGAATTTTCTGAAACGATCTTGAAAAGACCGATGTTAGATGTATTCTTAACGTGTGTACCACCGCAGAATTCAAGAGAAATTCCCGGAACATTTACAACACGGACGACCTTGCCGTACTTTTCGCCGAAAAGTGCCATAGCGCCAAGCTTCTGTGCTTCTTCAATAGGCATTTCCTTGATATCAAGTTCAATTGCGGAAAGAATGGCATTATTTACAGCATTTTCGATCTGCTGAAGTTCATCGGGTGTAACTGCACTGAAATGAGCGAAGTCAAATCTCATTCTATCGGGAGAAACAAGCTGACCTGCCTGATGAACGTGTTCACCGAGGATATTTCTGAGTGCAGCCTGAAGAAGATGTGCAGCAGTGTGGTTTCTTGCTGTAGCATCACGAAGTTCCTTGTTTACCTTTGCAGTAACAGTTTCGCCTGTTGTAAATCCGCCGCTTGTAACTTCACAATGACATACGAACTGACCACCCGTAAGCTTCTGTGTGTCAAGCACTTCCATAACGTTGCCGTTGGATTCAATAATACCCTTGTCGTCTACCTGTCCGCCGCTTTCAGCGTAGAAAGGTGTGGTTTCAAGAAGAACGGTAACTCTGTCGCCCTCTTCGCAGATATCGGCAGCATTGCCGTCCTTGACCATAGCAAGAAGCTTTGTTGTGTATTCAAGGTCTGTATAGCCAACAAACTTTGTTGTGAACTGTGTAAGAACGCTTGCGGAAGCATCGTCCCAACCGCCGTTGAGCTTTCTGTTCTCACGGGCAGTTTTCTTCTGAACAGTCATACATTCGTGGAACTTGTCCTCATCAACTGTGATGCCGTTTTCAGCACAAATTTCCTTTGTGAGGTCAAGAGGGAATCCATAAGTATCGTGAAGCTTGAATGCTTCTTCACCGCCGAGAACCATATCTCCGCCCTTAGCCTTGATATCAGCAATGTACTGATCAAGGATCTGAGAACCGTTTTCAACAGTCTTAGCGAAAGCTTCTTCTTCCTGCTTGATAACTCTCTTGATATATTCACGCTTGGATTCAAGATCGGGATAAGCGCATACATTTTCATTGATAACAGTATCAACTACTTCATAGAGGAATGGTTTCTTTGTGCCGAGAATACGACCGTGACGTGCAGCTCTTCTGAGTAAACGTCTGAGAACGTAACCTCTTCCTTCGTTTGAAGGAAGAACACCGTCGCCTACCATAAATGTTGTACTTCTGATATGGTCGGTAATAACACGGATAGAAACATCGTCCTTGTCATTCTGCTTGTAAATCTTACCCGTGAGCTCGGATATCTTCTTCATAATGTTCTGAACCGTGTCTACCTCAAAGAGGTTATCAACGTCCTGCATTACGCAGGCAAGTCTTTCAAGACCCATACCTGTATCGATATTCTTTGTAGCAAGCTGTGAATAGTTGCCGTGACCATCGTTATCGAACTGTGTGAATACAAGGTTCCATATCTCGATAAGTCTGTCACAGTCGCCTGCCTGCTCAAAGCTTTCAAAAGGACCGTACTTTTCACCTCTGTCGAAGTGAATTTCGGAGCAGGGACCGCAAGGACCGCTTCCGTGTTCCCAGAAGTTATCAGCCTTGCCGAGCTTTACGATTCTTTCACGGGGAATACCAACTTCATTTGCCCAGATATCGCCTGCTTCATCATCCTCTTCGTAAATTGTGATCCAAAGTCTTTCAGCAGGGATCTCAAGTACCTTTGTGAGATACTCCCAAGCCCAGGCTGTTGCTTCGTGCTTGAAATAATCACCGAATGAGAAGTTGCCGAGCATTTCAAAATACGTTCCGTGACGAGCTGTCTTACCAACGTTTTCAATATCAGGTGTTCTGATACACTTCTGACAGGTCGTTACACGATGGCAAGGGGGTTCTTCAATACCCTGAAAATACTTTTTGAGCGGTGTCATACCTGCATTGATAAGGAGGATAGAATTATCGTCCTTAGGTACGAGAGGTGCGGAATCCATACGGAGATGTCCCTTGCTCTCAAAAAATTTAAGATAACTTTCACGAAGATCATTAAGTCCTGTCCACTTCATTTTTATCTACTCCAATCAATTTATATTTTGGCTGAGATCAGTCTTCTTCGTCTTCTTCAGGCATATCCCAGTTATGATAAACATTCTGAACGTCATCATTATCCTCAAGTGCATCGAGAAGGAGATTCATCTTGCGGATAGATTCATCATCTGTGAGTGTTGTATAGGTTGCAGGAACCATTTCAACATCCGCTGAAACAAGCTTGTAACCTTTTTCAACAAGTCCGTCACGAACTGCGGAAAGGTCGTTAGGTTCTGTTTCGATCTCAATTGTGCCGTCCTCCATCGAAAAGTCAGCCGCACCAAGATCAAAAACATCTTCCATTACCTTATCTTCATCAAGACCCTCACCGTCAGCAACGATGATGCCTTTGCTTGAGAACATAAAGGATACACAACCGGTTGTACCGAGGTTTCCGCCGAACTTGTCAAAGTAGTGACGGATATCGCCTGCTGTTCTGTTCTTGTTATCAGTGAGAGTTTCAACAATTACAGCAACACCGTTAGGGCCGTAACCCTCGTAAACGTTCGCTTCATAGCTTGTCTTATCTCCGCCGCCTGCAGCTTTCTTGATAACTCTGTCGATGTTGTCGTTAGGTACATTGTTAGCCTTTGCCTTTGCGATAAGTTCACGGAGCTTGGAATTGCTGTTGGGATCTCCGCCTCCCTCTTTAACGCAAACGGTAATCTCACGGCCTATCTTTGTGAAGACCTTAGCTCTTGCGCCGTCTGTTGCTTCTTTCTTTCTCTTGATGTTGTTCCATTTGGAATGTCCTGACATAACCTTAAATCTCCTTATAAATTAAAATTTTACATTATAATATTTTTGCTGAACAAGTTTAAATATAACTTGTTATCGTGAGTTTTTATCGGCTCTCCGTGCGTAAAAAGAATGCGTTCGGGAGCAATTTCCTTTAACCTTGTTATGAACTGCCTTGCCCTCTTAGGACTTTCACAAAGCGCAGGAAAACAAGGATAAACAATATTCATTACAGCGTCACCTATGTAAAGATCATCGCCAAATTTATAAGCGAGCGAACCCTTTGTGTGTCCCTCTGCCGAATAAATTTTGCACTCTGCACCGATTTCAGACGAAATATCGGAATTTTCATCAATAAACTTGTGAACATCGAATATTTCAACGGGTTTGCATCGTTTTCTCTCTTCAATGAAGCTCAAAGCCGCACCCGTAAGTCCGACCGAGAAAACATTTCTGTCCGATCTGCCCGAAATGAGTTCATAATCAGCTTCGCTCATATAGATAGGCGCATCGAAAAGCTCGGAAAAATACTTGGCATTCCCAGTCGCTTCACTGTGACCGTGCGTAAGCAGGATCTTCTTTATATTGTAGTTGATAAGCCACATTTCAATGCTGTCACGGTATCTTGCTTCACCGGTGTCGATGAGAATATCCCCGTCAGTCGCTTTCACAACATAGCAGTGAACACCATCGCAATCAATCATATTAAGATCATCATACAGACCGCTCATTTCACACCTCCGTATTATTCCAAATATAATCAAAAAGTTCGTTTATCCTCGCATTATCACCGAGCAGATCAAGATAGCCGAAAAGAGTTTCAAGCGAAGTTGCTCTGCGGTATTCAATAGGATTTGAACTTTTGGGGACAGTATTGGAAGTTGCGTTCCGTCCCCTTTTCATAATATCGGTCTCAGCCTCGGTAAGAAGCGGAAGTATAACATCAACCGCCTTTGACTGATAGCCTGCACGAACCTTTTCAACAGCTTCCTTGTGAAGCCTGTTTACAGACATATTTGCCGTTTTGACAAGCTTTTCTCTGACAAGTCTTTCATAGACCGCATCACCGAGAAAAGCAAGCGTCAGCGGACTGTACTGATTTACTTCATGTTTTTCTATGATACATCACCCTTAGTTATCATTCCCGAATTATGGCTGAAATGAAACAGCATATCTATAAAGCTTTTATGATAGGGAATAAATATACCCTTGTCTATCATTGCTTTTATATCGTCAATATCTGCCCATTTAGCATTTTGGACTTCCTCATATTGAAGATGAAGCTCCGACGGGTCAATATCCATATTCACCGCATACCAATCATCAAAAACTCTTCCGGTATCTATTGTGATGAAGCGTCTTAGCTGTGCAGTATCAAGTTCGATACCCAATTCTTCGTGAACCTCTCTTACCGCCGCCGATAAGCTTGTATCACCCGAAACAGCACTGCCCCCGACACTTACGTCCCACATATTGCTCCAACCCTTTTTAAAAGGCTGTCTTTGCTGAATAAGCATTTTGCCGTCTGAATTATAGATACAGATATGAACAACCATTCTATGGTATCCATCAGGAGTTTTATCTCCCCTTACCATGGTTTTCCCCGTCTTTATACGGTTTTCATCATACAGATCAAATATTTCCATAACAGCTCACCATTAATATACGAAGTCGAACTCAAATCCATAGATATTTACAACATCGCCCTCGTTGATACCCATTTCTTCAAGCTTGTCGATGATACCCGTATTGCGGAGAACACGCTGGAAATACTGAAGCGATGAATAATCGTCCATATCGACTGTTCGCATAATGTTTTCAAGCCACGGAGCTTCAACATAGTAAACAGCGTCATCACCCCGTGTGATCTCGAACTTCTCACCCATACCCGCACGTTCGTCAAGCTCTTTCTGCGTAAGCGGTTCAGGCTCATATTCCTTTATTGGAGGAAGTGTGTCAAGTTTAGCCGAAACAGCAGCCATAAGCTCTTTTGTTCCCTGTGTTGTCGCAGCGGAAATTTGATAAAATTCAAGTCCCTTGCTTTCAATATAAGTCCTGAACTCCTCTATCTGCTCGGGAGAAGCCATATCGCACTTGTTTGCAGCAACTATCTGAGGTCTGTCAGCCAAGTCCTCGCTGAAATTGCGAAGCTCTCTGTTAATTATCTCAAAATCTTCCTTAGGGTCACGACCCTCAACGCCCGAAACATCAACAACGTGTACAATAAGTCTGCATCGGTCAACGTGACGCAGAAATTCGTGTCCAAGTCCGACACCCTCACTTGCTCCCTCAATAAGTCCCGGGATATCAGCCATAACAAAGGATTTTCCCTCTGTTACCTTGACAACACCAAGAACAGGTGTAAGCGTGGTAAAATGATAATTTGCGATCTTTGGTTTTGCGGCAGAAACGACCGAGATAAGTGTTGATTTTCCGACATTGGGAAAACCTACAAGACCTACATCTGCAAGCAATTTAAGTTCAAGAGTTACCTCGAATTCTTCACCCACAAATCCGGGCTTTGCAAACTTCGGTATCTGTCTTGTCGGGGTAGCAAAACGTGCATTACCCTTTCCGCCTTTTCCGCCTCTGGCAATTACCTTTGGCTCATCGGTGGACATATCAGCCATTATTCGTCCCGTTGCAGCATCACGGATGACCGTTCCCTGCGGAACTTTTATTATAAGGTCAGCAGCATTTCTGCCCGTACAGTTTCCTGCACCGCCGTTCTGACCCTTTTCAGCAACATATTTGCGTTTGTATCGGAAGTCAATAAGCGTTGATATGTTTGTATCAACAACAAAAACAATATCTCCGCCTTTTCCGCCGTCGCCGCCGTCAGGACCGCCTGCAGCAACATATTTTTCACGGTGAAATGAAACAGCGCCATCGCCGCCGTCACCTGCTTTAATATAGATCTTAGCCTTATCAACGAACATATACTACTCCGTTCCAAGGAATCATTGATTCCTATAATCAAGCGGCTCTGCCGCATTCAGACATTAAAATACATTATATTATACCACATTTTTTGAATAGTTGTCAATAATTTTCAAGATAAATTTGCCTCAAATAATGCTTCATTTTTGCCAAACAAACAATATTTCTTTATATAAAAACAAAAAGGGATAGAATATCTATCCCTTTTTAAAGTCAGAATATGAAATTAGTCAGCAGTATAAACGCTTACCTTCTTGCGGTCGCGTCCAACTCTTTCAAACTTAACTGTTCCGTCAACCTTTGCGAAAAGTGTATTATCGGAACCCATACCAACGCCTTCACCTGGGTGAATGTGTGTACCTCTCTGACGAACAAGGATGTTGCCGGCAATTACTGCCTGACCGTCTGCTCTTTTAACACCAAGACGCTTGGATTCAGAATCACGTCCGTTCTTGGTGGAGCCCATACCCTTTTTATGTGCCATATTGATTACACCTCCGTTAATCTAAAAATAACTGTTTTGGATAAGAACTTATGCCTTGATAGCGTCGATTCTTACCTTTGTGTAAGGCTGTCTGTGACCCTGCTTCTTGTGAGAAGAGCCCTTCTTAGGCTTGTAAGTGAAAACAGTGATCTTCTTAGCCTTGCCGTTCTTAAGAACCTTAGCCTCTACTGCTGCACCGTCAACATATGGAGCACCAACTACGAGACCGCTGTCCTTACCAACTGCGATAACCTTGTCAAAGCTTACAGAATCATCAGCATTAACGTCGAGCTTCTCGATGAAGATCTCATCACCCTCGGAAACCTGATACTGCTTTCCGCCTGTTTCAATAATAGCGTACATTAAAATGGCACCTGCCTTTTCTATAAACTCGCTGTAACAATAGGCGTATGCAAAAGCATAACTTGAAATAGCCTAAGACATGCGGCTTTATTATTATAGCATCGGTCAAGCATTTTGTCAAGCCTTTTTCCGTTTTTCTAGAAAAATTACTATTTTGGCATTTTTGCAAGTGATTTTCCAAATTTTTATATGCATTTTTAACATAATTAATAATTATTTAATATCTTAGAAATCAAAATGCAAATAATTTGTTTAAAAATATGTTAAAATATAAATAATATTCTTATTCTCGGAGGCAAAAAACAATGGCAAAAGAAAAACCTGCTAAAGAAAAAGTTATAAAAGATAAAGAAGCAGAGAAAGCTTCAAAAAAGAAAGCTCCTACCGCTCCAAATCCAATACTGAAGCTTGATAAGCAAACTAAAGTTGAGCTTCAGAATTTCCTGTTCGGAACAAGTGAAAAAAAGCTTATGGTCTCGGAAGATTTTCTTAATGGAATGACTATAAAATACATATCAAAAAGGATGAAGATAATCAATACATCGTTCGCAAATCTTCACACTACACGTTCGGCTGTTTTCTTCTTTAAAAATACGGCAGAAATTGAAAAATACATTGAAGACCTTATCATTCTTGAAAAGTATTATCCGTTTAAAAATCCTGTTCCAAGCATATACAAGCGAAACTATCTTGCGCATAAACCTGCGGCTATCACAGGTATGATAAACAGAGTTTGGAAAACTGCACTGCAAAAATATCCGCTCAAGGACGACGAATCGCCCGAGGATATAAGCCCTGCTGCTTTAAATTTTTACGATCAGGTCATTAATGAACTGCTCTCCGAAAAGGATAACTATTCAGAAAAGGATATGGAAATGATAAATTCATTCTACACCCATATCCACGGTGAGCAAACCGATGAAGAAATAGCCGATCCTCTTATTCCTGCCGAAGAGAACACCTCTGCCGAAGAAGAAACCGACGATCAGGGTGATTTTTCACTCGACCTTGACGGTAATGAGCCATAAATATTCTGTACAGCCTATGTCAAATATAGGCTGTACTTTTTTATTTTTCCAACATTCTGTTATAAATCTCATTGCGTGAAGAAAGCTGTTCCTTCGCCGCTTTAAGCGTTGAATCGGTTATATTGTCACCGCCCATTATTCTCGCTATCTCTCCTGCCCTTGAATCCTTGTCAAGCACAGAAACCTCTGTAAATGTTCGGTTATCCTTTGTCTTTTTCTCTATGAAAAGATGACTGTCTGCCATTACGGCTATTTGTGAAAGATGTGTTACACACAGCACCTGACGGCTTCGTGATATCTCACGGAGCTTTACGCCTATCTTCTGCGCAGCCTTGCCGCTTACACCCGTATCGATCTCGTCAAATATCATCGTCGGAACATCATCTTTTTCCGCCGTAACATTTTTTATTGCAAGCATTATTCGCGAAAGCTCACCGCCCGATGCTATCTTAGCTATCGGCTTTGGAGGTTCACCTGCATTGACGGATATAAGTATCTCCATCGAATCCATTCCCGAGCTTGTGAGCTTTCCGAGTGTCTGAGATATTTCAAGCTTGACATTAGGCATATCAAGGAATTTCAGTTCATTTTCAATCTTTGAAGATAGCTGATCTGCTGCTTCACGACGCTTTTGTGACAAGCTTTTCGCCTTTGCGCTCACTTCTTTAAGAAGCTCATTTCGTTCAGCGCTTATCCTCTTTATCTCTTCCGTATTGTCAATAAGTTCGGCAGCTTCGTTCTGCGCCAAAGTGTATTTTTCTATGACATCTTTAAGCTCAGGGCCATACTTTTTTTTGACAGATATCAAAGTATCTCTTCTGCTGTCAAGATATGATAAACGGCTCTCGTCCACATCAATGCTGTCATTCAGACTTTTTATCTGATCTGCAATATCAGCCGCCTCAATTTTCAAGCTGTCAAGGCGTGACGATAGTTCATCAAGTGAGGGCATAATATCCGAATAACGCTTTAGATCCGTAATTATATCATTGATAACACCGCAAATCCCGTCATTATCATCATCGCCCGAAATTTCTTCCGCCGCCGAAGATAAGGTCTTGGAAATTGCACTGCTATTGCTGATGACATTAAATTCGTTATCTATCTTTTCGTCCTCATTTTCGTCCGAGATCTGAGCTTCCTTTATCTCATTCGTCATTACTCTGAGAGTTTCAAGCCGTGAGAGCTTTTCCGATTCATTATCGGATAATTTTTTTATTCTGCGTGAAATATTCTGCAATTTATGAAAGCTTTCACGATAATCCTCGATCTCACTTTGTATACCGGCAAAATTATCAACAATATCAATATGCTTTTCGGGATACATAAGTATGCGATTGTCATGCTGACCGTGAACATCTATAAGTGTTATGCCGATCTCTTTCAAAACAGAAACCGAAGATGTGCGTGAATTTATGCGAACTCCGCTGCCGCCGTCAGATGATATCGTTCTTGTAATAAGCAGTTCATCGTCCGAATGGTCGATACCAAATTCATCAAGCTTTTCCTTTGTTTCAGCAGAAAGTCCCTTGAATAAAGCCGTCACCGATGCCTTATCACAGCCGGAACGTACAATATCCTTGCTGACCCTTTTTCCGAGAACGGCATTTATTCCGTTTATAAGTATAGATTTACCTGCACCCGTTTCGCCGGTAAAAACATTGAAATCATTAGAAAATGGTATGACTGCGTGTTCAATTACAGCAAGATTTTCAATACAAAGCTCACAAAGCATAAAAAACTTCCTCTGTTTTTACAATATCATATCACGAAGATTTTCGCAAAAGTCTGCCGCCGCCTTTTCACTCGGCATAAGCACAAAGATCGTGTCATCGCCGGCTATCGTTCCCACAATACCTACATATTCCATTTTGTCAAGCGTTGCACAGGCTGCCTGCGCCATACCCGTATGGCATTTCAGCACAACTGTATTCATAGCATAAACGATATCCAGAACAGAATCCTTAAATATAGGCGGACATTCCATAATATCTTTCAGCGGAGCAATGTATTTATACATACCGTCTGCCTCTTTTTTCAGATTCAGTTCATTTATATCACGTGAAAGCGTTGCCTGCGTAACATTTATCCCCTGCTTTTCAAGATGTTCTTTCAGCATCTCCTGCGTGGAAATCTCATTTTTTGATATTATATCTATAATAATGTTCTGACGTTCTTTTTTTAACATAAAGCCTCCGAAAAGCTTATTTTATGGGATTCATAAGCTTGTTGTTCACTGCATCAAAGAATGAATTGCCCTTGATATCTATCAGTCTCAGCCTTTTGTTCGACCTTGATATCACAAGATGATCTTCCCTGCCGAAACTGCATTCAAATTTACCGTCAACGGAAAAATATATCTCATTTTCATCACTTGAAAAATGACGGATCTCCAACCGTCTGTCAGCCGTAAAAAGCATTGGCCTTGATGAAAGCGAGTGAGGACACACAGGGGTCATCTGTATCGTTTCCATCAGCGGTTCAACGATCGGCCCGCCTGCCGATAATGCATAAGCCGTTGAACCCGTCGGCGTGGAAAAAACAACACCGTCAGAGCGTATTGAACTTACAACGATGCCGTCAGTCGATATCTCGTAGCTGCACAAATTCGAGCAAGGACGTGCAACAACAACATCATTCAGTGCAGTATAGTTTGAAATGACCGTATTTTCGTGCATAAGTACAACATCGAGCATCATTCTTGATTCTATCTTATAATCGTGAGTTTTGAGCCGTGAAATATTATCCAGCTCATCGATCTCCATAGAAGCCATAAATCCAAGATGTCCCGTGTTCACACCAAGAAGCGGCTTGTCATATTCCGAAGCATAGTGCGAAGCTTTGAGAATAGTTCCATCTCCGCCTATAGCGATTATCGCTTCACATTCTGCTGCGATCTTATCCATACTGCCGTAATTGATAAAGCTTTCTCCCGAAAAATCCTTTTTATATTCGCTGTCAGTATAAATATCAACGCCCAGTTCGTGCAGCTTTAAACAAAGCTTCTGCGCAGTCGGCAGCGCATTGGGTTTTGTGAAATTCGGAAATAAAACTATATTCATTTGGTTTTAATCCTTTCTGCGAATATTTGAAAAAGCTTCATCAATAACCTTTTTTACATCAATAACAGAAGTTTCACCGTCATTGCAAACAATATATGCGAGGTATTCAATGTTGCCGTCACCGCCGCTTATAGGTGAAAAGTCAAGGTTCTTTACAGCAAACCCATTCTGTGAGAAAAAAGCCATGAGCTCATTTAAAACACGCAAATGTATTTTTCTGTCCTTTACAATACCATTTTTGCCTATATCGGACTTTCCTGCCTCAAACTGCGGCTTTATCAAAACAGCAGCAGAACTTCCATCTTTCATAAATCCCGAAAGCTTCGGAATTATCTTTTTAAGAGATACGAATGAAACATCAATACTGAAAAAGTTTGGATATGGTTCAAAATTTTCAGGAAATAATTCAGTGAAATTTGTTTTTTCCATATTGCATACCCTGTTGTCAGCACACAGTTTTTCATCAAGCTGATCGTGTCCGACATCAACAGCGTAAACATATTCAGCACCGTTTTGCAGCATACAATCGGTAAAACCGCCCGTAGACGCACCGATATCCATACAAACTCTGCCGTTCAGATCAATACCGAATACATCAACAGCCTTTTCAAGCTTTAATCCGCCTCTGCCGACATATTTTAGGACTGAACCCTTAAAGTCAACATTATCACCCTCATTGACCTCTGCCGATGGCTTTGAAACAGGCTTTCCGTTTATAAAAACATCGCCGTTTTTTATGTGTTCCTTTGCCCTTTCACGGCTCTTGGCTATTTTATTTTCAACAAGATAACAATCAATTCTCAATATTTCTCACCATATTACCGATAGTTTCCGTCATTGACTTTTTGTCCATTTTAAAGCGCTCCATTGTCTGTTCAGCGCTTTCATTCGGAATAAATCCACTCGCCGCAACGATCTCATAAGAACCCTTGAAACCCATTTCAAAAAGCTTCACAAGCAAATGCTCGGCAATGCCGTTTTCCTTGCTGCTTTCCTCATAGAAAATTATGCGCTTATAGTTCATACAAATGCGTGCAGCCTCGTTGTCTAACGGATATATTCTTACAAGCTTTAAAATGTCAAAATTACCTGCATCACCCGAACGGCTTATCTCCATTACTCTTTCAAACAGTCTGCCGAAAGTTACGACAAGACAATCACTGTCAAATGAGATATGACAGAAAGTATCTGTATCATATCTGTTATCCGTTAAACCAAAGCTTTCATTTCCTTTCGGATAACGTACAGCTGCAAAACCGTCGCAATCATAAAGAGCGGTTTTAAGGCAAAGCTTCTGCTCCGAATAATTTGACGGGGAAAAAATAACAGCATTGGGTATCCCCGTAAGCATCGGAATGTCGAACACACCCTGATGCGTTTCACCGTCCTCACCTATAAATCCTGCTCTGTCAACCGCAAGAACTATGTGAGTATTGTCTATCGCAACATCGTGTATGATCTCATCATAAGCTCGCTGCAAAAAGCTTGAATAAACCGCAAATACGGGGATCTTTCCGCTTTTCGCCAAGCCTGCACAGAAAGTTACAGCGTGTTCCTCGGCAATGCCTACATCAAAAAATCGCTTTGGGAAGCTTGCCGCAAAATACTGCAAGCCCGTTCCATACTTCATCGCCGCCGTTACAGCGCATATTCTGTCATCAGCTTCGGCAAATTCGCAAATGGTTCTTCCGAAATTTTCGGAAAAACTGTCATGATTGGAATTATCGGGATTTTTCTTGGAATAACCGCTGCTCGGGATACTGTGAAACGCCCCCGGGTTTTCCTCGGCAGGTCTGAACCCTTTTCCCTTGACGGTATTGACGTGAATGAACACCGGCTTCTCCATCCTGCGTGCCATTTTCAGAGTTTCTTCAATTTCTTCTATGTTATGACCATCGATAGGTCCGAGATACACAAATCCAAGGTCTTCAAACATAGTCGAATGATAAAGCACATTTTTCAGCGCAGATTTTGAGGAAAGAAGTATATTTTTTATCGGTTCTCCAACAACGGGAGTTTTATCAAGCGTATGTTCAACAGTCTTTTTTATATCAAGGTAACGTTGATCTCCTCTTATTGATGTGAGATATTTCGCAAGCGCACCAACGTTCTTTGAAATGGACATATCATTATGATTGAGGATAACAATAAGATTAGCTGCGCTTTTACCTGCATTGTTAAGTCCCTCGTAGGCAAGTCCACCCGTGAATGCCCCGTCACCGATAATGGCAACAGCACGGTGCTTAGTGTCACCGTCAATGCGCATTGCCTCTGCCATGCCAAGGGCTGCCGAAATGGAATTGCTGCTGTGACCGCTTACAAAAGCATCATGTTCCGATTCATTCGGACGTATAAAGCCAGAGATTCCGCCTTTTTTGCGAAGAGTTGAAAACTTATCGTATCTTCCCGTCAGAAGCTTGTGTGCGTAAGCCTGATGCCCAACGTCCCAGACAAGCTTATCTTTCGGAGAATCAAAAACCCTGTGCAGTGCTACTGTCAGTTCGACAGTTCCAAGATTTGAAGCAAGATGTCCGCCATTCTTTAAAACATTTTTAGTGATACAGCGGCGTATCTCCCTGCAAAGTTCCCTGCACTCCGAATAATCCATTTTTTTTAAATCGTTCGGCAGATCAAGATCGCCGAGCCTAATCTCTTTTTTACCCAAAATATCCTCCGAATCATATCTCAACAGGCATTATCAACGCAATAACAATGCCAAGTATCACTCCTCCGAGAACCTCAAATGGAGTATGTCCGAGATATTCTTTGAAATCTTTCTGCTTCTTCGGCTTTTTGGAGGGTTTTGTATCATAATTAGGGATCTCTATACCCTCTTCATCAAAGTATTTGTTCATTCGATTGAGCTGATGAGCGTGAAGTCCTGCCGCACGCCTTACTCCCATTGCATCATACATAACTATGAGCGCAACTATAAGCATAAGCGCAAACTCTACCGACTGAGGACCGCACAAACGGAATGTTGCCACAGACGCAGAGCATACCAAAGCGGAATGTGAACTCGGCATTCCACCCGAACCAACAAGTCGTTCTGCTTTGAATGTTTTATTTTTTATAGCATGAATGATAGTTTTTATGATCTGTGCGGCGCACCATGAAACGACCGCTGCGGCAAGTGTGTAATTATAATACATTGACAATTCAGATCCCAACCTTTCATTTAAATTCTTTATTTTTTTCTTTTCATAAGATAAGTGCTTAATTCTTTTAAGAAACAATTATCATCAAAATCCGACAATGCGCACATTGCATCATCTGTAAGCTTTTCGGCAAATTTTTGCGAATGTTCGATACCGCATCGTACAGCAAATGTATTTTTTTCATTTGAAGAATCGCTGCCGATAGGCTTTCCAAGCTCTTTTTCATCGCCGACAATATCAAGTATATCATCAACTATCTGAAAAGCAAGTCCAAGACATTCGCCGAATTTTCCTGCCGAATCCACCTTATCGTAAGCTTTGGCACATATACAGCCCATTTCACAAGCCGCCGCAATAAGCGCACCTGTTTTCATACGGTACATTTCAAGCAAACTTTCCGAAGTTGTAAGCTTGCTCTGACAGTTTGTGTCAATGACCTGACCGCCGATCATTCCCTGAACACCGACAGACTTGGAAAGACAGCTTATAAGCTTCACCTTGACAGTATCGGAGAGCTTTTCATCATTTGAAATGATCTCAAAAGCTTTATTCTGGAGTGCATCACCTGCAAGAAGCGCAGTTGCTTCATCAAAAGCCTTATGGCAGGACGGCTTTCCGCGGCGGAAATCATCATTATCCATACACGGAAGGTCGTCATGGATAAGCGAAAAAGCGTGTATCATCTCGATAGCACAAGCAGCAGGAAGAGCATCGTCAACATCTCCGCCGCACACCCTGCAAAACTCCATTGTCAGTAAAGCACGAATGCGCTTTCCGCCAGCCGAAAGAGTGTACCACATTGCTTCGGCGACCTCTTTCTGCAATCCACAGCGGCTTATTTCCTCATATTTATACTTTTCAAGCTCTGAATTGACCTTTTTGATATAATGGTCAAGTCTGACCTTGTTTTCAGCTGATATACCGCTGATGTTCGGCATAAAATATCCCCTTAAAATTATTCGTTTTCTTCTACAGTGACAAGCATTTCAGCCTTGTCAAGCTCTTTTTTGCAGCCGTCAATGAGTTTTGCGCCCTCTTTGTAAAGCTTGATCGAATCATCAAGCGATATATTCTTATCTTCAAGAGCAGATATTATCTCATCGATCCGTTTTACTGAATCCTCGAATTTCATTTTCTGTCCTTTCATTTTACAGCAGCTTCGATCTCACCGTCATGAAGCTTTACGGAAATATTATCACCGGTCTTAAGCTCCGAAACGAAATGGATAAGCTTTTCATCTTTATAAACAAGAGAGTAACCTCTCATCATTATCTTTGTCGGACTCAAATTGTCAAGTGCAGATATCTTAGCTTTAAGCTCTGCGCTCTTTAATTCTGTCTGTATCTTCAAAAGCTCCTGCAAACGGCGTTTTCGTTCATCAAGCAGCTTTTTTGAATTTTCTATACGATTTTTAGGTTCGGCAGCAATAAGCGACTTTTCCCGATTTTCAAGCTGTAACCGAAGAAAAACAGTTTTATCGATAAGCTTTTTTTCAAGCACTTTCTGAGAAGCATTTAAGAAGTTTATCAGCGAAGAAAGTTCGGGAACAGCAAGTTCTGCCGCAGCCGATGGCGTTGGAGCACGAAGATCAGCCGCATAATCAGCTATTGTCGTATCAGTTTCATGTCCTACAGCGGATATTACCGGCGTTTCACAGTTAAATATCGCCCTTGCAACACTCTCACTGTTGAAAGCCATAAGATCTTCCAAAGAACCGCCGCCTCTGCCAACGATTATAATATCATTTTCACCGCTGTCCGCACGTTTTAACGCCGAACATATACTTTCGGGAGCATTTGCACCTTGCACAAGACAGGGATAAATGACAATCTCAGCGATCGGATATCGGCGTGATATGATATTGAGCATATCCTGAAGTGCCGCCGCTTCTGTCGAAGTAACAATGCCGATCTTAGCCGGAAATTCGGGCAGCTGCTTTTTCAGGCTATCATCAAACAAACCCTCTGCGGAAAGACGTTCTTTTAACTGCTCAAATGCGATATAAAGTGCGCCTATACCGTCAGGCTGCATATCATTGACATAAAGCTGATACACGCCGTCACGCTCATAGACCTGCACATTCGCCGAAATTATAACTCTCATTCCCGATGCGGGAACAAAACGCAGCTGCGAAGCCGCACTGGCAAACATAACAGCCTTTACCGAGCTTGTGCTGTCTTTAAGCGTAAAATACAGATGTCCCGACTTTGTGTGATTGGTAAAATTTGAAATTTCACCGCTTATCAGAATTCCTTTCAGATTTCTGTCCTCTTTCATTCTGAAAGCAATATATCGGTTAAGCTGGCTTACAGTAAGCAAACTGCTCATAATGCGTTCTCCTTGATCGCTGCAAACACTGCCGTTCCGACAGCATTGTCGCAGGAAAAATCCGGTTCGGCAAAAAATGCATCGAATTTCTGCAAAAGCTTATCCCGAATAAGCTTATCGGACATTACTCCGCCTGCATATACGATCGGAATATTTCCGCAGCTGTCAAGTGCAAATTTCGTCATCTCATATATCGTTGAATAAATGAAGCTAAGACAGTAATTTGCGATATCTTCCTTCTTTTCACCGTCATCAAGCATTTTTCGGCACTTATTTTCAAGTCCCGAAAGGCAACAGTCTCCATTTTTTAGCATAGGTTTGATTTTGTATTTCTTATCACTCATCGCAGCAAGCTTTTCAAGCTCTTTTCCACAGGGAAATTTTAGTCCGAGCATCAAGCCTGCCCTATCTATAGCTTGTCCTGCCTTGATATCGAGTGAAGAGCCTATCTCCGTTATATCAAACACCTTTTCTTTGTCGGGAGTGACAAGCAGACAATCGGTCGTTCCGCCGCTGACGTGAAAAGCAATAAATTTTTCATTTACAAGTTCAAGCTTCTGCGAAGAAAACAGCGCCGCAAGTATATGTCCTATCTGGTGAGAAGTCTTATGCACGGAAACTTTATTTACTGCTCCAAGTGAATCAGCCAATCCCTCTCCACACAAAAAACACGGCATATATGAACCTTCAATATTGCGTGGACGAACAGAAACACCGATCGCATCGGGTCTTATCTGTCTGTTTTCAAACAATGCCGACACCATTTCGGGAAGCTGCTTTGTATGGTGAAAAACAGCATCACTCTGCCGCAGACCAAGTTCTCCATCTTTTACAGGAAGAAGCTTTTTGCACTGTATGGCTTCCATTTTTTCAGTATCGATAAGAGCTGTGGAAGTTGTGTAATTGCTTGTGTCCAGTCCGAGATATATCGGCATTATTCTCCTGCGCCTTCCTTATTTTCAAGTCCCTTTGCAACGACACCGAGAACACCATTGATAAACTTTACATCGGGTGTGTATGTGTATTTCTTTGCAAGCAATACAGCTTCACTTATAGCAACATTATTCGGAACTTTATCATTATAAAGTATCTCATATATTGCCAAGCGAAGAATAGCAATGCTTACTTTTGGAATTCTTGAGAACTGACGCTTTTCACTGTTTGCGGCAATGATCTCATCGATCTCGTCTGCCTTTTCATTTACAGCTTCAAAGAGCTTTTCACATTCTTCGTCCATTTCAAATTCGTCTACCTCGTATGCCGCATCGATAATATCATCTACGGGATCATCGGTAAAAAGCTTTTCAAATGTCAGCAGAAAAGCTGCTTCTCTAATTTCACTTCTTTTCAAAATTTTCAAATCCTTTCATTTTATGTACAGAAAAGCAAGCCCTTAAAAAGAGCCTGCTTTCCATATCACTTTTCATTATCGAATGATATCCCCTCAACGATGACATTTACCTTATTAACGATAATGCCGGTCATATTCTGAATATCATTTTTGACTTTATTCTGAATTTTTTCAGCGACCTGCTTTACCTTGCTGCTGTATGCAACGATTACATTAACAGTAACTTCGACCGAACCGCTTTCTCCTGTAATAGCAATAGCGGAGCTGTTCTTTTTATCAAAAATGCTGCTGAAATTGATCTTGCTGTTTGTAATACCGCTCACGCCCTCAACGGACTTGACCGCCAATTCAACTATCTTGGAAACAACATCTTCCGAGATTCTGATACTGTTTGTCTGAATGTCATTGATCTTATCCATCTGATAAACCTCCCTGCCGAATTGGCTGACGATCTATCAGGATAATTTTTAAAGTCAGCCATCTGAAAATATCTATACTACTATATTATAGCAGATATTTTCAAAATGTACAACTACTTTACCTCAAAAATTCTAATATTTTCTGCGGGAATTGTAACCTCTGTTAACAAAATATCTTTAATTTGTGCTGCCTGTGCCGCTTCAAGACCCTCTGACTTAACAACAATGTTTGCTGTGCTGTCATTGAGATAAACAACACAGTCGTTGAACCCCTGCGCTTTGATGAGATTTTCGATCTTGCTCTCGCTTTCGGAAAGCTTTGAGAGTGTTATTGATTCATTTGTGTACGTCGCTGTTTCTTCATCGGAAAGATCGCCGCCGTTGAGAATGACCGAAAGAGTTTCAACAGCCTCATCTCGGCTTGTCATACGGCTCAAACGAACCTGTGCGAAGTAATCGCTTGCACCCTCGGCACTCACAAAAGCAGCATCGCCATAATAAGCCTGATCCTCAGCAGCCGAATCAGCCGCCACAGCATCGTTGCTCATAACATCCTGCGCAATATCATCACCCGATGAAGAAAGCGCATAGTTCATATACACTGCAATGCCAAGAATAAGCGTAAGACACGCAAGGATTATCTGTTTTTTTCCGATAATAAGGTTTAATCTTTTCATTGTTATTTGCCTCCTGTTATTTCATTTCAGCAACATATATTCTGCTGCTTGGAATTTTTAGTACGGTCGAGACCGCTTTATACACCTTTTCGCAGACCTTAGGATCATCTCCTCCCTCGCATACGATCACGATACCGCTTATCTCGGGTATCTTTACTTTTTTTATCAGCGCCTCCTTTGATGAACCGCTGTCAATAATGACTATCTCATTTTCCGTGCTGCTTGAACCTTGCTTGAATTCTTCGGCGTAAACATACTCCTCGGTGGAGGAAACATTGACAAGAACTTTGGCTTTACCGACTCCCTCAATAGACATAAGAACTTCTGAAAGACGGTTTTCCGTACACTCAATGTATGTATCCGCTGTCTGAAAATCAGCATCGGTGTCACTGACGCTTTTCTTGTCCTTACTGCCCGAAAAATCAGCAAAAACTATCATTACCATAATTACAAGTCCGACTGAAATAAGTATCTTCGGAAAGATAGGCTTTTGCGAAAACTCCTTTAAGCTTTTCAGAATTTCGTCCTTTCTCATTGTGTAAACTCCTCGATTTTTACAAGTGTCTTTTCCCCTGTTTCACGTTTAACTATGTCAACTGCCTCAGCTCCCTGCGCTGCATTTTGAGCAGCTATTTTGACCTCATTAATAGATATGCTGCCGTTATCGGAAATATTAATATTTGTCTTGATTTCTTTTACGGCAATATCATTTTCCAAAAGAATATCCGCTAATCTGCTGCTGATATTTCGTTCGACCGAACCCTTGAAGTAATCGAGCGTAATATCAGTGCTGCCTGAAATGTTTTCGTTAATGACATCAATACTTTCGGCTGTATCGGACAGATTTTTTATGCTGCCCATAAGAGGCTTTGAAAGTGTCAGAATAAAAATCAGCGCAAAAATTATCCGCATCTGCTTTGCATATTTTTCGGAAGGATATATCGATTCAAAAATGTTCATCACCACAGCAAGTATCCCCGCTGAGATAATGACCAACTGTATTTCGTTCATCTCTTTAAGCTCCTTTACGAAACATCAAGTCCCGTCATCATCATTACCGCCGTTGAGATTATCAGCATCATTCCAAAGCATATAATAAGGCTAATTATCATCGAAAGCACAGACGATGAGTTATGTAACAGCGTTTTTATCCCTTTTATCCCAAACATACCGCTTATTATCTCGGCAATGCAGAAAGCTGCTTTCACAAGAACCACTTCGATAAGCGAAGGAACTACCGAAACAAATATTACAGATATCCCGAAAAAGCCTACTCCTCCTCTTAATATGCCAAGACTTGCTTTCAGCGTGGTATACGCATCCGCAACAGCACCGCCTATAACAGGTATGCAGTTGGAAGCGAGATACTTTGCCGCCTTAACCCCGATAGTGTCAGCCGACGCTCCGATTATACTCTGCAATGATAAAAGTCCTATGAAAACAGTCATAATAAATCCAAGTATGAACTTCACAGCCTTGCTTATCATATCCGTGATGCTCGTCAGATCAAACGCTTCATTTATCGATTGGATTATTCCAAGCGCCGTGCATATTGATACAAGCGGCATAAGATAATTAGCAGCAGCCGAAGCTGCAAATTCAGCAAAGATCACCATGACTGCGCTATACGCCGCCGCAGACGTTACACAGCCCGATGATGCCATTATCCCCGAAAAAACAGGAATATACGACGTTACAAAATCACTTCCGCTGTAAAGCGTGTCCGAAGCATTTTTCACGCATTTTACTATCGGATCGGATATGATACCTACTGCGATAAGAACGCATACCGTACCATAAACGCTTGAAACCGACTTGTTCTCAATACAGCTCCCGAAGTTTTCCGTCACTGAACCTGCAATTATCACTGCAAACAGCATAACAAGCAGCTTGAGCGGATAATCAAGCTTCGCCTTAACTTCTCCGAGCATATATTTTATAACATCGGCAGGACTGATGTTTTTCACAGCGTCAATATTGTCAGCCGAAATGCCGTTATCCGCTATTATATCCTCTGCATCTGACGGAACGTTCTCATTCAGGGACGAAATATCAATTCCTATTTCCGAAGCAAAATCATCCTCGGCAAAAGCAGGGATAAACATAACATATACACAAGCAATAATCAATGGTATCAGAACAGCGATCTTTTTCATATCCTATAGCTCCTTTACGTTCCCGAAAAAGAAATTATTATCTCGACTGCCTGCTCAAAAAGCGGTATTGCACAAACCATCAGCCCTACCCTGCCTGCAAGCTCCGCCTGCGATGCAAGAAGATTCTCTCCGCTGTCCTTGCATATATCCGAAGCAAACTGCGAGACATAGCATATTCCCGTTGCCTTGAACAGAATTTTCAGATAATCCGTATCCGCCTGCGAACGTTCAAATATAGACCGTATGTTTTCAATAAGCGGCGAGATATAAATGAACATAAACGAAAGAACTATTACTGCCGCCGATATTTTGATGTAAAGCGCATATTCGTGCGAATTCTTATCAAACAGCCTGCATATAACTGTCGAAATAATACAGATCGATGCGATTTTAACAATATCCATAGCTGTCAGAACCCGAAAACGGACTTTACCGTTTCAAATAAGGACGCTATCTCATCAATTATCACAAGCAGTACAACAATAAGTCCTGCAATCGTAACGATAAGACCGTATTCCTCGCGTTCCGATTTTTTCAGTATCATATTCAGAACGGCTACGATTATTCCGACTCCTGCAATTTTAAAAATAATATCTAAATCCATTTTTCTCCTCCGAGATCAGATGAACATTATCACAATAAATGCTCCGCAAAGCACACCGAGCGAACGGTAAAGCTTTGATTTTCTGCAATTATCCTCATCGGCTGATCTTATCATTTTTTCAAGCTCAAGCTTTTCGTATTTTATAGCATTAAGCTGTCCGCTGATATCACTTTTTCCAAGCTTTCTTCCTATATCCTTGACAAATTCTTTTTCTTCATCGGTCAGAAAACCATACTGCTGACATTCAACAGCCTTTTCCCAGAGCGAACCGATATCAGAACCTATGTGAATTTCTTCACATATTTTTTGTAAGAAAGCAAGCTCGGACAGACGTTTATTTTTCGCAAGACGATCAATTATCTCTCCTGCCTCAGCCAACTCAAATTCTATCATAAGCCGCAGTTCTTCAAGCATATATTCAATGTCTTTCAGAAACCTGCATTTCTGACGAAGCTTTCCCGAAAAATAACCTCCAAGCAAGGTGCATATCGTCATTATCAGAATAATAAGCACATTTTTCATAACTCGTCCGTCCTGTATATCCGGTATTCCTGCTTTGGCTTTTTTCCAAGTATTACAATATGATCAAAGCTTTTCCAAAACGGTATTCTGTGCTTTATCTCTTCGAGCGAAGATGCGTGTATCGAGGCGCATATCCTAATACCGCAGTTCATGGCGTGTTCCATATATACGAGCTCATCCTGCGAGCCTGCTTCGTCGAAAATGATAATGTCAGGCGACATTACCCTCACCGCAGTTTCAAGTCCGTCAGCCTTTGAATATCCGTCGAAAACATCTGTATTCATTCCAACATCATTCTGCGGAACTCCCATATAAACAGCCGCTATCTCGGAACGCTCATCTATCAGCGAAACCTTGTATCTGCTTCCGAGAAGTCGGCATAAGTCACGCAATATAGTTGTTTTTCCGCTTGCAGGCACTCCTGCAATAAGAACATTTTTCAAACCACTGCAGAAAATCCTGTTATATATGTCCTCGCCCGAGCCGATCAACTCACGGCTGACCCTGACATTAAAACCGTTTATGTTTTTTATGTTTCTTATCTTCCCGTCACGAACTACAGCCGTTCCGCATAAGCCTACACGATGCCCTCCCGACAATGTAATAAATCCGCTGCAAATATCTTCCTGAAAGGAATGTACCGAATTTCTGCATATTGCATAGAAAAAGCTGTCTATCTCCGCAGAAGCGACCTTAACACATTCACTATCGAACGCTGTTGTTACCCGACTATTGCTATCAATAAAAAGCATATCCGAGCCTCGCATTAAAATAATGGGTTTTTCACGGCGCAAACGTATCTCCGTCAATCCATCACCAAATGCGGCAATACTTTCTCTCAGTCTTTCGGGAAAATATTGAAGCAAGTCCTGCATATTATCAGCCGTTTTCATAACGAGATCCATACTTCCTTTCATTTTTTATTCTGATAAATGATATGCTTTTGCGGACAAGTATAGAACAAAAAAAGCTTCCGAGAAATTGATCTCGAAAGCTTTTTATACTAAACACCATTTAAAATTTGGAAAAAATCAAGCCGACAATCTCGAATATATAGGATTTCGGCACAGATTTTTTCCTGTATTTTATTGGTGTTTAGTATTAATACTGACTTTTAATCAAAGTGTAGAAAAAATCATCGCATAATCCATATATGCAAGATTAAACTCGATTTTTGTACACTTTTAGTTTAAAAATTAGTATAATATAAAAAGCAAGTAACCACTACTTTCGTGTAACTGCTATTCTATATTCAAATTATTCTATTGACAGATACAGCACAGCCAACTCATATTACGTCATTGAATAAAAGCTTGTCGCTTTGCTCCAAGTTTTTGTTCAACGAGGGAAGTTGTTCCGTACATAAAAAATTAGCGCAATTCACATTTTAGGTTTACAGAACCGTTTCTCATGTTCTGTTTTACTTTTTTTGTTGTGAATTGCGCTTTTAGATTTGTTACTTATTACGCTATTGCGGCAATGTTTTGACTGTTAGTTTAGGGTGTTTCGCTCTTGCGAGAGCGACAAGGGACTCTGTCCCCTTGACCCCTGCCGCCTTTGAAAATGCGGGCGAAACTTTTGATTTTTTAAACATCGCTCGGTTTGCGGCGAAGGCTGGCAGATTTGAAGTCGAGGAGAGCTGCGAGTACAGCTGTGCCTATAATGGTAATGATACATTCAACGAGCATATAAGAGCCGTTATATGTGAGCGAATGTACCCACACGTTCTGCCAGCCGCCTGCATAGTTGCCCCAGATCGTTACGCCCGAGATGAAGTGGCAGAGAAAGCGAATTGCAGAGCCTACAGCTGCGCCGATGCCGATAGCGATCGGTGCTTTGAGCTTCGAGTTGGAGAAAAGTGCGCCGCCGAATCCGAGCGCTGTGAATGCGATGAGATAATCCATAAGGATAAGTATAAGATATGCACCGATCCCGCTAACATAAGCGAAATTTCCGAGTCCCTGAAGAAGCATCTGGAGCAGACCGTAAACAAAACCTGTTCCAAGTCCCCATTTATAGCCGTGGCGGTAGCCGATTATAACTATCGGAACCTGGCTGAATGCCGTTATCGAGCCGCCCATAGGAAGCTTATAAACGGTTATGTAGGACAATGCCGTTGCAAGCGCAAGCATTATCGCACATTCGGTAAGCTTTTGTGTTTTTGAAATGTTCATTTTTTCTTTTCCTTCCCTTTTCAATGATCTTGTTTAAAAATAAAACGTCCGAAATTCGGACGCAGCTATGGTATAAAATTTTCAGCATCTCATATAAAAAAGGTTCTCCAAAATAAATTGAAGAACCCTTTCAAACGCGCAAAACGGCGCAATTACAGACTTGCTGTCATTTCCTACGTCGGCATTATCCGAATCAGGTTCATGGGTCGAGGTCGAACCTCCTCTCAGCAGCCATTTTTCAATGGCATTACGCTCCCCGATATTCAATTTTTAAACTGTGTGTTATTATAGCACTAATTTTGTCGGTTGTCAAGCGAGCTTTTCAAAATCTTCCCTGCCGTGCTTGCAAACGGGGCAAACGAAATCATCGGGCAGTTCTTCACCCTCGTAAATATAACCGCAGACCTTGCAGACCCAGCCGCTTTTCTTTTCGGCAGTCTGTGCAGGCTTCGGCTTGACGTTCTGCTGATAGTATTCATAAGTCATCGAGGGCTTGTCCGAGAGAACCTCGCCGCCGGTCATTCCGGCAATGAACATCGTGTGCGTTCCGAGGTCGATCTCATTCACGACTTTTCCCGAGAGAAAAGCGTTTGCGCCGCTTTTTACATAGATAACGCCGTTGTCGGCATAGCAGGGCGAAAATTTATACGAATCGGGTGTGCCGAACTTCTGCGCATTTCTTCCGCTCTGAAAGCCGAAGTGCCTGAAAAGCGAGAAATCAGCCGAGGTGTCAATGACCGAAACGTTGAAAACACCCGTTGCTTTTATCATATCGTGTGTGAGGTTTGCCTTGTTGACGGTGACGGATATCTGCATCGGCGAGCTTGTGAGCTGCGAAAGAGTGTTGATGATGCAGCCATTGTCCTTATCCCCCTGCGAAGCGGTGAGAACGTAAAGTCCGTAGGAAATTTTATATACTGATTTAGTGTCCATAAAAACACCTCCGAGTTGTATTTGACCAATTATATCATATTATACCAAATTAGTCAAGGACTATTTCCAACTGTACGAAAAATTACCCTTCAAACGGTATTTTTGCTTTTTTTACTATACTTTTTTGGTTTTATATGCTATAATATTATTGACAAAAAACGCTTTTGATGCTATAATAACAGCACAGACGTTCGATTTTTTGATTGAAAGGCGGAATTTTCCAATGGCAGAAAAGAAGAAAACCGAATCCTCCAAGGATTCTATAAATAAACCCAAAAATGCGGAAGAAAAGAAAAAGGCTCTCGAAGCCGCTATCGCTCACCTTGAAAAGCAGTATGGCTCGGGTGCGGTAATGCGCCTCGGACAGTCGCCGCAGTTTGAGGTAGACGCTATCCCGACAGGCTCGCTCACGCTTGACCTTGCGCTCGGCATCGGCGGCGTTCCAAAGGGAAGAATTGTCGAGATATACGGACCCGAAAGCTCGGGTAAAACTACCGTTGCGCTCCAGATCGTTGCGGAATCGCAGAAGCAGGGCGGAACTGCCGCTTTCATCGACGTTGAACACGCACTTGACCCTGTTTATGCAAAGGCTCTCGGCGTAAATATTGACGAAATGCTCGTTTCCCAGCCTGACAGCGGCGAGCAGGCTCTCGAAATTGCCGAAGCTCTCGTCCGTTCGGGTGCTATCGACTGCATCGTTATCGACTCGGTTGCGGCAATGGTAACAAAGGCTGAAATTGACGGCGAGATGGGCGACAACCACGTTGGTCTGCTCGCACGTCTTATGTCGCAGGCTATGAGAAAGCTCACCGCCGTTATCTCAAAGACGAACTGCGTTGCTATCTTCATCAATCAGGTTCGTGAAAAGATAGGCGTAATGTACGGCAACCCCGAAGTCACAACGGGCGGACGTGCGCTCAAATTCTACAGCTCTGTCCGCATTGAAGTCCGCAAGGGCGAAGCTATAAAGGTGAACGGCGAAGTCATCGGCGCACGCACAAAGTGCAAGGTCGTAAAAAACAAGGTCGCTCCCCCGTTCAAGGACTGCGAGTTCGATCTGATGTTCGGCAAGGGCATCTCCCGTGTCGGCGAGATAGTCGATCTTGCGGTCGAGCTTGACATTATCAAAAAGAGCGGCGCTTGGTTCGCTTACGGCGAGGGAAAGATCGGTCAGGGACGTGACAACGCAAAGGAATACCTCAACAACAATCCTGCCGTTATGAAAGAGATCGAGGATAAGATCAGGGCTGAACTTGCCGACAGAAATAAAAAAGAAGAAGAAGAGGAAAAGCCGAAAGCCGAGGAAAAACCTGCCGAAGAAACGATCGACGTTATGGCTGAAGCGGAAAAGATCAGCAAAGCCGCAAGCGCAAAGAAGAAAACAGACCCTGCAGCCGATCTCTCAACAGATGATGATAACTTTGACGAATTTACACCTGTGAACTGATGAAAATAACGGAACTTTCACCCTATAAGGGTACAACATGGCAGGCAGTGACCGAAAGCGGCGAGAAAATTTTTATCGGACAGAAAACCGTTGAAAAAATGAACCTAAAAAAGGGAATGGAACTGCCCGATTCCGCAATTGAATGCATAAAGGAAGAGGATCTCGAACGCAAGTCAAGGGAGAGGGCAATGTATCTGCTCTCGGGACGTGATTACGGCTTCGTTGAGCTTTTCCGAAAGCTTGAAAAGACCTACCCGAAAGAGATGTGCCTGCGGACGTGCAAATTAATGGCGGAAAAGGGGCTTGTCAATGACAGGGAGTATGCATTCCGCCTCGGAAAACAGCTTTTCAGGATAAAAAAGGAAAGTGCGGTCGCAGTACGATATAAGCTGACTCAGAAAGGCATACCGAAGGACATAATCAGCGAGGTCATCGATGAATACTGCGAGGACGATGAGGCAGTAAAGAACAGGATAAAAGAGCTTATTGAAAAGAAGTATAAACGTTATCTTTCGGACGATGCGGGAGTGCGGAAGGTCAAAAACGCACTTGCCCGTCTCGGATACGGTTACTCAGATATAAATGCGGCATTGAAGGAATTTGAATGTGAAGAAGAATTCTTTGATGCGTGACGGGAACCGAGGAAATCATTTCGGCGGAGCGGTTCGGCAAAACAGTCGGACGGCAGACTCTGCGTTTTCAACAAAGTGGAGAGCATTATGTTAAATCTTTTATTTTTAGGCGATGTTGTCGGCGAGGGCGGATGCGAGTTTGTCCGCAGCAGGATTAGCGGCATCAAAAGGGAAAACGACATTGATATCGTTGTTATAAACGGTGAAAACAGCGCAACGGGCAATGGCATAACGCCTTACTCCGCAAAACAGCTTTTTTCACTCGGCGCAGACGTTATCACAACGGGAAATCACTGTTTCCGACGCAAAGAAGTGATGCAGCTTTATGACGAAAAGGACTGCCTTTTGCGCCCGGCTAACTTTCCCGAGGGGAATGTCGGAAAGGGCGTGTGTGTCCTTGATCTCGGCAGGACGGAGATCGCTGTGATAAATCTTATGGGAACGCTTTATCTTGAGGCGCTCGACAATCCGTTCACGGTCATCGATGAGCTGCTGAAAGATATAAAAACGCCGAACATTTTCATCGACTTTCACGCAGAGGCAACAGCGGAGAAAAAGGCGCTCGGTCAGTATCTCGACGGAAGAGTAACGGCGGTTTTCGGCACTCACACCCATGTCCAGACGGCTGATGAAACAGTTCTTCCTCACGGCACAGCTTATATCACCGATGCGGGAATGTGCGGAGCGGAGCTCTCCGTTCTTGGCGTAAAAAGCGAGCTTGCGATAAAAAAACAGCGCTTTCATGCGCCGGTCAGGTTTGAAGAATCGGAAGAAAAACAATTTATCAATGGCGTTGTTGTTTCTTTTGACGAAAAATTAGGCAAAGCACACAGTATAAAACGTTTAATAATTAGATAAATCACCAAATATACCCTTTAGGTATTGAAAGAACGGCATAAATAGTGTATAATATCAATAGTAACTAATTGCAGGTCATAACCAAAGGCATAATGAAAAGATCCGTTTCTGTTATTTGCGGAAATGGTCGGTTTTTATAAATAATTATTTGGGGGACATAAAAAATGGAAATATTAAAGGTTTCGTCGCGTTCTGCTCCGAATTCGGTAGCAGGCGCAATAGCAAGTGTTATCCGTGACACAGGCGAAGTTGAAGTTCAGGCTGTCGGAGCCGGAGCGGCAAATCAGGCGATAAAGTCGATCGCCGTTGCAAGAGGATACCTTGCTCCGATAGGTATTGACCTTATCTGTATACCTGCATTCGCAAGTGTTGAGATCGAGGGTGAAGAACGCACCGCTATAAAACTCATCTGCGAAAAAAGATAAACCATTTTTAAGCGAAATTGATAAAAAAAGTCACGATCTACAGTAATTTGCAGATCGTGACTTTTCTTTTTAGATCAAGCGTGCGAATACGGTATAAAGAGCATTTGGAGCATCCCCCACACCTTGTAATACTAATACTAAACACCAATAAAACTATAGACAAAAAATCGGCGCAAAACCCATATA